>Ga0194126_10001959_pt1 | contig 33743 bp, 28 predicted proteins | sample TA2KigC150mmetaG_FD_148641 | JGI IMG/M metagenome (GOLD analysis project Ga0194126, IMG submission 148641) | Freshwater microbial communities from Lake Tanganyika, Tanzania - TA2015035 Kigoma Deep Cast 150m | ecosystem: Environmental > Aquatic > Freshwater > Lake | place: Tanzania: Lake... | reverse complement strand
AAGATAGGAGGCCGCGGCGAACTGGGACAGGCCCTCGCTCAACCACTGGTCCCGGTAGGTCGCGAAGGACACGCCCTGTCCCCACCACTGGTGGGCGATCTCGTGGGCCAAGAAGTAATCGGGCCATTGCGAGAGGTCGACGGGGCTGTCGCCTCCGGACGGGATGCCCGCTTCGCCCATCCAGGGGACCTGGTTGAGGACGATGAAGGAGGCCGGGCTGTGGCCCCCGTAGGTGGGCCAGAGGCGCAGGACGATCCCCAGCTTTTCGTAGGGGTAGCGGCCGAACGACTTCTCGTAGAAATCGAGGATGGTCCGGGCCCTGTCCGCGAGCTGGAGCTGGGCGTCCATGATCTCCGACGAGACGGACATCGTGATCGGGACGGGGCCGGGGAGGTCCTTCTGCCGGTCGAACTTGCCGATGATGAAGGACATGTACTTGACGGGCTGCCGCGTCTCGAAGGTGTAGACGGCGCTGCCGGCCTTCTCGATCTCGACGGCGTCGGCCATTCCGTTGCGCCGGCCTTCACCGACCATCTCCCCGTTGGCGACGCACTTGAACCCCGGGGGGACGACGATCTTGAGCCGGGCCGTGAAATAGTCCTCTTCGTTCGGCCCCGGGTACCAGTCTCCGGCGTGGGAGTAGAAATAGGTCTCGTAGCGGGGCCTGAAAACGTACCTGTTCCCTGACCCGGCCTGGCCGATGACGTCCGAGGAGGGCATCGGCGGGGGCATCCGCCCCCGGTAAAAGACCTCGATGAAGGCGGATTCGCCCTTGACGGGGGGTTTGAGCATATAGGTGTAAAGGTACTTCCTCAGCTTGTCCTGGGTGTAGAACAGCTCCCTTTTCTCGCCGTCCAGGATCTTGAGGATCTCGAGATCGGGGCTGAAGCGGAGCTTGAGGACCTCGAGGGGGCCGACCTTGGAGGTCACCTTGATCCGGGCCTTGGCCGAAAGAAAGAACTGGGCCGGCGTGTAGCTGAGGTCCAGCTCGTAGGATTCGACGTCGAACTTGTCCTCGAAGCTGACGAAAAATCTCTTTTCCCGGGTGTCCTCGACGCCATCCGGATCGTACAGGCTGATGACCCTCCCCTTGCCCCGGTCGTAGAGGTTGACCGTTTCGTCCGAGTAGGGGTGATAGACGTAGGTCAGCTCGCCGGCCTTGCGGGCCTTGAATTCGAAAACGGCCTCGTCGCCCTGCGGCAGGAACGAAAGCGGCGCCCCGTCGATCGAGCTCTCGATGGTGAAGGAACGGGGGTAGCCGCGGGCAAAGACCGCGGCCGCCCGGGCCTGTTCGGCCGGCGAAACGGCCGGGCCCCCCTCCGCCCGTTCGATCTTCACGCTGTCGGCGAAAAAGGAGGAAGAGCAGCGGACGAACAGATGCTCGACGGTGTCCTCGAGATGGTCCTTCTTGTAAAGCAGCTCCATCTGGTGCTTCTCGCCGGCGTCGGAAGGCGAGAAACGGACCGTGCCCTTGCCGACGACGATGAGGGCCGTCTCGAAGTCGGGGAGGTTGTCGTAGAAGACGGCCGCGTCCCGGAAGGACAAGCGGATGTCCTTGTGCGCGATCTCCACCCGCCGGGCCCGCTCGAAACGTTCCGAAGGCATGCGGATCTTGTAGAGCGTGGTCAGGTTCCCGATGACCTCCTTGTGGGCGATGACCCATCCCTCCTCGCTCCGGTCGAGCTTCAACATCCAGGACTCCATCATGACCGTATGAGCGCTCTGGTAGAAGGCCTGAAGGTAGAGCCGCGGCTCCCCGGTCTCCCCCGCCGTCCTGCCGGCCAGGCGGAGGGAGACGGAGTCCATCTTGAACCGCTCGAAGAACGTGTCGAGGCGGGTCCGCTCGTCGGAGCGGATCTCGGGGAGGAAGGCTTCGAGGTACCCGGCCAGGTCCCCGCCCTTCAGGCGAGCCTGGACGCGGGCCATGAAGGCCTCGGGGGTTTCGTCCGGTGCCGTCGAGGCCCGGGCGGCGGGCGGGCCGAAGACAAGGAGGAGGGCCGAAAGCAAGAGACCCGGAAAGAGCGTCTTTTTCACCGTCTCTTCCATTATATATAACAAATGCGAAAAGATGGGACGGCCGTGACGTCCGGCCTTCCACGGGTGAAAGTGCAGGTTTTATGCCAACGGGAATGACGCGCTGACTCTCAAGGCGCGGGGGGCCGCGGGTCAGAAGGGCCGGGGGAGAACCTCCGTCCGTTTACGGAACGTAAAATTGCTTTACGAACGACGGGTCACTTGCTCAGTTCCCGCCCGAGGGCTTTCTCGACGGCTTCGACCTTGCCCCGGATGCGGTCCCGGGCCTTGTCCCGGTCATCGATGGCGATGCGGGTCAGGACGCGGCCGGCGTGCCGCCGCATCGTCCGGTGACATTCCTTGATCAGGGCCAGAACATCGTCCCATTCGCCCTCGACGATCGTGCCCATGGCCGTCAGCCGGTAAGGAAGGCCGCTGCGGTCGACGATGTCGAGGACCTCGGCCACCGGCCCGGAAAGCTCCTCCCCCTGTCCGATGGGCACGATGCTGAATTCGGCGATCATCCCGGACCTCCTTTCCTTCCCGCTCTAATCCCTCTCCTTTTTCGGCCCGGCCTTCTTCAGGCGCTCTTCCCAGGTGATGAAGCTGTGGTAGAAAACGGCGTCCCCCTCGTCGATGCCACGGGTGATCTCCGTGATGTGGGACGTCTCGGCGCCGAAGGCCTCGATGGCGAAGATGACCCCTTTTTCGGGCTTGACGTTGGTGCCGCACGTGTAGATATCCAGGGCCGCGTAGCCCATCTCCGGCCAGGTGTGGGTCGAGATGTGGGATTCAGAGATGACCACGACGCCGCTGACCCCGGAGGGCGGGAACTTGCTGCAGGAAATGGACCAGACGCTGGCCCCGGCGATCTCGGCCGCCTTGACCAATATCTGCTGGACCTTTTCGACGTTGCCGATGATCTTCGGGTCACAGCCGGAAGCCTCGACGATGTAGTGATGCCCGATCGGGGAATGGGTGATCTTGCCCATGGACGCCTCCTAGGACGGTCTCGAAGCTTGATTATGGCACAACGGCGTCGCCTGTCAAGGCGGCCGGCACGGAGACGGGGTCAGACGGCGGCCCGGAGCTCTTCCTTGACGACGTTGAGGACGATGTGGGTCACGGTCCGGTCGACATCGGGGATGGCCAGGAGCTTCTTGATGAAGGCGTTGAGGTCCTCCCGGCCCGTGAAATGGCCGACGATGAACGAGTCCCACTCTCCGGTGACGTCATAGACCACGGACACGTGGGGGTCCCGGGAGATCTTCTTCTGGGCTTCGATGAGCTTGCCCCGGGAGATGCGGGCGGCGACGACGGCCACCAGCCCGATGCCGAAATGCTCCCGGTCCACGATGGGCACGTATCCCTTGATCGCCCCGGAGGCCTCGAGCTTCTTGACGGTGTTGATGACGGCCGTCACCGAGGTCCCCAGCTCCTTGGCGATCTCCCGGAAGCTCTTGCGGGCGTTCCGGTTCAGGACCCGGATGATCTTTCTGTCCAGCTCTTCGATCATGGGGCGAACCTCCAATTGTCTCATATTTTATAATAAATAATAACAATTGCAATATATATTTTTTTATTAGTTGACAAATGAAAAACCCTGTTCTATCTTTTTCCAATATATTCACTCACCGCGAGGAGGCCCGACCATGGCCAAGACCAACAACAAATCCCCCAAAGCCTACGGCATGAGGGACGAGCAGGATGTGCTCTCGGCCGTCCGCGACAACGGCAACGGCATTTCGTTCATCAGGCTCGTCTTCCCCGACATCCTCGGCCGGCCCATGGAGTTCACCATCCCGGGCTCGGAGCTGGCCGCGGCGTTCAAGGACGGCAAGGGATTCGACGGGTCCTCGGTGGCCGGCTTCGTCCGGATCGAGGAGAGCGACCTGGTCATCAAGCCGGACCCGAAGTCGTTCCGCCTCCTGCCTTGGGAGTACCGGGGTTTCGACGAGGGCATCCGCTGGCGGGAGGCGGTCATGTTCGGCGACATCCTCAAGCCCGACGGCGGGATCTACGAGGGCGACAGCCGGGCCGCGCTCAAGCGCAACCTCCTTCGGGCCCGGAAGGAGTTCGGCTTCGACGACTTCAAGTGCGGCCCCGAGCTCGAGTTCTTCATCTTCCCCTCCAGCCGCGAGCCCGTCCCGGCCGACCAGGGCGGATACTTCTTCAGCGGCCGCCACGGCGAGGTCCGCAAGGAGGTCCAACTCCTCCTCCACCGGATGGGGATCGCGACGGAGTACGACCATCACGAGGTCGCGCCCGGGCAGCACGAGATCGACCTGCGGTACGATAGCGCCCTCGAGATGGCCGACATCGGCATGCTCTTCCGGTACATGGTGAAGAAGGTCTGCCGGATGCACGGTCTCTACGCCACGTTCATGCCCAAGCCCATCAACGGGCAGAACGGCAGCGGGATGCACGTCCACCAATCCCTTTGGAAGGGTGGCCGCAACCTGTTCTTCGAGAAGAACGGGCCCTACCATCTGTCCCTTCTCGCCCGCCGCTATATGGCCGGCGTCATGACCCACGCCCGGGAGATCTCGGGCGTCCTCAGCCCGTGGGTCAATTCCTACAAGCGGCTGATCGAGGGCTACGAAGCCCCGGTCTACATCGCCTGGGGCCAGAAGAACCGGTCCGCCTACATCCGGGTCCCCGAATACCAGCCGGGCAAAGAGCGGGCGACGCGCATCGAGCTGCGCGCGGCGGACCCGGCCTGCAACATCTACCTGGCCCTGGCCGTCATGCTGGCCGTGGGCTCGGAGGGCATCCGCAAGAAGTACGACCTCGTCGACCCGGTCGAGGAGAACATCTACCACATGAGCGGGACCCGCCAGAAAAAGTACGATATCCGCGTCCTGCCCCGCAACCTCGAGGAGGCGGTCCGCGTCATGGAGAGAAGCGAGGTCGTCCGTGAGGCCCTCGGGGACCACATCTTCCACACCCTCATCGCCAACAAGCGCCGGGAGGTCGAGGAGTACGGCCGGAGCGTCTCGGGGGAGTTCGACAAGCAGGTCAGCGACTACGAGGTCCAGCGCTACCTGCCGATCCTCTGACCGCCCGGCCGCGGCTGTTTACTCCTTTCTGTTTGTGTGCTATAAAAGACATTCGAATAGCCCATGGACATCCCGCTGATCCTTATCCAAGTCTTCGTGGTGCTCTTCGCCATCACCATCCACGAGGCGGCCCACGCCTGGACCGCCTCGAAATTCGGCGACCCCACGGCGGCCTCCATGGGCCGCGCCTCGCTCAATCCCCTCGTCCACATCGACCCCATCGGGACCGTCCTCTTCCCGCTCGCGCTCATCATCCTGTCGAAGGGGGCCGGACCGGTGTTCGGCTGGGCCAAGCCCGTCCCCTACAACCCCTATAATCTCCGGGACCCGCGACAGGGCGGGTTGTGGATCTCTTTCGCCGGGCCGATCTCCAACATCCTGACGGCGGCGGCCGCGGTTCTCGTCTTTCAGTTCATCAAGCTCTTCGGCGCCCGCATCCCGGCCTCCTCGGCTTTCGTCAAACCCCTGGAAGGGCTGACCCTGGTCCTGCTCTTCATGGCCCTGATCAATCTCTCCCTGGCGATCTTCAACCTCATCCCCATCCCCCCTCTCGACGGCAGCGGCATCCTGGCGGGGCTCCTGTCCGAAAGGGCGGCCGCGAAATACGAACAGCTGCGGCCCTACGGGTTCCTCGTTCTCATCGCCCTGATGTACAGCGGATTCCTGACCCTCATCTTCTCGCCCGTCTATAAACTGGTCCTGGTGCTGTTCCGCTAGAATGACCGAAGGCCCCGCTCTCCCCCAGGACCCCGTCGAGCCGCCGATGGACGCCGTCCCGGCCGCCGGGCCGTCGGACGGCTACCAGGTCCGGCTGGAGATCTTCGAGGGCCCGCTCGACCTCCTTCTCTTCCTCATCCGCAAGAAGAAGATCGACATCCACGACATCCCCATCGCCGCGATCACCCGCCACTATCTCGAGTATCTCGGCAAGAAGGAGCAGATCAACCTGGACCGGGAGGCGGAGTTCCTGTTCGTCGCCGCTCTGCTGATCTACATCAAGTCCCAGATGCTCCTGCCCCGCGAGACAGACCTGGCGGAGCAGGACGACCCCCGGCGGGTCCTCGTCAACCGGCTCCTCGAATATCAGAAGATCAAGGCCGCCTGTTCGCTCCTCCGGGAGAAGGAGGAGGATCAGCTCCTCCAGTGGAAGCGGCACTTCCTTCCGCCCTTGCCCGGGGAGAGCGATCTCGACGTCGTGGAGCTGTCCCTCTTCGAGCTGGCCGAATCCTTCTTCGTCCTGATGAAGCGCCGGGCCGCGGATTCGACGCGGATCATCCGGGGGCGGGACGTCACCATCGAGGTCAAGATGAAGGAGCTCGTCGGCCTCCTGCGGGAGCGGCGGATGATCGACTTTCTCGAGTACTTCACGGCCCACGAATCGCTCGAGGAGGCCCTGGTGTCCTTCTTCTGCGTCCTCGAGCTGGTCAAGACCCGGGTGGCCGTGGCCGTCCAGGACGAGCTCTTTCAGACCATCCGGGTCTGGCTCCGCAAAGACCCCCCCAGGCAGGTGGCCCATGAATAGCCGGCTCAAGGAAACCATCGAAGCCCTCATCTTCGTCTCCCAGGACCCTCTGTCGCTCGAGCGGATGCAGGTCCTCCTCGAGGGCGTCCCCGGGGAGGACATCCGGGCGGCCGTCGATGAGCTCGCCGGGGACTATTCCGCCGGGGACCGCGGCATCCACATCGTCCGCGGCGGGGGCGGATACCTGTTCGCCACCAAGCCCGCCTTCGACCGCGACGTCCGGCGGCTCCTGCAGATCGAGCGCAAGAACAAGCTGACGTCGGCCTCGCTCGAGACCCTGGCCGCGATCGCCTATCACCAGCCCGTGACCCAGTCGGAGATCTCGGCCATCCGGGGCGTCGATTCGACCTACACGCTGAAAACGCTGCTCGAGAAGAAGCTCATCAAGATCGTCGGCCGCAAGAAGGCGCCGGGCAACCCTCTCGTCTACAGGACGTCCGAGCAGTTCCTCCTCTACCTCGGGCTCAACAGCCTCGACGAGCTGCCCTCCGAGGAGGAGATGTCGAGGATCCTTCAGGAGGAGAAACCGGCCGACGCCTGATCCCTAAGTCCAGTCCCCGCCTCGACTTAGAGTTGACAACAGGAGTTATCTCGGATAGTATGAATGACTCTTTCCGGACACAGAACAATCTCGAACGAGGGAGTAACACGTCATGACCGATCCAACCAAGCAGCCCGCCGCCGACGACGGGATGTCGTCGGAAGACTACGAGCACCTGCTGGATAACTACCAGTTCAGCAATAAGGAGATCACCCAGGGCAAGGTCCTCAAGGGCCGGGTCATCAAGAGGACGCCGACCCACGTCCTCGTCGACATCGGGTTCAAGACCGAAGGCGTCATCCCCAACGAGGACTTCTCCGACCCCGCGGTCCTGGCCTCCCTGCGTCCGGGAAGCGAGATCGAGGCCATGCTCGAGAGAACCGACCCCAAGGACGGATACCTCGTCCTCTCCAAGAAGAAGGCGGACGGCGTGCGGGCCCTGGAAACCCTGGAGCAGGCCTTCAGCCATCAGACCACCGTGACCGGCGTCATCACCGGAAGGACCCGGGGCGGGTTCAGCGTCGACACCGGCGTGCCGGCCTTTCTCCCCGAGTCCCACGCCGACATCCGGCCGGTCAAGGACCCGGGCTCCCTGATCGGGAAGAGCTTCGCCTTCGTGGTCATGAAGTTCGACCGCAAGAGCGAGAACGCGGTCCTGTCCCGCAAGCTTCTCCTCCAGGGCGAGAGGGAGAAGAAGAAGCGCAAGGTCTTCAGCCACATCGCCAAGGGCCAGAAGGTCGCCGGGCACGTCAAATCCCTGACGAGCTTCGGGGCCTTCGTCGATCTCGGCGGCATCGAGGGGCTTCTCCACGTCTCCGACATCTCCTGGGGCAAGATCGCCCACCCTTCGGAACACCTGGCCGTCGGGCAGGAGGTCGAGGTCGTCGTCCTCGACTTCAACGAGAGGGACGAGAAGATCTCTCTCGGGCTCAAGCAGCTGACCGCCGACCCCTGGGCCAGCATCGCCGATAAGTATCAGGCCGGCCAGAAGATCTCCGGCAAGGTCTCCAGCCTGACCGATTTCGGGGCCTTCGTCGAGCTCGAGAAGGGCGTCGAGGGCCTCGTCCACATCTCGGACCTGACCTGGTCGCGCAAGCTCGTCCACCCCAAGAAGGTCCTGACCCCCGGCCAGGAGGTCGTGGTCACGATCCTCGACGTCAACCCCGCCACCAAGAGGATCTCCCTCGGTCTCAAGCAGGCCTCCCCCCATCCCCTCGAGGTCTTCAAGCAGAAATTCGGGCCCGGCGCCCGGGTCAAGGGCATCGTGACCAGCATCACCGACTTCGGGGCCTTCGTCGAGGTCGAGAAGGGCATGGAAGGGCTCGTCCACATCTCCGACCTCAGCTGGGAGAAGGTCAAGCACCCCTCCGAAAAGCTCCAGGCCGGCCAGGAAGTGGAGGCCATCGTCCTCAACATCGACGTCGAGCGGCAGAAGATCTCCCTGGGCATCAAGCAGCTCGAGGGCGACATCTGGGAGGACTTCTTCAGCCGCCAGAAGAACGGCGACATCGTCAAGGTCAAGATCGTCCGCCTGACGGACTTCGGGGCCTTCGTCGAGATCGTCCCCGGCATCGAGGGCGTCGTCTTCACCTCGGAGCTCGACGAGAAGAAGATCGAAAAGCCCTCCGACGCCTTCGCCGTCGGCGACGAGCGCAACGCCAAGATCATCCGCTTGAACGCCAAGGCCAAGAAGATCTCCCTGAGCTTCAAGCAGGCCCAGTACGACATCCAGAAGCAGGAGTTCCAGCGCTACATGGACTCCCAGGACAACCGGATGACGTTCGGCGACATCATGAGAGATCAATTGAAAAACTTCGGCGCCCCGAAAAGAAAGTCCAAAAAGAAGGAGGACTCCCATGATCAAGGCTGATCTGGTCAACAAGATCTCCCAGGAGATGAACATCCCCAAACAGGAAGCGGAGGAAGGGGTCAACCTGTTCTTCGAGACCATCCGCGAAGCCATCCTCCAGGGGGAGGAGATCGAGATCCGGGGCTTCGGGAGCTTCCGCTTCCGGAAGCGGACGTCCCGGGCGGGACGCAACCCCCGGACCGGCGAGCCGGTCAAGGTGCCCCCGAAAAAGGTCCTTTATTTCAAGCCCAGCAAGCTCCTGAAGGAACTGATCAACAGATAATGCGCTACATCTCCACTCCCTGGAGAGCGGAATACGTCCGGAACCATCTCAAGATGAAAGACTGCATCTTCTGCGCGGCCCGCAAGGACCGCGACGACCGCCGGTCGGCCGTCCTCTACAGGGGAAAGCGCAACTTCGTTCTGCTCAACCGCTACCCGTACTCCCCCGGCCACCTGATGATCGCCCCGAACCGTCATCTGGCCGACTTTGCCGAGGCCCGGGCCGACGAGCGGGACGAGGCCGCCGAGCTCCTCCAGGTCGCGATCCGCATCGTGCGGGACCGGTTCTCGCCCGGCGGCTTCAACGTCGGCATGAACCTCGGGCGGCCGGCCGGGGCCGGGGTGCCCGGGCACTACCATCTCCATCTCGTCCCCCGCTGGACGGGCGACGCCCACTTCATGCCCATCGTCGGGGGGACCCGGGTCTTCATCGAGGACCTCGACACGACCTACCAGGGGCTGCGGCCTCTCTTCGACAAGGTCCGGGCCCGACACTCGCGCGCGAAAAGGTGAACCCATGCTTAAGACAATGAGAGACAACGTCAAATCGCTCAAGCCCGTCCTGTGGATCGTCATCGCCACGTTCGTGGTCAGCATCTTCGTCATCTGGGGAGGAGGAGGGTTCGAGGGCGGGTCCGGCGACAACACCATAGCCAACGTCGGCCGCCACCGGATCTCCGGGGACGACTATTTCCAGGGCCTCCGCCAGAGGCTCGAGGCCATGGAGAAACAGTTCGGGAGCCTCGACGCCAATCTCATCCGTCAGCTCAACATCCCCGAGCAGACCCTGGAGCAGCTCATCCAGCAACGGCTCCTCCTCCAGATCGCCGCGGGCATGGGGCTGCGGGCCACGAACCGCGAGGTCCGGGAAAAGATCGTCTCCTATCCCGTCTTCCAGCGGGACGGCCGGTTCGTCGGCTTCGACGAGTACAAGCAGATCCTGGATCATAACCGGATCCCCATGGCCGAGTTCGAGAAAGGACTGCGGCAGGACGTCCTCATCGGCAAGGCCGTGCTCGTCCTGACCGCCGGCGTCGCCGTGACCGAGGAGGAGATCTGGGAGAACTACCGGAAGCAGAACGAAACAGCGAAGATCGAGTACCTCGTCTCGGAAACGGCGAAGGTCGAGGCCGCCGACAAGCCCGCCGAGGCGGACGTCCGGGCCCGTTTCGAAGCCGACCCGTCCGCCTACCGGGTCCCCGAGAAGAGGGCCGGGGATCACCTGTTCCTCAAGACCGACGATCTCAAGAAGGAGGTCGAGGTCAAGGACCCCGAGATCGAGACCTACTACAGGGACAACCGAGCCCAGTTCGAGCGCCCCGAGCAGGTCCGCGTCAGCCGGGTCTGGATCCCCTTCACGGCCGAGAACAAGGCAACCGCATCGGCCCAGGCCGCCGACATCCGGCAACGGGCCGGGGCCGGAGAGGATTTCGCCGGCCTGGCCAGGGAATTCTCCAAGGACGACAAGGCCGCGGAAGGCGGGGACTGGGGTCTTTTCGAATGGAGATCGCTGCCGGCCGCGGAGGTCGAAGCGGTCGGCCGGCTCGACCGGAACGGCGTTTCCGAGGTCGTCGAGTCCGCCGACGGGGCGTCCATCCTCAAGGTGACGGAGAAGGAGCCGGTCCAGACCCAGGCCCTGTCCGAGGTGAGCGGGACCATCAAGTCCATGCTCGAGGACCAGAAAGCCCGGGCCCTGGTGGCCGAGCGCATCCAGAAGATCGAGAAGACGGCCCGGCGGGAAAAGAGCCTCGACCTGGCCGCTCAGAAAGAAGGCTTGAAGATAAGCTCCACGGGCCTCCTGAAGAAGGGCGATCCCCTCGGCGAGGTCGACTCCGCGGGCGCGGTGAGCGAAGCCCTGTTCGGCCTCGAGGACAAGGGCATCTCGGCCCCCATCTACTCCTATGATGGCACGGGCCTGGCCCAGCTACGGTCGGTCGAGCCCGAGCGCGAGGCGACGTTCGAAGAGGCCCGGGACCGGGTCGAAGCCGACATCCTCCAAAGCCTCAGGCAAGAGCGGGCCAAGGCCGGGCTGAACGCCGTCCGGGCCGGGCTCAAGGACGACTGGGTGAGCGAGGCGGCCAAGCTCAAGCTCGAGCACAAGTCCGTCGACACCCACAAGCGGGACCAGTACCTGAGCCTGGTCGGAGAGCGGCCCGAGATCGACGACCTCGTCTTCGGCCTGCCCGTCATGCAGACGAGCGAGCCGGTGAAGGTCGAGGGCGGATACGCCGTCTTCAGGGTCCTCGAGAGGAAGGAAGTGACCCGGGAGGATTTCGAGGGCGCCAAGAGCGAGGAGCGGGACAGCCTGCTCGAACAGAAAAGGAACAAGTTCCTCCACTCCTACATGGCCCAGGCCCGCGAAGAGCGCAAGGTGCGCATCAATTATCAGGCCTATCTCCGGATGACCGACGACATCCTGTCGCGGTTCTCGCGATCCCAATAAGCCCCCCCGGCCCTCCCCCGGAGCGGCCGCGGACGTTTGAAAGGAGAGCATGATGGAGACATCCAAGACCTCCCTGCCGCCCGAGGCCTACAAGGAGCTCGAGCCCGGGCAGACCTACACGCCGTTCGTCCCCGCCGACCGGGCCGTCCCGGAAGTCACGGTCCGGTCCGTCCTGTGGGGGCTGTTCATGGCCCTGTTCTTCACTTTCTCGATCGCCTACCTCGGCCTCAAGGTCGGGACGGTGCCCGAAGCGGCCATCCCCATCGCCATCCTGGCCGTGGGGCTGGGCTACATGTTCAAGCGCCGGAGCACGATCCTCGAGAACGTCATCCTGCAGTCCATCGGCTCCGCCTCGGGGGCCATCGTCGCCGGGGCCATCTTCACCATCCCGGCCCTGTACATCCTGGGCCTGCCCACCGACATCGTCAAGATCTTCCTGTCGACCTTCCTCGGCGGCTGCCTCGGCATCCTGTTCCTCATCCCGCTCAGAAAGTACTTCTGTCAGGAACAGCACGGCAAGCTGCCCTTCCCGGAGGCCACGGCGACGACCGAGATCCTGATCACCGGGGAGTCCGGCGGCAAGCAGGCCTGGGCCCTGATCATGGGCATCGCCGTCAGCGGCGTTTACGAGTTCCTGGCCATCGGCGTGCGGGCCTGGAACGAGCTCATCACCTTCCGCTTCCTGCCGTTCATGGACAGCCTGGCCGTGAAGTCCAAGATGGTCCTCAAGGTCGACGCCCTGTCGGCCTTCCTGGGGCTCGGCTATGTCATCGGCCTGCGCTACAACGCCGTCATCGTGGCCGGAGGCCTGCTGTCCCACTTCGGCTTCATCCCGGTCATCTGGTTCCTGGGCAAGAACGTCGTCGGGCCGCTGTACCCGGGGACGGTGCCCATCGCCGACATGAGCGAGGTCCAGATCTTCACCTCCTACGTCCGGAACATCGGCATCGGGGCCATCTTCATGGCCGGCGTCCTGGGCATCATCAAGTCCATGCCGGTCATGGTCCGGTCCCTGTCCGTGGGTTTCCGCGAGATCTTCAGGGGCAAGGAGGCCGGGGCGGCCGAGGTCCCGAGGACGGGCCGCGACATCAAGATGTCGACCATCATCCTCGGCCTGCTGGCCACCTCGACGGGGCTCTTCCTCTATTTCCTGTGGATCTCGAACGTCAAGTTCGCCCTGATCGGCGTGCTGGCCTGCGTCGTCCTGTCGTTCCTGTTCACGACCGTGGCCGCCTACGCCATCGCCATCGTCGGCACGAACCCGGTCTCGGGGATGACCCTGATCACCATCATCTTCTCGAGCGTCATCCTCATCGGCGCCGGGCTGTCGGGAGAACAGGGGATGGCCGTGGCCCTGCTCATCGGAGCGGTCGTCTGCACGGCGCTGTCCCTGTCCGGGAGCTTCATCACCGACCTGAAGATCGGCTATTGGCTGGGGGCCACGCCCCGCAACCAGGAGCGGTTCAAGTTCCTGGGCGTGCTGGTCTCGGCCCTGATGGTCGGCATCGCCATCTACATCCTCGACAAGGCCTTCTCCTTCCAGAGCGGGACCCTGGCCGCCCCCCAGGCCAACCTCATGGCCGCGGTCATCAAGTCGCTGATGTCGCGCGAGCCGGTGACCTGGATGCTGTACGGCATCGGGGCCTCGGTGGCCATCGTCGCCGAGCTGGCCAAGGTCCCGCCCCTGGCCTTCGCCCTGGGGATGTACCTGCCCCTCCAGCTGACGACCCCGCTGCTCGTCGGCGGCTTCATCTCCCACCTGGTCAAGAACTCCACCAAGGACAAGGAGCTGGCCGAGAAGCGGCACAACCGCGGCACGCTGGTGTCCTCCGGGTTCATCGCCGGCGGGGCCCTGATGGGCATCGTCCTGGCGGTCATGAAGCTGCTCAAGATCGACCACGCCGTCAGCCTCGGCATCCCGATGGTCCTCGAGAACGGCCAGTGGGTGGACGGGGCGCCGTGGCCGTGGTTCTCGAGCTACGGCGAGATCTTCAGCCTCGCCGCCTTCGTCCTTCTCGTGGGCTTCGTCTATTTCGACGCCAAGCGGGCCAAGTAGCCCTTTGGCCGCGTTGGGCATGACGCCAAAGAAAGGAGACCGGACATGAAGACCGACAAGCTGCACCGGGCGGCCGAGCGGGCCGTCAACCAGGCCCTGAAGCTCGGGCCCAAGGACAGGTTCCTCCTGGTGACCGATAAGCCGAAGATGGAGATCGCCGAAGCCCTGGCCTTCCACGCCAAAAAGGCCGGGGCCGAGACGACGACCTACCTGATGACCGAGACGCTCCGGCCGATCACCGGGCCGACCTCGCTCTTCAAGGACATGATCCGCAAGGCCACGGCCACGGCCTACCTGCTCGAGGGCCGGTTCGCGGAGAAGCCCTTCCGCGGCTTCATGGTCTCGGAGGGCGGCAAGCACGGCCGCATCTGCATGATGCCCGGCCTGACCCGGGACATGATGGAGCGCCTGGTCAACATCGACTTCTCCGAGATGGACAGGTTCACGAAAAAGGTCATCCGGGCCATGAAGGACGCCGACCATGTCGTCGTCGAGAACCCCGAAGGGACGCGCGTCGAGTTCAGCGTCAAGGGCCGGGCCTGGCACAACGACAACGGCGACATCAGCAAGAAGGGCAGGCACGGCAACCTGCCGGCCGGCGAATGCTACACGGCGCCGGTCGAGGAGACCTTCAACGGCCGGATCGTGATCAGCCTGATCGACGACAAGCTCGGCCGGGGAGTCATGACCTTCAAGAAGGGAAAGCTCGTCGACTACAAGGGCGCGGGCATCGCCGAGGTCATCAAGACCGTCGGCGATGACGAGACGGCCCGGATCATCGGCGAGTTCGGCATCGGCACGAACAAGGGCGCCCGCATCTCGCCCAACATGCTCGAGGCCGAGAAGGCCTTCGGCACGGTCCACTTCGCCATCGGCGACTCCTACGGGATCGGCAAGAACAAGAGCAAGTTCCACTTCGACGCCCTGGTCGACAAGGTGACCATCACGGCCAAGGGCCGGACGATCGCCCGGGCCGGCAAATTCCTCCTCTAATTGGGGGACATGATACCTATTTCCCATTTTCCGGGCAGGGAGGATCAAGTCCCGGCCGGCCGAGAAGGGAACTAAGAAGCAGGCCGGCCGCTGACGTAACGCTGGAGACAATGAAAAATAGGGAAATAGGTATCATGTCCCCCATTTTTGACAAGGTTGTCGACCGCGGGGCCACGGAGTCCATGAAGTGGGGCGCCGCGAGGCGCCCGGGCGACGAGGACGTCATCCCGATGTGGGTCGCCGACATGGACTTCGAGGCCCCGCCCGCGGTCGTCGAGGCCCTCCGCCGGCGGGCCGACCACGGCGTCTTCGGCTACCCTTCCGTGCCCCCGTCTTTCCGGCAAGTCGCCAAGGGCTGGCTCGAGCGCCGTCACGGCTGGAGCGTCCGCGAGGACTGGATGGCCCTGACCCCGGGGATCGTCGCGGCCCTCAACTTCTGCGTCCGGGCCTTCACCAAGCCGGGCGACGGGGTCCTCATCCAGACTCCCGTCTATCATCCCTTCGATTACGTCGTCGAGCGCAACGGCCGCCGGGTCGTCCGCAACCCCCTGCGCTTCGACGGCCGGCGCTATCTCATGGACCTCGACGACCTCCGGAGCAAGGCCGGCGACGGCGCGCGGCTGCTCATCCTCTGCAGCCCCCACAACCCCGTCGGCCGGGTCTGGACGCGCGACGAGCTCGAAGCGGTCGGCCGCCTGGCCGTCGAGCATGACCTCCTGGTCGTCTCCGACGAGATCCACCACGACCTCGTGTTCCGCGGCCACCGGCACCAGGTCTTCGCCGCCCTGTCGCCGGAGATCGACTCGCGGACCCTGACCTGCGTCGCGCCGAGCAAGACCTTCAACATCCCCGGCCTGTCGACGGCCGTCGCCGTCGCCTCGAACCCCGCGCTCCTCAAGGCCTTCGAGGACGAACGGGAGCGCTCCGGATTCGAGATCGGCCAGGTCTTCGGACTCGTCGGCTTCGAGGCGGCCTACGCCCACGGCGCGGACTGGCTCGACTCGCTCCTTCCCTATCTTGAGGCCAACGCCGATCTCCTGGCCCGCTTCCTCGAGGAGCGCGTCCCGCGCCTCCGGCTCGTCCGCCCCGAAGGAACGTATCTCGCCCTTATCGACGCCCGGGCTCTCGGCCTCGAACCCGCGACGGTCAACGATTTCTTCCTGCGCGAGGCCCGTGTCCGCTTCAGCGACGGGGCGCTCTTCGGCCCGCAGACCGAAGGCTTTGTCCGCGTCAACTTCGGCTGCCGCCGGGCCCTTCTCCTCATGGCCCTCGAGCGCATCGAACGAGCGGTCAACGCCCTTCCCGCATGATGCCCCGCCCCACGAACGACTGACGGAGCGAGGTCTGCCGAGTCCCGACGCGCGGCTCCGGCTCAGTCGGCGGGCGCACGGGCATCCGCGCTGCGCTCCACAATTTCCCCTTGAAAACCACCCGGGTCTGGATAGAATGGTCCGCAGGAGCGCAAGGACCGGTCACATGAGCATCAAGGCCAAGCTGACGACCTTCGACGCGACGATGATCGTCGTCAGCCTGATCATCGGCATCGGCATCTTCCGCACACCGGCCCTGGTCGCCCAGTCGGCCCGCACGCCCGCGCTCTTTTTCGCCGCCTGGGCCTTGGGCGGCCTCATCAGCCTCGTCGGGGCCCTGATCTTCGCCGAGATCGGCGGCCGGTTCGCCAAGCCCGGCGGCTACTACAAGGTCGTCGCCGAGAACTACGGTTCGGGCCTGGCCTTCATGCTCAACTGGACGAGCGTCGTCGTCCTCAACGGGGCCGGCGCGGCGGCCGTGGCCCTGATCGGCGCCGAGTACCTGACCCCCATCCTGTTCCACGGGCAGACCGCTGGCCGCGAGACCGTGCAGATGACGGCCGTCGGCCTCATCCTCGTCCTGCTGGTCATCAACTATCTGGGCATCAAGACCGGCGCCTGGGCCCAGAACGTCCTCAGCCTGCTCAAGGTCGTCATGATCGGCGTGTTGGCAGCGGCCGCCTTCCTATCGCGCAAGGCCCCCGCGGGCCCCCCGTCCCTGCCGCTCGACCGCCCCTGGCTTTTCGCCCTGGGCGTGTCTTTCATCTACGTCTTTTACGCCTACGGCGGCTACCAGAACACCATCAATTTCGGGGCCGACGTCCGCGACGCCCGGCGCAACGTCCCCCGGGCCATCTTCTTCGGCATCCTCATCGTCCTGGCTTGCTACCTGACCATCAACGTGGCCTACGTCAAGGCCCTCGGCGTTCCCGGCGTGGCCGCCGCCAAGCTGGTGGCCGCCGAGACCGCCCGCGTGACCTTCGGCGAGATCGGCTGGCTGGTCGTCTCCCTGGCCATTTTTTTGTCGGCCATGGGCTTCCTCAACGTGACCCTGATGCAGATCCCGCGCGTCTATTACTCCATGGCCGAGGACCGGACCCTGCCCCGGCCGTTCATGGCCGTCAACCCGCGGACCCAGACCCAGGAGTTCGGCCTGCTGTTCCTCGGCGGTCTCATCCTGGCCTCGATCTTCCTGCTGGGAACATTCGAGAACATCGTCAACTACGTCATGTTCCTCGACACCATCACCCTGGCCCTGGTCTCGTCGTCGATCTTCCTCCTCCGGCGCAAGGCCCGCCGCTCGGGCGAGACCTACACCGGCTACCGCGTACCCCTCTACCCCGTCCTGCCCATCCTCTTCGTGGTCTTCATGCTGACCATCGCCGCCAATGTCCTCCTGACCCAGACGCGCGAGGCCCTGCTCGGGGGCCTGTTCTTCGCCGCGGGCTTCCCCGTCTTCCTCCTCATGCGGGCGGTCAGCAGGCGGCGGGAGGATACGCCGCCCCCGGGATCGGGCCCGACATCCGATCCGCCCTAGCCGTGCCATCCCCCGCAGTATCCACCGCGGTGACGCGTCTTCACGGCCTCCTCCGATAATCGACCTTTCTCTGGGACGCATCCCTAGCCTTCCGTCTCGTGGATCCCCAACGCGCCACGAACGCCTCCCGTGGTAAAATGGGGGCACCGACCGCCCCGAGGAGGCACCCATGGCCAAGACGAGAAAGGTCCTCAAAGTCCTGAAAAGCCAGCCGACCCTCGAGGGGGCCGGCGTCCACCTGCGCCGCGGCTTCGGGTTCCGCGAAGTCCCGATGTTCGACCCCTTCCTGCTGTTCGACGATTTCCGCCAGGACGACCCGGCCAAGTTCCTGCCCGGCTTCCCCTGGCACCCTCACCGGGGCATCGAGACCATCACCTACATGCTGCGCGGCACGGCCGAGCACGGGGACAGCATGGGCAACAAAGGCGTCATCGGACCCGGCGACGTCCAGTGGATGACGGCCGGCAGCGGCATCATCCACCAGGAGATGCCCAAGGGCGACAAGGACGGGCGCATGGGCGGCTTCCAGCTGTGGGCCAACCTGCCGGCCTCGCAAAAGATGATGGACCCGCGCTACCGTGACGTCAGGAGCGCGGACATCCCCGAGGTCGCCCTGCCCGGCGGGACGACCGTCCGGATCATCGCCGGACAAGTCGGCAAGGCCCGCGGACCGGTCAAGGACATCGTCATCGACCCCGAGTACCTCGACGTGTCGGTGCCGGCCGGAGCCTCGTTCTCGCACCCGACCAAGCCGGGCCACACGGTCGTCGCCTGCGTCATCGAGGGCCAGGGATGCTTTTCCCGCGGCGAGCGGGCCCCGTCCTACGACTTCGAGCCGGCCAGCTACTTCGACCTCGAGCGCGCGCCCACCCTGGGGAACTATTCCGTCATCCTGTTCGATGACGGCGACCGCGTCGAGGTCCCGGCCAGTGACGCGACCGTCCGGTTTCTGCTCTTCGCCGGCCGTCCTCTCCGCGAGCCCGTGGCCTGGCAGGGCCCCATCGTCATGAACACCCAGGAGGAGCTGCGGACGGCCTTCCGCGAGTTCCGGGCCGGGACCTTCATCCGGCGCCCCAAGGCCGAGTGAGCCCGCCATGCCGATGACCGGCCGCGAACGTCTGGCCGCCGCGCTCGACCATCGCCAGCCCGACCGCGTCCCCGTGGACTTCAACGGCACGGGGGTCACCGGCATGCACGTCAAGTGTGTCATCCGACTCCGCGAGCACTACGGCCTCGAGCGTCGCCCGGTCAAGGTCCACGAGCCGTTCCAGATGCTCGGATGGATCGACGAGGACCTCCAGGAGGCCCTGGGCATCGATGTCGAGGGCGTCTACGGCCCCGAGACCCTGTTCGGCTTCCCGAACGAGGACTGGACGCCCTGGCGGATGGACGACGGGACCGAGGTCCTGGTCTCGCGGCATTTCCGGACGACCCGGGACGGGAACGGCGACACCCTCATCCACCCCCGAGGCAATCTCGCCGCGCCCCCCTCGGGCCGGATGCCGCGCCGCGGCCACTTCTTCGATGCCATCATCCGCCAGGAGCCCCTCGACGAAGCGAGGCTCGACCCGGCCGACAACCTCGAGGAGTTCGGCCCCGTCACCGAGGCCGCCCTCGATCATTTCGACCGCGAGAGCCGCCGGGCCGCGGCGACCGGCCGGGGGGTCATCGCCGGCTTCGGCGGGACCGGGCTCGGCGACATCGCCCTCGTACCCGGGCCGGGCCTCGAGCGTCCGAAGGGCATCCGCGACATCGAGGAGTGGTACGTTTCGACCTTGACCCGCAGGCCCTACATCCACGCCGTTTTCGAGGGCCAGACCGAGATCGCCTTGCGCAACCTCGAAAAGATCCACGCCCGGGTCGGCGACCGGGTCCAGGCCGTCTTCCTCTGCGGCACGGACTTCGGCACCCAAACGTCGACGTTCTGTTCGGCCGCCGCCTTCCGCGAGCTCTACATGCCCTATTACCGGCGCATCAACGACTGGATCCACCGCCATACGCCCTGGAAGACCTTCAAGCACTCCTGCGGGGCCGTCCGGCCGCTCATCCCGTCGTTCATCGAGTCCGGTTTCGACATCCTCAATCCCGTACAGACGTCGGCCGCCGGCATGGACCCCGCGGGCCTCAAAGCGGACTTCGGCCGGGACCTCGTCTTCTGGGGGGGAGGCGTCGATACCCAAAGGACGCTGGCCTTCGGGACGCCCGAGGACGTCCGGGGAGAGGTCCTGCGGCGGTGCGAGATCCTCGGACGGGACAGCGGGTTCGTCTTCAACGCCATCCATAACGTCCAGGCCGACGTCCCGACGGCGAACATCGCGGCTATGTTCGCCGCCCTGGACGAGCACAACGGCCGCGGCTAGAGCGCGGAGCGGTTCTTACGGCGAAGGAGAGCCGCCCTTCCCTTTCAAGGACTCGGCCAGAGCGGCCACGGCCTTGTCGAGCTCATCCTTGAGGATGGCCGAGATCACGGCCGGCAGGTAGCGGACCTTCTTTTCCGTCATGGGCAGCCGCCGGTCGAACGCGTGCCGGGCCAGCCCGCGGCCCGACTTGAACTCGAGGAACTCCAGGTCCATGGCCAGCCGGCCGAACCAGGCCTGCGCGGCGTCGACCTCCTCGATCAACCGGATGGATGCGCGCAGGACGATCTCCGGGTCGGCCTGCAGGACGTCGAGGACGATGCGGTTGAAGCCCTGCCTCTTGTCGAGGTACTGTCCCACGGCCTCGCGGACGAGGGCGTCCGGCTTCTTGGCCCAGAAATCGTAGGAATAGTACTTCAGCTCGAAGGGGGAGACCCTGTAGAGGATGCGGAAATCGTCGTAGAGAGGGTCGATCCGGACCGGCTCCACATAAAGGACCTTGCCGATCCAGGGATGCATGAGCTCCTCCGGGCCGGGGGCCATGGCGATCTGGAAATACCTCTTCGACGGGGCCGTCATGCAGCCGGCCAGGAGAAGGAGGGTCAGGGTCACCAGGGAGGTTTTCCTCATTTTTTCTTGTCCTTTCGCGTCCGGAGAAGGGCCGAGGGGTCCTCGGAGATCTCCCGGGAGAAGAGGGCCAGGTTCTCCACGGCGATGCTCAGGGCCGAGAAGGTCCGGTTGAGCTCGGCCTGTTGCCCGAGCAGGACGCTCTCGACCTTCTTCAGGCTGACCGAGGCCGTGTCGAGGAACGACCCGACGTCCTGGATGACCGCCCCCAGCTCCTCGCTCGAAAAACGCTGGGAGATGTTGCCGAGAGCGGCCTGGGTCCCGGAGTCGAAGTTCCGGACGAGGTGCCCGAGGTCCTCCGAGACCGGCCCCAGCGTTTCGGCCACCCGGGCCATCTCGACCGACGTTCTCTCGAAGGACGCCAGGGCGTTGCTGAGGGACTCCCGCCGCGCCTCAAGGACCGAAGCCAGGGACGCGGAGCCCTTCTCGGCGTTCGCCAGCATATTCCGGATATTCTCGAGGTTCTCGGGGGCCAGGAGCTCGTTGATGCGCTTGGCCGCCACCTCGAGATTGGTGACGATGTCCTCGGCCTTCTCGCCGAGGCCCCGGCCCATGGGGATCTCGGCGTGGGGCCGGAGACTCTCGGCCTCCGGGGTCCCCCCGCTGATCTCGACGTACTTCTGCCCGGTGAGCCCGACGTAGGCCAGCACGGCCGTCATGTCGGTCTTGATGGGCATGCCCTTCTGGACCTTGATCGTCACCCGGACAGAGTCGAAGTTCTCGGGGCTGACCTCGACGCGGACGACCTTGCCGATCTCGACGCCCCGGTACTTGGCCGGGGACCCGATCACCAAACCGTGGACCGACGTGTCATAGAAATCGATGGTGTAGAGGTCGCCCGCCTCGCGGAGCATGGGAACGATGAAGAACCCGGCGGCGGCGAGGAAGACGATCGTCGCCAGGACCAGGAACACTCCCAGCCGGACCTTCTGTTCATGTGTCATCATGGCCGTCCTTCCTGAGAAAGAATGTCTTGATGAACCCGTCCTCCGAGGCGACGAGGTCCGCGGATTCCCCGCAGAAGTGCAGCCTCCCGTCGTTGAGGACGAAGACCCGGTCGGCGACCCTCTCGATCGAGCGCAGCTCGTGGGTGACGACGACGAGCGTCATCCCGAAGGTCTCTTTGACGCTCAGAAGGAGGTCGTCGAGGCTCGCCGAGGTGATGGGGTCGAGGCCGGACGACGGCTCGTCACAGAAGACGACCTCCGGGTCGAGGATCAGGGCCCGGGCCAGGGCCCCCCGCTTCTTCATGCCCCCGGACAGCTCGGCGGGGTGCTTGCCGGCGCTCGAGGCCAGGCCGACCTGGGCCAGGGCCGAGTGGACCATGTCCTCGACGACCCCCAGGGGCATCTCGGGAAACTGCATGCGGACGGGCAGGGCGACGTTCTCGGCCAGCGTCAGGCTGTTGAGCAGGGCCCCCCCCTGATAGAGGACGCCGACCTTCCCGTACAGGGTCCGCAGGGAGGCCTCGGAGTAGTAATCGACCGGGGCTCCCGCGAAGCGGACCTCCCCGCCGAGCGGCGGCATGAGCCCGGCCAGGGTCTTGAGCAGGGTCGACTTGCCGGAGCCGCTGACGCCCAGGACGACGGAGATCCGGCCCGCGGGGATGGCCAGGTCCAGCTCGTCGAGGACCCGGACGTCCCCGTATCCGACGGCCAGCTCCCGCGTTTCGATGATATCCATGGTCTCAATACAGGATGAAGGCGAACACACAGTCGATCAGGACGATCAGGGTGATCGACAGGACCACTGATTCCGTGGTCGCCCGCCCGACCTCCTCGGCGCTGCGCCCGACGGTCAATCCCTTGTAGCCGCTGCCGACGACGACGGCCCAGCCGAAGACGACGGTCTTGATCAGGCCCCAGGCGAAGTCCGACCAGCCAACGCTGTTCATCATCTGGTCGAGGAAGGCCGAGGGGGCCATCCCGAAGGTCAGACGGGCGACGAGAACGCCTCCGAAGATGCCGACGATGTCGGCCATGGCCACCAGCAGCGGCACGGCCATGGTGATGGCCAGCAGGCGGGGGACCATGAGGTATTTCTCGGGGACCACGCCCATGGTCCTCAGGGCGTCGACCTCCTCGAGGACGACCATGCTGGAGAGCTCGGCGGTGATGGCCGCCCCGACCTTGCCGGCGAGGATGATGCCGGTCATCAGCGGCACGAGCTCCTTGAGCATGGCCAGGCCGACGAGGTCGGCGATGTAGACGTCGGCCCCGAAGAGGCTGAGCTGCTCGACCGAGGTGATGGAGATGGTCACCCCGACCAGGAAGATCAGGAGGCAGACGATGGGGAACGACCGGTAGCCCATGAAGTACAGCTGGTTCCACGTCTCCCCGGGGTAGACGCCCTTGCGCTCCCGGAGATAGACGCCCAGATGATAGATCTCGTCGCCGAACATGGCCAGGAACCGGCCGACGGCCTTGACCCGGAGCAGGAAAGCGTCGGTGACCCCCCCGAAAAAACGGCCGAGGCCCCACCCGCGGCCGGCCGGGCCGGGCTCGGCGGGCCGCGGTCTCTCGATGAAGCTCTCCCCGGCCCGGGCCAGGGCCCCCTTCATGTTGACCGCCTCGACGCCCGGGAACAGGCGCCGGACCAGGTTGACAAGGGCCAGCGCCGAGCTGTCGAACTCTTCGACCTCCCGGAAATCGAGCGTCAGAGGGCCCTCCTCCGCCCGGCGCTGGACCTCCCGGAAGAGCCCGGGCACTTCCGGGGCCCGGAGCCTGCGCGGCAGGAGGAGGGTCTCCGGGGCCTTGGCGGCGGGATCGGGTCCGTTCATGCCGGGGGTCATGGTCATTTCATTCTATTACAGGCCCGCCCGCATTTCAACGCACGGCGGGGCGTGGTATCATGGCGGCCGATGACCACACGGGAGCGCTTCAACAAGGTCTTCCGCCGGGAGAAGCCCGGCCGGGTCCCCGATATGGAGTTCGGCTACTGGGACAAGACGATCGCCGTCTGGCACGAGCAGGGCCTTCCCGCCGAGTGCCGAACGAACGAGGACGTCGAGCGACACCTCGGGCTCGAAGGCCTGTCCATCATCCCGGAGGTGCCCGTCGCCAAGGGGCTGTTCCCGCGGTTCGAGGAGAGGACGGTCGAGCAGCGGGACGGGAGGCGCGTCGTCCGGACCAAGGACGGGGCCCTCGCCGAGATGCTCGATCACGACTCGTCCATGCCCCGGTACCTCAAATTCGCCGTCGAGACGCGGGCCGACTGGGAGCGGCTGAGGGACGAGCGCCTCGACCCGCGGCGGCCGGGCCGGGTCGGCGACGTCGCCGGGGCGGTCGCCGCGGCCCACGCCGGGGGAATGCCCATCCTCTTCCACTGCGGGTCGCTCTACGGGTGGCTCCGCGACTGGATGGGCCTCGAGAACTTGTCCATCGCCTTGATGACCGAACGCGGCTGGGTCGAGGAGATGATGGAGCACCTGACCCGGATGGACCTCGAGCTCATCGACCGGCACATCCCGGCGGGCGGGGTCGACGTGGCCTGGTGGTGGGAGGACATGTGCTACAACCACGGGCCGCTCGTGTCGCCGAGGCTCTTCGAGGAGCTCATGGTCCCGCGCTACAAGCGGATCACGGACGCGCTCCGGGAGAAGGGCGTTGCCGTCAATGTCCTCGACTGCGACGGCCGGATCTACGATCTCGTGCCGGGGTGGCTGCGGGGCGGCATCAACGTCATGTTCCCCATCGAGGCCCTCCACACGGACCCCTGGCGGCTGCGGGAGGAATACGGGGACGACGTGCTCCTGCTCGGCGGGGTCGACAAGATGGCCCTCATCGCCGGGAAAGAGGCCATCGACCGGGAGCTCGAAAAACTCCGTCCCCTGGTCGAGCGCGGCGGCTACCTGCCGTGCGTCGACCACCGCGTCCCGCCGGACGTCACCTACGAGAACTACCTGTACTACCTCGAGAGGAAGAAAGCCATCCTCTGACGGGGCGGCCCCGCGGCCCGGCCACGCGCTCCGGGCGCTCCCTTCAGGAAGTCACCCGTTCCAGCTTCTTCATGATCGAGAAGATGAACGCGGCCGACAGCAGGCAGCAGGCGACGAAGATGCCCCAGACGATCGAGAGATCGACCCGGTCCCAGAGATAACCGCCGACGAAGAGGAGCTTGTTGCCGGTGGCCGTGGCCAACAGCCAGCCGCCCTGCATCAGGCCCTGGAACCTCTCCGGCGAGACCTTGGAGACGAACGACAGCCCCATCGGGCTCAGGAAAAGCTCGGCGATGGTCAAGGTCAGGTAGCTGCTGATCAGCCAATAGGGGGAGACCCTCCCCCACTCGGTCAGGCCCTGGGCCGCGACAGCCCCCGGGGAGACGAGCTTCAGGGAGCCGACGAGCATGATGATGAACCCGACCGAAGCGATGATCATGCCGATGCCGATCTTGCGCGGCGTGGACGGCTCCTGGTTCCTCTTTCTCAGCCAGGCGAAGACGCCCATGACCGGGAAGGTCAGGACGACGATGAACAAGGGATTGAAGGACTGGAAGATCTCCGGGGCGATGGGATTGAGCGTCACGTAGCCCTTGGCGATGTAATAGGTCAGACCCCCGAAGCCCAGGAAGGCCGCCAAGCTGAGGGCCTTCTCGCCGGGCTTCTTGCGGGTGAAGAACATGATCAGCCCGGCCACGGCGGCGATGAAGGGCAGGATGGACTTCAGGTTGAAGAAGATGTTCGTGAGCGGGTCGACCTCCTTGACCGTGTAGTCCCGGGCGAAGAAGGTCTGGGTCAGGCCGTTCTGGTGGAACGACATCCAGAAGAAGACGACCACGACGAAGACCATGACGAGGGCCATGACCCGCGGCTTCTCCTCCTTGGTGGAGGCCCGGACGATCATGGCCACGAAGCCGATGAACAGGCCGACGGCCAGCCCCACTTCGAAGTCGTTCATCAGGGCCTTGAACAGGAAGGCCGTGGCCACGGTGACGAGGCCGGCGATGATGATGCCGCTGGCGCCCTTCATGGCCTTGGCCGCCGCGGGCTGCAGCCCGCCCTCGGCCTTCTTCTTGGTCTTGTTGGGGAGGTACTTGTTGAAGATCACGAAGACCAGGAGGGAGACGATCATGGCCGCCCCGGCGACGCCGAAAGCGTAATTGTAGCCCTTGGAGAAAGCCTCGAGATAATGATTGGCGAAAGCGGTCAGCTGCTCCGCGCCCGAGACGACCTGGCCCGAGACCCTCCCGGCCAGGCCCTCGAAATGGCCGATGGCCGACGAGTCCGTCAGGCGACCGCCGAGGAAGGCGTGGCAGATGGCCGGCAGGCTGCCGTCGTGTTCGAAGCCCTGCGACCGCAGGAACCAGTTCCGCATGGACGTGGCCGCGTAGGGGGCGAAGAAGGCCCCGACGTTGATGCCCATGTAGAAGATCATGTAGGCGGTGTCCCGGACCTTGGCGTACTGGGGGTTGTCGTACATCTGCCCGACGACCGCCTGGAGGTTGCCCTTGAACAGCCCGTTTCCGAAGGCGATCGTGAACAGGCCGACGAGCGTCAGGGCCAGGGGCATCCCCGGCAGGGCCATGATCACGTACCCGGCCAGCATGACGACGATGCCCGTCCCGATGACCAGCTTGTACTTGCTGGTGGCGTCGGCGATCAGCCCCCCGAACAGGGCCAGGGCGTAGATGGCGAAATAGAACGAGCTGTAGTATCCGCTCGCGCTCTCGGCGGACAGGCCGTATCTGGCCTGGAGGAAGAGCACGAGGATGGCCATCATCGTGTAGAAGCCGAACCGCTCGCCCATATTGGAGAAGAAGGCGACGATCAGGCCTTTGGGATGTTCTTTGAACATAGTCCAACCTCCGGGATCGAAGTGGTAACGCCGCGGATTATACCAAAAAACAAGAAGGGGTCAAACTCCTTCTTCAGCCTGATCTATTCACGAGTCGAGGCGGCTGCAGATGCAAGGCGCGGAGGGTGAAGCTGTACTCCTAGTACTGCGAACCCTTCGCAACACAGCAGATGCGGCCGGATCGGCTCGCCCGGAGGGTAAGAATGCCGGTCTTTCCGGGAGCAGCTTCCGGGAATCCCATGAAAAGCCGGCAAGCTGGAGATCTTACGGATATCGCATGAGTTAAGTGACACATCGGCATTCTTATGAATAGATCAGGTTAGCGGCGGCCGCCGAAGATTGAGCCCATGACGCCGCGCAGGATCTGGCGGCCGAGCTGGCTGCCGACCGAGCGGGCCGCGCTCTTGGCCATGGCCTCGGCCAGGGTGTCGCGGCGCCGCGCGGTGGTTCTCTTCGGCGCGGGCGGCGGATATCCGGGATGGCTCCGAGGCCCCCGAGCCCCGCCCCGGGCGGGAGGCGGCGGGTAAGGATATCCGTGGGGCGCCTGAGGGGGAGGCTGGGCGGCCCGCGCGGCCTGCTCCGCGGCCTCCCGCTCGGCCCGGGCTTTCAGCATCTCGTAGGCCGAATGACGGTCGACGGCCCTCTCATAATGCCCCCAGACGAGGGAGCTTTGTACGATCGCCTGCCTCTCCGGAGCGGTGATCAGCCCGATCCGGCTCCGCGGCGGAAGGACGAAGGCCCGCTCCACGACCCCCGGATGGCCTTTCGCGTCGAGGAAGGAGATCAGCGCTTCGCCGACGCCCAGCTCGGTGATGGCCGTTTCGACGTCGACCTTCGGGTTCTGGCGGAAAGTCTCCGCCGCGGCCCGGACGGCCTTCTGGTCCCGGGGCGTGAACGCCCGCAGGGCGTGCTGGACGCGGTTGCCGAGCTGGCCCAGGACGACGTCCGGGACGTCGAGCGGGTTCTGGGTCACGAAGTAGACGCCGACGCCCTTGGACCGGATGAGACGGACGACCTGCTCGATCTTCTCGAGCAGGGCCCGGGGGGCGTCCGTGAACAGGAGATGGGCCTCGTCGAAGAAGAAGACCAAACGGGGCTTTTCCACGTCCCCGACCTCCGGCAGCCGCTCGAAAAGCTCGGCCAGCAGCCACAGGAGGAAGGTCGAATAGGCCCGCGGCGTATGCATGAGCTTGTCGGCGGCCAAGATGTTGATCACCCCCCGGCCCCGGCCGTCGGTCTGCATCATGTCGTCGAGGTTGAGGGCCGGCTCGCCGAAGAACCTGTCCGCGCCCTGCTCCTCGAGCATGAGCAGGCCCCTCTGGATGGCCCCGACGCTGGCCGGGGACACCCGTCCGTACTCGGTCTCGAATTCTCCGGCCCGGTCCCCGACGAACTGGGTCATGGCCCGCAGGTCCTTGAAATCGAGGAGCAGGAGCCCGCTGTCGTCGGCCAGCCTGAAGATGATCGTCAGGACCCCCGACTGGACGTCGTTGAGGCTGAGGAGCCGCGCGAGGAGAAGCGGCCCCAGGTCGGAGACGGTCGTCCGCACCGGATGGCCCTGTTCCCCGTAGATATCCCAGAAGGTCACCGGCGAGCCCTCGAAGGGGTGGTCCTCGAGGCCGAGCTTAACGATCCTCTCCTGGAGCTTCGGAGAGTCCGTCCCCGGCTGGCTGATGCCCGCCAGGTCGCCCTTGACGTCGGCCACGAAGACCGGCACGCCGATGCGGCTGAAGTTCTCGGCCATGACCTGGAGGGACACGGTCTTGCCCGTGCCCGTGGCCCCGGCCACGAGGCCGTGGCGGTTGGCCATTTTCGGCAGCATGAAGAGGTCTGTTTCACCCTTCCCGATGCGCAGCCCTTCGAGTGTCATGTCGCGCCCTCCTTTTCTCTCACGTCCGCGGCCCTCCGCGGCGCCGGCTCACCAGGACAGGCTCTCATAGAGAAGCCCCGAGACCCGTCCTTCGAGCGCGGCCCTGAACCTCTCCACGGTCTCCACTTCGCCGCCGCCCCAGAAATCCCTGATCCGGAGCGGCTGTCCGACGTTGACCTTGATCCGCCCCGGCACACCCCACATGATGTGGGTCCCGAACAAGGACAGCGGCGTCACAGGCACCGACAGGCCCTCTTCCTTATAAAGGTTGTAGGCCATGATCGAAACGCCCCGCCGGAAGCTCTTCACGTAGGGATTGGGGTCCCGCGGATGGACCCGGCCCCGGCCCTGCAGGGCGATGACGGCCCGGCCCTCGCGCAGATGATCCTGGCATTTGAAGATCGACTCCCGCTTGCTGCCGTAGATGTCCACGGGGATCGTGCCGATCTTGGCCGCGTGGCCGGAGACGAAATCGACCATGTAGGAATAGAGCGGGTTGAACAGGAGATGAACGAACCCGCCGAACTTGCCCATGTGGCGGTGGAGATGCCGCAGGACGAGCTCGCTGGCCTCCCGCCGGTTGAAGATCATCTTGTTGGCGGTGAAGAAGATCATCCGCGGCACGTACCGCAGCAGGATGGCCACGTCCTTGTGGCTCCCGATGTGGTTGCCGACGATGATGTTCGGACCTTCCAGGACGAAGTTCTCGACGCCGCGGAGGTCGACTCTCTTGGGGAACAGCAGGGTCCGGCACACGAGGTTGACGAATTTTTCGATACGCTTGTATTCGTCCTCGTAGGTCGGCATGGCGTGGGGGTATTCTACTGAATCCCACGACGAATATCAAAGAGGGCGAGGCCCGCGGGGGCGACGGCTTGTCAAGCCCGGGCAAGCGTGCTAATTTAGGCCCGCTCCGACCCGTCCCAAGGAGGCGCGCCATGGCGACACTGATCCTCAACGGGGAGGTCTTCGCCCCGGAGCCCGTGGGCCGCAAAGACATCCTGGTCGCCGGCGGATCGATCGAGGCCGTGGCCGAGCCCGGCCGCATACGCCTCGACGGCCTCGAGGTCGAGGTCCTGGACGCGACCGGAAAGCGCGTCCTCCCGGGCCTTGTCGACCCCCACGTCCACATCCTGGGAGGCGGAGGCGAGGGCGGCCCGGCCACCCGGGCCCCCGAGATCCGCGTCGAGGACATCGTCTCGAGCGGCGTCACGACGGTCATCGGGTGTCTCGGTACGGACGGCGTCACCCGGCATATGACCTCCCTCCTGGCCAAGGCCCGGGCCCTCGAGATCGAGGGCCTCTCGACCTTCATCTTTTCCGGTTCCTACGAGATCCCGGTCAGGACGCTGACCGGCGGCGTCCGCTCCGACCTGATCATCATCGACAAGGTCGTCGGGGCGGGCGAGATCGCCGTCTCCGACCACCGCTCCTCCCAGCCGACCTTCGACGAGGTCGCCCGCCTCGCGGCCGAATGCCGCGTCGGCGGGATGCTCGGCGGCAAGGCCGGCGCCCTCCATCTCCATCTCGGCGACGGGAAGCGGAAGCTGGAGCTCCTCTTCCGTCTCATCGGCGAGACCGAGATCCCGGCCACCCAGGTTATCCCGACCCACGCCAACCGCAACCGCGAGCTCTTCGAGGACTCCCTCCGGTGGGTGGCGTCCGGAGGGGCCATCGACGTGACCGTCGGGCCGGACCCGGCTCCGGACGACCCGGATGTCAGCCTCGAGGATTGCGTCCGGGCGTTCCTCGAACGGGGCCTGCCTCTCGAGCGGCTGATGGCCAGCTCGGACAGCAACGGCAGCCTGCCGGTGTTCGACGCGTCGGGAAAGCTTGTCCGCCTGACGGTGGCCACGGAAAAGGACTTCATCCGGAAGTTCCGGGACCTGGTCCTCAAGAACGTCCTGCCGCTCGACAAGGCCGTCCGGCTGTTCTCGACCAACGCCGCCGGTTTCTACAAGCTCGCCGGGAAAGGCCGGATCGTGCCCGGCGCGGACGCCGACCTCATCCTCGTCGACAAGGACCTCGCCCTCCGTGACGTCTTCGCCCGCGGAAGGCGGATGATGTCCGGCGGCCGTCTCCTCGCGCGCGGGACGTTCAGCGAATAGAGGCCCCATGGACGAAAGAACGCCCCGACCGCAGACAGCACCCGCCGCTCCGGAGCCCCCGGCCGCCCCCGCCTCGGGCACCCCCCCGAAATTCGGCGTGGCCCTCACCCCCCTCATCGCCATGGCCCTCCTGCTCGGGGTGGGCTACGGGGTCTACCAGATCAAGGCCCAGGTGCTGCTCGTCAGCGCGGCCTTCATCACCGGGACCCTGGGCCTCATCCTCGGGTTCAAGTGGAAGGACATGGAGCGGGGCATCGTCGACAGCATCCACAAGGCCATGCCGGCCATCCTCATCATGCTCTCGGTCGGCATCCTGGTCGGGTCCTGGATGGCCAGCGGCACCATCCCCATGGTCATCTACTACGGCCTCAAGCTCATCTCGCCCCAGTTCTTCCTGCCGACGGCCTGTGTCGTCTGCTCGGTCGTCGCCGTCGCCTCGGGCACCTCCTGGGGGACGATCGGCACGGTCGGCGTGGCCTTCATGGGCATCGCCATGGGCCTGGGCATCCCCTTGGCTCCCGCGGCCGGGGCCATCGTCGCCGGGGCCTATTTCGGGGACAAGATGTCACCGCTGTCCGATATCCCCAACCTGGCCACGGTCATCTCGGGCTCCAACCTCTTCGACCACATCAAGCACATGATGTGGTCGGCGGTGCCGGCCTGGCTGACGGGCCTGGCGGTCTACTTCTTCGTCGGCCTGAGCTACGGGGCCCGGGCCGTCGAGTCCGAGACCCTCGACCTCATCCTCTCCACGCTCCGAGCCAACTACACCTTCAGCTTCTGGCTCCTGCTCCCCATGGCCGTCATCTTCTATTTCGCGGCGGCCAAGAAGCCGACCATCCCGGCCATGATCCTGTCCTCGCTCGCGGCCGGCGTCCTGGCGGTCGTCTTCCAGAAGGCCTCCATTCCCCTCGTGGCCGCGGCCATGAACTCGGGCCTGCCGGCCCGCACGGGCGTCGAGGTCGTCGACCGGCTCCTGTCCAAAGGCGGGATGATGAGCATGATGGAGACCCAGCTCATCGCCTTCACCGCCTTCAGCTTCGGGGGCATCATGCAGAAGACGGGCTGCCTGGCCGTCATCCTCGACCGGGTCATGCGCTTCACCCAAAAGGTCTGGAGCCTGGTCCTGACGACCATCGGCGCGGCCATTCTCTCGGCCCTGATCACGGGCAGCTCGTATCTGTCGATGATCCTGCCGGCCGACCTGCTCGGGCCCGCGTATAAGAAAAAGGGCCTGGCCGCCAAGAACCTGTCGCGGATCATCGAGGAGAGCGGCGGCATCATCGTGCCGCTCGTGCCCTGGAGCATGGCCGGGGTCTACATCACGGGGACCATCGGGGTGTCGACCTTCGAGTACCTGCCGTGGGCCTTCATGAACTATCTCTCGGTCGTCGTGCTGGCCGTCTTCGGCCTGACCGGGTTCACCATGGCCCCCAAGATCCGCGAGGACGAAACCCAAGCCGGAAGCTAGACGCCCGCCTTTTTCGCGGGGACGGCATCCATTCATCTCCCCCGGGCCCCCGGGAACCAGTCCCGACGGTTCCCCCGCCGGCGGCCGGCGGGTCCCCCTCCGCTACGGGGGCTATGAATGGACGCCGACCCCGCAACGGCGGGCTACGGTGGGGCCTCGGGGTATCACCAAGGGCCGTTGCGTCTCCATCCCTCACCGCTGCTGGCGAGGCCGATCGAATGGGGGATATGTACCGTCGGAACGTGTCCCCGCTCAGCCGCCTTCCTCTTCGCCCTGTTCAGCCTTCTCCAGGGCTTTCTTGAAGAGCTCGTCGGCCTTGGCGTGGCGCTCCTTCTGGAGCTCGAAGGTGGCCTCGAACTTGCGGCCGAAGCCGTCCTGCCTCTCCTTCTCCTTGACCAGCATCTCGTCGAGCGAGCCCTTCTTCTTCGGGGCCTTCTCGGAGCGAAGCACGGCCCGGCCCTCGCCGTCCACCCACAGGGCGGCGCCGCAGCAGGGGCAGGCCACCTTGAAGACGCCGGGTTTGTCCTTGTCGTCCGTCATGGGCCGAATGTAGCACAATCCCGCCGGCCGCTACAAATGCCGCTGCGTCACCGTCCCTCGCTAGTGGGGCAGATGCGGTGCTTCTTCAGGAGCTTGAACAGGCCTTGGCGGGTCAGGCCGATCTCCGAGGCCGTCCGCGTCCGGTGGTAGCCGCAGCGGACCAGGGCCTCGCGCAGGAACCGCCTCTCGAAATCCGCCTTGGCCGTGGAGAAACGGTGGGTGGCCGGGGTGTAGATCTCGCCGGCCGGGTTGACCTTGGGCGACAGGAAGTCCTCGCGGATCAACGGGCTGTCCCCGGCCATGATCAGGGCCCGCTGGACCTCGTTCTGAAGCTCGCGGACGTTGCCCGGCCACGGGTAGCGGACCAGGATCTCGAGGGCCACGGGAGAGAAGAACGGCCGGGACCGCCCCGTCGTCCGGGCGTGCTCGTCGAGGAAGTGGTCGAGCAGCAGCAGGACATCGTCTTTCCTGTCCCGCAGGGGCGGCAGCTCGATGGTGATGATCCTCAGCCGGTAGGAGAGATCTTCCCGGAAGCGGCCCCGGGCCACCTCCCGCTCGAGGTCCTTGTTCGTGGCACTGACGAACCGGACGTCGACGGGCCTCGTCCGGGTCTCCCCGACGCGGCGGATCTTCTTTTCTTCAAGGACGCGCAGGATCTTCGACTGCAGCGCGAGGGGCATGTCGCCGATCTCGTCCAGAAAGAAAGTCCCGCTTGAGGCTTCTTCGATCAGGCCCACCTTGTCCCGGATCGCGCCCGTGAACGAGCCCCGGGCGTGGCCGAAAAGCTCGCTCTCGAGCAGGGCCTCGGGGATGGCCCCGCAATTGACGGCGACGAACGGCCCGCCCTTGCGCCGGCCGGTCTCGTGGACCGTTCTGGCCACCAGCTCCTTGCCCGTGCCGCTCTCCCCCCAGAGGAATACGGGCGCGTCCGTGTCCCGGACCTTGTCGATCATGAACCGGATCTTGTGGACGGCCGGGGTCACGCCCAGGAAAGAATTCTCGCCAGGGAGAGCGCCCGCGGTCTGGCGGCCCGCCCCGTCGCTCCCGTTCCCGTTGCTCTTCAGGAGATAGAGAACCGGAGCGATGGAGATGGCCAGGAACTCGAGGTCTTTTCTGTTGTACGCGGGCCGGGCCCCGTTTCTTGCCAGGTACGCGATCCCCGCCGGACGGCCCTCCGACATCCAAGGATAAGATAGGATGCCCGCGGGCCACCCGGCGCCGCCAGGGTCCAGGTCGGCGAACTCGGGGGCCTCGGCCAGGTCGGGGACGAGGGCCGGCCGGCCGAACTCGAGGACCCGCCCGGCGAGAGCCAGATCCGGCCCGCCCCAAAGGCCCGGCTCGCTGTCGTTCCCGTTCAACCCCCGAGCGACCTC
>Ga0194126_10001953_pt1 | contig 33795 bp, 32 predicted proteins | sample TA2KigC150mmetaG_FD_148641 | JGI IMG/M metagenome (GOLD analysis project Ga0194126, IMG submission 148641) | Freshwater microbial communities from Lake Tanganyika, Tanzania - TA2015035 Kigoma Deep Cast 150m | ecosystem: Environmental > Aquatic > Freshwater > Lake | place: Tanzania: Lake... | reverse complement strand
GAATAGGTAATAAAAACTTCTTCATCCTTTCACCTCCATTTCTTTAATTTATGTTTCCCCTTAAACAATTCCTGTATTTTCTTATGAAGCACTCCGCACTCAAATTTCCTCACCTCCTTATATTTTATAAAGATTTTTTAAAAACCCGTGAGCATCATCACGGAGCATGAATTGGTTCTTTATCTTCGTTCGTTTTCTATCCTTTTCCTGTTTAGTCGGGAAAGCAGGAAAACCCTGCTTTCCCTTAGAGAGACCTCCGGGATGCACCTGTTATTGCCCAGAGGATATGCGGGGTCTGACCCACCCCTTCCTACAACTATCCTTCCTGGATATAGGCAAAACATTCCTTTTTCCAAAAACAATTTTCCTCACATTCTTTGGCTCTCGATGTTGCAAAACAATCATTAAGTCCTTCGGCTCGCTGGATTGAACGGATAATTGTAGTCTTACCCGCATTATGGAATATCAGGCCCTTTGCTTTTGCAATCTTCTTAATTTCTTGCATTGTCATTTAGTCTGTTTCCCTCAAGAAATACAACAAATAGCCTATTTGAAACAATAACTTAAGTTGATTTATTTTATTAGTCGTTTGTCAGATTTACAATCGGGGAACAACCTGAAACAAAACTAAATTTTATAGGGTAATTACCTTATAAAATTAAGGGTGGAAATAAATTTAACGCTATTAGTCTATTTTTACTATTCCCATTTGGATGGCATATCGCACAAGGCTTGCAATATCGTGGATATCGAGACGTTCCATTATCTGTGTTCGATGCGCATCAATTGTTTTTACGCTGAGGTTTAGCTTTTTTGCAATTTCTTTAGTCGTATATCCCTCAGTAATTAATTGGACTACCTCCCGCTGACGGGGCGTCAATCTCTCATACACTCCGTTTTTATTCGCAATTGATCCTGTCTTAAGAGGCTGTTTAATGTAGTCCTCAATAACCTTTTTGGAAACAGGAGAACTCAGATATGTCTTGCCACTCGCAACAGTTTTTATGGCAAGTTCGAGTTCTTCAGATTTTGAGTCTTTCATCAGATATCCTGCTGCGCCAACACGCATTGCCTGCAACACATATTCTTCATTGACATACATGGAAAGGATAATAACACGCACTTCAGGAAATTCTTTGCGTATACGGTCTGCTACCTCGAGACCATTGAGTCCGGGCATTGCTATATCCAGCAAAACAACATCCGGTTTATTTTCTTTAATTAAACGTAATGCTTCATAACCTTCTCCCGCCTCAGCAATTATCTGAATGCCGCTGAGGTTTTTTAGTAAAGAAATAAATCCGGCGCGGACAAGATCATGGTCATCTACAATTATTACACGAATAGGTTCTCTCATGATTCTTCATGCAATGGAAAATATGCCTGTATCTTAGTTCCTTTTTTAGGCGTTGATTCAATTTTGATTTTACCACCTGCTAAGAAAATGCGCTCATGTATTCCCAACAATCCAAAACTTCTGCCCATTTTGGCCTGTTCCAGTGCAGATTGTACATCAAAGCCAATTCCATCGTCAAATATAGTCAGTTGCAACTTATTTTCCACTTGCCTTAATTCTATTCCAACTTTTTGAGCTTTAGAATGTTTAATTACATTTGTTAATGCCTCCTGTGCTACACGGAAACAAGCGTTTTCGATATCCGGAGGAAGCCTGTGATATAGCGAATCTGCAACAAAATTTATTGCCACTCCTGCTTCTTTCTCAAGACGCTTTACATACATTCGCAGCGCCGGCGCCAGCCCAAGGTCGTCAAGGACCGAAGGTCTCAATTCGAGCGATAAATTGCGCACCACCTGAACTAAACTCTCAACAATAGCCATAGTGTCATTTAAGGGCTTCGGGCATTCTTTAGAATTCGATAATTGTTGAGCATTTTGCAGATTAATTTTCAAGACAGTCAGTTGTTGTCCGATTTCATCATGTAATTCCCTGGCTATATGTCGCCTTTGATCCTCCATTATTTTCAACAAACTGCCGGAGAGCGTCTGAAATCGCTCTTTAGCCTCAGTTAGTTCCATATTGGCTTTTTCCAGTTCCGCTGTTCGTTCTTTTACCATCTCTTCGAGGTGCTTGCGGTATTGTAACAACTTCTCTTCCGCCTGCTTACGTAAAGTGATATCAATAAATATAGTAATAATAAAATTATCTCTTCCTGCTTGAATAATTTTTGAGAACATGAGTGAGTTTATAACCGACCCATCTCTGGACCTAAAATCCTTTTCGAATCCATAAACATAACCTTTTGATTTCAATTCTTTTGTGAACGTGTCCCTATCATCCTCAGAGAAATGGCCGATTTCGATTGATGTGCGTCCTATAATCTCTTCCTTTTCATACCCGGTTAGTTCACAATATTTGTTATTGACGTCAATTATTTTTCCCGTTTCAAGCTCGGTAAGGGCAATAGCCTGCGGAGATAAATCAAAGATGCAACGAAATCTCTGTTCGCTTTCCCTTAGCAACTCTTCTATCTTCTTGCGCTCGGTGATATCACGTGAGACGCCCTGAAGACCAATAACTATTCCGCCTTCATAGATAGGTTTAGTGTAAACCTCTACATTAAGTATCCGTCCATCAGCTCTTTTGTAACTCAATTCATAGGGGTTCGTTTCTTCACCTCCAATAACTCTTTCAAAATTCCTCTTCACTATTTCATGGTATTCCGGCATTACAATGTCAAGAAAATGCAAGGTGTAAAACTTTTCCGGAGGAATTCCCGATCTATCTACTATCACTTTGTTCACAAACGTAAAATATCCGTCTTTATTGAGCCTATAAATGCCGTCGCTGATATGGTCTAAAAAATCACGGAACTTTGCTTTGCCCTCTCTCAGTTTATCCCCTGCCTTCTTGCGCTCGATGATTCTCCCTAATAGCCCTGCAACTGTTTCTAACAAATCTCTTTCCTTTTTTAAAAAAGGACCTTCATAAGATTCGGGCTTTTCTTCCAGGCAGCACACTTCAACGCATCCGGCTTTTTCTCCATAAACCATAACATCGGCTGACTGTTTCCATTTCGTATCTTTGAAATTATCTGCCTTGAATTCCTTATTTCCAAAAATTATCCTCGCGCATGTAATCTCAGGATATTGCCATGCAAGGGGAATTTGATTAACCAGTTTTTCAAATATTCCTTCTAATGGCGTTCCGGGTTTCTCGATAAGCTTGGATAGACGGCTGAGATGATCATCAGCATGTTTTGATTTTGATTTATCCTTTCTCATGAATTATGCTTACCCTTTTATACGTTCTGTTTGCCTTCAATGATATCTTCAAGAACTGTACCGTTATTGCGGAGGCTTGTCAATAGGCGTCTAAAAAAGCAAAATAAAATAATAGGGACACATCCCATTTTCAGTTATATTCCTTTCTTGGTCTTCCTTTCGGGCGCTGCAATAGCCTTCGCTCAAGCTTCTTTTCCATATCGCCAACAAACCCCTCTTTGCCGAATGGTCTTCCCGTTTTTGTAGCATATCGCAGACGTTCAATTTCTATCCGGGGAATATCGGATCGCAGCAAAAGTATATAGTCCGGATGTCTGTCATTACTGAAGAGTTCCTCTGTTAAAACTGTATCCTTGCTGCCGTTTACATGAGCGCGGGCGCTTGAATAAGGATAATCTTCAGCTTTATTGACCATACCGGCTCGTACAGGATTTTGCTCGATGTACCGGGCTACTGCCCACAAGTATTTCTCATGATCCACTATGCATGAATGATAGCGACTTTCCCACAATCTGCCCGTCCGTTGGTACAACCTGTTTATATATTGCGTATAGCAGAGGGTAAGACCCTGCATCATTTTATACAATGATTCGTCCGACTCAGGTTTCGTCAGCAGATGAACATGATTGCCCATAAGGCAGTATGCCATGATCGGAGATTTCCACTTCACAGAATATTTCTTAAGCAGAAATAGATATTGCTTTCGGTCTTTCTCATCAAAGAAGACATGCTTTCGATTGTTTCCTCTTTGAATTACGTGGTGCGGAAATCCTGCAGCAACTGCTCGCCCAATCCTCGGCATGGGAAATTCTATCGATTATAGTCTTGCATGTCAAGAATATTGGGATGTGTCCCTATTTAATTTATTTCTAATAATTAGGGCATCTATTTTGCTTTTTTTGTTAAAATTAATAAGAGATATTTAACCAGAGAGGACTCAGAGGGGAAATTTAGCTTGTAAAATCTCTGAGAACTCAGTTGTTTATTTGATCTTTATAATATGCAATACTTTTTCTGTGATCTCTGTGGTTATGTTTTGACAATACGGAAAAGAAATAGTAAGGAGGTGATTTATGACAGAAGAGGTGAAAGGTTATAATATTTCTAATACATTTTAATATCAGGAGGAACACAATGAAAAGAATTCTGCTGTTGATTGCAATTCTGGCAAGCGCAGGTATCATGTTTTTTGGAAATGATCCGGCTCAGGCCTTTCGTGGCGGCGGTGGCAGAGGAGGCTCGCAAGCTGCCACTGCTATTGAACCGAAAGGGGCCATTTTATGGGAGCAACTGAAAAAAATGGATTACAAGGCAAAATTCAAGATGTGGCCGGGAAAGACATCCTTGTATCAAGGCACAGAGCCGCATGGTTCGCTCTTAACCACATATGTCAACATCCCTGCTTTTATGAACATTGTGGGCAAAAAAGGCGTGCTCCCTGAAGGATCAATAGTTGTAAAAGAGAACTATTCTGCTGACAAGAAACTTATGTCTGTTACTGTGATGTATAAAGTAAGAGCTTACAACCCTGACGCCGGCGACTGGTTCTGGGCAAAATACGCCCCTGATGGAAAGGTTGAAGCCGAGGGGAAAGTAGAAGCCTGCATCAAATGCCATAGCGTTAAAAAAGATAACGATTACATCTATACAGGTTCGCTGAAATAAGACGGAAAAGAACGGGGGCAATGGCTTAGCCATCCCCCTTCCCTTTTTGTTTAATGGCAGATATCAAGAAATTCGAAAAAACAGCAAAATTAATCCGTTACCATATACTTGCTTCAACAACTGAGGCCGGGTCAGGACATCCGACATCTTCTCTGTCTGCAACTGATTTAATGACGGTTCTTTTTTTCAGCGGTATTTTCAGATTCGATGCAGATAAGCCGGAACATCCTAATAACGACAGGTTAATATTTTCCAAAGGCCATGCCTCTCCTCTTTTTTATGCTCTGTGGTGTGTTGCTGGAAAATTGACGGAAAAAGAACTGATGACCATGAGGAAATTCAGCAGTCCCCTTGAAGGTCACCCTACCGCAAATTTCAGATACACTGAAGCAGCAACAGGTTCATTGGGTCAGGGACTTTCGATTGGAGTCGGAATGGCCCTGAACGCGAAATTTATCGATAAGCTTCCCTACAGAACTTATGTGCTGCTCGGCGATAGCGAGATGTCTGAGGGTTCACAGTGGGAAGCAATGCAGATTGCAGCCTATTACAAATTAGATAATCTTGTCGGGATTATCGACGTAAACCGTCTTGGACAGCGCGGAGAAACAATGTACGGCCACGATCTGAAGGCTTACCAAAAGAGGATTTCTTCATTCGGATGGAAAACAATCGTAATTGATGGCCATTCTTTTCAGGAAATCCTGATCGCCTTTAAAAAGACTCTAAGGTCTAAAAATAAACCTGTTATGATTATTGCCGGTACCAAGAAAGGCAAAGGGGTCTCTTTCCTTGAGGATCATGATGGATGGCATGGAAAAACTCTCAATAGAGACGAATTGAATCTGGCATTAAGGGAACTTGGTACGGTGGATATTTCAGTTAGGGGTGAAATTAGCAAACCGGAGAATCTCAGACCGGAAACAAAGCTGCCCCAAAAACCACAAAGCATATACTATCCGGATGACAAACATGTTGCCACACGTAAGGCATATGGCAAGGCTCTCGTCCGTATTTTTCCCCAATTCCCGGACATGGTGGTCCTGGACGCTGAGGTGAGTAATTCGACCTTTGCCGGGATATTCAAAGAAGCATACCCTGAGAGGTTCTTCGAGATGTTCATAGCAGAACAGAATATGGTAGGGACAGCATTAGGCCTATCCCGTCGCGGTAAAATGCCTTTTATTTCAACCTTTGCAGCATTTTTTACCCGCGCATTCGATCAGATCAGGATGTGCCAGTATTCAGATCCCAATATAAAATTTTCGGGTTCTCATGCAGGCGTATCCATCGGCGAGGATGGCCCGTCCCAGATGGGGCTTGAGGATATTGCCATGTTCAGGTCTGTGCTGAATAGCGTAGTCCTTTATCCTTCAGACGCTGTATCCACAGAAAAACTTGTCGAAGAAGCCGCAAAACATCCTGGAATTGTTTACCTGCGCACTACAAGAAAAGACACTCCAATCCTGTATAAAAACAACGAGAATTTCCGTATTGGAGGCTGCAAAGTATTGAGGAAAAGCGATAATGATCATATAACAATTATTGCTGCCGGGATAACACTTCATGAAGCGCTGAATGCTTACAGCGAACTCCTGAAAGAAGGCATCTTCGTTCGTGTCATTGACCTTTACAGCATTAAGCCTCTTGATCAGGCAACAATACATGAAGCTGCTCAGGCCTCTAAAGCAATTATTACCGTTGAAGATCATTTTACAGAGGGAGGTATTGGAGAAGCTGTAAAGACTGCGCTTGGCGCTGTAGCAGCGCCTGTTTATTCATTATCAGTAAGAAAAATGCCAAAAAGCGGGAAACCGGGAGAACTCCTTGATTATGAAGAGATATCGGCAAATGCGATCATAAAAAAGGCAAAGGAAATAATATAAACCTCTAATCTTTCTTCATTTAACTCTCTGCAGCTTTTTTAATATCCTTCAGAAAAGTCCTTGTCAGTGATCTCATCCTCTTTTCAGGCAGCAACAAACCGGATGCTCCGGCGAGAAAGCCTGAAAAGGTCTCCTTGCTTGTGACCAGGACGCCTCTTTCATTCTTTTGAAAGAAGAATTCGTGAAATGCGAATAATCCTTTTTTCCTTGCAGACCATACTATACGTTCATAGGGTATTATTTCTTCAACCTTGATCCTCATTTGAATCGGAAAGATAAAAGGCCTGAAACAACATTTAAGGTTTTTACCGTTTGTAAGGCATTTTTCCTCTGAGCTGACGTTTTTCATAACACTGTTCCAGTTAATCCAGCACGTCAGATCAGTAAATGTATCCCATACTTTACTCATAGCTGCATTAATAATTATAGATTCCTTAATGATCATGCCAATAAAATCATTTGCGACGGATACTTGTTATTGATAAATTTTATCACATTCTTTTTATCAGATGCATTTTCTGATTATAACTTAAGGGCAAAGACTGTAAAATTAAAATACTCAAAATAAACCAGAGCTTATTGAGAATTTCATTGAAAGGGTATTTGTCTATAAACACTTGAAAGAATTATTTAGAAATCATGAGTAGTTTGACATTTCGTTGATTTTGTGTTTATATATTTTTTCTGTATGCTTTCGTTCAATAAAATTCAATATATGGAGGAGCGTTATCTATGCGCAAATATTTTGGAATCGTTGTAAGTTTGTTGTTGGCAATGGTATTCATTCATGGCAATGTATCAGCTAAGGATGATGACGTTGTGGCTAAAATTGGAGACAGGAAAATAACAATCTCGGAATTCAACAAAATGCTCGGATATCTTGACAGTGAAAAACAGAAACTTATAGAAAAAAATCCCCAGTTGAAAGAGAATCTGCTCCAACAGTATGTTCAGGGAATCGTAATATCTAAACTTGCAAAAAAGAAAGGTTTTGATAAAAATCCTGAATTAAAAGAGCAACTGGAACTGCTCAAGGACAATTATATCGCAATTGAGTACCTGAAAAAAGAAGTCACGAACAAAGTGGAGGTTTCAGAAGAAGATATAAAGGCTTATTACGAAAGTCATAAAGATGAATTCAAAACGCCTGAGATGGTAAGGTCGCGGCATATACTCATCAAAACCGATCCCTCTGCTTCTGATAACGATAAGAAAAAAGCCAAAGAAAAAGCCGGGGAAATTCTCAAAAAGATAAAAGCCGGTGAAGATTTTGCAAAACTCGCATCCGATGTATCAGATGATACAGGCTCTAAACCCAAGGGAGGCGAATTAGGATTTTTCCCAAAAGGAAGGATGGTAACGCCTTTTGAAGATGCAGCTTTTTCTTTAAAACCCGGAGAAGTAAGTGAAATCGTAGAAACGCAATTCGGATATCATATTATCAAGGTTGAAGAAAAGAAAGAGCCTGGAATGGAGCCCTTTGATACTGCAAAAGAAAAAATTAGGCAGAAGCTGCTTCAGGAACGCACTAAAACAAAGGTTACAGAGTTTTTAGAGAAAGCGATGAAAGAGGCAAATATTGAACTTCATCCGGAATTATTGATGGGGGGAAAGAAGTAACTCTTTCATTTACTGCATTTTAAGGTGCAGCCTTGTTTTCATCAAGGCTGCACCTTACATTCAATTTATTTCTTGGCTGCTTCCCTGATTAATGCCTGCCCGATAACATTACGCTGGATCTGATTTGTGCCTTCATAAATCTGGAGAATCTTTGCGTCACGCATCATTTTTTCGACAGGATATTCTCTCATATACCCTGATCCACCCATAACCTGCACTGCATTTGTAGTAACACGCATAGCCATATCTGTAGCAAAGACCTTTGCCATTGCCGATACCTTTGATACCTCACGCGCTCCACTGTCCATATATCTTGCAACAGCGTATACCAGTGCGCGTGCAGCCTCTATTTCCGTAGCCATGTCTGCAAGCATATGCTGAACAGCCTGAAAACTTATGATGGGATGTCCGAACTGAACCCGCTGGCGTGCAAACTTCAGCGCTTCTTCAAATGCCCCCTGAGCAATGCCGACGCCCTGCGCGCCAACACCGGCTCTTGCATTATCAAGGGTCTTCATGGCAACAATAAACCCGATACCTTCCTTGCCTACAATATTCTCCCTGGGTATCCTGCAGTTATCAAATATTAGTTCCCTTGTTGATGATGTTCTGATGCCCATCTTTTTTTCTTTTTTCCCGAATTGAAAACCAGGGGTATCTTTTTCAATGATGAAAGCCGATGCGCCTCTCGGTCCTTTCGCCTTATCCGTCATGGCAATAATTGTATAAATCCCGGCCTCTCCTCCATTAGTAATCCATTGTTTTGTGCCGTTAATTACATATTCATTACCATCCGGCTTTGCAGTAGTCTGTATGCCCGCAGCGTCACTGCCTGCATTTGCTTCTGTAAGTCCAAAGGCAACAAGCCTTTTACCGGCAGCAATATCAGGGAGATATTTTTTCTTTTGTTCATCTGAACCAAAAAAAAGTATAGGATATGTACCGAGCGCGTTCGCTGCGTATGTCGTTGCAACGCCAAGACATGCCCTTGAGAGTTCCTCGACCGCTATACATAATTCAAGAGAGCCCTTTCCTATTCCACCGTATTCTTCAGGTATAAAAAGACCAAACAGATCTGATTGTGAAAGGATTTTCATGATTTCCCAGGGAAACTCTTCTTTTTCATCAAGCTCTCCTCTGACAGGAACAACCTTTTCCTCAGATATCTGCCGTACAAGCTCCTTTATCATAACCTGATCCTCATTTAAGAAATAATCCATGCTACCTCCTTCATCCAGGTAAATTATGATCGGGAGTTAATTCTAACAGAAAAGAAGCGGGTTTTGGAACAGAATACGGAAATCCTGTATTATATCTAACAATTCTTAATTGCCTTTAGATGCGTTATCAGATATATTGAGACCTGGAAATCATTGAGGATTTAAACTGCCTTCCAGTATCTTTAGCCCTGTCACTGCTATAGAGACTTCAGGAGCATTAAAAAACCATAAAATCTGTGCTTTTACAAATGAGTTTCCAATGCTGAATTCCATTACATGTCCGACAGGGAGGGATGGTTTGCCGAATATCTTGATATTCAATCCTTTTTTTGAAAAGTTTATTGTGCTTGCTTCAAGATTCTGACCTTTATACGGAAGGATAAAAGGGATCTCTTTGTTTATGCGGCCTTCATCTCTTTTTTCAGCGCCATATTTCCCGCTAAAGAGAATTCCGCAGTAAGGACACGGTTTAAAGTTCTCCACAGAAACACTGTATGAATCTTTCTGACACTCCGGACATATTAGTCTTAAGAGCAAGCTGCCTCCTGAAGAAGACCCGCTTAATATGATTTTCTGCAAACTATATTACTTCTACTACAGATATAAATAATTTACAATTACCCTAAAGGTTTAATTTTTATTGTTATTGGTTTTAAAAAGATATACACTTTGGTTTTAATGCTTCAGATATGACCCGGCCATATCTTGTGAGTATAAAGGGCGAGTTGCAGTCTGTCAGAAACACCGATCTTCTTGTAAATACGATTGCAGTGTGATTTGACTGTTTGTTCGCAGATATCAAGTCTCTGTGCAATTTCCTTATTCCTGTATCCATTACAGATAAGGTTTGCGATCTCTTTTTCTTTTTTAGTAAGATCTATTTTCTTTTCAAGATTCTTCATGTTATAGAGCATATGCTTTATTATTTTGCCGTCAATCCACAGTTCTCCTGCATAGACAACCTTGACTGACTTTTTCAGAATATCTGAATCCGCCTCCGGGGGCAGGATACCGGAAACACCTCTTAAGATTAATTCCGGCATCTGTCTCTCAACTTCAGAAATCCAGGCCCTGTCACTGATGAGGATAATCTTCACCTGTTCTTCTCTGAAAGGGTCTTCGGGAAAGGAACGAAATATCTTATAATCAGCAATGATTATATCAGGATTCAGTTTTAATATTTCCCTTACATCTATTCCTTCGTCAAATATACCGATAATATTTATGCCGTCTTCATTTTTGAGGAGCTTTTTTATCCCTTCACCCAAAAGATAGCTATGGCAACCTATTGCTATGTTTATCGTCATGATAAAATTCTACCCTGGTCTCTCCTTCAGGAATATGCTGGATATATTCTTCAATAACTCATGCTTCAAAATACGTTGCAGATGCAGTCTCTGACTCCCAGACCGTAACAGCAGAAAGACTGATATCATCATTATCAATCCGCTTTCTGAGCGAGTCATAAATCCATTTTGCGATATTTTCAGAAGATGGATTCTTTTCGGTAAAAGGGAAAATCTCATTTAATAACCTATGGTCCAGCTGCCCTACTATTTCCTCTGTCATCTTTTTCAAATCATGGAAATCTATTGCTATATCTATTTCATTCAATCTTTCTGCAAGAATATAGACCTGTACTTTCCAGTTATGTCCATGGACTCTTTCACATTCTCCCTTATAGCCTCTTAACTGGTGTGCAGAAGCAAAATGCGTTTCTATCATGAGTTCGAACATCTTGTGCCTTTTATTTCCTTTCTTTGAAAATTGAAATATAAGGGAGATTCCTGAATTTATTGTCGTAGTCAAGGCCATAACCAACCACAAATTCATTCGGTATTTCAAACCCCACATAATCCAGAGGGATCTCAACCTCTCTCTTGTCTTTCTTGTCAAGGAATGCACAAACTTTAACGCTTTGGGGGCATCTTGCAAGGACTCTCTCCCTGATATAATTCAGGGTAATGCCTGTATCGACAATGTCATCAATGAGCAGCACATGCTTATCCGGGATATTTTCCCTGATGTCATAATATATCTTTACCTCTCCGGATGTTTCTGTCTTAATATAACTTGAGGCAATTATGAAATCCAGCGTCAAGGGCGCCTCAATAGCCCTTACAAGATCAGAAAAAAACATATATGCGCCCTTAAGAATTCCAACCGCAAGAAGTTCCTTGCCTGAATAGTCTCTCGTTATCCTGACAGCAAGCTCTTTAACCTTTGCCTGTATCTCCTGGCTATTAAATAAAGGTTTCCCGGTAATCATTAATTCACCCCTTGTTTATTTTAGACTTGAAATATTACAGTCTAACCTATTTATATTAAATAATAATCTCACTAAAATCGCAAGAAGAAATATGGAACTGCGGTTTTCTAAAGGAGATATTCTGCAAGGTTTATTTTGTATTTATTGGGATCCAGGGTTTTAACTATTGTCCGGAAGTATTTGCCTGCTGCATCTTTTTCAGTAAGGTTTATAACAGGCCCATTAACCCTTTCTCCCTTATTGTCGATTATCAGCAATACCCTCGGCCTGTCGGCAAACACGACATCACTTTCATAGACAAGTCCGAGTTCTTTTGAATCAAGCATTACAAGTGTTCCTATCGGAAAGACGCCTACCATATTGATGAAAAACTTAAATAAAATAGGATCAAGCTGGATGCCGGCTCTTTCCATCATGATGCTAAGCGCTTTATCAGGAGACAATGGAATCCTTGAATAGACTCTTGAGGATGTCATTGCATCATACTGATCAGCAAGACTCACAAGCTTCGAATAAAAATCCAGTTCTTTGTATTGTCTTACCTTGGGGTATCCCGAAAGATCATAGTTCATGTGATGCTCAAATGAAACAACAGCAGCCCGGATAGCGCTTGTGTCCATGCCTCTTAATTTCAAAATAGCCTTCACACCCCAAACAGGATGTTTTTTCATAATCTTCCATTCATCTTCGTTAAAATTAGTAGCTTTATTCAGGACTTCATTGGGAATCTCTATCTTGCCGATGTCATGAAAAAGGGCTACAAGTCCAATTTCCGTAAGAACCTTCCTGTTCAACCCCAGCCTCTGGCCCAGGGCTATCGAGAGTATGCTGACATTAACTGAATGATGATATGTGTATTCATCATAGTCCTTGATCGCAGTCATCCCCATCAGGAATTTTTCTTCTTCGATCAAATGGTCGACCAAGGATTCTACAATCCTTTTCGCCTTTTTAATATTGACTTTTTCTCCCTGTTTAATTTTGGTCATCACGCCTCTTGTGTATGAAACAGCATTGAAATATGATTTTTTTATCACCTTCCTGGCGTCTACTTCTTCTTCCGCTATTTTCTGTAACCTGTCTACATCTATGTTGTCTGATTGCGTCATTATATCGAGCATTTTTTCATATGGAGAATCAGAATAGCCTGATGCTGTGAATGCTTTAAGAAATATCTGGACGTCATCAGCCCTGACAGGATCCCTGAAAATAATTCTCCCGATCTCTCTCCTTTTAAATTCCCGCACAAGAAAATCAAAATTAAGGAGATGTTCCATGGAGTATCGTATCCTTACATCAGCTATGTAAAAAAATTCTCCTATAAGCTCGAGCGCAACGCTCGGCTCAGAAGCGGTGAGTTTATTGATAAGCAAAATAAACCTTTCTATCGCTGATGTTACGGCAATATTGCCGGGATCATGGATCTGGGCGGTCCTCAGGACAACAGCCAGCTGATTGATTATATCCTGTCCGATCCTGTGGATTTCTCTGTCTTCCTTATTGTCCGTACTCAAGTTTTTTGATTGCTGCATATGTAAAGTCCCTCAGAAGTTTATTGTTTGAGTCTTTATATTTTTCCAGAACCGGGAGAGCCTCTTTGTTCCCTAAAAGACCGAGACAGAATGCAGCACAAGCCCTGTTCTCATAGTTTTTAGCCCTGCCAAAAAATGATGTTGTTTTGAACGTCTTTATCAGAAATTCAAAGACCTCTGTGTCCTTCCATCTTGAAAGCACCTCATAAAATTCCCTTTTCTCATCAAATTCCTTATCCTTAAAATCTTTATCACATATCTCATCGAGTATTATTCTTTTAGGAGCCTCTGTCCCGATACTGCCAAAGGCCTTTGCAGCAGCAATCCTTACCTGCATATCAGGGTCATCAAGGCATTCCCTGAGGGTATGGATTACTTCTTTCCCGCCAAGTTCACCAAAAGCCTTAATGACCTCTTTCCGGACCCTTATATCTCCGTGCCTTACAGTCCTCAGGAGATATTCAGTAGCTCTCCTGTCCCCTATTCTCCTGAGAATGTAAATAATATTCCTGACAACATACCATCTCTGGTCATCAAGACCCTTTGACAGAGTCTGGATATCCTTCTTTCCTGTAACAATAAGCGCCTCAATAATACTTTTTCTTGCACGGATCGTCTTCAGTTCCCCGAGACACTTTACCATAGGTTCGATTGCATTTTTTTCAAAGAATTGAACCAGATTCTCAAGAACTTTTTCTTCTATCTCCACACCGCTATCAAGAAGATCTGCAAGAAGCAACATGATCACTTCTGTCCCAAGGTATACAGGGAGCATTCTCATATATCGCTTCTCATTCTCAGATAACATAGGGTTGTCTATAACTTCCCGAGCTCTCTTCATGACATCCAATATTGCATGGATATCCCCGTGTTTCATCGAAAACAGAATAGCTTCCTGAAGGAATGTATAGATATCTTCTAAATCGCTTTTATCCTCTGATGTATAGATTAATTCAAAGAGTATGCTAACCAGTTTGTATACTTTGTTATCAGATGAGTCTTTTTCCAGTTCCTTCACGAGAAGCTGGAGGTCTTTTTCTGATAATGGCACGATTGATACGCCACTGATGTCCTCTTCACCAAATCCATCTGCATAAGCCCTCATCAGATCATCGACATCAGTAACCTGCTCCTTTGTCTTTTCTTCAGCTGTATCCTGATAATTCTCTTCATCAACATCCAGAAGATACGCCTCATCAACAATATACTTGATGTTCTGGAAGTCCTTTTCCCATAAAAGAGTGACTATGTCGTCATCTATAGCTTCTCTGTCAAAATCAAGCGCAATAATCCTTAAAAATTCCTCGATTTCTTCCTGAGTCAAACCTTTTTTGAATGATATCTCTCTTAACCCGTCTTTAAAGAAAAACAGGGCAAAATTATCTTCTTTTTCAGGATTGTAATACAATTGTTCCGCATCATAATAAATACTGTTCTGTTTTATCTTTAATGTGAAGGTATCTTTATAATCAAAAAAACTGTTGAATCTTATATAGGCATCCTCTAATGTCTTTACATATACAGGGTTGTTCTGAGGATACATCCTGAGGGTCTTCTTTGATTTTATAATGCTCTGGAGTAAATCCCTTACTTCTTTTGTTTCTTCAGATATTTCCATGGTTAAAAATTACCATAAATTTCACAAGCAGTCAAATTTCATATGATGATGATTTTTCTTTCTCTTGCAAAGTTTTTCAGGATCATCAGTGCAGAATTGAGTCTCTGGAGCCGTGTATTTCGCCATCTGATTGCCTTGGTATCCCCCTGTGGAAATTTCTCGCCCCTGATCTCTATCTGGGCCCTCATGAGCTCCTGATAGATGCCCTTAAGGGATTCATGGTCGAGATGCTTTAAAAAGATAGGATTAACAACCACGTACCCTTCAGCTATGTCAAATGCAATCGCCTTGAGGCTCTTCCCCCTGATAGTAGGCACTATTTTACCTCTTGCCTCACAAAGATTCTTGACATCAGTATGCCTACCTCATAGAGCACTATCATGGGAACGGCCATTAAGGTCTGATTAAAGATATCAGGGGTTGGAGTAAGGATGGCAGCCACGACAAAGGCCAATAAAATAGCATACTTTCTGTGTTTAGCTAAAGTCTTTGGAGTTACAAACCCCATCTTGGTAAAAAAGATGATAATAACAGGCAGTTCAAATACAGCTCCAAAGGCAAGCATAAACTTCAGACAGAAATCAACATATTGTCCCGCAGACAGCATGGGCATCATGAAATCACCAATCTTATAGGTGAGAAGAAATCCCATTGCAAACGGAAGGACAATAAAAAAACAGAAGGCCGCGCCGGTTAAGAAAAGTCCTGTCGCAATAATGACAAATGGAACTACATATTTTTTTTCTTTTGCATGAAGCCCTGGAGAGACAAAACTCCATAACTGTTGGAACAGCACTGGAAGGACGAGCATCAGCGCAGCTACGAGAGAAATCTTCATGTTCATCCAGAATGCTTCAGTAGGCGCCAGGAATACGAGTTTTGTAGTGTGCAGTTTATCCTCGTAAACAAAATACAGGTGCATTTTCTTTACTGAAAAGTCTAAGGTATATTGGAGGGGAAACATGAGGGATTTGAGGATTTGTTCAGAATAATTAAATGAAATGACAAAGGCAACACATAAGGCTATCAGAGATACGGTGATCTTTTTCCTGAATTCACCGAGATGCTCGAGAAAAGACATCATCTTGGTGTCTGCCATATTAAACCTCCGCCTATTGACTCATGCTAATTTTTTTTATCTGATTTTAAAAAGGATTGCTGTCGCAGGCATCATGCCGACCATCTATGATTGTTTTTTAACCTCATCATCTGACGTCTTGCCTGTCTGTCCGGATTCTTGCTCTCCCTGATCCTCTATATCTTTCGCAGTGTTTTCAAATGTCTTATGTATCTCTTCTGTTTCAGTCTCAACCTGTTTCTTAGCTTCCTGCAAGGTTGCAGTTGTATCCCTGACCTCACTCTCTATCTGTTTCTTAACGTCTGTTACTGCTTCGCGGATATCTGAGGTGGTTCCCTTGAATTCCTCCTCAACCGAGTCTTTCACATCCTGAAATGATTTTTTCAGTTCCGCCAGCCCCTTTCCGAGTGTTTTCGCTAATTCAGGAAGTTTATCCGGACCAAGCACGAGGAGGGCGACAACAAATATCACTATAAGCTCCGCCATGCCGATATCAAACATTCTTTACCTATTCCTCCTCATAAATCTTCTTGATTTTTTTCGTTTCCTTTGGATATATAAATGTTACCGTGAATAATACTCTTGATTCAGGGCTTCTATTCTTAAAATCATATCCTGCGCCAAATGTAGTATATATATAATCTGTAGTCTTTATCCTGTAGCCGATCCTTCCCTCTATAGAGTCGATTTTATCTGAAAAACTACTTTTCTTAACCTGTAATTCTGCAAGAAGCTTAAAATTATGCGAAGCGGCAAAGTCCAGTCCGGTCAGAAAAGAAACCTCATCCTCCAAACTTCCATTGCCGGGTTTTGCGTAAAACAGATTCAAATGTCCGTTAACAGGGCCTACCCTCTTGCTTATAATAAGTCCAACACTGTAACGTCCGTCTGTGCTTAACTGATCACGGCCTGAAGGCACAGATGCACTCAGGACATATGCTAAAGAGGGACCATACTTGCCCTCATCAAAAAACCTGTGCTTAAAACCTATAGCAGCATCTTCAAAACCGTCCGTAGCATCAGAACCGAGCACATAAGGAACGGTCATGCCTATTTCGAAGTTATCAGTAACTCCATAAGCAGTTTTAAAAACAAACCGGTAAAAATCAGGATCTACTGACAGTTCAGCGCCGGTAGAAATTGCTGCTTTACCTTTTGTTAAGCTCTCAGCGCTGAAGGTCGAAAATATGCCATAAGGATCAAGAGGTTGAAAACCTTTTATGTCAAAGCCATATGAATTTGCAGAGAGGATGAAAAGAAAAATAAGAGAGAAAAGGAAACACTTTTTCATGGTTAAAAATAGCAGAAAGAACCAAAGAGTGTCAATGAGATGATAGTTTCATGCTTCTAATTAGATTGACAAAGATTGCAACCTGAAAATATAATTAATCAAATAAATTCTCCGTTGCATTAGACGGGGTTAAGAGGAGGGTTGCATGGCGGAAGGTATACTTGAAGCTACAACATCTAACTGGGAAAATGAAGTTTTAAAAGCTCAGGGTGTTGTTATGATTGATTTCTGGGCAGCATGGTGCGGTCCATGCAGAATGATATCACCGACAGTTGAAGAATTATCCAAAGAATATATCGGCAAAGTAAAAGTTATGAAACTTAATACTGATGAGAATTCTGAAATCGCCAGCAAATACAAAATTATGGGCATACCTACCATAATGTTCTTTAAGGACGGCGTTAATGTCGATCAGATAGTTGGAGTGGTCCCAAAGCAGCAGTTAAAGGCAAAATTAGATTCTCTCCTGTAATGGATTTAAGCTATTGCCTCCAGCGTTTTTGCCGGAAAACTGCAAGGAAACGGTAGTATTTATATATGTTTGAATCCCTCACGGAAAAATTAGAATCCATATTCAAAAAATTAAAAGGGAAAGGCCTCCTGAAAGAAGAAGACGTAGAGGTCGCCCTGAAAGAGATCCGGCTTGCCCTTCTGGAGGCTGATGTCAACTTCAAGGTTGTAAAGGATTTTGTTCAAAAGATAAAGGAAAAGGCTATCGGCAAGGAAGTTCTTGAAAGCCTGACTCCGGGACAACAGGTTATCAAGGTAGTCAATGAAGAGCTCTGCCGGCTGCTCGGAAAGACAAACAGCAGGATCCCTCTTTCTCCCAATCCTCCGACCATCATAATGATGGTCGGTCTGCATGGCTCGGGAAAAACTACAACATCAGCAAAACTTGCGAGGCTCTTCAAGAAAGAAGGCAGGAGGCCTATGCTTGTGGCAGCCGACCTCCAGAGACCTGCAGCAATAGACCAGCTCATCACTCTCGGCAGCCAGATCGATGTCCCTGTCTATTTTTCAAAAGACATAAAGGATCCCGTGACCCTCTGTTATGACTCTGTAAAAAAGGCAAAGGTTGACGCCAGAGACATAGTCATCCTCGACACTGCCGGCAGATTGCACATCGATGAATCTCTCATGACAGAGTTGAAAAAGATAAAAGAGAGCGTTTCACCAAAAGAGAGCATCTTTGTTGCAGATGCAATGACAGGACAGGATGCGGTCAATATAGCACGGAATTTTAGTGAGCAGATCGGCATTGACGGCATAATTCTTACAAAGATGGATGGCGATGCAAGGGGTGGAGCTGCGCTTTCAATAATATCAGTGACCGGAAAACCGATCAAGTTCATCGGCACCGGAGAAAAGATCGAGATGCTTGAGCCTTTTTATCCGGACAGGATAGCTTCGAGGATACTCGGCATGGGTGATGTCCTCAGTCTGATAGAACAGGCACAGAAAACCTTTGACCATAAAGAGGCTGAGAAACTCCAGAAGACTATAATGGATGAATCGTTTACATTTGATGACCTTAGAGAACAGCTTCAGAAGATGCGCAACATGGGTCCACTGGAAAACCTGATTAATATGATACCCGGCATGAATAAGATCAAAAATCTGGATATTGATGAGAGGGAATTGGTAAAGGTTGAAGCAATCATAAGCTCCATGACGAAAAAAGAGAAAAGAGACCACAATATAATCAACGGAAACAGAAGGAGAAGGATTGCATTAGGTAGCGGCACTACTGTACCGGATGTAAACAGAGTTATAAAGCAATACATTGAAATAAAGAAAATGCTCAAGATGTTCAAAGGCAAGAAAGGTTTCAAACTACCAAAAGTCCTGCCTTTTTAATCTTATTCATTTCTGCTGTCATTCCCGCTTGTCGGGAATCCTTCTGAACGCTGCAATATAAATATATGCATGAAGACATGACAAGTTGGTATGATAAAGACAAGAAGGATTCTGGACAAGCCAGAATGACATATAATATTTCAGGTAAATAATATGATTTCCAAAAAGGTAACAAATCTTATCCCTTTAAAAGATATCAAGTTCATCCTGCTTGATATGGACGGGACTCTCCTTGATAAATATTTCGATGATTTCTTCTGGGAACATCTTGTGCCTGAAAAGTATGCAGAGAAGCATAATATTACATTCGGCAAGGCAAAGGAAGAACTCACGGGAAAATATAAAATGCATGAGGGAACGTTAAACTGGACAGATCTTGATTTTTGGTCAAAAGAACTCCATCTCGATATCCCGGCCCTAAAAGAACAGATCAGGCATCTGATTGAAGTTCATCCTCATGTTATTGATTTTCTGAAGACGATGAAAATCCACAAGAAGAAAATATTTCTGCTGACAAACGCACATTACAAATCTATCGAGCTGAAATTCAACAAAACACAGATCGGGAAATATTTCGACTCAGTGCTTTCTTCTTTTGATGTGGGATATCCAAAGGAAAGCTTGATTTTCTGGGAAAAAGCTGAAAAACGTCTCGGATTCGACAAAGATAAATCTCTCTTTGTTGATGATACAGAGGAAATTCTTCATACAGCTAATAAATATGGAATCAAATATATTCTCTACAAAGCCAGGTCTAATTCAAAGACAACGCCCAGGGGTTCAGATACTTTTTTGCATATTGTTGATTTTGATGAGTTGTTATGAGATCTTCTGAATTATTCGTTAAATGCCTCGAAGCTGAGGGAGTCGAATATATTTTCGGTCTGCCCGGCGAAGAGAATATGGATTTCCTCAATGCATTAACATCATCAAATATAAAATTCATCCTTACCCATGATGAACGCTGGGCAGCCTTTATGGCAAATGCATATGGAAGACTCACAGGAAGACCCGGTGTCTGTCTCTCAACACTCGGTCCCGGCGCAACAAATCTCATGACCGGCATCGCTGATGCCCTGCTTGATTTTTCTCCTGTGGTTGCAATCACCGGACAGGCAGGGCTATCAGAGATGTACAAGGAATCACATCAGTACATTGACATTCTCTCATCATTTAAACCACTGACAAAATGGAATGCAAGGATAGAAAGTCCTTTAGTGATCCCGGAGATAGTTAGAAAAGCCTTTAAGACGTCATCTATCGAAAAACCTGGACCGTCCCACATCGAGTTCCCGGAAGATATAGCCCCGGTCAATACAGAAGGCTCGCCCCTGACCCATGAACCAATAAGCTACCCAGAGCCTTCAGAAAAAGCTCTGTCTGCGGCTGTTTCCATGATAGAGAATGCAGATATGCCGCTTGTCCTTGCAGGAAACGGTGTAATAAGAGGAAATGCATCAAGGGAACTGAAGAAATTCATATTAAAGACACAAATCGGAATCACAACAACATTCATGGGCATGGGCGCCATGCCGGCAGATAACGATCTTTTTATTTCTACAGCCGGTCTGCAGTCAAAGGACTATATTTCGTGCGGTTTTAGCAAGGCTGATCTGATAATAACCGTTGGTTATGATCCTGTTGAGTTCAGCCCCATACACTGGAACCCGAACAGCGACAAGAATATTATCCATATTAATTGCACACCTTCCGACACAGATTCTCATTATTCTTCTCTCGAACTTATTGGAGACATCAAAACCACACTGTCTCTGCTTGCAGAAAGGGTAAGGTCTCAAAAAGATACATCTTATTATCACAAACTTAAGCTGTATAGCGATCACTCGATGGATTTTTCGCTGACAGGGTTTCCGCTCAAACCATTCAGGATAGTAAATGATATAAGGAAGGCCCTGAGAAGAAATGACATCCTGATAAGTGATGTAGGCGCACATAAGATATGGATTGCACGGTTTTATCCTGCATATGAAGAAAATACCGTTATTATTTCGAACGGTTTTGCCTCAATGGGTTTTGCAATACCTGCTGCCATATCAGCAAAGCTGTTATACCCGGAGAAACAGGTCATAGCAGGAGTTGGTGACGGAGGCTTTCTCATGTCTCTATGCGAGATCAACACAGCCATCAGGCTTGGTCTTAACTTTGTCTGCGTTATATTTAATGACAGCGGATACGGCCTCATCGAATGGAAGGAAAAACTGAGGCATCAAAAAGATTTCTTCATAAGATTCAATAATCCTGACTTTGTGAAACTTGCAGAATCCTTTGGCGCCAAAGGTTACCGTGTTGCCTCAGACGATGAATTGCTGCCGGTTTTAAAGGATGCCCTTAATCAGAAAGTGCCTGCTATTGTTGATTGTCCGGTTGATTACTCAGAAAATCTCAGGTTGACTGAAAAGCTCGGCAGACTCATCTGCCCTGTCTGATATTTATCTCCCCTATCCTTTCTTTTCCAGTAATGGTTTTTCATTATTGTTTATCTCCATTGAAATATCTTAGAATATCCGGATATGAATAACGCCTGTCCGATAGAACTTACAAAAGAACCCAAGATTGCATATTTTTCGATGGAGATAGGAATCCGGAATGATATTCCTACATACAGTGGTGGGCTCGGTGTGCTCGCAGGCGATACCATCAGGACAAGCGCTGACCTGAAACTTCCGATGGTTGCCGTTACCATCCTTACGAAAAAAGGGTATTTCATACAGGAACTTGATGAACATGGAAAACAGACTGAATACCCTGTATCCTGGGATCCGTGCCGGTCTATGACCCTGCTTCCTGCAAGGATTACGGTACAGATTGAAGGCAGGGATGTACTGGTACAGGCATGGGAATATAATGTTGAAAGTCTGACAGGAGGCTGCGTTCCAATCTTCTTCCTTGATACGGATATTGAAGGGAATGCCCCTGAGGACAGAGAGATTACCCATTATCTTTACGGAGGAGACCTTGCATACAGGCTGAAACAGGAGATAGTACTCGGCATCGGCGGTGTGAGAATGCTTCATGAGATCGGTTTTGAGATCAAGAAGTACCATATGAATGAAGGGCATTCGAGTCTTCTTACCCTCGAACTTCTCAATAGATTCAAACGTCCTATTGAAGATGTCTGGGATGAAAAACTTGTATGGGATGTGGATAAAGTAAAATCCCTCTGTGTCTTTACAACACATACACCTATTGATGCAGGACACGACAGATTCCCCTATGCCCTTGTCATAAAGATTATGGGCGAACAAATACCATTGAATGTTTTAAAAGAACTCGGCGGAAAGGAAGATCTGAACATGACCCGCCTTGGACTTAACCTGAGCGAATTTATCAACGGTGTTGCAAAAAAACACGGTGAAGTATCGCGAAATATGTTTCCCGGATATGAAATCAGCGCTATTACAAACGGCGTTCATACGTTCACATGGACTTGCGACAGCTTCAAAAACCTGTTTGATAAACATCTTCCCGGCTGGGCGAATGAACCTGAACTGTTTGTAAGGGTTGGACGTATTCCTGATTATGAAATCTGGAATGCGCATATGGAGGCCAAAAAGGTTCTTTTCGATTATGTTAAAAAAACAACTCAGATTGTTATGAACCCGGATATTCTCACCATAGGATTTGCACGAAGGGCAACAGCCTACAAGAGAGCTGATCTGATATTTTCGGATATTGAGAGACTTGAAAGGATTTCCGAAGGCAAGCTCCAGATTATATATGCCGGGAAAGCTCATCCGAAGGATGATTTAGGGAAAAAACTCATAGAGAAAATATTTTCTATAAAAGAGAAATTCAAAGATAAAATTGCCATGGCTTATCTGAAAAATTATGATATGGATATTGCGCTCAAGATGGTATCAGGCGTCGATATATGGCTGAACACACCCTTGAGGCCCAGAGAAGCATCAGGCACAAGCGGGATGAAAGCAACACATAATGGAGTAATGAATTTCAGCGTGCTTGACGGATGGTGGATAGAAGGTCATATTGAGGGATTTACAGGCTGGTCGATAGGCCCGAGTCCGACAGAGACAACCCTGACAGACAACATGGATACAAGAGACGCCGATGATCTTTACAATAAACTCGAAAACATCATTATCCCCATGTTTTACAAAGAAAGGCATACATGGATTCGAATGATGCAGAATGCCATAGGCAAGAATGCTTACTACTTCAACTGCCACCGCATGATGCGCCGTTACGTTACAGAAGCATACATAAGATGACAGGTCAAGGCTAATGTTGAGGTTAAGATCAAGAATTTTGAGTTTTTCTCAGCCTTAACCTAAATCTTAGCCTATTCTTTTATTCGTTTCACATCAGCCCCTATCTTTCTGAGTTTTCCCTCCATATTTTCATATCCCCTGTCAAGATGATATATACGGTGTATAACAGTCTCTCCTTTTGCCGCAAGCGCCGCAACTATAAGGGATGCACTGGCCCGCAGATCAGTTGCCATCAGAGGCGCGCCTTTCAGTTTCGAAATCCCCTTAACAGTCGCGACTCCTCCCTCTACAGTTATATCAGCGCCCATCCTTTTAAGCTCTGCGACATGCATAAATCTGTTCTCGAATATCGTCTCTTTTATGATGCTGGTGCCGTCAGCTATGCACATAAGCGACATGAATTGCGCCTGCATGTCAGTAGGAAAACCAGGATATGGCTGCGTCTTTATATCAGAAGCAGCCGGCCTGCCGGTACCGGTTACGCGTAAGCCGTCAGGAACATTCTCAAAGGAAAGACCGGCTTCTTTCAGTTTCATTATCGATGCATCAAGATGTCTCTGTCTGCATCCCTTCAGAATAATATCGCCACCTGTGATTCCGGCAATCGTCATAAATGTGCCTGCCTCGATCCTGTCAGGGATTATTGTATAATCCACGGGGCTTAATTCATCTACACCCTCTATCTCAATAACGCTCTCGCCGGCTCCTTTTATCCTGGCGCCCATAGAGATAAGGGCATTTGCAAGATCAGTCACTTCAGGTTCTCTCGCAGCATTCTCCAGCAATGTGATGCCCTTTGCCAATGAAGCAGCCATCATAAGGTTTTCAGTCCCGGTAACAGTCGGTATATCAAAGTACAGAGCTGCGCCCCTGAGTCTTTTTGCTTTTGCAATAACATACCCGGATTCCAGTTTAATGTCTGCTCCCATCTTTTCAAGTCCGTTCAGATGGAAATTTATCGGTCTTGCGCCAATAGCACATCCTCCAGGCAATGAAACCTTTGCCCTTCCATATCTCGAAAGCAACGGTCCGAGCACAAGTATGGATGCCCGCATTTTTCTGACAAGATCATACGGAGCTTCATATATTTTCATTTTTTCCGTATTAATAATAACCTTCCTGTCTTCATAGTGAAATCCTGCGCCAAGATTTGCAAAAAGCCGGCCCATGGTCATGATATCTCTCAGGTCCGGAACCCTGCTGATAGTAGAATAGCCGGATGATAAAAGCGAAGCAGCCATTATCGGGAGAGCCGCATTCTTTGCACCGCTTATTGCAACTTCACCTTTAAGTCTTTTGCCGCCATAAATTATTAGTTTATCCAAAACAATACCTCTGATATCTTGATTAATAAATTATAAAGCAAACCCCTTTCATTTTCATATTGCTGAAATAAAAATCTGTAAGCTATACTTATGAGTCAGGGTTCAAGAATTCAAGCATTTTAGGGTTCAAGATCGTAGAGTTCATGAATAGAACCCTTGAATCCTCGACCCCTCGAACCCTTTCGTAATGCTACTGTTAACTATTGACAAAAAGTTAACATAGAGATACTTTTAAAGCAAAACAAATTTACCGCTATTGGAGAAGTAATGCCTTTTTTTGGTGAATTATTTGTAAGTGAAATACTCAGGAAACCTGTACTTGACCCAAAGGGCGAGGAGTTGGGTAAAGTCAGGGATATTGTTGTTGTTAGGGGTGAAGCATTCCCCAAAGTATCCGCCCTGATACTTGAGAAAAAGAAAAGTCTTCTGAATCTCCCCTGGACCGGCCTGAATATATTCAACAAGAGAATAATCTCTTCAAATATTTATACGGAAAGCCTCCAGACTTATGAATTCAATGAGAAAGACCTCCTTATAGTCAGGGATATATTTGACAAACAGATAGTTGATGCAAATGGCGTAAAGGTTGTCAGGGTAAATGACGTCAAGCTTGAGGGTTTTGATTCAGAGGCTATACTTATTGCAGTTGACGTGGGGATGAGAGGTATCATGCGCAGGCTTGGGGTTGAAAGGGGTGGAGAAGATGTTATGAGAATATTTAATAAACATCTCTCATATAACCTTATCAGCTGGACATATATCCAGCCCCTGGAGCCGAAACTTACAAAAATCTCCCTTACAGTCCCGCGACAGATGGTATCAGAACTTCACCCCGCTGATATTGCAGAGATTATCAGCCAGGTATCTCATAAAGAAGGGGCATCATTTTTCAAGGGACTTGATGTGGAGACTGCGGCTGAAGCACTTTCAGAACTTGAACCTGATGTACAGGCAGCGATTATAACCGGAATGGATACAGATAAGGCAGCAGATATTATTGAAGAAATGCCTCCTGATGAGGCTGCTGATGTGCTCAGTGATCTTCCTGTAGACAAGGCGAAAGAGATACTTGAGAGCATAGAGAAGGAAGAGGCGGAAGATATACAGGAACTGCTCAGCCATGAAGAGGATACCGCTGGCGGACTGATGACAAATGATTTCATAACATATCCGCCGGAAATCAGCGTAAAGGACGCTATAGAGAAATTCAGGAAAGATGCTGAGGATGTCGAGACTGTCTATTATCTCTACATTACTGATCCTGATGAAAAACTGCTTGGCGTTGTCTCCCTGAGAGAGCTGCTTCTCGCACCTCCGGATGCAAAGCTCTCTGATATCCTGGAAAAGAAATTAAAAACCGTTACACCGGATACAGATGAAATTGAAGTTGCTGAGATTGTGTCAAAGTATAACCTTGTTGCAATTCCTGTCGTTGATACGGAAGGATTCATGCTTGGTATTGTTACCGTTGATGATGTTATAGACGTAATCCTCCCGCCGTCAGCAAAACGCAAGAGGAGAAAGGTATGAGTCTCTGGAAAAAAGTTGCTGTATTCATCTCCGTTATGGGGCCGGGGATAATAACTGCAAACATTGACAATGACGCGAGCGGTATAACCACCTATTCAGTTGCAGGCGCAAGATTCGGATACTCTTTGCTCTGGACATTAATACCCACAACAATAGCTCTCGTAGTAATACAGGAAATGATAGGCCGCATGGGCGTTGTTACCGGAAAGGGGCTGTCTGATCTAATCCGCGAAAACTATGGAGTTAAGACAACATTTTTTATGATGTTAGGTCTCCTCATCGCAAACTTCGGAAATACTGTGGCTAATTTTGCGGGATGGGCTGCGAGCATGGAAATCCTCGGATTTACAAAATATATGATGGTGCCTTTTGGGGCTGTCACCATATGGATATTGGTCACAAAAGGGAGTTACAGGGTTGTGGAGATCATACTGCTTTATGCCTGTTTTATATTCGTAGGGTATATCATATCCGGGGTCATGGCAAACCCGGACTGGAACGCCGTAATAAAGCAAACGTTTGTTCCAAAAATACAATGGAAATCAGAGTACATAATGATGAGCATAGCAATCATCGGAACAACCATTACACCCTGGATGCAGTTTTACCTTCAGTCATCCATAGCAGAAAAAGGCATCTCAAAGGAACATTACAAAGCCTCCCGGCTTGATGTAATTATAGGATGTTCCATAACCGACATTATAAGTTTTTTTATTATAATAACTTGCGGCACGCTTCTCTTCCCTTATGGCATCAGGATCAATGAAGCTTCAGAAGCTGCCCTGGCTCTCAGGCCATTGGCCGGAGATTACGCTTCCCTGATATTCGCTGTTTCATTGGCGAATGCTTCATTGCTCGGGGCAATAATAGTGCCCCTTGCAACAGCATATTATATATGCGAGGCAATGGGCTGGGAAAGAGGCGTGAATAAAACCTTCAAGGATGCGCCCCAGTTTATGTGGATCTACACATTAACAATAGCGCTGGCTTCCCTGCTTGTCTTAATCCCCGGCGCTCCTCTTGTTTTTTTAATGGTGCTCTCAGCAGTTATTAACGGCCTTTTGTTGCCGTTTGTCCTTGTGTTTGCCATATTACTGATTAATAACAAGAAGCTCATGGGAGAGTTCACTAATTCCAGAATGCAAAACTATATATCATGGGGAACGATTATCTCAGTAATCTTCCTAACTGTTTCATGGGCAGTTACGTTAGTATTTTAAAATAAATGGATTAGAGAAAGACTGCATGGTCAGAGCGATAGAATGGGTTAATGGCAAGGTCGTCATGCTTGATCAGACAAAGCTGCCCCTGGAAGTCACTTTTATTGAGTGTCCTGATTACAGAACGGTTGCAGAGGGGATTAAAAGACTCTGGATACGCGGAGCTCCGGCTATAGGGATTGCTGCTGCAATGGGCATAGCGCTTGGAGCGCAGGATATAGAGGCGGATAATTCCGATGATTTTACCGGGCAACTTGAACCTGTCTTTCAGACCTTGCTTTCCACGAGGCCAACTGCTGTGAATATTCACTGGTCTGTTCAGAAGATTAAAGGCATCCTGAATAAATACAGAGAAGAATCTGTCGGCAGATTAAAGGAAATCCTTATAGATGAGGCAAAGAAAATCCTTGAAGAAGATATTGAGGTTAATAAGGCAATAGGCATTTGGGGGGCAGAGTTCATTAAGGATGGCGATACCATTCTAACCCACTGTAATGCAGGCGCACTCGCAACCGGCGGATACGGGACTGCGACAGCGCCGATGCTTGTTGCTAAAGAACAGGGTAAGAAATTCCAGGTTATTGCTGATGAAACAAGGCCAGTACTCCAGGGTGCAAGGCTTACAGCCTGGGAACTCATGCAGGAGGGGATACCGGTTACTCTTATTACTGATAATACCGCCGGCGCTTTAATGAAGAGAGGTGAAATTAACCTCGCCATCGTCGGCACAGACAGGACTGTCCGTAACGGCGATGTAGCAAACAAGATAGGAACCTATACTGTTGCAATATTATGCAGGGAACATAAAATTCCGTTTTATGTAGCTGCTCCTTTAAGCAGCATCGATTTCTCTATCAGATCAGGAGAAGATATTCCTATTGAGGAAAGAGGCCCTGAAGAGGTAACCCATATTTTCGGCAAATGCCGGATAGCGCCTGATGGCGTTAAAGTAAGAAATATCGCATTTGACGTAACACCTAATAAATATGTCACTGCTATTATCACTGAAAAAGGCGCTTTCAGCCCAAAGAATTTAAAGAAACTGATGAAGAAGAATGCCAGTATCGGCAAGTTTCGTTTCAGACCAAAATAAAAGGCGTTATAATCTCCCAATTATCGTATAAACTACCGATAACTCATCAGACTTGACTTTGAATCAGAAGCTATCCTACCATTAATGATGAATCTTGAAGAACTTTTCAAAAAATATGAAGCAGAATTATGTATTGTAGAAGCACGGATTAAAGACCTTTTCAAAAGCCCTGTTTTTACCATACCTCTTATTGGAAAACATATCATGGACGGTGGCGGCAAAAGACTCAGGCCATTAATTCTTTTGCTGAGTTCTGAACTCTCAGGATATAAAGGAGATTCCCGTTTGACCCTTGCAGGAATTATTGAATCAATACATACTGCCTCACTTCTCCATGATGATGTTGTTGACGGGGCTGAAATACGCAGAGGCAAAGTTCCGTCTCATGTTATATGGGGCAATCAGATTGTAATACTGGTTGGTGACTTTCTTTATTCCAATGCCCTGAGGCTTGCTGTTCTGCAGAAAAACCAGAAGATCATGGAGGCGCTCTCAGAATCTACTACAAGAATGACAGAAGGTGAAATACTACAGCTTGCTAAAACAGGGGATCCTGAGATAACAGAAGCAGAATATCTTGATATTATCTCGGCAAAAACTGCGGCCTTGATTTCTGCATCATGCAGGATAGGCGCGCTTCTCGGTTCCTTATCTGAAGATAAAGAAAATGCACTTGCAAGTTTTGGCACGAAAACAGGGATTGCGTTTCAGATGGCAGATGACGTGCTTGATTATATGGCAGATGAGGTGGAACTCGGGAAGAGTCTCGGCAAGGATCTCAAAGAAGGCAAGATAACTCTTCCCCTTATCTACTTACTGAAGGACGCATCAGAGAAAGAAAAATCAGGATTGAAGGATATTATCAAAAATGGTTTTAAGAAAAGCGGACTGAATAAAATGTTAAAGCTTTTCAAGAAATACAATACTATAGAACTGTCTCTGAAAAAGGCCCATGATCTTATTGCTGATGCAAAGAATGAACTTGCAGTATTTCCGGATTCACCCGCAAAAGAAGCGCTGCATGTAATAGCCGATTATACATTGCAGAGAAGAAAATAAATGCATCCTTTTGTTGAACTTGCCAGGAAGTCAATAGAAGCATTTGTGAGGGAAGGTATAATTTCAAAGCTACCTGATCCTTTACCTCAGGAAATGTCAGAAAAGGCAGGTGTTTTCGTCAGTCTAAAAAAGCACGGTGAACTCAGAGGATGTATCGGAACTTATATGCCCTGCTGTGAATCTATTGGAGCTGAAATCATAGCAAACGCCATATCCGCAGCAACAAAGGACCCCAGATTTCATCCTGTTCAGGAAGATGAACTAAAAGACCTCACATATTCTGTCGATGTTCTGACCTGTCCTGAAAAAATTCAGACCGCAGACGAGCTTGATCCTAAAAAATATGGCATAATTGTTATCAGTGGACTCAGGAGAGGCTTACTGCTTCCTGACCTGGAGGGGGTTGACACAGTCGAAGAACAGATAAAAATAACAAAGATGAAAGCAGGCATCCTCCCTCATGAGGATGTTGAAATATATAAATTTATGGTAATCAGGTACAAATGACAGAGATACCGCTGAAAGAGAAGATCAAAACCATCAGTCTTTCAAAACTTCTTGTCTATCTGAACAGAAACAGAAAGACAGGGACTCTCCTGATAAGGACAATGACATTCGCGAAAAAAATATTTCTTCTTAAAGGAGATGCTGTTTTTGCTTCCTCAACATATGAGGATGACAGGTTAGGTGAGATGCTTATTAAAGCGGGCAAAATCAATATGGAACAGTATGATGAATCTGTAAAACTGCTCAAGAAGACCGGAAAAAGGCAAGGCGCCATCCTTGTCGAACTCGGATATCTCACACCAAAAGATCTTTTCTGGGGTGTAAAGTTTCAGGTCAGGGAGATAATTTACAGCCTTTTTCTGCTTGAGGATGCAGAGTATGAATTCATTGAAGGAGAGATACCTGCCGATGAAGTAATAACCTTAAAGATGAGCATGGGTAATCTTATTTATGAAGGAATAAAAAGGATAGACAACTGGACCAGAATAAGGAACGAAATGCCGGGCACAGATACTGTCCTTAAACTAAGCGCCGACCCTATAACCCTCTTCCAGGATGTGGAATTAACACCTCAGGACAGAAAAATGCTCTCAATTATTGATGGGACAAAGACGATCAAAGAGCTTATTGACAGTGCATGGATCGGTTCCTTTGAGGGCATGAAAATATTATTTGTGTTGTGGTCGATAGGTGTTCTCGAAGAAAAGAAATTAATTTCAGAAAAGCCTCAGGAAATGGAAAGCGTTTCTCTTGAAGAAATACTTCAGCCTGTCACTGAGGATGAATATGCTTATATGAAAAAGGTTGATGATCTGTACCTTAATCTCGACAGCATCAATCCATATGAACTGCTTGAGGCAGATGGGACTTCAAATGAAGATGATTTAAAGAAGAATTATTACAGGCTGACCAGGGAATTTCATCCTGACAGATATTTCAGTTCTGCAGATCCTCTATTAAAAGATAAGCTTACAGCAATCTTTGACGCTTTGACAAACGCTTACACAATCCTTAAAAACTCTTTAAAATCAAAAGATAATAATTCCATATTGCATAAAGAAAAGAAAGATAAACCAGCAACATTGAGCGCGGATGAACAGTTTAAGCGTGGTGTTGAGGCATTCAAGAAAAGCAACTTCCAGGGCGCTGTTGAAGCATTCAGACTTGCAACCGGTTTAGCGCCAAAGAATGCAAGGTACTGGAGTTATCTTTCCCTTTCTCTTACAAAGATCCCGGACAGTCTCAGTGATGCAGAACAGGCTATACTCGAGGCTGTACGACTGGAACCGGACAATGCAGACAATCTTGCCAATCTTGGTTTGATCTATACCATGCAAGGAATAAAAACAATGGCTCTGGAGCAATTTAGAAAGGCATTAAAACTCGATCCGGGAAATATTAAGGCAAGAAAGGGCATTGATAAGATAAAGGGCTAACTCATCGTTTTCTTTTGTATATTCCGCTGCGTCCTCCCTGTTTCTCAATAAGCATGATATCAGAAATAACCATCTCTTTATCAACTGCCTTGCACATATCATAAATGGTCAGGGCAGCAACGGATACCGCAGTCAGCGCCTCCATCTCAACCCCTGTCTGGCCTGTAACCTTTACCTTTGCTTCAATATCTATTTTGTTCTTACTGCTGTCAGGATTAATATTAATGTTTACAGCAGTGATATTCAACGGATGACACATCGGGATAAGATCACCTGTTTTCTTTGCAGCAGATATGCCGGCAATGCGGGCAACGCAGAGCACATCTCCCTTTGGCATCTTTTTGTCCAGTATAAGTTTCAGGGTTTCAGGTTTCATATGAACAGATCCTATTGCAATAGCCTCTCTCTGAGTTGATGGCTTTTCAGTAACGTCAACCATCTTCACCCTGCCCTGTTTATCGATATGAGTAAGCTTTTTCATCCCTCTTTGACTTTGGAAATAATTCCAGGAAGACTGCTTAATATATTTGTTTACGCTTATCCTTTATATAAACTGCTTTAGACTGACCATCGCCTACCAGACGCTCTTCTATTTCAAAAAGTTTTGTTGCGGCAACCAGTTCTCCAAGTTTCTTGTATCCATAGTTTCGGGGATCAAAATCCGGGACCTGTTTGGCGATGTTGTTTCCTACCGGTGCGAGATGAGACCATCCGCTCTCGTCTGAGGATGCCTCAACAGCGTTCCTTAAGAGATTCACCAGCTTTGTATCCTGTTTTAACTCATTGGCAGATTTTCGTTTTATCGATAGATTATCATCTTCTTTGGATATCAAAACCTCGGTATATATAAATTTGTCACAAGCTGACACAAATGGCTCCGGTGTCTTTTTCTCGCCAAATCCATAAACAACAATACCAGATTCCCTTAGTCTTGAGGCTATCTTTGTAAAATCACTGTCGCTTGAAACAATACAAAAACCATCAAATTTATTTGTGAATAACAGATCCATTGCATCAATGATCATGGCGGAATCAGTTGCATTTTTTCCTATTGTATAACGAAATTGCTGAATCGGCTGGATGGAATGCTTGAGCAAAACGTCTTTCCAGCCCTTTAAATGGGGACCGGTCCAGTCTCCATAGATTCTCTTAACGTTTGCAGTGCCGTACTTGGCTATCTCAGCAAGCAATCCCTCTATGATTGATGGCTGAGCATTGTCTGCATCAATCAGAACAGCTAATTTCTGCGTTGGCCCATTAGTCATAACTCTCCTTAATTCTCTGGTGCCGAAGGAAGGACATACAACTTGACATACACTCCTCCAGGCACTGCTAACTTTTTGATTATTAATTATAAACTAAAATTAGGTAATTCTAAAAGATATATTAAAACAGCTTTGATATAGGTAATTCTCATTATTTAATAGAGAGACTATGCTGCCCCTCTTTTGCTGCACAGTTTCCCTACAACTATTGCTTTTTATGAAAGTAGGCAGACCTATCAATGTCCTCCCTAAGCAAAGCCCCTGCAAAACGGCAATAGATTGCAAACCTTTACATAAAAATAGAGAGTCCACACAAATTTCTCCACATTTGTTATATGGTAGAATAAACACTTCTATATCTTCTGCAATAACCATCCTACCGCCGCCCCTCCAGCAACAAGCCATGCACTACTGATTTTAAATCGCAATCCTGCCATACAAGCGATTGCGGCAATTACTATTGCCCGCCAGTCCAAAAGAGTCCGCCCGGCAAGACTAATAACAACAGATACCATTAGTCCTATAGCGCTGATGTTCACAGCGTCAAGGAAAGCAGACATTGTCCCTGATTTCCGGAGGCGCGGTATTAGCGGATTCAATACCAGAACAAAAAGAAATGAGGGCAGGAAAACAGCCACAGTTGCTATGAATGCGCCAGACACACCCGAAGTAATATATCCCACAAAGGTCGCGGTGCTCAGGAGAGGTCCAGGTGTGAATTGGCCTATTGCTATTGCATCAAGGAGTTGTTGATAGGTTAGCCAACCGTAGTCTTTTACAAGTCCGCCCTCGAGAAAGGCGATGAGCACATACCCGCTTCCATAGAGGACC
>Ga0194126_10001952_pt1 | contig 33797 bp, 27 predicted proteins | sample TA2KigC150mmetaG_FD_148641 | JGI IMG/M metagenome (GOLD analysis project Ga0194126, IMG submission 148641) | Freshwater microbial communities from Lake Tanganyika, Tanzania - TA2015035 Kigoma Deep Cast 150m | ecosystem: Environmental > Aquatic > Freshwater > Lake | place: Tanzania: Lake... | reverse complement strand
CTGGGAAGCGCGGTTTCTGCGGGCCTGCGCGTCCAGATCGAGCGCTCTCACCCTGTGCTGATCACCACTGATCGGCGCACCATCCACACGCGCACGCGCGGCAAGACTGTCGGCGACACGTTGGTGGAACTGGGGGTGGTCGTCTCGGGCAGCGACCGCGTGACGCCAGCTCTGCCGGCGCCGGTGCTGGACAACACCCACATCCAGGTAGTCCGGGTTTTGGAGACGGTCCTGGTGGAGCAGGATCCCATCCCCTTCGAGTCCATCCTGGTCCCCGACGATCACCTGGAGATAGATCGGCAGCGGCTGGACCAACGCGGCGAGAGCGGCGAGCATCGCCGGCGCTACAAACTCGTCTATGAAGATGGGGCGGAGGTTGCGCGGACGCTCCTGGATGACTGGATCGCAGCGCAGCCGATCACGCAAGTCGTGGCATACGGCCGGCAGATCGTCTCGCGACCCCTGGAGACCTCAGAAGGGGTCTTCAGTTACTGGCGCAAGGTGCGCATGTTGGCCACTTCGTATTCGGCTTCGACTGCTGGCGTGTCGCCAGAGGCGTCGTATTACGGCATCACGCGCCTGGGATGGCGTATGCGGCGGGGCATCGTGGCCGTTGATCCGGCGGTGATCCAGTTGGGCGCGCACGTCTATGTGCCTGGCTATGGGCCGGGCATCGCTGGCGACACAGGCGGCGCGATTCGCGCGCGGCGCATTGACCTGGGCTACGATGATCACAACCTGGAGCTTTGGTATGGTTGGGTGGACGTCTATCTGCTGGATCCGCCGCCCCCTGCCTGGCAGATTCGCTATGTGCTGCCGAACTGGCCTAGAGAGTAGACAGATGAATCGTGACAGTCATGGCGGCTTTGGCTGCATTTCGTTGCAGTGTTATAATATGGGACTGTGAGGAACTGACTGCTTGCCTGCACCATTGAATCAAACGCTTCCGACGGCCGGGTCATCGGCCCCGCGTCGGGCGTTGCCCCAGCGACTTCTCGAGATCGGCATCAGCCTGGGCTGCCTGGCCCTGGCCCTGCGCGCGATCAATCTGGCCGATCTGTGGAACGCACTGGCGCACGCAAACTACCTTTGGCTGCTGCCCACCGTGCTGATCACCGTAGCGTTGCTGGTGCTGAAAGCCTGGCGTTGGCAACTGCTTTTCTATCCAGAACACCGGCTGGCGTTTTCGTCGCTTTTCACTGCGCTCTGCGCGGGCTACCTGGGCAGCAATGTGTTGCCGGCGCGCAGCGGCGAGTTGGTGCGTCTGGTGCTGTTGGTCAGCGAGCAGCCGGTCAGCGCCGCACGCACCCTATCAACCATCGTAGTGGAGCGGCTGTTGGACACCCTCACCCTGCTGGTCGTTCTGGTGATCCTGTTGCCCTTTGTCGAATTGCCCACTGAGATGACGCGCGCCGCGCAGGGACTGGGCATCCTGGCGCTCGTGGCTGCGGGGGCGTTGGTCTTGCTGTCGTTTTGGAAGGCGCGCGTGTTGGCGTGGGCGCACGCGCTCTTCCTCCGTGTGCGTTTTCTGGATCGCCCAGGAGTCTACGCGGCGTTGGGACACCTGATTGACGGTTTCGCTGCGCTTCGCAGTCGGCTGGGGCTCTGGCTTGTAGCTATTTCGCTGCTGGGCTGGGTCGGCGTGATCGGCATGGCCTGGTCATCGGCGCAGGCGCTTCGGCTCGATGCGCCCGTGACGGCGATGGCTTTCGCGGTGGTTGTGACCACACTCGGCATGTTGGTGCCATCTTCGCCAGGCTACATCGGCGTCTTTCATTACTTGGTGACGGTCGCACTGGCGCCGTTTGGGATTCCCAAAGACCTGGCGTTCAGCTTTGCTCTGATCTGGCACAGCGCGAACTACCTGACTCTCTCTGCCTCTGGCGTGATCGCGCTGTGGGTGCACGGCACGTCGTTGGGGCAGGTGCTGCGGCGGTGGCGGGGACGGGGTGACAAGGTGATGGGGTGAATACATGCGCATTCTAATCACAGGCGGCGCAGGGTTCATCGGCTGCAACCTGGCCGATGCATATGTGCGCGGCGGCCATCAGGTGACGATCTTCGACAACCTGTCGCGGCGCGGCAGCGACGCCAATCTGGCCTGGCTGCGCGCATCCTTCGGCGAGCAGGGGTTTCGGTTCATCCAGGGCGACATCCGAGACTATCCCACAATCCTGCGGGCGGCCGCAGGCCAGGAAGCGATTTATCACCTGGCGGCCCAGACCGCAGTGACGACCTCGGTGGCTGACCCGCGCACCGATTTCGAGATCAATGCTTTCGGCACGTTCAACGTGCTGGAAGCGGCGCGGAACGCGGGCCATGACCCGATCTTCATCTTCGCATCCACCAACAAGGTCTACGGCGGGATGGACGATGCGCCTGCGCAAGAGCTGGCGACGCGCTACATCCTGCCCGACTATCCGGACGGCGTTTCGGAGGCGCGGCCGCTAGATTTTCACAGTCCCTACGGGACAAGTAAGGGCGCGGCCGACCAGTACGTGCGTGACTACGCTCGCATCTATGGCCTGCGGTCTGTGGTGTTTCGGCAGTCGTGTATCTACGGCCAACGTCAAATGGGCGTGGAGGATCAGGGCTGGGTGGCGTGGTTCGTGATCGCAGCCCTGACCGGCCAGCCGATCATCATCTACGGCAACGGCAAGCAGGTGCGCGATCTGCTCCATGTGGATGACTTGATTCGAGCGTTCCAGGCGGCAACCGATAGGATCGCACTAACTGCCGGGCAGGTATACAATCTCGGCGGCGGGCCGGCCAACACCCTCTCGATCTGGGCTGAGTTCGGGCCGCTGCTGAGTGAAATGGTGGGACGATCGGTCACGCCGGCCGCCTGGCGCGATTGGCGACCGGGAGATCAGCCAGTCTTCGTGGCCGATGTAAGCAAAGCCACGCGCGAGTTCGGCTGGGCGCCACAGGTGGGCGTGCGCGAGGGCATCGGCCGGCTCTTCGAGTGGGTGCGCAACAACCGCCATCTGTTCGCGTAAGCCTCTCTGTCACTGCGGAGCGCCCTGAGCGGAGGTCTGCCAGGTGTGCAGGCCGCAGTCGAAGGACGGACTCAGAATCAACATGCGCATACTGTTCATACTCACCTACTATCGGCCCCATGTCAGCGGGTTGACGATCTATGTGGAGCGGCTGGCCAAAGCCCTGGCGGCGCGGGGACACACGGTCACCGTGCTGACCTCGCACTATGCCAAAGACCTGCCCTACGAAGAAACGGTGGACGGCGTCCGCATCGTGCGCGCGCCGGTTGCGTTTCGCTTCAACAAAGGCGTCTTTATGTTGTCGTTCCCATTCGAAGCGTGGCGTGAGATCCGGGCGCACGACGTGGTGAGCATCCACTTGCCGCAGGTCGAGGCGGCCCTGGCGGCCTCCCTCACCCGTTTGGCCGGCCGCAAACCGATCCTGACCTATCATTGCGACCTCCAGATGCCGCCGGTCTGGTACGGCAAGATCGTGGACTGCCTGACGTTCTGGGACAACCTGCTCGCTGGCAAGCTGGCAGACACGATCGTGACGTACACGGAGGATTTCGCGCAGCATTCTCCGTTCTTGTCGCGGTTCCTCGGCAAGGAGTCTCGCATCGCTGACGAGGCAGTCAGGCGGCAGGGCGACCAGAAGACTGCGGATGGTCGCCCCGTCACCTTGTCACCTTGTCACCCTAAAGTACGCGTCATCCTTCCCCCCGTCGTCATCCCCGACCCAACCCCTGAAGGCGTGCGTGCGCTGCGCGATCGGGTGGGGCTGAACGGCCAGAAGGTGATCGGCTTTGCGGCGCGCTTTGCCTACGAGAAGGGGGCTGGCTATCTCATCAATGCCATCCCGCACATCCTGCAAGAGATACCGAACATTCGCATCTTGTTCGCCGGACCCTATGGCAAAGAGGTCATTGGGGAGACGATCTGGTACGACATGCAGCCGTTGATCAGACGCTACGAGCCCTATCTGACCTTCTTGGGGACTCTGAACCCCAGCCAGATGGCGGACTTCTTCGCCGCGTGCGATGTGGTCACAGTCGCCTCGATCAACAACACCGAGTCGTTTGGGCTGGTGCAGGTGGAGGCCTTCATGTGCGGCACGCCGGTCGTCGCCGCCGATCTGCCGGGCGTGCGCCAGCCGGTAACCATGACCGGCATGGGCGAGATCGTTCCGGTCGCCGATGCCGAGGGATTGGCCCGCGGGATCGTCAAGGTGCTGCGCAACCGCGACCACTACGTGAAACCCCGCGCGGAGATCATGCGGATGTTCGAGCTGGCGCGGACCGTGGAGGAGTATGAGCGGCTGTTCGAGGAGAAGCGGAGGCGTTGATTCTCTGGTATAATAAGCGACGCCCGACGTCGAGGAAACCGCGCGATTGGGATCTGTGCTGTTCGTGCAAGAGGGCCGACGGCAGTTCTGGGAAGAGGCGCTTTCTGCGGCGCTGGCGCGCGACTGGATGGCAGTGAAAGTAGAGTGCGATTCTGTTGACTGACTACCTCGTTCAGCAGCTTCACGACATGGCCCCCCACCGCGCGATCCTGCGCGCGGTGGAGTGCAAGTTCATGGGCCGCGTGCCGCTGGCGCGGCCGGCGCTCGATGTCGGCTGCGGCGACGGCCATTTTGCGTCCATCGCGTACGACGACCTGCCGCTCGATGTGGGGATTGACGTGCTGCCGCGCGACCTGCTCGAGGCCGCACGGCGGACAGGAGTCTATCGCAAGGTCATGTATGCCAGCGCCACAGAGCTGCCGTTTGCCGACGCCGCCTTCAACACGGTCGTGAGCAACTGCGTCATCGAGCATATTCCCGACAACGATGCCGTGTTGCGCGAGATCAGTCGGGTGCTCAAGCCCGGCGGGACGTTCGCTGCGACATTGCCCAGCGAGATGTTTGGCGAATTCCTCCTCGGTTCAACCATCTTTCGCGCACTCGGTCTGCAGCGGCTGAGCCGCGCCTATGGCGACTTCTTCAACCGCATCTCCCATCACCATCACATCTACTCGCCCGCGGTCTGGCGGGCCAGGCTGGCGGCCGTGGGCCTGGACGTGGAGGAGCAGACGTACTATTTCTCCGCAGCCGCGCACCGGCGCTTCGATCTCAGCCACTACCTGGGCGTGCCGCACCTCATCAGCAAACGGCTGTTCGGCCGGTGGGTGCTGTTCGACGGTCAGCGGCGCTGGTTCGACCGTTGGCTGCGCCCCTTCTACGAAGAACCTTTGCCCCAGGCAGGGGCTTACCAGTTCGTGCGTTGTCGAAAGCTCTGAGGAGAGCGATCATGGACCGCGACATCCGCGTCGTGCTCACAAGTGTACACTCGCAAGTTCGAGCCTGGTTGAGCCCGATTTCCGCCCCGCAAGAACTGCGCCTGGGCTGGCCCGCGATCTTTCGCCGGCAGGATGAGGCTGGTGATGAGGCCGGCCCACGACTGGCCGGCCGCGCGATCCTGGTGGATTGGCTGATCCTGCTCGTGCTGATCTGGTCGTATTGCTCAGGCTTTCTGGATCTCGGCACGCGGCGCGCGCTGCCCGGCAACGAAGCAGAGATCGTCCAGTCGCTCGATTGGACGCTGGTCAATTCTCTGACGCGCTATGGTCAGTTCCCGCTCTGGAATCCCCATCTGCAGACCGGCTTGCCCTTCATCGCCGATCCGTTCCAGCACGTGTTCAACCCGCTTTCCACGCTACCCGTGCTCCTCTTCGGGGTGATGGATGGCTTCAAGGTTGCGCTGTTTCTCAGCTTCCTGGCCGCAGCCCTGGGGATGTGGTGGTTGGGGGTTGTTCTTGGCGTGGGGCGCGCCAGCCGGCTGTGGATGGGAGCGATGTACGCGTTCACCGGGCAGGGAGTGGCGCGTTTCTTCCAGGGCGAATACGATTTCGTGCTCGGGTTCGCATGGCTGCCGTGGGCGCTGGCCAGCCTGTTGCTGGCCGGGCGGACGCGACGCCGGCCTCATGCGGTGCTCGCGGTCATTTCGATGGCGCTGGTCTTCTTCTCCGGTAACGTTTATTATGCCTACTATCTCCTTTTCGTCGCCGGGCTGCTGGCCCTGGTGATGGCCTTTGGCGTCGGTCTGCGGAAGCCCTATGTCGTCTTTCACTGGGCGCGCGCCAAGGTTCTGATCGTCGTGGGGCTGTTGACCCTGGCGCTGGTCGCGGTGCAGTTGCTGCCGCTGGTGGAGTTCTGGCCGCACATCACCAAGGTGGCCGATCCGAAGCTGGCCGGCTCGCATACGATCCAGCAGATCTTCCTGGACTTCCTTTCGACAGATACCCAACGGGCCGATGCCATCAAGACGCTGCCGCGGGAGGAATTCTACGCTTACACCGGTCTGTGGCCTTTCCTGGCGCTGGTCTTGTTGCCGTTGGCTTTCTGGAAACGCGACCGCCGGCCGCTCGTCTTCTTCGTGCTCCTCTTTTTGTTCACCGTGGGCTGGATTGACAGCCGAGACATGCCGTGGCGCGACCTCTACGCGCGCGCCGCTTTCCTCAACCAGTTCCGCTACCCGACGCGCATGTTGATCTTCGGCGCGCTCTCGGTCATTGCGCTGGCCGGCGTGGGATTGGATACGCTCTGGCGGCTGGCCGGCGTGAGGACGCGGCTGCAGCGCATGTCGGTGCCCGATATGGCGCGCTGGGCTGGCGCGCGGGCAGGGCTGGCGCTGCTGGCCGTCTTGCTGATCTGGTCCGCAGCCGATGTCTATTCCACCAATCGTCAGCATGCGCGCACGCGTGATCCGTATGACGTCTCCTATGAGATCATGCGTTGGCTGCGTGAGGCAGACCCCGGCGAGTTCTACGTCGGCAACCCGAACGGCTGGCACGGCGCGATCATCTCCAACAACCTGCGCTATGTGGACGCCTGGTATGGCTTCAGCTTTATCCCGCCGACGAAAGGCGCGATCAATCGCCGCGCGGTGTTGGCGCGGCCGAACTACATCGTCATGGGCAACGACCAACGGCCTAACCTGCCCGACCCGGCTGTGGTCAGGCGCTTCGAGGGGCATACCGTCTGGAAGCTGCCACACAGCCTGCCCTTTGCCTTCACCGTGACCAACGCCAGACTGGGGGATGTCTCCGCGGGACGCGAGCTGTGGGCTGATGACGTCGTGGCGACGCCCCCGCGGGTGACCGGCCCGAACAGCATCGAGATCACCGCGGAGGGCGCGGAGGGCGCCAGCCTGGTGGTGTTGATGCAGGCTTACCAGGGCTGGCGGGTGACGGTGGATGGCCGTCCCGCCGCGCTCAGGAACGTCGGCGGCTATCTCGCCGTCGCGATGGCGCCAGGCGCGCACACCTATGCCTTCTCCTACAGCCCGCGGTCGTTCTGGATCGGCCTGACCGCAACGCTGCTGGCCTTGCTGGCGCTGGCCGCGCTGCTGGCCGGCGATTGGGTGTTGGCGCAGCTTCCCCGGCCAGGTCGGCGGATCAGGACCGCGGCTGTATACGCAACCGGGGTGCTGACGCCGGCCAAACCTCTGCCCCTACCCGAGAACGCTGCGGTGCAGCTTACGGTCACGCTGAAACCTGAACCGCGTCCGGGGCCGATGATGTCTTTGGCCCAACAGGCGCGGCGTCTCGCGCGGTGGGAGTGGGTCCTCTGCGGGCTGGGCCTGTTCGTTTACCTCGCCACCCGCCTGTGGGCGATGGACAAGTTCCCGATCTACTTTTTCGCTGACGAAGCAACGCACGCTGTCCTGGCTCAAGACTTGCTCGACCGTGGCCTGCGCGATGGTCGGGGAAACTTCTTCCCGCTCTATTTCGAGGCGGCCGGGCTGCGCTGGACGCCGCTCTTGTCGGTCTATGTCCACGCGATCTCGGTGGCGCTGTTCGGCAAGACGGTGTTCATCACACGCGCCACCGGCGCGCTGGTCAGTCTGTTGGCCGCGGGCGCGGCCGCGCTGATCCTCAAGTGGATCTTCAAGGCGCGCTACTGGTGGGTCGGCGCTTTGCTGATGGCCGCCGCGCCGGCCTGGTTTCTGCACTCGCGCACCGGCTTCGAGACGGTGATGATGTCATCGTTCTTCTTGTGTACGGTGCTGTGCTACATGCTCTATCGCACGCGCTCCCCGCGCTATCTGTTTGCGACGTTGCTCTTCGGCGCGGCGACCTTCTACACCTACTCCAACGGCCAGATGATCATCGCTGCGCTCGCCGCGCTGCTGCTGATCTCGGACATCCGCTATCACCTGCGCAATTGGCGCACGCTGCTGCTGGCGGCCGCGCTGGCGTTCGTGCTGATGCAACCGGCGCTGAACTTCCGGACGCAACAGCCGAACTCCTTGCCGCAGCATCTACGGGCGATAGACTCCTACTGGTTCCGGGCGCTGCCGTTGGAGACCAAGGTGAGCCAGTTCATCACGCGCTACACCTATGGCCTCAGCCCGGCCTATTGGTTCTTCCCCAACGAGCGTGACCTGGCGCGGCATCGGATGAAAGGCTACGGCAACCTGCCCACGTGGGAGCTGCCGCTGCTGTTAGTGGGAGTGGCTTTGTGCCTCTGGCGCGTGAGGTCGTCGCCGCACCGCAGCCTGTTGCTGGCCGCCGCAGCCACGCCCGTCGGCGCGGCGTTGGTAGACATCACCATCACACGCGTGCTGGCCTTCGTGGGGCCGGCGACCGTGCTGGCGGGGTTGGGGTTGGATGCTCTGCTGGGGTTGCTGACGCGGCGGCCGGCGGTCGGCCCCTCTGTCGCGGCCGCCAACGGGGCGAACGCTTCGGCTGCGGAGGAGGCAGCGGTCATCCCGCGACGCGGCCTGTCCCTGCTCAATCTGCCCTATAGGGCGGGCGCCGTGGTAGTCTTCCTCCTGCTGGCCTCTGCCAGCGTGGGCATGACGCGCGATGCGTTGGCCAACGGGCCGCTCTGGCATTCGGACTACGGGTTGTATGGGATGCAATACGGCGCCAAACAGCTCTTCGAGGATGCGATCCCAGCATATCTCAGGCGCGATCCAAAGGCGCGGCTGATGCTCACCTCGACCTGGGCCAACGGCGCCGATACCTTCATCCGCTTCTTCCTGCCGCCGGAGCAGCGCGCGCGCGTGCAGATGCTGAACGTAGATTTCTATCTGAACGCACGCCGGGATCTCAACCCGAACATCGTGCTGATCATGACCCCGTCCGAATACGACCAGGCGCGCACCAGCCCGAAGTTCAAAACCGTGACGGTCGAGCACGTCATCCCCTATCCCGATGGCCGGCCAGGCTTCTACTTCGCTCGTCTGGCCTATGCCGACACCTTCGATGCGCTATTGGCAGCCGAGAGGGCCCAACGCAGCAAGCCGGTGGCGGGGCAGGTGCAGATAGATGGCCAGAATGTGCAGGTCAGCCATTCGCAGCTCGACATGGGGCAACTGCGCGACCTGTTCGACGGCGACCTGTTCACCCTGGCGCGGGGGCGAGAGGCCAATCCCCTCGTCTTCGAGTTCACCTTTGCGCAGCCGCGGCCGATGACCGGCCTGGCAGCCGATTTCGGCTCGATGGATTTCTCACTGACCGCGAAGCTGTTTGCGCCGGAAACCGTCGAGCCGATCACCTATGCGCAGACCTATCGCGGTCTGCCGCCCGATCCGCACGCGGAGTTAGCCTTCGACAAAGGGCCGCCCGCGGTCGCCAGGCTGCGGCTGGAGATCTTGCAACTCAATGCCGGCGATGAGGCGCACATTCACGTGCGAGAGTTGAAGTTCAAGTAGGCGTCGGGCAGGCGCGAGACCAGGCAGATGCAAGACCTGTCCCCACGATAGAATACAGGAGGTATGGTCCTTCATGTTACGTGCAGGCGTTATCGGCGTCGGTTCCATCGGCAGGCACCACGTCCGCATCTACAAGCAGCTCGACGAGGTTGAGCTGGCGGCGATTGCCGACATTGACGAAGCGCGCAGGTCGGCGCTGGCCAGGCGCTACAGGGTGGCGGCATATGCCGACTACGAGGAGATGCTGACCGGCGAGAAGCTGGATGTGGTGTCCATCGCAGTGCCGACCGAATTGCATCGGGACGTCGCGCTGGCTGCGATCACGCGCGGGGTACACGTCCTGGTTGAGAAGCCCATTGCGGCTTCGGTGCAGCAGGCCGACGAGTTAATTCATGCCGCGGCCGCACGAGGGCTGGCGCTGACGGTCGGTCATGTCGAGCGGTTCAACCCCGCGGTGGTGGAGCTCAAGCGCCGGCTGGCTGCGGGCGAGTTGGGCCACGTGTTCCAGGTCCATGCGCGGCGTCTATCGCCCTTCCCGACCTACATCCGGGATGTCGGCGTGGTGATGGATCTGGCGACCCACGAGCTGGACATCATGCGCTATCTGCTGGGCAGCGAGGCGGAGCGCATCTTCGCGGAGACCGAGCGCAATCTCCATAAACGCTACGAAGATATGCTCTCGGGCATCATCCGCTTCGAGAATGGCATCGTCGGCGTGTTGGACATCAACTGGCTGACGCCAACCAAGGTGCGCGAGTTGCGGATCACCGGCGAGCGCGGCATGTTCCTGGTGGACTACCTCAAACAGGACCTGTACTTCTACGAGAACAGCGAGGCGCCCAGCCGATGGGATGCGATGGCGCTGTTCCGCGGGGTCGGCGAAGGCAATGTGATCAAGCTGCATCTGAACCGAGTGGAGCCGCTGGAGGCGGAGATCAAGGCGTTTCTGGATGCGGCCGCCGGCCGCGCACAACCGGTGGTGACCGGCATGGATGCGATACGCGCGCTGGCGCTGGTGCAATTGCTGATCGCCTCGGCCGAAGCCGGTCAGGTGTTGCGCGTGGCCGACGAGTTCGAGCGCCGCGGCTGGGCCGCGACTTTGGGGATGGCCGCATAGCTGAGCGCGAGGTGGTGTGAACCAGCCGATTCTGAGCGTTCTGGTTCCCGCCTATAACGAGGAAGCCGGCCTGGGTCGCTCCGTCGAGCTGATCCTGGCCAAACTGGCGGAACTGGGCGTCTCTGCCGAGGTGCTGATCGTGGACGATGGCAGCCGCGACCGCACGCCTGCCATCGCCGATGAAGTGGCCGCGCGCCATCCGCAAGTGCGCGTGTTCCATCATCCAGCCAACCGCGGGATCGGCGGCGGCTTCGTCACGGGCGCAGCGCAGGCGCGGGGCGAATGGCTCATTCTGATCCCCGCCGACCTGGCGCTCGACCTGGATGAGCTGCGCAAGTATCTGGACGCCGCGCCTCTCGCTGATGTGGTGGTGGGGGCGCGTTCAGACCGCCGTGACTATTCGGCGTTTCGGCTCTTCGTCGCCTGGGTGAATATCCGCCTGATCCAACTGCTCTTCGGCATGAAGCTGCGCCAGTTCAACTACATCAGCATGTATCGAACCGAGGTGTTGCGGCGGATCGAGATCGAGTACTGGCGCAGCGCGTTTTTTCACGCCGAAATCCTCATCAAGGCAGCGCGGCTGGGGTATCGGCTGGTGGAAGTCGAGGTGTGTTACGCGCCGCGGGCCAGTGGCCGTGCCACAGGCGCGCGGCCGCAATTGATTGCGCGAACGGTGGGGGATATGTTACGCTATTGGCGGCGATGTTGGTTTGCGGCCGAAGACAGGAAGGCAACCAACTAGCCGGCGCTGATCGGCAGAGTCCGAATGCGGATACGAGCCTGCTCGAAGACAACCACACAGCCTTCTTCGAGGGGCTTTTGGACGGAGGCTAGATTCGCTAGAAGAAGCGCGACCTGCTGTTCCGGGCGTCGTTCTGTGCGGCGTCGGAACAGGATCACTGACGGTCTACTGACTGCTTGTGTCGCCAGCAAGGTCCCGAAGTCGGTATCGGCAGAGACCAAGATACGATCTTCAGCGACAGCCCGTGCAAAGATGTCGTTATCATCGGCGGCTTGCATCCCATAGGCCCGCACGTGGACGGCATCGTGTCCGGCCCTCTTGAGCTCCCTTGCGACTACAGGCGATAGGGCATTGTCTATCAGGAATCTCATGCTGCTGTCGCCAACAAGGGCAATTGCCGCTCTTGCACTGTCACAGCCGCGTAGCGTAATGCCTCGCGGATGTCATCGCGTACCAGGTCGGGGTAGGCCTTGAGGATTTCCTTTTCGTTCATTCCGTCGGCGATCATGCCGACGACGGTCGCGACAGGGATGCGCAGCCCGCGGATGCAGGGGATGCCTCCCATGCGATGCGAGTCAATCGTGATGCGCGTGAATTCCATATCCAGGTCCTTTCGATTGCCCGAGGGCCTTACCGCTCAAGGCCTTCTTCGTACATTATACATCATCCAGGCAGAAAACAATCATCCCAACAAGCGGCACGCGGCCGCGCTGTGGAGAGCAACCGCATGAGCAATCTGAGACCGTTGGCGAACGAATTGGCTGACGCTTTGCGTGGCCGCTGGAGATCGCTGCGCGCCTGGCTCAGCGCCGACGCCGGCGTGCGCACGGCGCTCGCCCTGATCCTCGTCGTCGGCGCGTTGCTGCGCCTGACTCACCTGAACTGGGACCAGGGCACACACATCCATCCCGATGAGCGCTTCCTGACGATGGTGGAGAGCGCGCTCCAGTTGCCCAAGTCGCTGAGCGAGTTCTTCGACAGCACGAAGTCGCCAATGAATCCGTACAACCGGGATTTCGGCCTCTTCGTCTATGGGACGTTGCCCATCTTCATCGTCCGCATCGTGGCAGAGTTCGCCCAGAACCTCAACCAGGCGCTCCACATCTGGAACGTCACCGGCAGCAGCGCGCTGCTCACCATGAACGGCTATGATGCCGTCCACCTGGTCGGCCGCGCGCTTTCTGGGTTGTTCGACCTGGCCGTGGTCCCGCTGCTGTTTCTGATCGGCGGGCGGCTGTATGGCCGGCGGGTTGGCCTGGTTGCTGCCGCGCTCTATGCCTTTGCCGTGCTGCCATTGCAGCAGTCGCATTTTTTCACGGTGGACACCTTCGCGACCTTCTTCGCCGTTTTGACCTTCTACTTTGCGGTGCGAGTGGCGCAAGGCGGGACGCAAATTGCAGATGGCAAAAATCAAACCTTCAGGGATGGCGGCTGGTTGACCTATGTGGCGTTGGGGGCCAGCCTGGGCGCCAGCCTGGCCTCGCGCATCAACCTGGCGCCGATGGCCGGGATCGCGCTGCTGGCCGCAGGCATACGCGCATGGGATGATTGGCGCAACGGCCGGCGGGGCGCCGAGACGCAAACCGGCAACGGAACGCGGGATTTCGCGTGGCTCAGCGTGCTGCTCCAGGCCACATTGTTCCGGTTGCTGCTGATGCTGCTCGTGGCCTTCGTGGTGTTTCGTGTGGGCCAGCCCTATGCGTTCGGCGGCCGGACCCTGCTCGACCTTAGCCTCTCGGCGAAGTGGCAGGGCAACATGCAGTTCATCAGCCAACTGATCGCCGGCGATGCTGACCAGCCTCCCGCGCATCAGTGGGCGCAGCGAACGCCGTTCATCTTCCCCTGGGTCAACATGGTGGTGTGGGGCATGGGTCTGCCGATGGGTCTGGCCGCCTGGGCCGGCTGGGCGCTGGCGCTGTGGCAGATCGTCCGCGGCCTCACCCTGACATCCCGTCACCCTGTCACCCAGTCATCCCCGGCCTGGCGCAACCACCTGCTTCCGGTCATCTGGATCGGCGGCATGTTCCTTTACCACAGCAGCCAGTTCAGCTACTCCATGCGCTACTATCTGCCCATCTATCCCTTCCTGGCGATGATGGGGGCGTGGGTATTGTGGCGGCTGGTGGAGAAGGCGGAGGGTTGGAGGCGGAAGGCAGGAGGTTGGAGGTTGGAGGTCGGAGGTCGGAGGTTGGGAAATGGAAGTTGGAGGTTGGACATTGGAGGTTGGACGTTGGAGGTTGGAGGCCGGAGGTTTGACGTTTCACGTTTGACGTTTGACGTTTCACGCCTAACGTCTGCCGTTTCACGTTTCACCTCTGCCGTCTCACGCCTCACTCGCCAGGCCCTCGCCATCTTCCGGCCCCACGCGGCCACTGCTGCATACGCGCTGCTGGCCCTGGTGGTCATCGGCACGATGCTCTGGGGTTGGGGCTTCCTGGCCATCTACCGCCGGCCCTTGACGCGCATCACCGCCTCGCGTTGGATCTACAAGAACATCCCGGCCGGCGCCACGGTCGCCAACGAGCACTGGGATGACGCGCTGCCCTTCAGCATCGACGGCAAGATCAGCTTCCGGCCGTCCGGCGCCTATCAAGGACTGAAGAGCTCATCCGATGGCCAGATGCAAATGTACGGCGAGGATACGCCGGAAAAGCGCGAGCAGCTCTACCGCTGGCTGAACGAGACGGACTACATCTTCCTTTCCAGCAATCGGCTGTGGGGCTCGATCCCGCGGCTGCCGATGCGCTATCCGATGAGCTCGCTCTACTACCGATTGCTCTTCGCAGAGAAGCTCGGCTTCCGCCAGGTCGCGCACTTCACCTCTTTCCCGACGATTTTCGGCGTCCAGTTCAACGATACGACCGCCGAGGAAGCATTCAGCGTCTACGATCATCCAGAGGTCTACATCTTCCAGAAGACGCCGGAGTATAGCGACGCGCTGGTGCGCTCTTACCTCGACGCGGTTGACCTGGAACAGGTCATCACCATGTGGCCCAAGCAGGTCAACGCCGCGCCGACCGCGCTGATGTTCAGCCAGGCCGAAGCTACGCTCCAGCAGGCCGGCGGCGCATGGTCGTCGCTCTTCAACGAAGACAACCTGCTCAACCGGTCGCCTGTCGTCTCCGCTTTCATCTGGCTGCTGCTGCTGGAGGCGCTCGGCCTGGCTGCCTTTCCCATCGCATTCGTCGTGCTGCGTTCTCTGACCGATCGCGGCTACGGCGTCAGCAAGACGCTCGGCGTGCTGCTGCTGGCGTGGCTGAGCTGGATTGGGCCGAGCCTGAAACTGTGGCCGTATCAACGCTGGACCATCGCGCTCGCACTGGGCGCGCTGCTGGGCTTCGCAGGCCGGCTGGCCTGGCGTCGCAGAGCCGAGTTCGCCCGCTACGTGCGCGAGCATCGCGGCCTGCTGCTTACCGAAGAGGCGGTTTTCCTGCTCCTCTTCGGCCTCTTCCTGCTGATCCGTATCGGCAACCCCGATCTCTGGCATCCAGCGCGTGGGGGCGAGAAGCCGATGGACTTCGCCTACCTCATGGCCGTCATTAAGTCCACGACCTTTCCGCCCTACGACCCGTGGCACGCGGGCGGCTTCTTGAGCTACTACTATTACGGTTTCGTCATCGTCGGCACGCTGATCAAGCTGACCGGCGTCGTGCCGTGGGTGGCTTACAATCTGGTGATTCCCACGCTCTTCGCGTTGACCGGGGTGGGGGCCTTCTCTGTCGCCTTCAACCTGGCGGCCGGTGACCGAGCGACCGTCTTTCCGGGAGAAGAAGCGCCTGCCGGCGGGCTGCGCATCGGCTCGACCCTGGCTGGTCTGGCCGGCGTCTTCTTCGTGACGATCATCGGCAACTTCGGCAACGTCAAGCTGCTGATTGATCAGCTTGCGGCGCGTTCGAAGCTGCCGCCGCAAGCGGGCTTCCTCGGTCTGCAGAAGCTGGTCCGCGCGCTGGATGGCGTCGTGGCTGTGGCCGGCCGCGGCCAGCCGTTCCAGTTCCCCAACGACTGGTGGTTCTGGAATGCCTCGCGGGTGATCCCCGATACCATCAATGAGTTTCCGTTCTTCACGTTCACCTATGCCGACCTCCACGCGCACATGATTGCGCTGCCCCTGACATTGTTGGGGCTGGCGGTTGCGACGGCGCTGATCAAGATTTCCGATTTCGGATTGCGGACCTCGGATTCGGAGGCGGGAATCCGCCGTCCCCAATCTGCGATCTGCAATGAACCGAGCCCCTGGCGCGTCGCCTGGCCTGAGTTCCTGCCCATCGCCCTTCTGGGTCTCGTTGCCGGCGCGCTGCGGGCGACGAACACCTGGGACTTCCCGACCTATCTGCTCGTCGGACTGATCGCGATGTCTGTGCTGGAGGCCGCGCGGCGGAGTCAAATGGCGCAGCCGGAGGCGTTGGATGAGCGATTAGCCTTTCTGCTGCGGGCCGGGGTATCGGTGCTCTGGCGGATGGTCATCCTGGTCGCTGTCGCGGTCGTGACATTCTACCCGTTCACGAAGTACTACGCCACCGCCTATGCCGGCCTGCAGTTGTGGACCGATGCCAAGAGCAAGCTGTCCGATTACCTCACCGTCCATGGCTTCTTCTTGACGCTGGCCGTCATCTACCTGATCAGCGAGGCGGTTTCTCAAATCCGGGAGCGCCAGATTCCAGATTGGGTGCTCTATCTGGCGCCGGCGGCCGCCGCGGTAGTGATCGTCCTGATCGGCGTCGGCTGGGTGTTGGGAGTGAGCGTTTGGCTGATCGCGCTGCCGCTGGCCGCGACAGCCCTGATGCTGGCGCTGGGTCGTGAGGTTCCGCAGTCGCGGCGCCTCGGGTTGTTGCTCATCGCCCTGGCGTTAGCCATCACCATGGGGGTGGAAGTGGTGCGCCAGCGAGACGACATCGGCCGGATGAACACCGTGTTTAAGTTTTATATGCAGGCCTGGGTGCTGTTCGGCGTGGGCGCGGCTTTTGGTCTGGCCGGTTGGGCGTCCAGAGCCATGACCTGGCATCGTAACTGGCGGCGGATCGCCTGGGGTGTGACGGCGGTGCTCTTCATCGGCGTGATGCTCTATCCGGCCTTCGCCGCGCGCGCCAAGATCCGTGATCGCTTCTCAGCCGAGGCTTCCCCGCGCGGGCTCGACGGCATCGCCTACATGGACAAGGCGATCTACGTGGACAACAATCGCGACATGAAGCTGGCCGCCGACAAAGACGCGATCTCGTGGCTGCTCCACAACGTCCAGGGTTCGCCGGTCATCCTGGAGGGGGTCACACCCAACTACCGCTGGGGCAGCCGCTTCAGCATCTATACTGGCCTGCCGGCCGTGGCCGGGTGGGATTGGCATCAGAAACAGCAGCGTTCGGTCGTGCCGCTGGTGGTTGACAGGCGGATTCGGCACGTCGGGGAGATCTACAACACCACTGACACGGCGCGGGCGCGGCATCTGCTGAACACGTATGGCGTCAGCTACATCATCGTGGGCGAGCTTGAGCGCGCGTACTATCAACCGCAGGGGTTGGCCAAGTTCGACGCGTGGGCGCAGCAGGGCTATCTCAGACAGGTGTACCCGGCGCCTGGCTCGAACGCTGGCGCACTCGTCGTGCGCATCTATGAGGTAACCGGCCGCGGGCAGACGGTGACCGCAGCTCCACCGCGACCGACGCGCGTCGGCCCGCCACCCGTGCCGACGCCCACGCCTGGCGCAAAGCCGGCCGCGCCCGCGGCGCGCGGCCAGGACTCACCGCTGCCCACCGCGCAAACGTTCGCCTCGCCGAAGAAGTGATGTCGAGGACGCCACATGCTCCAGCCCGAGCATGATACGCTACTGTGTTTCAGGAGTGGGCAGTGTGACGCTGAGAGCGTTGGCGAAACAGATCGTTGATGCTGCTGCCGGACGGCTGCCGCTGCCGGTTGCTCCATCTATCGCATCGTGGGCCGCACTGCACGGATGGGATGCAACGTCCGACGAGGGTCAGCGCCTTCTGGCGCGCCAGGCTTTCGCTGAACCCATGGGGCGAACTGTACAGCGCGCTCATTCCGCAGCCTCAGCGTCGTCAGATCGGCCAGTTTTGGACTGATGGCATCTGTTCATCTGCCCGACTAGAACAACGTATAGATAAACGGCCCCAGACCAGACGCGGACGCGAAGACCAGCAACAGCCCGAGAACCAGCAGCAACACCATCACCGGGATCAGCCACCACAGCTTGCGCCGCCACAGAAACCCCAACAGCTCTCCGGCCACCCCGAAGTTGGCCGCCATACTCCGCAAGAATACCTTCATCCCCTCTCCTCCCGTCGAGCCGCGCCCACGAGCGGTCGGCCGTCACTTCCGCACCACAAAGCCGTTCATGTACAACGTGTCAATGTCGCTCTTGGCGAAGGTGTTCAGCGCATTGGCCGGCGTCGTGACGATCGGCTCGCCGCGCAGGTTGAAACTGGTGTTGAGCAGCACCGGCACGCCCGTGGCCTGGCCGAACAGCTCCATGGTTCGGTAGTAGAGCGGGTTCCATTCACGACGGACGGTCTGCAAGCGCCCGGTGCCGCCCTCGTGCGTCACGGCCTGGATCTTCTCACCCATGCCGTCGCGCGTGGGATACACCATCAGCATGTAGCGCACGGGATAGACTCGCGCCGGATCGTCGAGGCCCGCGTAGAACTCGCTGGCGCGGTCTTCGGGCACGACCGGTGCAAAGGGCCGAAACGGCTCGCGGAACTTGATGCGTGCGTTGACGATCTCCTTCATCTCCGCCCGCCGCGGGTCAGCCAGGATCGAACGATTGCCAAGCGCACGCGGTCCCCACTCGAAACGCCCCTGGTAGAGACCGATCACCCGGTTCGCCAGCAGATCGTCCACCATGAGGGTCGCCAGGCGTTCCGAGTCCTCCACCAGCTCGAAGGAGCGGCCGGTCGCCTGGATGGCGGCGCGCGTCTCCTCCGGCGAGTATTCCTGGCCCCAATAGGCGTGCTCCATGACGAACTTGCGCGGCTGGCCCAGCAGCACGTGATAGGCATAGAGCACCGCGCCGACCGCGCCGCCGGAATCGCCGGCCGCGGGCTGAATCCACACATCCTCGAACGGCGTCTCGCGCTGGATGCGGCCGTTCGCCACCGAATTGAGCGCGACGCCGCCCGCGATGCACAGCCGCTTCGAGCCGGTCCGCTGATGCGCATGGCGCGCCATCTTGAGCATCACATCCTCGGTCGCCTGCTGGATGCTCGCCGCGATGTCGGCATAGTATTGGTTGCGTTGCGCGGTTGCTTGGTCCCAGTTCGGATGGTTCTTCTTCGGATGCGTCAGCGGGGTGTAGAACGCGGATTCGTGCACGCGCGGCTCGCCGAACAGGGCGGTGAACTTGTCGCTGAAGGTGCGCGAGGTCGAGCGATGGAACGCGAAGTAGTCCATGTCCAGCTCGAAGCTGCCGTCGTCCCCGACCCGAATCAGCTTGTAGACATCGTTCATGCGCGTCGGCTGGCCGTAGGGCGCCATGCCCATGACTTTGTATTCGCCCTCGTTCACCTGGAAACCCAGAAAAGCGGTGAAGGCCGAGTAGAGCAGGCCCAGCGAGTGCGGGAACCTGGTTTCGCTGAACAGCTCGATGCGATTGGCCGCGGCCGGCCCGCCGCCGCTCTGGCCCGCAGTCTGCCCCCAGTCGGCGGTGGCGCGACCGATCGTCGCCGTGGTCCACTCACCCACCCCATCCACCGTCAAGATCGCGGCCTCATCGTAAGGAGAGCAGAAAAAGGCGCTGGCCGCATGGCTCAGGTGGTGCTCAACGAAGAGCAGCTTCTCGTCGGGGATGTCCAGTCTGGTCAGGAGCGCGCCTTTGATCCACAGCTTCTCGGTGAGCCAACTGATCATGGCCTCGCGGAAGACGGTCCAGGTTTGGGGAAAGCCTTGCAACACCGAGAGCATGATGCGCTCGAACTTCAGGAATGGCTTCTCGTAGAAGACCACATAGTCCAGATCGCGGCCAGTGATGCCTGCCTGGCGCAGGCAGAAGTCAATCGCGAGATGGGGATAGCCGAAATCGTGTTTGACCCGGCTGAAGCGTTCTTCTTCGGCAGCCGCCACCAACATGCCGTCCTTCAACAGCGCGGCCGCCGCGTCATGGTAGTAGCAAGAAATACCTAGAATATACATCTCAGGACAGCCTCCGCGCATCATCCAGGGTCAGATCGTGCGTCTTGCGCTCTACCCACCGGGCCGGCCGACCCGGCCGGATGGCCAGCGGGTCGCCAAAGAGCCGCACGCCGACGCCAAACGGGGCCAGCAGCGTGAAGTAGAAGATCGTCAGAATCGCGCGGCCGATGAAGTCGCCGATGATGCGGCCCACCCGTTTCCACGTCTCCCAAGCCTTACGTAGCAATGCCATCGGTTCACCACCTCGTAGACAAAACAATGCCCCACCCCGGCTGGCACACACCCCGCGTTGCACGGCTTCGACGCCAGTCGCCGGTGGGGACAAGATTCGAGTTACTGCTGCAACGCGCGCCGATTGTACAACACCCAGGGCCGCCAGGCAAAAAACAGATCCCGATTCCCGTGGACCTTCCTCCTCAATCAGCGCCGAGCACTTCGCGGATGATTTGCAGCGCCGCCTGGATGTCTTCGGCCGTCACGTGATAGTTGGTCACCGCGCGGATGCGCCGCGGGCCCAGCGGCAACATCCGCACCCCGCGCTCGGCCAGGCGCGCTGTCAACTGCGGGCCATCCAGGTCGGACCGCACGACGTTGAAAAAGACGATGTCGGTGCGCACCGCCACATCTTCCACCTGGATGCCGGGCAGCCCGGCCAGGCCGGCCGCCAGGCTGCGCGCATTGGCATGATCTTCGGCCAGGCGATCCACCATCTGCTCCAGCGCGACGATCCCCGCGGCCGCCAACACGCCTGCCTGGCGCATCCCGCCGCCCACCACCTTACGGCCGCGACGCGCCTCGTGGATGAACTCGCGACGGCCGCACACCAGCGAACCCACGGGCGCAGCCAGCCCCTTGCTCAGGCAGAAGGTCACCGAATCCGCGTCGGCCACGAGTGATCTTACGTCAACTCCCAGCGCGACGGCCGCGTTGAAGATGCGCGCGCCATCCACATGAACCAAGAGGCCGCGGCCGCGCGCCAGCTCGCCCAGCTCACGCATGTAGGCAGCGGTCAGCGCCGCGCCGCCGCAGCGGTTGTGCGTGTTCTCGACCGCGATCAGCCGCGTGCGCGGGAAGTGAGGATTGTCGTCGCGAATCGCAGCGCGCACCTCGGCGAGATCGAGCGTGCCGTCTGACCGGTTCTTGAGCACGCGCGGATGGATGCCGCCGAGCGCGGCCATCCCGCCTTGCTCGTACATGTAGGTATGGGCCTGATCGCCGACGATCACCTCGTCCCCGCGGCCACAATGAGCCAGCAGGCTTACCAGGTTGCCCATGGTGCCCGAGGCGACGAAGAGTCCAGCCTCCTTGCCCAGCCGCTCGGCAGCCAGCGCCTCCAGCCGGCTGACGGTCGGGTCCTCGCCGAAGACGTCGTCGCCCACCTCAGCCTCGGCCATCGCGCGGCGCATGGCGGGGGTGGGTTTGGTGATGGTGTCGCTGCGCAGGTCAATGATGTGCATGATGGGCCTTTCTAATACCTTCGCACCAGCGCGCGGTACGCCGAGGGCTGCCGCGCCTGTAGAATCTGCTGCTCCTCGCGCACTCTGCGGATCTCGTCCAGGTCCATCGTAGCCACCGCATAGCCCTCCACCGCCTCGTCCAGCGCCGTGTGGATCTGCCCGCGCGGGCCGATGAGGGCCGATTCGCCGCCGAAGCTGTAGCTCGGCTCCTGGCCCACGCGATTCGCGGCCGCGACATAGACCGCATTCTCCGCGGCGCGCGCCACGGTGTAGGCGCGCCACTCTTCGATGTGTCCTGCCTCCCACGCCGCGCAGCAGACGATGAGGTCGGCGCCATCGAGGGTCAGGCTGCGCGCGACTTCTGGGAACGCGATATCCCAGCCGATCATCAGCCCGACGCGTCCGAACTCGACCTCGAAGATCGGCAGGCGATAGCCCGGCCGGAAGGCCAGCTTCTCTTCGCCACGCAGATGCAGCTTGCGATAGTCGCCGAGCAATTCGCCGTCAGGGCCGATCATCACGGCCGCGTTGAACAGGATGCTCTCCACCCGTTCCTTCACCGGCATGCCAAACACCAGGTGAACGTTGAACTCGGCCGCCTTGCCGGCCAGGAACGACACCACGTGTCCCGGCACGCGCTCGGCCAGCCGCGTGAAATTCAGCCCGCACTCGTAGCCCGAGACAGCCAACTCAGGAAAGACCACCAGGTTCGTCGGCTGCTCGCTGCAAATGCGCTGGATGACGGCAGCCATCCGGCGCAGGTTCTCCTCGTTGTCGTTCAGCACCGGCGCGGTCTGCGCCAGCGCAATGGTCACTTCGCGCATAGATAAGCCCTCCGTAGCTCAGATTGGAGCCAATCATAGATCGGAATGTTCAGCCCACAGCATCTCTACCTCATCCCAATCCATCCCCTCCCAGCCAAAACGTCTCCAGTCCACCCGCTCGTATTCGCCGAACTCGACCCCCTCTCCCTCGAGCAGCGTGCGCTGGAGGTCGGCGCTCAGGTCGGCGCGAGAAATGCTGATGCGGCCGGCGCTGTTGATGACCCGTTGCCAGGGCGTCTCGGCGGCGCGCTGCGGCGTGAGTGCGCTGAGCGCCCAGCCCACGGTGCGCGCGGCCTGCGGATGGCCCAGAAGCGCGGCGATCTGCCCGTAGCTGGCCACCTTGCCGCGGGGGATGCGCTGGACCAGGAGATAGACGCGTTCGAAGAAGCTCGGTTCCACGAATTCCTCTGCCCGGATTGTACTACTACTCAGCGGGGATGACAACTGTGGGGCACGGACCGAACGAGGAGGCTATAGACGTTCAGATAATGGTGCGTGCTATAGGACCAAAGGGCGACTACCTGAGAGAGCCGATCTTGTGCTATACTCAACGTCGCAGCAGCGCAGGCAACGAGGCCGAAACCGGAGCTGTGGCTGCGCCCTGTGTGAAGACGCGTGCATCGGCTGCCCGCAGCGCACTGTCCAGACGCCCACGAACGTTCATCGAGAAGCGACGCAGCACGGGATAGACCTTGGCCTGGTCCGGATCCAGGCGGATCGTCCGGTTGGCAGTCGCTTTGCCGACGGTGGCATTGTAAATCGATGCCAAGGCCAGGCAGCCGGCCTGCAAAGCGCCCTGGGCAGTCGGGCAGCCCAGCTCGGTCGCCGTCAACGGTCCCATTGGAATCTGCACCGGAGCCAGCCAGTCAACGCCTGGCGTCAATGCGGGGATACCGACTACTGAGATCAATATCATGACAGCTACGGCAACCAGAGCTTTCATCGTGACCTCCTCAGGCGTCGCTGATGCAGGCGCCTGGCGTTCAGGAAAGTATAGGACCTGAGTACTACAACGACGGCGCTATCCTATCACACTTCGCGCGGCGTGTCAGCGGCTTTTCCTTGCAGTCGGCTGACATTTCAGGACTCCCCGCGCCAAACCAGTCTCATGGGTGGCAGATGACCAAAAAGCACCTGGTAACTCTGATGGTATTCTTCGCTGCGCTTTCATATCAGATCGCGGTCATAGGCAGCGCGACCGCCACGCACGTCGAGCGCGGGTCGCAGGAAACGTGGACGACATATCTCCCGCTGGCGCTGGGCGGTGGTCAGCCCACGCCCGCGGCGCAACTGTTCCTGCCGCTGATGCTTTCTGATGGCTCAGGCGGCTCGCCCCCCACGGCGACCGCCACGTCCGGCGGCCCGCCCACCGGGCAGCCGACGAGCACCCGGACCGCGACGCCCTCTCCGAGTCCGCAGCCTGCCACTGCGACCGCCACGCTCACGGCGACCCCGACGCCCACGCCAACGCCGACCTGGTCGTTGACTCCCTCGGCGACCGCGAGTGCGACAGCCTCGCCAACGGCGACAGCCACCCCGACGGCGACGGCCTCCCCAACGGCGACGCCGACCGCTTCGGCCACGGCGACGGACAGCCCCACGCCAACTGTGACGCCCACGCCGACCTCAACTACTACCAACACGCCAACCCTAACCCCCACAGCCACGGAAACCTCCACCGCGACGCCTACCCACACCCCAACCGCCACTAGAACGCCGAGTGTGACGCCGACTGCCACGCCGACCCTGAGTCGCACGCCGGTCTTCACCGCGACAGGTGGGCCGCTGGTCATCGGCACGCCGGTCGTGCTCAACCCCGGCGCGCAGAGCTGGGCGCGCTGGCAGATCAACGCCAGCCACGACAGCGCGCGCGATCGCTACCTGCTCGTGTGGTGGGACAAACGCAACGATACGGGTCGTGAGTGGGAGTATTGTTACGGCTTCAACTGCAACGGGGACATCTATGGACGCATCGTGACTGCCGAAGGCGTGACGATCGTGGATGACTTCGCCATTCGCAGCACGAGCCGAGATGAGGAATGGCCCTACGCAGTCTACAACGCGGCGCAAGACGAGTTCCTGGTGGCGTGGCAAGAGGTTGACCCGGCTGCGACGAATGACTTCACCAACACCGGCTGCTACAACATCATGGCCCAGCGGGTGTCGCCCACGGGCATCACGGCCGGCGCCGTGATCACCGTATCGGCCGCAGTAGACTGCCAGTGGGTGCCGCAGATCGCGCTCGACGCGGTCAGCAACCGCTACCTGATCGCTTGGCACGACCACCGCTATCGCGATGGCCGGCCGCGTACCCCCAACCCCCAGACAATGAAGGAGGTCTTCGGGCAGTATCTGCATTACAGCGCCGGCGAGTTGGCGCTCGACGGCGGCAACTTCCTGTTGACGACGGTCAGCGCCCAGCCCACGCCCGCGGCGCAGATGCAGCAATACGCGACGCTGCTCTACAAGGCCGGCGCCAGTTTCTACGCGTGCTGGTCCGATGCGCGCAACGGCGTCACGCCCGAGGAGTTCGACATATGGTGCGATCGGTTCGCAGATGGCGCGACGACAGGGTTTACGAATCGCGCCCTTTACGCCGAAACCGGCGTGCAGGAAAAGCCGGTCATGGCGCTGGATAACACGAACCACATCTGGATCACCTGGCAGGCGTTCCCGACACCGTTCCCCGGCGCGCCCGGCGCGACCAATGTGCAGGCTATTCGGGTCAATCTGGACCTGACGCCCGTGGCGCCGGCGTGGATGGTGGCCGCCAACACGGGCGACAGCCCCTTGCCGGGCGTGGCGTGCGTGTCTGGCGTCTGCGCCATCGCCTATGGCGGGTACAACAACGTGGGGAACAACCCCTACAACGTCCAGCGCTACGATGCGTCCGGCGTGCTGCTCAGCGCGCACACCATCGCGGCGGCGGGCGCCAACGAGCCGCGCATCGTGGCCGGGGCCGACGGCTTCCTGACGATGTACACCTCGGCCGGCAGGATGTATATCGCAGGGTGGCGAGAGCCGCCGCCCGCGGCTACGTGGACGCCAACGCCCACGCCAACCTGGACGCCAACGCCTACACCGACCTGGACGTCTACGCCAACGCCAACCTGGACGTCCACGCCCACGCCAACCTGGACGTCCACGCCCACGCCAACGCCGAGTGCGAGCGCCTCTCCGACAGGGGCGGCCTCTCTGTGGAGGCACTGGAAACCCCCATCCTGAGGGTGCGGCCCGATGAAAGATCGCGTTTCAATTGCAGCGGTGGTGATGGGATTCAGCGGACTGGCGGCTGAGATCCTCCTGCTGCGCGAACTGCTGATCGTATTTTCGGGCAACGAACTGAGCATCGGCGTGATCCTCGCCAACTGGCTGATCCTCGAAGCCGCCGGCTGCTTCTTCCCCGGCCGGCTGGTGGAGCGGGCGAAGAACAAACTGGAAGCGTTTGCGCTCATCACGGTTCTCTTTGCTCTATCCCTGATCTCCGCGATCAGCCTGACCCGCGGCCTGAAGAGCATCATCGGCGTCTCTGTCGGTGAGAGCATCGGGCTTCTGCCGATCTTCTATGCCTCTTTTCTGATCCTCCTGCCGGTAAGCGTTCTCCACGGCGCCCTGTTCACTTTCAGTTGCCGGATCTATGCCATCTTTTCGGACCAGGAGGCCGCTGCGGCCGGCCGGGTCTACGTCTACGAGACGATCGGCGCCATCATCGGCGGGGTCGCCTGCACCTATCTTCTGATCCCCTATCTCCATACATTCCAGGCCGCTTTCGGTCTGGCCGCCTTGAACTTCGTCGTGGGCCTGGTCTTGCTTGCCCCGCGCTGGAGAGCCGGGCTGCTGCAGAAGGCCATGCTTGTCGGCCTGAGCCTGCTCCTCCTCCTGTCTGGCTATCTGACGCTGGCCGGCCACGTGGACGCCCTGCATCAGATGGCGATCCGGGCGCAGTGGCGTAACCTCAATGTCGTCCACTACCAGAACTCCCAATACGGCAATATCTGCGTGGTCGAAAACCAGGGCCAGTACATCTTCTTCGAGGACGGGGTCGCCGACATCATCACGCCGGTTCCAGACATCATCGCCGTGGAGGAGTTCGTTCATCTGCCGCTGCTGGCCCATCCTGCACCCGCCCGAGTCCTGATCTTGAGCGGCGGCGCGGGCGGCGTCATCAACGAGGCGCTGAAACACCCATCCGTGCGGACTATCGAATACGCGGAGCTCGACCCGCTGATCCTTTCACTCTTGCGCAAATTCCCCACGCCGCTGACGGAATCTGAACTGAACGATGAAAGGGTGCGGGTGGTGCACGTTGATGGCCGGCTGTTGTTGAGCAGGACGCCCGAGAAGTACGATGTGATCTTTGTGGGGATCGCGGAACCAGCGAGCTTGCAGGCCAACCGGTTCTTCACGCGAGAGTTCTTCTCACTGGCCAGAGACAGGCTGAACCCCGGGGGCATCCTCGTCCTGGCCGCGCCCGGCTCTCTCGCCTTCCTCAACGAGGCGCTGAGAGACCTCAACAGCTCTATCTTCCATACCCTGCGCAGCGTCTTCGCGCATGTGCGGGCGATCCCCGGCGACGGCCGGAACATCTTCCTGGCGTCGGACTCCCAGGGGGCTCTGGCGATGGACAAGGCCCAGATCGTCAGGAGATTACACGAGCGGAACATCATCGCGAGTGCAACAGTGCCCTGGCACATCGAAAACAAGCTGCACGGCGGCTGGCAAGACTGGTTCGGCCGGTTCATCGCCAGGGGCAGCCAGAAGATCAATCATGATTTTCAGCCCTTGGGGCTGTTCTACAGTTTGTCCTACTGGAATGCCTTGTTTGCGCCTGCATTTGGCCGGTTTTTCCGGGAATTCGAGCGGGTGAGCCTGGGAACTGTGGCCCTGCTGCTCGTCCTGATCCTTCTCCTCTACTTCCTCCTGGCCGCGCTGCGGCCGCAGACACGCCTCCGACCCGCCGGCATCCCCTTCGCCATCGCCTCAACCGGTTTCGCCGGCATGATCTACGACCTGGCAGTGATTTTCGCATTTCAGTCCATCTACGGCTACGTGTTCTCTTGGATCGGGATTCTGGTGGCGTCGTTCATGGTCGGGGCAGCCTGCGGGGCATCATTCACGGCCGCGCTTTTGCCGCGGCTGCGTGATGACTTGAAGTTCTTCCTTAGCATTGAACTGGCGATCATCGCCTTCACTATTGGCCTGCCCTTCATGCTGCTGGCCGCCAACGCGTCTGTGGGCGGTCAAGGCGCTCCTGCGGTTTCCATCACCCTGTTCCTGGTGCTCTCGTTCATCGGTGGACTTCTGGTCGGCTCGCAGTTTCCTCTGGCCAACAAGCTGTATCTGAAACACAGCGCCAGCCTGAGCGGAACCGCCGGGTTGTTGTATGCCTGCGATCTGCTCGGCGGATGGATGGGAGGCATGGTGGGCGCGGTGGCGCTGCTTCCGGTTCTGGGCCTGATCGGAACCTGCGCCGCGGTGGGGTTGCTCAAACTGACGAGCTTCGCTATAATAGCGACACAGCCTCGCCTGGCATCATCATAGCGACATAGCGACGTGGCCCCCGTTAGCATCTACCTGGAGGTGACCATGAGCGACCTTTCTGAGAAGTTTACGCGCAAATGTTTTCTGGAGAACACCGGTAGACTCTGTCTCCAGGTTGGGCTGTCCGCGATCCTCCTGGGATGTTCGCAGCCGCAGCCCGCGGCGACGCCTTCGCCGGAACCCTCGCCGGCGCCCACGCCTTCGCCCGCTCCCTCACAAGATGGAACGAAGGCCGGGACGGCAGAAGCCGGCCGAAACGACCCCGATTTTCTGCCGGCGTATGTGAGACTTCAGCGAACCGGCGAATTGGGCAGGCGGGCAGAGGAGCTCTGGGCCGTGATGGAGAGCTGTCAGCTCTGTCCGCGGCGCTGCGGGGTCAATCGCATCAAGAAGACGAGCGGCTTCTGTCGCACGCCTGGCGCGACGCTGGTTCTTTCGGGGGCTCATGCGCACTTCGGCGAGGAAAGGCCGCTGGTCGGCGAGGGCGGTTCAGGGACCATCTTTCTGACGCACTGCAACTTGCGTTGTGTCTTCTGTCAGAACTGGACGATCAGCCACCTCGGCAGGGGCGCCGAAGCGACGATCGACGCGTTTGCCGACATGATGCTGTGGCTGCAGGGAGAGGGGTGCCACAACATCAACGTGGTGACCCCGACGCACTACTCCGCCCACATCCTCAAGGCGCTGGACGTAGCTGCCGGCCGGGGGCTGCGGCTCCCCGTCGTGTACAACACCAGCGGCTGGGAGCGCCTGGAAATCCTGGCGTACCTGGATGGCGTCGTTGATATCTACCTGCCCGATTTCAAGTATTGGGACAGCGCCATGTCGGCGAAGTATTCGGCCGGGGCCGAGAGCTATCCCGAGGTCACCAGGGCCGCGATTTTGGAGATGAACCGTCAGGTCGGCGTGGCGAAACCCAATCGAAAGGGCGTCATGGAGAGGGGGCTGATGATCCGCCATCTGGTGATGCCCAACGACGTCGCCGGCTCGGAAAAGGTGATGGAATGGATCGCGGCCAACCTGCCCAAAGACACCTACGTCAACATCATGGCGCAATACACCCCGCTGCACAAGGCCTACGACTACCCTGAGATCTCCCGGAGGATCACCGGCGAGGAGTACCGAAGCGTGGTTCAGAAGGCCAGAGCACTGGGGCTCACCAACCTCGACATCCAGGGCTATTGGATGGTTCAATAACCGGACTTACGCAGTATGGGACGGAAGCAGCCACGAATTACACGAATTAGCACGAATTCTCATAGGGCGGGTGGGAGTCGAACCCACAACCTCTCCCGAGGGGTGGATTTTAAGTCCACTGCGTATGCCGTTTCGCCACCGCCCCATACGCATAGCTGATGGCCGCACTTCCTGCAGGTTGTGGTCTATTCCGGTTTGGCCGCGGCGTAGATCAGCCCGCTCAACGCGCCCAGGGCCGCGCCCCCAACCAGGCCGATCGGCAGACAGCAGAGCGCAGTGACGCCCGCGAGCGTGCCGGCCCCGAATAGCAGGCTCGGATCCACGCCGACCTGTTCGAACGCTTCCAAAGATTCGGGCGGCAACTGGCTGATGATCGCCTGCGGACCGCCCGAGATGGACAGGCTGAGGGGCGTCAACAGCACCGAGATCAGGCCGCTGATCAACCCCGTGATCACCCCGGCGACCGCGCCCGCGCCGGCCGCAGGGCCGGTTTGCCGGCGAGGCGGCATCCAATGAGCCGCCAGCCCACCAGCCGCCAGGAACGCCGCCAGCCAGAGCGGCAGGGTGATGCAACCGACAGCCGGAATGAGACCGATGAGGGAAACGACCAGGCCGATCAGCCCGCCGACGAGACCTGCTCTGACTGCTGGACGAGACATGATTTCCTCCGCGCAGGTGAAGATGAGGGAACTGCTGCCTGCGACGCTGCTACTATAGCACAGACCGCCCACGGATGTCAATCGCGCGGCCATCTCAGCCTGGGGCGCGCCATTGTCATCAACGCGCAAGCGCCCCGGCGGGGCGGACGCCGGGGCGCTGTGGGCAGGGCTGGCTATTGACAGAGCGATTTACACGGCAGCAACGCGCTCTTGGAGCAGCGATTCCACGGTAGATCTGATCTGGGCGATGCTGAAAGGCTTGGTGATGTAGGCGTCGGCGCGGGGCAGCGGATGCTGGTTGCCGTTGCCCGTAGGAACACGCGCGGTCACCAACACAACCGGCAAGTCCTTTAGCTTGACATCGTCATCCATGGCGCGGCGCACCTGCCACCCATCCCAGCCCGGCAGCATCAGGTCGAGCAAGACCAAATCCGGCCTGATATCGCGCATCATGCGCAGGCCCTGCGCGCCATCGGTTGCACCCAACACCTCGCAACCCAAACGCCGCAGCGTCAGCCGAACCAGGTCAATCATCTCCGGCTGATCTTCAATGTAGAGTACTTTGTGTGACGAGTGGCCCATGAGTTAGCCTCCAGTGCGTTTCCGTCCAAGTCAGGTCAATTCGATCATAGCAGAATCGCGCCGCGGAATCTATGGGTCGTATGTCCCATCTGCTCACCCTCTATCACCTACCAAGACGACGAAACACGCGGCGCGTTACTACTAATACCATAGTACTTTGTTCCCAGATGCCGCTTTGTTGCGCTCCGCGGCGCGGCATGTATAATGGAGCTCTATCACCTACCCGAACGAGGTTCCCATGTCTGTCGCGAGAGCAGGAGATCTGGCGCTGTTGGTCAGCCCCGATCGCAAGCGGTATCTGATCCGGTTACAGGCCGGCGGGCAGTGGCATTCGCATCGCGGGGCCATCAGCCACGATGACCTGCTCGGCCAACCGTTGGGCCGCACGGTGCACACGCAGCACGGCGATGCGTTCCTGGCGCTGGAGCCTTCTGGCAACGATCTGGTCCAAGAGCTGCCGCGCATGACGCAGATCATCTACGGCAAAGACGCCGCGCAGATCTTGCTCCGGCTGAACCTGTATCCGGGCCGCACCGTGATCGAGGCCGGCACCGGCAGCGGCGGCCTGACGCTTCTGCTGGCGCGCGCGATCATGCCGACCGGACGCGTTTTCAGCTACGAAGTCCGCGCTGACGCCCACGCAGTGGCCAGGCGCAATCTGGACAACCTGGGCCTGCTGTCTTATGTCACGTTGTACAACGAAGACATCGCGGCCGGCTTTCACGAGTCAGCGGTAGATGCCTGCTTCCTGGATACCCGCGAGCCCTGGCTGTTCCTGGATCATGTCTGGGCAGCCTTGAAGGGCAGCGGCTTCTTCGGCGCGCTTCTGCCCACGACCAATCAGGTGAGCCAACTCTTGCAGGGGCTCCAGGCGCGACCCTTCGGCGACATCGCGGTCGAGGAAGTGTTGGTGCGACCCTACAAGCTCGTGCCGGATCGGCTCCGGCCAGAGGATCGCATGATCGCGCACAGCGGCTTTCTTGTATTTGCGCGCAAGATCGCGGCCCAGGATGAATCGCTGCGATGGATTCCGGAGAAGAAGCGCCGGGCCTACCTGGGCAAGCAGGCGATGGCGCGGCGTGAGGCGGAGCTTGCCGCGCAGCGCGAGGAAGCAGACGACGACGAGGAGGCCGTGCCAGAATGAGGCGCCCGAAATTGCCGGTGCGGCGCGGGGCGCCCTTGCTGCTGACCGAAGCCGAAGGACGGTTGGTCCTGGCCGAACGCAAGATCAGGGTCTTCGAGCAAAAGTATGGGGCAACGCTCGCTCAACTGCGCCTCCTCGCCAGTTTGCCGCCGCCTCGCTGTTCCCATCAGTGAACCCGCTTTGTCAAATCTCTCGTTCGTTCTGAGACCACCGCACTCACGGGCTGCCCGGCTGAAGGCTGAAATCGAACTCCCCCACGCGATTTGAGTCTGCGGAACCACCGGCGGCATTGAACGCGCGGGCCAGGTAGAAGGTGTTGGCCGCGGGATCGCCGACCGTGCTGACGTGCGTGCAGGCGACGGCCGCGGCGTTTCGGCTGCAATTGCCGGTCGCGCCGTCGCCGATCACGGCGGAGCCGGCCGCGCCAGGGCTGAAGTAGGGCGCATCTCCGCGCCAAAGCTCGTAGTGGTGGACGCCGCTGGCGGCGGTCCATTCCAGCTTGACCCCGCCCGCGGCCCGGCTGATGCGCAGGTCCGTGACCGCGGCCGGCAGGCTGACCGCGCTGAGGTCCACCTCGTGCTGGCCCTGGTCATTCGTCCAGAGCACGGGGGCGGGCGAGCTGCTGGCGACCGCGGCGTCCACCTTGAACGTCACCGCCTCGTTCGACGCCATGCCGGGGGCGCCGGTGTCGGGATCGGCGCCGTAGACACGCATGTAGCCGTAGATGCCGGGGATGCCGACGACGAAGCAGCCGGTCCGCACGCCCGCGGTGTTGTACGCCTCCACCAGCGCGCCGATCGGCGCCGGCCCGCCGTCGAGGGTCAGGTCGCCGTAGTATTCGGTGAAGGTGGGGGTGATCGGCACGGAGCAGCCGCCCTGGCCGCGGGCGAGGGACGGCGCGGCGGCCAGGGCGATCAGCAGGGCGATCAACAACAGGCCAGGGGCGATCCGCCGCCTGCGCTGGAGTCAAGGCTTTAGCCGGTTGCTCGCGTTCGCCCACCAGTCCGCCTGGAGTCGAGGCTTTAGCCGGTTGCTCGCGTTCGCCCACCAGACCGCCTGAAGGCTCGACTCCAGTGGCGGCAAGGGGTCTCGTCTCGAAGGGAGAGATTCTTCGCTTTCGCACGCCATCGCGGGAGGCCTGGGGCCAGGCCGCTCAGAACGACAGACCGTCAACAGGTTCATATCCGCCTCCCTCCTGAAGGATGCTGCGCGATCAGCGCACGATCACGGGCAGGTAAAGGGACGCGGTCGCTGCGGTCAGGTCGAGACGATGCACGCCCAGGCTGCCGGCCCAGGCCGGCGCGGGGGACGCGATGGCCCGCTCGCCGCCGACGGTGAAGCGGATCGGCTCGCCGGGCTGTGCGCCGGGCAGGTCGCCGTCCGCGCCGTAGACGCGCAGGTAGCCGTAGATGCCGTCCGCTGCCGCCTGGCCGCAGCCAATCACCTCCCCGCGCAGGCTGTAGGCCAGGATCGCAGCCGGGGCCGGGTGCGCCTGGCCGGCGCGTTGCGCCGCGCCGTAGGCTGCATCCCGTTCAGCTCGACCGTCGCGCCTGTGCCGATGTCATCCACCGCGATGCTCTGCTGCACCAGGCCGCCGGTCTTCTGGTAGAAGGTCAGGAGGAGCTGGTAGCGCACGCAGGCCATCGAAGCGGTAACGCAGCTCCTTGTCGGGATCGTCGCTCGGGTCGCTGTCGCCCAGATCAATGCGGCGGGTCTGGTAGCCCTAGCTGTCTTGTTAGTATATCGCACAGGTAGTACAATGAGCACCGCAATCTAGACAGCGAGGGTATAGAATGGAAAAGCAGCCACGTCATCGTCCGGAGCGCACTTTTCCGGATGCCAAGCGCGTCATTGTGCCGTGTGAGCTAGGCCAGTGTGTTCATTGTGGAAGCCCACTGAAGTCGCGCAAGCCATGGTATGTGCATAAGACCGTGCAGACCATGGGCGGTCCCGTGTTTGTGGCTGGCAGGAGCAAAGAGGGCATTGACCCAGCCTGTTCACATTCTGTGGTGCGAGTGAGCAGATCCTGCGGGTATTGGCGACGACAGCACAGGAACACGGTGGCCTGATTTGGGCGATCGATGCCTTGCAACCGGAAGGGCATGGGACGTTGCTGTATGTGTTGTATGAGGTATTGAGCGGCACACCCGTGGCGGCAATTCAGGCGGATCACCCGACGGCGGATGAACTTGACGCGTGGCTCACCCGCTACGCAGCTTTGCCTTACCCGGCGTTGGCGACGTTGTCGGATGGGGAAGAAGTGCTTGTGGCCGCGCTAAAGAAAAGCTGGCCGCATGCGCCGCACCAACGCTGTCAAGCGCATGTCCTGGGCAACATCGCGGAGCCGGTATTGCAGCATGATACTGAACTGTGCAAGCGCCTGCGCGCTGATTTGGGCGAACTACCGACTGTACCTGAGCAAGGGGCGGGATCAACTACACCTGCGCCAGCTCAGCCAGCGCCCGCGGCAATGGATGTGGCGGAACGGGGCCCCGGGCCAGCTCGCGGGGACGCCAGCGGAGATGCAGCGGGGCGCGCATCCGTACCGGGGCGCGCAGTCAGCCAGGCGCGCGCGCTTGGCGAGCCGGTGAGCCACGGGCCGCCTGAGGCGGCCCCCCCTTGTTTACCTATCCCACGGGATGCGGAACTGATGCAAGTCGAGATGCAGATTCGGCTGGCCATTCGGGATGCCGTCAACCGCACAAGCCGCAAACCCTTT
>Ga0194126_10001950_pt1 | contig 33830 bp, 34 predicted proteins | sample TA2KigC150mmetaG_FD_148641 | JGI IMG/M metagenome (GOLD analysis project Ga0194126, IMG submission 148641) | Freshwater microbial communities from Lake Tanganyika, Tanzania - TA2015035 Kigoma Deep Cast 150m | ecosystem: Environmental > Aquatic > Freshwater > Lake | place: Tanzania: Lake... | reverse complement strand
GTGGCCTGGTGAAACTGTATGCGGCAACGGAGATGTATGCTATTCTTACTCAACAACACTATCCTCATCCTATGCAATCTGGCCCCTGACCTTTGCCCCCTGTGTCAAGTGTGGCTAAAGACCAGCCCTCAAGGGGGGGAGGGTTAGGGAGGGGGTGATGTCAACTTATTTAATGCGTTTGTATTAGTGAAAGAAGGATAATACGTTGAAAAAGGATTCTCAAGAAGGACCTGGATATGAGCAGGACCTCATATCAAAGAAAATGTGCAGAACAATAAACCGAATCATGGGAGGAAATCTTATTGAACCGGCGCTACAGAAAAGATCACGGCGCTCCAGAACGAATGAGAGGTGATTTGGATCAGGAGATTTCTTTTCCAGAGGTAGAGAAGGCCCCAGAAACTTCCCGCCACGAAGGCAGCCAGGATGAGTAAAAGATTCCCCGAAAAGAGATGAACTCCCGCATAAACGACGGTGGTGATCAGAAAGCCACCCGTCCTTCCCCACCTTGTCATGAGACGATCCTGGAGAAACCCTCGCCAGAAAATTTCCTCTCCTGGTCCGGTAATAAAGAAAAGAAGGAGAAAGATAAGGACCTTGGAGGTTCCCTCTCCCAGGGCATAAATCCCTCCGACCTGTGCTTTTGCTCCGGGTAGAATATAGGGAGCAAGTTTATCCCCAACAAAAAAGATAAAGTAAAGAACGGCTGCTGAGAGAAATCCAATGACGAACGAACGGACCTGGAAAGTAATTTTGGGTCTCTGCCAGAAGAGAGAATAGAGGGTCACCCCTATCACCGAAAGACCGATTTTGATCCAGAAATTTCCCCCCGCCCATCCGAAGGTGATCGCCCAGCCGAGGATCGCTAAAATGAAGGCTCCCAAAATCATAAGGGTATCACTCTGTTCAGAATGAAGGCAACAATGAGAAGAAGGCCGAAAAAGGTATTCAGTTGAGCGGTAATGGCATCGGCTGCCTCCGGGACTTTTTTCATGAATCCTTTCAGAAGAGAAATCGCTTTGGGGAGCGAAAGGAGAACCAGCAGCCCCCAGGGGGTCAATATCCCGGCCAAAACCAATCCGATCACATAAAGATAAGCCAACAGGATGCAGCCGCCATAGAGAAAGATGGATCGCCGGCTTCCGAGCAGGATTCCAATCGTCTTGATCCCCTGACGGGAATCATAATTAATGTCGCGAATGTTGTTGGCCAGAAGAACCATTCCAACGAGAATCCCGAAGGGGATGGAAAGGAAGAGCGCTTTCAGGGAAAGGGCCTGCCGCTGAACAGCGTACGCTCCCTCAAACATCAAGGGCCCCCACATGAGAAAAACGAGAAATTCTCCCCAGGCTTTGTACTTGAATTTGACCGGGCCTGCCGTATAAAAGACGCAGGCCAGAAATCCTACCACACCGATCCAGAACACAAGCATGGAACGCCCAAAGGAGAGAATCAATCCGATCAGAACCGTGATGATGTTTAGAACAACCGCCTGGGCAAGAAGCTGGGCAGGAGTGAACAATCCCGAAAGAATCGGTTGAGGACGGTAGCGAGCGGTCGGAGAATCAGGCTGGTCCACCTTATAACGTGTGTCAAAATAATCGTTGTATACGTTTGCCGTTGCATGAAAACAGACGATTCCGATGCAGACCAGGCCATACCATCCCCAAAGAATAGACCCCTCTTCAGCCGCAATCAGCGTCCCTATGGATACAGAAATCAAGGACATGGTGAACGACCAGGGACGGGTAGCAATAAAATAGTCCTTCATCCTGCGTATAAAGCTCTTTTCTCCCTCTTTCATAAGGCCAGTATAAAAGAAAGCTGACTCTCTGGCAAGAGAAATACCAATTCAGGAAGTAAACCTTAACATTGCCTTTTAATGGGTGCAAAACATTCAGTCAAAACGGACATGGGTGAACCGTTCGTAAAGGCTTCGGGGCGAACCTTTTAGCGAATAAGCACACGCATCCCAAGTCCTTGCCGGAGTTCACCTCAGGTGAGGTCGACCGTTTCCCCTAACATGTCAACTTAATCGCCGTCAGAAGCCTTGAAGAGCGGTTTACCCGTGGCCGTTTTTGCAACTGCAAGTTAAATTTGTTTGACATGGTTTTTGTTCTGTGTATTATAGTAATTTCATGGGCCATGAAAAACCTTCTATTGGAAAATGTGGAATACAAAATGGGTGAATATGTCTGGAGCATGAACCGTGCTGACCCTGAGGCTGTTTCGTTCTTCAATGCCTTCCTTGCCAGATTTATTTCCTGACACCCGATAACGATCTTTCCCCTTTGATACGTGGAGGTGTTCCATTGCTACATCTGAAAGAGGTACAACTGCTCGCTGATCGATATCCGACTAAAGATCACTACCCCTTCCATCTGGACGTTCTCCGGCAAACTCAGAGCATCCGGTTTTCTTCGCCCGTCACTTTTTTCGTCGGAGAAAACGGCTCGGGGAAATCGACTCTCCTGGAAGCCATTGCACGGCGATGTAACATCCATATCTGGAGCGGCGTTGAGAACACCCGGGTTCACCCGAATCCCTACGAGAAGACATTGTTTCTTTATCTTGAAGCCAAATGGGCGGATGGCACGATCCCCGGTTCTTTTTTCTCTTCTCAGATCTTCCGTAACTTTGCCCAACTGGTTGAAATGTGGGAAGCGGATAACCCAGGCCAGATCGATTATTTCGGGGGAAAATCCTTATTAACCCAGTCTCACGGCCAATCCCTGATGTCCTACTTCAAATCCCGGTACAAGATCAAAGGGCTCTATCTCATGGATGAGCCGGAAACAGCGCTTTCACCCAAAAGCCAACTGCAGCTTCTCCATCTCCTCCAAAAGATGAGTGGCCTTGGGCATGCCCAGTTTATCATTGCCACCCATTCCCCCATTCTCTTAGCCTGCTCCGGAGCTACGATATATAGTTTTGACCATACTCTGTTGAAAGAAATCAAATACGAAGAGACAGACCACTACCAGATCTACAAAGCCTTCATGGAGAACCCTAAAAGGCTCCTCCTGGAGAGTAGTAGCTGAGATCAAATCAACCTTTAATAAAGATCCAGTGATAAACATCCAACAAAAAATCATTAAATGAGGTGATCCTATGAAATCTGAAAGCCAACTTCTGATCGGAAAGGTGGTCTGGGTAACAGGGTCATCACGAGGCATCGGACGGGTTATTGCCACGCACCTATCCAGCCTGGGTGCCACGATGGTGATTCACGGCACAACCCCTCATTCTACTCGGGCCTTTAATGAAGCGGAGTCACTTGAAGCAGTGGCGCAAGCCATCACCTCTGCGCATGGAGTAAAAGTGCTCACGGTCCATGGTGATCTTGCTGATGAGAACAGGGTTAAGGAAATGGCTGAGAAGATCAGGACTTCCTTTGGCCGGATCGACATCCTTGTGAACTGTGCTGGAGGTGATATCGGAGCCCAGGGAACCGATGGCCCCATGGGTGGAAAGCCTCCGAAAAATGACGCCGTCTTTATTTCATTTGAAGATATTAAGGCCGTTCTCGACCGAAACTTGATGACCTGTATTTTGGTCTGTCGCGAGGTTGCTCCAGAAATGATGGAGCGCCGGACAGGGAGAATCATCAACATCGGTAGCATTGCTGGCCTTCAAGGGATCCACCAATCGGCCATCTATGGTACGGCCAAGGCCGCTGTCCATGAATATTCGCGTTGTTTGGCGAGAATGCTGCAGCCTTTCAATGTTACCGTGAATGTCATTGCCCCCGGAGATATTGTGACGCCACGATTCGTTGCCAGCCGGCCTATCGATCAAGATAAAATGGTGGAGAAGGGAACTCTGGAGCGATATGGGAGGCCAATGGAGGTGGCCAGAGCTGTAGCATTTTTAGCTTCTGAGGAAGCTTCTTTTATTAGCGGACAGGTGCTTCGCGTCGACGGGGGCAAACAGTGCTGGCCCGCCTGAGAGGAAAAATTTATTTTCTTCTGCTAACCTTCCACAAAATCCTTCAGTGTTCGGGCACAAACAAAGGAATATACAAAATGGACGAGAGATCAGGTGGTCTGCCCTCGACTCTTTCTCGCCCAGGCTTCGTATTTCGCCGCAATCTCCAGATACTGTGTCACACTCACAATCGGTTTACTGATCTCTTCTAAAAGAGTGGGGTCCGCTTTTCCATGGAGGGCAAGCATCTTCCCTGCCCGTTGAATCATCTCCAGGCGAGGCTCAAGGAGTTGCGGTGCCATCTGCAGGGCTATGGAGCCGGGGATGCTGATTTCTCCGATCGATTCGCAACCGAAGTTCGATGCCTGGGCTCTGAATGTCATGATCAGGGGCTGAAAATTTTCCATCTCCGGAAACCCCGACGTTGAGACGAGGAAGAATTTTGAGGGCATGGCCCAGCTGTAGGGATGTCTCACCCGGTTGGCAGAATCGACCCGCAAAAATGGTTCCATCCCGCAGATGCAGCGGTCCGTCACAGTCTTCATCTGGGCGCTCATGCTATCTGTATAGACGGGCGTCCCCATCACAAAGAGATCCGATTCTTTCAGAACCGGATAGATCTGATCCATATCATCCCGCTGAGCACATTGACCGGGTGTTTTATGCATACACGTAAGGCACGCCCGGCAGTAGGAGATATTCATTTCATTGAGCTGGAAATCTTTTACAATCGCCCCTCCCTCTACAAGCCCCTTCAAGAGCGAATCCATCAATTTCCATGTTACGCCTTTCTTCCCCCTCGCGCTTCCATTCAATGCGATGACTCTCATGGTTTCTCCTTAAGAAAAATCTTTTATGCTTTCTCGAACTCACCCTATCACAACCCACAGAGGGTTGCAAACGCAATGGTGGCGTTATGGTTTGTAATAGTTATGGGAAATTCGAAAAATCATAACACCTAAACCTACTCTTCGATCTCTGCAAAAGCCCGGACCGGAAAAGAGGCGCCTCGCACGATCCTCAGCGGAACCGCATAGAATCTGAATCCGGTTTGAGGGAGAGCCGACAGGTTACAGAGATGTTCGACGATGAGAATATTTGAGGCAAGGAGCCTTGTGTGAACCGGTCGGGAGGGATCCATGGTATCATCCACATTCCAGAAATCGACTCCAACCAAATTTGCCTTTGAATGGATGAGAAGATCGATGGTATCTGCTGATAGATATGGACCAGGTTCCCAGTAGCTCTCCGTTCCCCATCTCTTGTCCCATCCAGTTCGGATGAGGACTGCCTTCCTTTCCAATCCCTTTGCTTCGCCATGGATGGTCACTGAGCGGTCAGGAGAAACGGCCCCATCGAAGACGACCCCTGGAACTCCAGCAACCCTTTCAAGGGGAATTTGACTCAGATCCAAACCGTTCCTGTAGCGATGAAAAGGGCTGTCGAGGTAGGTGCCAACATTACAGACCATCTCCACTTGTCCGAGATAGAATTCCGCCTGATCTTGGTAGCGGGATCGCGACTCTTGATGGTCCAGAAAGGCGCTGATCTTCGGAGAAGGCAGACCAGGATAAGCCATCATCCCGTCTTCGATGACATGGTTCAGTTCGATAAAATGTTTCATCACCATCACCTCTCTTCTAATGAGATGGGATAACCGATCCTATTCGGCATAGCCAATATTGTCAAGCCGGTATTTGACAGGAGAAATCGAAATTTGTTAATTTGAGCTTGTTGATTAATCTTCGCATAAGGAGGGGATGGGTATGAAAAAAGATGGAAAGAAGGGATTGAGCAGGAGAGATTTTTTAAAGAAGACAGCCTTGGGAACAGCAGCCCTTGGGATGGCTGGTTTGACAGGTAAAACAGTCTTTTCCCAGGCCAAACCACCCATCAAGATCGGGGTTTCCATCTCACTGACCGGATCCATGGCCCGTGAAGGAGAACTGGAGGTCGGAGGATATAAGCTCTGGGGAAAGATCATCAACGAGAGGGGCTGCACTTTTGGTGAGGTGGAAAAATTGGGTTGTCCTGGTCCTGGCCTTCTTGGGAGGCAGGTGGAGTTCGTCGTCTACGATGATAAGAGCGATGCCAGTGAGTCCAATAAAATGGTCCGGAAATTGATCGTCTCGGATAAGGTAGACCTGATTTTGGGTCCCTATGGTAGCCCGGCCTCCAATGCCATCGCGCCATTGGCAGAGGAGTATCGAATTCCCATTATCACTCCATTAGCCAATGCACCGGTCATCTGGGAAGGTAAGAAACGGGAATGGTTTGTCGGTGTCCTTCCGCCTGCATGGAAAAATCTCTACGGATGTCTCATGACCGGCAAGGAGAAAGGGGCAAAGACGGTCGCCTTCATCTACTCGGATACCCCTTTTCCCATTGGCGCCTCAAGGCCTCTGATTGCAAAAGCGAAAGAGATGGGGATGGAAGTCGTCCTCGATGAAGCCTATCCCAAAGAGACGGCAGATTGGGAACCCATCATGTCAAAGGCATGGTCCAAGAAACCTGATTTGATCATGGGAGGAGGTTATCTTCCTGATTCGATTGGAATGATGAAGGCGGCCAAGGCTGTCAATGCAACCCCAAAACTCTTCGGGTTCCTGGTAGGACCGGCTATTGCGGACTTTGCTAACTCACTCAAAGGGGATGCCACCTATGTGACAGGTGAAACCTTTTGGGAACCTTTTGTGAAGACACCCGGAAATCTCGAATTCTACAGGGCCTATCTGAAGGAATACAACAAAGAGCCTTCCTATCATGCAGCCGCCGGTTTTGCTGCCGGCCAGATCCTGGAAAGGGCTGTCAAGGAGGTTGGAAACATTGAGGATAAGAAGGCATTGAGAGATAAACTCTATTCGATCAAGACCGTGACCATCTTTGGAGAATACGAAGTCAATCCCCTTGGCCATCCTGACTCAGGCTGGCAGGTGGGTAAGGCAACAAACCTCATTCAATGGCAGAAGGCAGATCCGAAAAAACTTCTTCCCAATCAGGTAGCCATCCAGGGAATGGTGAAACAGATCGTCTATCCAAAAGATGTTAAAACCGCTGATGTCGTCTATCCATTTCCAGGATGGGGAAAGTAAACAGAGATATGGATTAATGGAATATTGGAATAATGGAACCATGGAAGTAGCTTTGCCCTTATAAATGGCTATCAGAATACCAGGTTATCAGGAAGTGGGCATCAGGATATCAGAATATCAGGCTGTAGAGGAAGTTCTTGCCTGATTTTCTGGTTTAATAACCCAATATTCCATTATTCCACCATTCCATTATTCCAGTAGCATTTCGTTATGGCCTACTTCATCGAAATCCTGATTAGAGGATTGATGTTGGGTTCCCTGTATGCCATTGTGGGCATGGGGCTCACCCTGGTGTGGGGCGTCGTGGGGATTGTCAACATCGCCCACGGGGAGTTTGTCATGCTGGGAGCCTACTTTGCATTCTGGGCTTTCAGTCTGCTCCATATCAATCCTTTGATCTCGTTTGCCCTCTCGGTGCCTCTCTTCTTCTTCTTTGGTATGATGATCCATAAACGGATCACGGAGCGGTTGATCAAGGCACCGGAACTCTCGGCACTGATTCTCACCTTTGGAATGTCCATACTCATCTGGAATCTCGCACAGTTTTTCTGGACCAATACCTATCGTTCTGTTCCCTATTTAACGGGTAACTTCCAGATCATGGGGTTGGTCTTTGCCAAGAGCAAGACCATCTCATTCTTTCTGGCCATCGCCATTACCCTCGCCCTCTTCGCCTTTTTGAAATATTCGAAGGTGGGAAAAGGGATCAGGGCGACTTCACAGAATTCAGAAGTGGCATTGGTCTGTGGCATCAATACAATGAAAATGAGGGCCGTGACCTTTGGGATGGGAATCGGTCTCGCAGGGGCGGCGGGTGCAATCGTCAGCCTGCAGTGGGTCATCTTCCCCCAGATGGGCGCAAGTTATGTCTCAAAAGCCTTTGCCATAGTGGTGCTGGGTGGTTTGGGAAACATCCAGGGAGCCCTGGTAGGAGGATTGATCATCGGAATATTGGAAAGCCTGGTCACTCAATATATGACCGCCAAGATGGCTCAGATCATCCCTTCGATGATCATCCTGATCATCCTCCTGCTCAAACCAACAGGGCTATTTAAGAAATGAAAAAACGAATGGGACGAATGATAACGAATTGGGCGAATATTTTTCTCAATGGAATGAATGATTATTCGTAATATTCGGCTTCATTCGAATCATTCAAGGAATACGAATTTAACATGAAGAATTTGTTGGAAAGAAATCGAGTCCTCATTGGCATGGCCATCTTGATGGCTTTTCTCATCGCAATCCCTTTCTTTGCGTCGGACTATTGGATCACCCTTCTGGTCCTCATCTTGATCTATGGGGTCTATGCCTCTGGATGGAATCTCTTCTCGGGTTTGACAGGATACACCAATTTCGGTTTGGCTTGGTTTATTGGTGTAAGCGGATACGTGAGCAGTCTCCTGATCGCCGACTACAAACTCTTCTGGCTCTTTGCCTGGCCTATTGGAGCCCTCTTCATCTGTATCGCTTCCATCGGGGTAGGCTATATCCTTCTCAGGATCAAAGGGGTCTACTTTGCCATCTCAATGGTAGCGCTCACAGAAGGAACGAGAGAGCTCTTTGGCACAGGATATCTTGAACCCATCACTCATGGAGGAAAAGGCGTTCCATTTGTTGCGGGAATTCGATTGCCCACACTCTACTGGTCAATTCTATTGCTTGTCTTCATCACCCTTTATATCTGTTATAAAATTACCTCCTCCAAATTTGGCCTTCGCCTGATAGCTATTCGAGAGGATGAACAGGCAGCAGAAACCTTAGGAATCAATACCACAAAGGATAAGATCATCGCCTTTGCCCTCAGCGCCTTCATCGTTGGATTGGGGGGAGCGATCCACTGTACCTATCAAAACTATATTGATCCAAACTATGCATTCAATATTCAGCTCACCCTCACCCCCATTGTGATGTCCCTCTTCGGAGGTGTGGGAACGGTTTTTGGTCCGATCATCGGAGCAACCCTCTTTACTTTTATCCATGAAATCCTCTGGGCTGAGTTGACCATTCTCTATATGGCGATCTTTGGAGGTATCCTGATCACATTAATCCTATTCTTTCCCCAGGGCCTTTTGGGTTGGATGAAGGAGAAAGGAGTTCTTCCAAAGATCAGGAAGATATGACCACCCCTTAGGGGAGTTGAATACGATCCATATGATGGGGAATGAATACAAAAACTTTTCAGTTATCAAAGGGGTGGAAATTCGAATATCGAAGCACTAAACTCGAAACAAATACGAATTCCCAATTTTCGAAAAATAACTACTATAAGAACAGATTTGGGTCATTTGAAATTAGTATTTTAGTCATTGTTTCGGATTGGTCCTAAAAGGACGCTTCGCCCGACATTCAAATTTCGGATTTCAATGCAAATGTTGGTAGGACGAGAGTAAGAGGTGGAAAAATAGAATGTCCGATGAACCACTATTAAGAATAAATGATGTGGTGAAGAAATTTGGCGAGGTGGCCGCACTGGACCACTGTTCTTTCGATATCGAGCAAGGTTCGATGACCGGCCTGATCGGTCCGAACGGCGCAGGCAAGACGACCCTCTTCAACCTCATCACCGGAGTCCTTCAGCCCGATTCTGGGCATGTCTTTTTTAAAGGCGAAGAGATCACGGGCAAAAAGCCTTATGAGATTGCCCGGAGGGGAATTGGCAGAACCTATCAGATCATCCGGATCTTTCCCAAGATGACTCTTGTTGAAAATCTCATTGTCGTGGGAAAAGGAAGGGAACGAAAGGTTCTGGAGAAGGCCATGGAACTGCTACAGCTGGTCAGGCTTGTGGAAAAGAAGGACGACTATGCCTCTGATCTCTCCTTTGGCCAGCAAAAGCTCCTATCCCTGGCGCAGGTCCTGATGTTTGACGCAGAGCTCATCCTCCTCGATGAACCTGCTGCAGGTATCAATCCCACGCTCCAGAATGAATTGATGGCATTGATCCACCGGCTCAATGAAGGAGGAAAGACCTTCATCATTGTCGAACATGACATGAGCGTGATCATGAACCACTGTCAGAATGCCATTGCTCTCAACTACGGTCAAAAGATTGCAGAGGGAAGTTGCAATTTGATCCAGCAGGACGAAAGACTGCTGGAACACTATTTCGGAAGATGATCAAATATCTTCCCTCTCCCTCGAGAGACTGTGTCGTAATACGAAAAAACCGCCCTTTAGAAAAGGGGGAGGGGCGGTCAGGAGAAAAAGATTTAGAGCGGTAACCTTTATTCGTTCGCATGCAGGCGTATCAATCGTATGAAAACATTTCATTTTATGGAAGTGACGATTCCCTATCATTTAAAACACCCGCATTCTAAATCTTTTGAGCTTGACTGTCTCTCCCCCTTTTCTTACGATTACGACACAACCTCCGATGGGAGAGGTCGGTACGACTCGAAACCGAGGTGAGGGTGAGGGTGGAAAAAAAAGGAGATAAAATTTTAGTAATCGACGGTCTTGTCGCTGGCTACGGGAAGATGGAGATCCTTCACGGTATCTCCCTGTCAGTAGTCAGGGGTGAAATCATCGGTCTGATCGGACCCAATGGAGCTGGAAAATCAACCGTCCTCAAGGCAGCTGCAGGCCTTCTAAAAGTAACTTCAGGAAAAGTGGCCTTTATGGGTGAAGAGGTGACCAATCTTCCTCCCTATCAGATGGTGGAGAAAGGAATGGCCTTCAATCCACAGGGAAGGGTTGTCTTTCCGGATATGACCGTTCAGGAACACCTCGACATGGGGGCCTGGACGATCAAGGATCGAACCGAGAAAGAGAAATCTTTTGAACGGGTCTATCAACTCTTTCCCTGGTTGATGGAAAGGAAGAAGAGAAAGGCTTCACAGATGAGCGGAGGAGAGCAGCAGATGCTTTCGCTGGCAAGGGCAATGATGATCCAGCCCAAAGTCTTACTGCTCGACGAACCCTCTCTCGGACTTTCGCCCAAATGGGTCAAGACGGTGTTTGAGAAAATTGTTGAGATTAAAAAAACTGGACTTCCCTGCCTCATCGTGGAGCAGAAGGCTGCTATGGTCTTGGGATATTCCGATTATGGTTATGTCCTGGAAATGGGAAATAATCGTTTTGAAGGAAAGGGAAAAGACCTTCTTGAAAACCCCGACGTCCGCCGCCTCTACCTCGGCGGGTAATTTGTTAAACCAACGGTGGCTGTAAACCATCCCAAGGTGAAGAGGGGACTGCGTGCCCACAATTATATTTGATTTAAACGCAAAATTTTGCTAAAAGGAACTTATGGAACCAAAGAAGATACTGGTGGTAGACGATGAGGCTCCTCTGCGGGACATCCTCCAGAGGGGGTTGATCCAAATGGGCGAATTCTCGGTCGAGGTGGCTCAAAACGGTCAGGAGGCCATTGATAAGATCGAAAAGGATATTTTCGACCTCATTCTAACCGATCTGATGATGCCTGAGATGGATGGCATGGAACTCCTCAAAATAGTCAAAGTCACCAGGCCGGAGATGCCAGTCATCATGATGACCGCCTATGGGTCGATCGATACCGCTGTGGAGGCGATGAAGACCGGGGCCAATGATTACATCACCAAGCCCGTGGACCTCAGAGATCTCCTCCTCCGTATCTCCAAAGTCCTCGAGGAAAATCGCCTTGTCCAGGAAAACCGCCTCCTGAGAATGGAGTTGAGAAAAAAGTTCCAGTTCTCCAACATCATCGGTAAAAGCCGGAAGATGCAGGAGATCTTTTCCCTCATCGAAAAGGTGAGTTCGAGCAACAGCACGGTCATCATTTACGGAGGAAGCGGAACCGGAAAAGAACTCGTGGCCAAGGCCATCCATTATAACAGCCCGAAGGCGGACCACCCATTCCTCCCTTTCAACTGTAGCGCCATTCCTGAAACACTGGTGGAAAGCGAACTGTTTGGCCATACTAAAGGCGCCTTCACCGGCGCCATCCAAACCAAGAAAGGATTGTTTGAGGAGGCCAATGGCGGGACGCTCTTCCTCGACGAAATCGCCACAGTCCTTCCCTCCGTTCAAGTGAAACTTCTCCGGGTCCTTCAGGAGAAGGAGGTCATGAAGATAGGAAGCACCGAGCGAATCAAGATCGATGTCCGGATGATTGCGGCGACGAACGAAGATCTTGAATCCAATATGAAGAATGGGAAATTCAGAGAGGACCTCTTTTACCGACTCCATGTCTTTCCCATCGTCCTTCCAGACCTGAGGGAGAGACGTGAGGATATCCCTCTCCTGGCTTATCACTTCTTAGACCACTCATCAAAAGAGGCTAAAAAAGAGATCAAAGGAATATCCAAAGAGGCGATGAATCTCCTTCTCGAATATTCCTGGCCGGGCAATGTGAGGGAGCTGGAGAACGCCATTGAACGGGCGGTCATCATGGCGGATGGAGAATTTATAGCCCCTCACGATCTTCCGAGAGATTTGACGGAAGGATTCTCCTTCCTGATTAGAAAAGGGGCAAAGGACCGAAAATCCCTCGATGAAATCAAGGCCGAATATATTACGCAGATCTTGAAGGAGACCCATGGAAATAAGAAAACAGCGGCTGAAATACTAAAGGTCAATCCCAGAACGCTCTACCGATTCGAAAAGAAAAGTTCCTCCTGAGATCTCGACCTTACTCCAGTTTCCTTACTCCAGTTTCGTTGACTACGTGAACAAACAATGTTATTAAATAGTTATGAAACAGGGTATAGCAAGGTCGTTATCCATCCTGCTCTCTATCGTCCTTCTTACTTCATGCGCAAGCGCCCAGAAAGCTAACCCACCAGCAAATCAAACCGTTTCCTCACCTCCGGTTAAAGAAACTCTTCAGAACAGGCTGACTCCTCCAAAACCGCGGGCTTATTATCACTTCCTTCTCTCCCAGTTAAAACTGAGGGAGGGGAAACTCGACGAGGCCATCATAGACCTGAAAGAGGCCATCGCTCAGGATGGAAAAGAACCTTCACTCCGTGTGGACCTTGCCTCACTCTATATCTATAAGGGGCTGATGAATGAAGCGATTGAGGAGTGTCAGGCGGCAATTCGTGTGGACCCTCTTCACCTGACCGCCCATCTCCTCTTAGGCGGAATCTATTCATCGTTAAAGAAGAATCAGCTTGCCATCGACGCTTATAAGAAAGCGATTGAGCTTTCACCCCGCCATCGCGAAAGCTATCTCTATCTCAGCTCTCTCTATGCGGAGAACCGGGAATATGAGAAAGCGATTGATCTGCTCCAGCAGTTTCTCAAGATCGAACCTAACTCTGCCATGGCCTTCTATTCCCTCGGAAGGATCTATGCCGAGACAAAATCTTATGACAAGGCAGAGGAATATCTTTTAAAGGCTCTCGCCATCGAGCCCAATCAGATTTCTGCTCTGATGGACTTAGGAATTGTCTATGAGATCCGGAACGAGCCCCATAAAGCATCAGAGGTTTATCAAAAGATACTCACCCTTCATCCGGACCACAAACAGGCAAGGAACCGATTGGGACAGACCTATATCAAAGAGAAAAAATTGGATGAGGCGCTGGCCCAGTTCCAGGAACTCCAGAAATCGGGCTCCGGCGATCCCACCCTCCGGACGAAGATCGGCCTCATCTATCTTGAACAGGGAAAGCTGGATCAGGCCATCCTCGAATTCAACTTTGTCCTTGGCGCCAATCCAAAAGATGACCGGGTCAGGTATTATCTGGGAGCGGCCTATGTGGAAAAAGGGGCGATCGATCTGGCCATATCTGAATTCAAAAAGATTCCCGTTGAATCGGATCTCTTCTCGGATTCCCGCAGGAGCATTGTTTTGGCGTTAAGCAAACAGAAAAAAATAGAAGAAGCCATTCAAATCATGGAGGAATCGATTAAGGCCAAACCCAAGGAGGTAGACCTCTATCTCATTCTTGCCGCCCTTTTCGAGAAAGAGGAGATGCTGCCAAGAGCCCTTGAAACTCTCCAGAAAGGCCTATCCCAAAGCCAAGAGAACGTTGACCTCCTTTATCAGCTCGGTGCACTCTACGATAAAATGGGAGACTTTGAAAAGATGGTCTCCCAGATGAAAGAAATCATCCGGCTCGATCCCAATCACGCCGACGCCTTGAACTATTTAGGGTACTCCTACACCGAGAAAGAGATCCACCTCCAGGAAGCCCTCCAGTTGATTCAAAAGGCGATGGGCTTGAAACCCAATATGGGCTACATCACCGACAGCCTGGGTTGGGCCTATTTTAAACTCGGGGATTATGAGCGGGCAGTGAAAGAGCTCGAAAAGGCAAACCAGTTGACCCCAAATGATCCGGTGATCACCGAGCACCTAGGAGATGGTTATTTAAAACTGAACCAGAATGATAAAGCCGTCAAGCTCTACGAGAAGGCTCTCACCTTGAACCCAAAACCCGATCAGGCGGAAAAACTGAAGAAAAAGATTGAAGAACTGAAAGGGAAGCAATCTAAATAAATGCCAAATGTCTAAGTTCAAATTTCAAAGGAAATCCAAATTTAAATAATCAAACGAACCCAATTAATATTTAGTTATTTGTGCATTACTTTGACATTTGAATTTTGATATTTGAACTTGTTCCGTCTGTTAGCCTCCTGCTACAGGAGGAAAGATGGAGAGGACATCCCCTTCTTTTAAAACTTGCTCTTTTTTCCCGTGGATGCCGTTGATCAGAATGATCTTGGGCATCTCTCCGGGAATGTTAAGCCGGTCCAAAATATCTTGAACTCGTGTCGAGCCATCGATCTCCAACTTGCAGGAAAATTTTCCGCTTCCCTTTGGAAGATAATCTCTAAGAGTCGCAAATAATTTTACTTCAATTTCCATCGAATTAGTTTCTCCTCTTTACTTTTTCTAATTATATTCAAAATCTACTCCCCTCGCAAGGGGAAATAGTTAAACATCCATCTAAGGATTATCATGGCCTCCCAAAAACCTCGTCCTCTTCTTTTTCTGGGTGGGGAGCATATGGTAAAAATATCATATTCAAAGATGGGTTCTTGTCAAGAAATTAATGACATATGAAGATGTGACCCCATCGCCCCATTGACTATCTACGCTTTTAGGACAATAATGCCGTTTAAGACCAGCTTTCATTTCGGGGTGGAAGGGAGGTTGACACATGATCAAGGGGAAATTCGGTAAAGCGCTGAAAATTACATTGATCGTCCTGCTCACTGTGGTTGTCTTGATCGCTGCTGGAGGGTTTGGATACTATCAATATATCCTCAAACGTCCGCAACCGAAGATGGATGGTGAGCTCAAGGCAATGGGATTGAAGGAGCGTGTGGAGATTCTTCGGGATGCCAGCGGGAAGCCGCACATCTATGCCAAAAATATGCACGATCTCTTTTTCGCGCAGGGATACGTGCAAGCTCAAGACCGCTGGTGGCAAATGGAGTTTTTCCGCAAAACCTGCGGCGGAAGAATCCAGGAACTCACCGGCAAAAAAGACGCACTGATGAATGCAAACATCTACCTGCGGTCACTGGGCCTTTATAAAGTTGCTGAACAGGAATATAACAGCTATCGGCCTGAGGAACGCGCTACCCTGGATGCCTTTGTTGCCGGCGTCAATGCTTATATTTCAGGACGAAGCCCTCAGCAGCTTTCAGTCAATTACACCATCCTTGGTCTGACCGGGGTTAAATTTAAAGTGGATCCCTGGTCGCCGCTCGATGCGCTGGTCTTCTCTAAACTGATGGCCTGGGACCTCGGCCTTTCTCGCAATCTGGAAATGATTCGTACCAAGCTCTATGCCAAGCTCGGCACAGAGATGGCAGAGCAGTGGCTGGTGCCTTCCTGGCCGCTCGGGCATAAACCCACGGTACTGCTGGAGGAAGATATTAAAGTGACGTATCCTTCCACATCTCATCTACAGTCTCCGTTACCCAAAAGAACGATTTATGCGGATACACAAAGTGATGATCATCCGACAGCCGATCTTTCTTTCATCATGGGGCAAACCGAGGGTACAGGCAGTAACTCCTGGGCTACTACGGGCAGTATGACGGAAGGAGGGAAGGCGCTGCTGGCCAACGACCCGCACCTGGGTATTCAGCAGCCTTCCATCTGGTACGAGGTCGCCCTCCATTGCCCTGATGACGGCACTGGCCGGCCATTTGATGTCTCCGGTTTCTCTTTTGCTCTGAATCCCGGCGTGGTCGCAGGTCACAATAACGATATCGCCTGGGGAGTTACAAACGTCTATCCGGACGTGAACGATCATTATCAGATAAAAGTCAATCCTTCCAACCCGCTGCAATATGAGTGGAACGGAAAATGGCGAGACATGACGGTGCACGACGAGGTTCTCGTTTTCGGCGATGGCAAGCCATCCATCCACATCAAAGTGAGAATCACCCATCTGGGTCCGATTATCAATGACAACAGGTACGACCCCAAAACCGGCCAACTGGCAGGATTTAACAATAAAGACCCACTCGCTTTGCGCTGGACCGGCCTGCAACCGAGCACCATCGTACTGGCGATATTGAAGCTTAACCGGGCCAAAAATTGGCGAGAGTTTCTCTCGGCAATCGAACTCTGGGATACCCCTTCTCAAGCTCTGATCTACGCCGACCGGCAGGGCAATATCGGCTACAAGATGCCCGGCAAAATACCTGTTCGAGTCAAGGGCCACACAGGTCAGGTGCCAATGCCTGGCTGGACGGATCAGTTTGAGTGGAAGGGCTATGTGCCCTATGACCTGTTGCCACAACTCTACAACCCCGCACGCCAATACATTGTTGCCTCCAATCAGGAGCCTGCCCCTCCTCAATATTACGCTATGTTGAACAAGAAGTTAGGACCAGGCGTTAATGCGGACTTCGGTTCCAGATACAATAAGTGGGTTTACGGTTATCGCTCCGAGCGCGTTGATGAACTGATCAAGCAAATGGCACCCAACACCGTAGCTGCTTACCAGGCCATACAAGGCGACAACAAGAGCATTCCGGCTCAGGAGATACTCCCTGCGCTGGCAAATCTTAAATTCAGTAATTTGGAACTGACTGACGCCCGCGACTGGTTGCTCAAATGGGACAAACAGTGTGGACAGGATAGCCCGCATGCTGTCCTCTTCAATCAGTTTATCATGAAGTTGATGCAGAATACGTTTCAGCCCAAACTCGGAGATATAGCCAGAGCCGATGGCATTGATAAAGAGTTATGGGCCATCACACTCCTTTTAGAGAATCCTAACGACCCCTGGTGGGATGATCCGTCAACGAAGGATAAGAAAGAGACGCGCGACGAAATACTGGTTAAATCATTCGAAGAAGCTTATGAAGCGGCGAAGATGGCTCTGGGTAAAGACCGTGACAAATGGAAGTGGGGTAAATTGCATCAGGCTACTTTTGTCAGCAACCCATTAGGGGCCAGTCGCATCAAACCGCTCGAAGCGCTGGTCAACCGGGGACCTGTTCCTGTCTCGGGTTCTACTGAAACAGTAAACAACAATATCTGGTACGCAAGCAGAGGAAACTTTAGCGTGGGACTGATACCCTCCATGCGCATGATCATTGACCTCGGAGATTTTGATCGGAGCGTGAGGTGCAATTCCACTGGCGTCAGCGGACACCCCGGAAGCCGGTGGTACGGTGATCAAATAGATTCCTGGGCAAAAGTAACATATCATCCCATGCTCTGGAGCAGAGAAAAGGTAGAAGCAGCGGCTAAACACAAACTTTACCTCAATCCTTGACGTTCAAAGTGGGTGAATATGAAAAGGAGCAATCCGTGACCTATCTTCCCTTTATGGTGATTTATTTTGCGGCGGCTGTTGCTTTTATGCTTGTCAAAATAGTTGCGCCGGGGTTTACCCTTAGTTTCGCCATCAAGGTCATTCCAGCGCTGAGTCTTGCCCTGGCGATACTCCTGGCCAGCCCAATGAAAACATCTCATCGGATGGTGATGCTGGCCGGGGCGCTCTTTTGCGGGGCTGGTGATGTCATTCTCGATATTGACCGGGTCCGGCTCTTTGTTCCTGGGCTTGCCGCATTTCTGTTGGGGCATGTGGGTTTTCTTGCCCTGTTCTGGATGCGACGTACTCCTAATAATTCCCGCCGCGCCTGGACCATACCCGTATTGATCTTTGGACTGGTAATGGCCATTGTACTTATCCCCAAGCTGGGTTCACTTCTGATACCTGTTCTTGCTTATCTTGTGGTGATCACCCTGATGACTGTGCTCGCCATCATGTCGGATGTTCGCCCCATGGCCGCTGTGGGTGCTTTTCTTTTTATGACCTCGGATGCCCTGCTGGCACTGGCCAAATTTGTTTTTGATGGTCAGCCCTCTCCGCACATTACTATTCCGGTCTACTTTGCAGGACTTTTTCTGCTTGGTTTTGGTGTTCTCAGGACTGGGCAGAGCCGTTAAAAACGACTCGTGTTTCAGGAAGAAACAGGATAAATTAGAGGAGTTGAATCTTTCCGGGAACCTCTTTTACCACTTCTCCTACAATGCAGGAATGAACCTGCCCCTCTTTTTTCAAAGCCGCCACCAAATCCTCTGCTTTGGCGGAAGGTATTGAAATCAACAAACCGCCGGAAGTTTGAGGATCGTAAAGAATATCTGAAAGAATGGGAGACACATCGGCAGCGACCTCCACCCTGCAAGAGAAGAATTGGCGATTGGAGTGCCCCCCTCCGGGGACCAGTCCTATTTGTGCATACTCCATGGCCTCAGGAAAGACGGGAATCGCTTTTGATTGAATCACCATCCCCACTTGACTTGCGGTCGCCATCTCCAGGGTATGGCCGATGAAACTAAACCCGGTGATATCCGTGCAGGCATGGGCTCCGAATTTTTTCATCAACTCCGAAGCCGTTCGATTCAGAGTGACCATACTCTCTACGATCTTACGGACAGCCTCATCAGAGGCCATCTGGCCCTTCAGTGCTGTGGCAATGATTCCTGTACCGAGGGCTTTCGTTAACACCAACTTATCCCCAACCTTGGCCGTAGCATTGGTCAGGATCTTTTTCGGATGGATCAATCCCGTCACAGACAAACCATATTTAATCTCCGGATCTTCGATCGAATGTCCACCAACCAGGGCGACCCCCGCTTCCTTCATCTTTGAAAGCCCTCCGAGGAGAATCTCTCGCAGAATTGAAGGAGAGAGGGTCTTGATCGGAAAGGCCACTAAATTCATCCCGGTCAGCGGCGTCCCTCCCATGGCATAGACATCGCTCAAAGCATTGACCACAGCTATTTGTCCGAACGTGAAAGGATCATCCACGATCGGAGTGAAAAAATCCACGGTCTGAACCAGAGCCATCTCATCATTCAGTTGATAGACCCCGGCATCATCCGAAGTCTCCAGTCCCACCAAAACCTTCGGGTCTTCTGGAATGGGTAACCCTTTAACAATTTGGTCCAGATCCTCCGGCCCAATCTTCGCCGCTCAACCCGCTTTTTTCACTTTTTCTGTCAGTCGCACTTCTTCCATGTTTTCCTCTGTTCTTCGGATTTAGATTTCACCTCACCTCATCACCTTGCCCAAACTGGCCTCCTAACCTTTGCCTTGACCTAAGAACGATATTCAATGTTCGTGGGTGGCGTCCAACTCGTGCAGGCTCTCCTTCTTTTTCTCAAATCGCCCATCGGGGCATCTGTCATAACATTCCAGGATACAAACCTTATTCTCCCCAAGAAGAAGGCGGGCTTCTTTTTCGAATGCTTCAGACACTTCAATGGCGACTCCGCAATCCGAACTGATTTCCCGCGGTACAGGAATAAGACTTATCTTTATCCCTTTCCCCTTGAGAAGTTTTTCAGCTTTCATGACGCGATGGATGGACTCAAATATAAAGACGCACTTCATGGCCGGATCAATCGATCTGATTCGAGAAGAGACTGGGCAATGTCATACATATTTGAAACTTTTCCAACTCTTAACTTCTCTTTCAATCCGTAAAAATCGAGACAGGTCCCGCAGGAAAAAATATCCACTCCGCTTCCGGATAATGTCTGAAGCACCTCAAGAACCTCCGAGCCTTCCGAAGCCAATCGCACCCCGGAGTTAATCAAGATTAATCGAGTCGGTTTTGGGTCCAGATCTATCAGGGTCTTTAAAAAAGAGCCCATCAGAATGGCCCCCAGTGCATCATCGCCAATTCCGAGAAGATGAGAATTGATATAGACGATAATCTTCTGGGCCTTTAACTTTTCCTGGGAAGCTTCCAGGGAGGAAGAGGTTTTCCCCTTCTGGATACGTATATGGAACTGCTGACCCTCCTCCTTAATGTCCACCGAACACCCCTGGCTTCGGGCAAATCGTTCCACATTATTACAGGAGACGGAATTATCCACGATGACAATGATCTCCCCTTCCTTCACCTGCTCCAATGCCTGCTTCGTCGTAATGACAGGTTGCGGACAAGCGAGCCCACGACAATCAATTACCGACATCTTGATCCCTCCTATTGATCTTAATCTTTTTTGCCCTATCTAACCTTATCTTTTCATAGGTCATCGGATTCTGCAAGGGAAAAACTCACTCTCTTCCTTTTGAAATCCGACCAATGGCCTCAATAGCGGTATGGATCTCCTCTTGGGTGTTAAATGCCCCCAGACCAAATCGGATGGTCCCTCCCGGAAATGTTCCAATAGTGCGGTGGGCTGCGGGCGCACAGTGAAGTCCCGGCCGGCAGAAGATGCCAAACTCCTTTTCCAACCGGTACGCTCCCTCAGAAGGGGTGAGATGAGTGAAATTGAAAGAGAGCGTGGCAACTCGATCTCCCCGAGGATCACCAAAAAGTTTTACTTGTGGGATCTCTTTTAATCCTGTGGTCAGTTTTTCCATCAGTTTCATCTCTTTTTGACGGATTTGTTCCACCCCTATTTCCAGAACGAATTGAACCCCTGCGAGAAGTCCGGCAATCCCGACGGTATTGGGCGTCCCGCTCTCATAACGGTCCGGGAGAAAGTCGGGTTGCTCCTCAAACTCGGATCGGCTTCCTGTCCCCCCCTGCTTTAAGGGGGTCAGGTCTTGAATGTTGACATGTTCCCCGATGACCAGCCCCCCGGTGCCCTGAGGACCATAAAGGCTTTTATGCCCTGTGAAAGCTAATAGGTCGATCCCGTCCTTTTCAACATTGATCGGGTAAGCCCCTGCGGTTTGAGCGGCATCCACTAAAAGTAAAAGATTATACCTTCTCGCAATAAGCCCAACCTCCTTTACGGGAAGGAGCGTTCCAATAACATTCGAGGCATGACTGAGAACAATCATCCTGGTATTGGATCGAATCTTCCTCTCGACCTCCACAGGGTCAAGCATGGTTTCTGCAGAACAGGTAACAATGCTTAATTCGACTCCCATCTTTTCTAAATAACGAAGAGGCCTCATCACCGAATTATGTTCCACGCTGCTCGTGATGACATGGTCTTTGGGTTTCAATAAACCCTTCAGGGCTAAATTGATGGATTCGGTGGCATTGAGCGTAAAGATGATTCTGGAGGAATCTTTAACATGAAATAAAACAGACAAGGCTTCTCTCGCTTCATAGATGATCCGAGCCGCTTCGATGGAGAGAGAGTGTCCGGATCGCCCCGGGTTGGCGCCGACCTCCTCCATATAGCGATTCATCGCCTCTTTAACCTGTTGAGGTTTTGGCCATGACGTGGCAGCGTTGTCAAAGTAGATCATTTCTAATCTTTCTTTAAGACCAGACGATATTCCTCTTGGCCCTTCTCAACTTCCACTCTCCATCCCTGAGTGGTTGCGGCACGGGAAACATTCTCTTTCGAGGTGTCGGTATCTACAAGGATGGCAATCTCGCCTTTGTTCATCTTTTTCATTTCATTCAGAGCCAGCAATACAGGTTGAGGACATGAAAGCCCGCGGGCATCAACAATTTTACTCATTTTATCCCTCCTTTTTAGGCGACTTCTTTTCTCATGGTAAATCCAATAAACAGGCAAGTGAGAAGTCCGATGATCACCGCAGGAATACCATAAGGCCCAACTCCATCCGGAGAACTTGCCAGGCCAAAGTTATGGGCAAAACCGGCTCCGACAATCATTCCCAGAACAAAGACGGCGGCATCCCCGTCGCCTTCTCCTGAAAGGAAAAGCTGTCTTCCCGGACATCCACCGGCCAGAGCAAAGGCTAACCCGGCTAACACCATTCCGCCGAAGTTCCACAGGCTCATGCTATGGGCTACCGGTTGCTTTGAAAAACCGGGGTTAAACTGTCCCAAGATCAGATTGACGATGAAGGCAACCACAACGAGGGCAATGAACCCTAAGAGAAGATGGGTTTGTCTGAAAAGGACGAAATCCCGAATGGCACCCATGGTGCAGAACCGGCTTCTCTGTGCAAGGAATCCGATCAGGAGCCCAACCACAAGCGAAACAAATAGTGGCGCATGGATCGACCCTGGCCCTTTGATACTGTAGAACAGCACTCCACTTTTTTCCTGTCCCTGAACCTGTGGGAAAATAAACATAAGAATAAGAAACCCAAACATGATTAAAGGCAGAAGCCATCCGACTGAGGTATGAGTTTTTTGAGAACGGCCCAGGTTGTAACCCCCTTTCAGGAAGAGCGTGCCCACCCATATGCCTCCGATCAATCCGAGTAGCCCGAAAATCGCGTTTCCATCCCCGCCGGCCAGGCGAAGCACAGCCCGCCAGGGACAGCCCAAAAAGACCAGGGCCCCGATCATGGCAAAGGCGCCGAGGACAAACCGGACGATAGGAGCAGAGCCGGCTCGAGCCTTGAATTCCTTGAACGCATAGGCAGCAATCAGTGAGCCAAGGACAAAGCCGATGATTTCAGGCCTCATATACTGGACTAAAGCGGCCCGGTGAAGACCGAGCGCACCAGCAATGTCCCTATCGAAGCAGGCCACGCAGACGCCCATGTTTGCAGGATTTCCCCACTTCTGCAGAAGAGGTGCAAAAATCCCGATAATGGCTCCAACCCCGATAATCCCCCAACGGGTCGCAAAAAAGTTTTTAATGGTGGTCATCGATGAACCTCCTTTCTTAAGATAGGTTTTAACCACATATTGGAAACGTCAGAAAGATTTTCAAAGAGAAAGGGGAAAGTTGGATTTAGGGATGACAACCTAAAAAGGATGCATAGAGGATACCCCTTTTCTCTCTCTCCTTCGGTCGATCCGGAGACCTAACCTAGGCCTCTTCGGGCCTGTTACAGGCCCTCATACAAGAGAAAAGGGAGGAACAACCTTCTCCATCATGGTACCTTTCAATTAATGACTCTCGGGGATTAAACAATCGAATTGTTAAAAGGAAATAGGTTGGCTGTCAAATTGATTATTTCGATAATAAAGGGGGAAAGTATTGAAAATTCCGATAGCCTTTTTTGCCTTGGTTCTTTCGGTCTCCTGTGTGGGTGTTTTCCCTTTCTAACCCCTCCATACCTCCCCCCGTGGTCGGGTCTAATCGACTTAATGTAAGGGGAGGCTGGGTGGGGTTATTAACTCTTTTTTGTTGCCTTAAAAAAACAAAATTGGTATAAAGGAGTAGGTTGAAATGCTGGGATGATGGAATATTGGAATAGTGGGTGACAGAAAGAGATCAAATGATCTCCCTATGATTCCATCATGTTAAGCATAATCTATGTGAAGGAGGTGGGGTATGTATAAAAAGATTTTAATTCCTCTGGATGGTTCGGAGCTGGCTAAAAAGGCCATCGGCCAGGCTGAGAAACTGGCACAGACGTTTGGCTCAGAAATCATTCTTTTCCAGGTCGTTCCGTTTATGCCCATCTATGGGTCGCCTGAACTGGTGACCCCTCTTATCATCGATGAGAAACAGAAAGAGTCGGCAGAAAAGTATCTCCAGAGTCAGGCAGAGGAATTGAAGCAGAAAGGGCTCAAGGTCTCCTCTGCTGTGAAAACAGGCCAGCAGGTGGCGGTGGAAATCATCGACTTTGCTAAAGAGAATGGAGTTGATCTGATCATTATGTCCACCCATGGCCGATCCGGAATCACCCGGTGGGTGCTGGGAAGCACTGCCCTGAAACTCTTAACCCGGGCGGAGACGCCTATTCTTCTTCTGCGTTCAAAGGGTTGATCCCTGCGAAATGGATACAATCCTGATCGGCCTCTACATCGCCTGTGAGTTGATCGCCAACGTAACAGCCTCTAAACCTGTCCAGATCGGAGGTCTGGTTGTTCCAGCGGCCATCTTCATCTATACGCTCACCTTCACTCTCATCGACCTGATCAATGAATCCATGGGCAAGCAGGGAGCCCGGAAGGTCATCTTGGCCGCTTTCATTGCCAACATCTTGCTGGCCGCTTATGCCCAATTTGCTGTTGCACTTCCTTCTGCCTCTTTCTATAAAGGGCAGGAAGGCTTTGCTTCTGTCTTAGGAAGCACTCCGAGGATCGTCTTTGCCAGTCTTACGGCATACTTGATCAGTTCGCTCATCGATGCAGAAATCTTCGCCTTCTGGAGATCCCGGATCCGTGGCCCAAAGGGGTTGAGGGTTCTGGTGAGCAATACCATTTCAACCGGCCTGGACAGTATCATCTTCATCACTCTGGCTTTCTATGGCATCATGCCAATCTGGCCCCTCATCGAAGGCCAGTATGTCGTCAAGATGGCCATCACTCTTATAAGCCTTCCTCTCATCTATCTGGTGAAAAGCTGGAAAGAGGAGGCAAAGAAGGTGATCGGGTAATCAGGAGATCAGGATGCAGGATATCAGGGTATCAGGTGATCAGGAAAGATTTGTGGCAGGATTTGAGAAACTTTGGGTGTGGCAAAAAGCCTATAAATTGATGCTGGAAATTCATAAATTCTCCAAAAAAATCCCTGCAAAAGAAAGTTTCAAGTTAAGAGATCAAATTGAACGTTGTTCATCGTCCGTCTGCGACAATATTGCAGAGGGGTACACTGCATATTATTATAATGAGAAAATTAAAGGTTTTCTAATCGCAAGAAAGGAAGCAGGAGAGACACAAAACCAAATACGTAAGTTGTCAGGGAAGGGATATTTAGATTCAAACCAATCCCAAACATGGGTAGAGGAATATGAGGAAGTGATACGGGGCATCAATGGCTACACCCGCTATATTAGGCAAAAGAAAAAAGTAAAAAGATGACCTGATATCCTGTTATACTGATATCTGCACCCTGATTACCTGATATTCCGATAACCCTTACTTAAGTGATTTATGAAAAAAAAGTATATTTTTTTCCTCTTTATTCTTCTTCTCGCTTTTTTTACGTTTTACTACCTCTACCAGGTCTTCTCTCCTTTTTTAGCGTCGATCGTATGGGCGATTCTTTTAGCCATTGCCTTCTACCCTCTCTTTTTAAAATTTCAGCGCCTCTTGAGAAAAAGGAGGGTTCTCGCTGCATTGGCAATAACCCTCTTCACTTTCCTGGTGATCGTTCTTCCAGTAAGTCTTCTGATGGTCTCCCTTGCTAATGAGGTCATGGATTTCTATCACCATCTCGATGAGATGATCAAAACAGGTCAGCTCCAATCCTCATTAAGCCAGATAAGGGAACTCCCTCTGCTCAAAGGGGTAATGGAAAGGCTTAATAGATATGTCGATCTCTCCAGTGTAGACCCGCTTAACTTCCTGCTTAAGAATGTCCAGCAGATCAGCGTCTTTCTCTTCAACCAGACATCCAATCTCCTGAAGGGTGTATCTACGTTTGTTGCCGGTTTCTTCTTCACCCTTCTCTCCCTCTACTACCTTTTCAAAGATGGAGATCGTCTCCTCACATGGATCAAAGAGATTGTTCCCTTCCCTGCAAAGGAGAGCGAAATGATCATTGAGCGGTTTAAAGCAATGATCTCCGCAACTCTCTATGGGGGGATACTGATTGCCATACTTCAGGGGATTTTAGGAGGAGTATCTTTCTGGATTCTGGGGATTTCGTCTCCTGTCTTCTGGGGGACAACAATGGCTTTTCTTTCCTTTATACCAATGGGGGGAACAGCTCTCATCTGGGGTCCAGCAGCGCTCTTCTTATTTCTTCAGGGAGCTTTTTTAAAAGGAATCATTCTTCTGGGATTGGGGATTTTACTCATCGGTATGGTCGACAATCTTCTTCGTCCCTTCTTGGTCAGCACCAAAACAAAGATCCATCCTCTTCTTCTTTTCTTCTCTGTTCTTGGAGGAATTCAGGCTTTTGGGATAATCGGCCTGGTGGGAGGCCCCTTGATCGTCACCCTCTTTCTCACCCTCGTGGAAATCTATATCCAAGGGATTAAAAGTTCGGAGTGATGAGTTCGTAGTTCGGAGCCAATATGAGACATTTTTTAAAACTCCGAACTCCTGACTCCGAACTCCGAACTATTATTAGAGGTTAGGGGCTTCGACGATCTCGACTTTGAATTCTTTGGCCTGAGCAGGCAAATCCTTGAAGACGATTACAAAGGGAATGGTCTTACCCGAAGGGACGGTCATCTCATTTTCCGCTTTGGGCTGAATGATCATTTCTCCCGAAAGGAAGTCGGATGGGAGGGTTTTCAACTCTCCACGGCCGATGGTACGGCCACACAGGGTTTCTTTTTCAGCGACCTTCATTCTGTTCTGATCAAAGATGATCACTTTGACTTTGATATGTTTTTTTCCTTTTTGGGATTGGTTATCCACCTTGCCCTCAATCATATAAAGGGAAAATTCTCCCACCTTTTCCTCATAACCGGACAAGTCTTTTACGACCAAGCCCTCCTTTTCTGTTCCCCAAATCTTTTCCCACAGTTGGGTCACTTTTTTCAGAGGGTTCTCTAAATAAGAGGAAAACTTCCCACCTGATTCCATCTCCGTCCATAAATAGAAAAGGCCAAACACCAGGATGACAATGACAGCCACAAGGGCAAACACGCGAGGAGTTTTTCTCCTCTCCCCTCTGATTTTCCTCTCATCGATGGGGACTTTCTTCGGCCTGGTCTCTTTGATTTCGATCTCCTTTGGCTCCTCCAATTCCGGAAGAGTGAAGGATTCCATCTGTTCCTGAGGAGGTTGATCGGAAAAAAGATATTTTTCTTCTTCCTCCGCCTTCACAGGTGGTGCCTCTGTCTTCTTCACCTCCTCTTTTTCCTCATCCTCTAAAGAAGGGAGTCCAGTTACTTTCTGATCTTTTACGATCAACTCCTCATGAAACTTAGCAAAAGACTCAAAATTCTCGGCTATCTCTTCTTTTGTCTCCGGAGGCGGGACAACATAGAAGACATGCTTGCACCTTGAGCAGCGAACCTTTGCCCCCTTTTCTGATATTCTCGAATCATCGAGTTGATACTTTGTCAAACAGGAGGCGCAAGTAACGATCATGGATGGGGAACCCCCTTTGAGTGATTTTTTGAGAGCTCTAAAAAACTACTTTTCGCTCTTTCATCAGAGAGTTCTGATTTTTTTCAGAAATCTCATTTTTTTCAATTATGATGAAAGGGAAAGGAAAAAGCAAGAGGAAAAAAGAGGAGGAGAAATGGCAAATGTCAAAGTCCAAAGTTCAATTCAAGCAAAGAGAATGTCAAAGCACAATGCTTAAAGAATTAAGTCCATTTCCCGTTTGCCTTCCTATTATAAGGAAGGATTTTGAAATTTGACATTCCTTTGTCATTTGGGTTTTGACATTTGAACTTAAATTAAAAATTAACGTCCCAGCCTTTTCTTGAACTCCTCCTGGATCATGGGGATGATGGTGAAGAGGTCGCCTACCACACCATAGGTTGCAATCTTAAAGATGGGGGCTTCCGGGTCCTTATTGATGGCCACGATGATATCCGAGGTCTTCATGCCTGCCTGGTGTTGAATGGAACCCGAAATCCCGCAGGCAAAATAGATCTTCGGTCTGACCGTCCGGCCAGTCTGCCCCACCTGATGTTCATAAGGGATCCAGCCAGCATCCACAGCGGCACGGGAGGCTCCCACAGCCGCTCCTAAGATAGCTGCCAGTTCGCGAATCACCTTGAAGTTTTCTGGGCTTCCGATCCCTCTTCCTCCTGAAACGATGATCTCGGCGTCAGCCAGGTTGACTGCCTCTGCTCCTTTGATGAATTCGAGGACTTTTGTCCGAATCTGATCCTCGGTCATGGGCAGAGGCTCACGGATGACCTCTCCTTTTCTTGAGTCATCCCTCGCAGGCATAGGAAAAACCTTCGGACGGACGGTTGACATCTGGGGCCGGTAATTGGGGTAATCAAGAATGGTCGCCATGATGTTCCCGCCAAACGCAGGCCGGGTCTGTTTGAGATATTTCGTCTCGGGATCGATATCAAGGCCCGTGCAGTCAGCGGTCAATCCCGCTTCCAGGGTGGTGGCAACCGTGCCGGCAAAATCTCTACCCTGAACCGTGGCTCCGAAGAGAACGATCTCAGGTTTATATTTCCGGATGAGGTTGGCTGCAGCGAAGGCATATGGGTCGGTCCGATAAGGCTCAAGCAGAGGGCTTTCAGTCACATAGACCTTTTCCGCCCCGTAAGCGAACGCTTCTTTAATAAACCCTTCCACCTCTTTCCCGAAAACGAACCCACATAATTGACATCCGAGCGTATCCGCTAATTTCCTTCCCTCTCCGAGAAGTTCAAAGGAGACACTGGAGACCTTTCCATGTTCATGTTCGATAAAAACCCAGACATTTTTGTAGGCGCCTGGATCAATGGTCACCGCTTTTTCATCCTTCTGTAGAGTGATCGCGCTCACCGGACAGACGTCCACGCAAGCTCCGCAGAAGGTGCATTTCTCGTCAACAACGGCAATCTTATCCTTCATGCTCAATGCGCCGAAGGGACATGAAGGGATACAGGCTTCGCATCCTGTGCAGGTCTCTTTATCAATCAATAATGTCGCCATTCTTCTCTCCTCCTACGTCGAATGGAAAACTGGAATAATGGAAAGGTGGAAGGTTGGGTTGAAAACGATTTTGGCTTCCTGTTTTAACATGATTCCAATGTTCCATTATTCCATCATTCCAAATTTTTTTAAATTACTTTATAAATTTTGAATCCATCAATTTATTGATCAGCAGCGGAACCACATCCGTCAACTCCCCTTTTAAAACCTCTCCTCCGCCTCTGGGTTCTGGTGTAAAAACTTTCGTCACCCAGGTGGGCGAGCCTTTCAATCCGATGCGGTTCTCATCTGCCCCAACATCCTTTGCAGAGAGAGTAGGGATCTGGGCTTTCGCTGCCTTCTTAATTCCCAACAAGGAAGGAAGTCTGGGCTCATTGATATCCTTGACCACGGTGACGACTGCGGGAAGCGAGGATTCGACGACCTCTTTACCATTCTCCATCAATCGTTCCACCACGATCTTCTTCTGCTCGGGATTGATCTCCCGTACCTTGCAGACATAGGTCAGTTGTGGTAAGCCCAGCCGGGTAGCAACGCCAGGGCCCACCTGCGCTGTATCTCCGTCAATCGCCTGTTTTCCGCAGAAGATGAGGTCTGCGCCTCCAATATGTTCAATCGTCTTTGACACAGCATAGGCAGTGGCTAAGGTATCCGCCCCTGCAAACGCTTTGTCCGATACGAGATAGACCTTATCGCATCCCACCGCCAGCGCATTCTTCAGAACTTCGATCGCCTGCGGAGGCCCCATCGTGATCACATGAACCTCGCCGCCATATTTCTCCTTTGTGCGGAGTCCCTCTTCAATGGCAAACTCATCAAAGGGATTGGTAATGCTGGCCACCCCTTCACGAACCAGGGTGTTGGTCTCTGGGTTGATCTTCACATCCGTAGTATCAGGAACCTGTTTGATACAGACAACGATCTTCACCTTGCTCCTCCTTATCGAGAGCCTTAAGAATTTCTCCGGGCCCTCTTATCTTCCCTTAAAATCGGGTTTTCTCTTCTCGATAAAAGCCCGCATCCCTTCTTTCTGATCCTCCGACGCAAACCCGATGCCAAAGGCATAAGATTCAAGGTTGCAGGCCTCTGTCAGATCCATATTAAAGCCGCTCTCCATCACCATCTTCGCCAGCCTGATGCCAACCGCTCCATTGCCGGCGATCTGGAAGGCCGTCTTCTTTGTCTCCTCCATCAGTGAGGCCTGGGGAAAAATCTTATTGACGATCCCCATCTGAAATGCTTCCTGAGCGCTGATCATCTTTCCGGTGAAGATCAGTTCTTTGGCTTTACCCTTTCCTATCAGGCGGGGAAGCCTCTGAGTTCCTCCAAAACCCGGAAAGATACCCAAGGTCGTCTCGGGAAGTCCGAACTTCGCATTTTCGGAGGCATAGACAAAGTCGCAGGCAAGCGCGATCTCCGTTCCTCCTCCCAGGGCAAACCCATTGACTGCTGCAATGACAGGGCAGTGAAAATCCTGGAGCATCTTCAGGGTATGGTGGCCCGTCTTTGAAAAGTTGAGTGCTTCGATCGAATTCATCTCCTTCATCTGAAGGATATCGGCTCCAGCCACAAAGGCTTTCTCACCAGCTCCGGTGACAATGAGGATCTTCAACCCCGGTTGATCCTTTGCCTCGCCAATGCCTGCTTGAATATCTTGAAGCGTTTCAATATTCAGGGCATTGAGGGCCTTTGGACGGTTAATCGTCAGGATCCCGATCTCGCCTTCGAAAGACACCATAATGTTTTTATATTCCATCTTGCCTCCTTCTTACGTTTCACAAATCCGAAATCCGAATATCGGGCGAAGCGTCCGTCTCGGACCAATTCGAAACAAATTCGAATACCGAATGACAGAAATTTAAACAAGTTTAGAACATTTGAATTTTGAAATTGTTTCGAATTTCGGATTTCGTGCTTTGAATTTAACTCCTTTCCACAACCATCGCCATGCCCTGGCCGCCGCCAATACAGAGCGTGGCCAGCCCGAGATTCACTTTTCTTCTTCTCATCTCGTAAAGAAGTGAGACAATCAATCTCGAGCCTGTGCAGCCAATGGGGTGGCCTAAGGAGATTCCGCTTCCATTAACATTCGTCTTCTCGAGATCGAATTTCAACTCCCGAATGCATGCAACCGCCTGAGAGGCAAAAGCCTCGTTTAGTTCAATCAGTCCGATATCACTCAAAGAGAGGCCCGCTTTCTTAAGAACTTTTCTCACTGCAGGAATGGGGCCCAGTCCCATGTAAGCTGGATCGATTCCGGCTGAGGCATAAACCTTGATCTTTCCCAGAGGCTCAAGGCCAAGTTCTTTGGCTTTCTCTTTTGACATCAGAAGAACCGCTGCAGCCGCATCATTGATTCCGGAGGCATTGCCTGCTGTGACCGTTCCTCCTTTCTTGAAGGCCGTAGGAAGCTTGCCCATCTTTTCTAAGGAAGTGTCCATGGGCCTCTCGTCCGTATCAAAGGAGATAGGTTCTCCTTTCTTCTGTGGGATAACAACCGGAATGATCTCCTCTTTTAGAATGCCCTTCTGGATGGCAGCTCTTGCCCTCTGGTGACTGAGTAATCCTATCTCATCCTGATCTTTTCTCGTGATCCCGTACTTTTCAGCGATATTTTCAGCGGTGACTCCCATATGATATCCGTAAAAGATCTCAAAGAGACCATCAAAGACCATGAGGTCCACCATCTCCTGGTTGAACATCCTGGCGCCCCAGCGACCCTGCGGAAAGGCATAGGGAACCTGGCTCATATTCTCCATCCCCCCAGCAATGATCACGTCCGCCTCCCCTGCCTGAATGGTCTGGGCTCCAAGGGCAACCGCCTTCAGACCTGATGCGCATACTTTATTGATGGTAAAAGCAGGGGTTTCCTTAGGAACACCACCCTGAATGACAGCTTGCCGGGCCGGGTTCTGTCCCTGTCCGGCCTGAAGCACATTGCCCATAATGATTTCATCCACTTCTACCTCTTTGAAGGGCCCTTCCCACTGATAATGGGTCTTCTCCAAATCTGTCATCCCTGCCCCTTTCAGCATATCCGGGCCAATCTCCGAATATTCCTTTCTAGGGATGGGTTTAAGACCTGCTTTTCTCAGGACTTCTCTGATAACAGTAGCGCCCAATTTCACGACCTGAACATCCTTGAGGGAACCACCAAAATTGCCAATGGCCGTCCTTGTTCCACTGACGATAACAACTTCTTTCATATTGGTCTCCTCTAACAAATGATATTTTTCACAAATGCTTTTTTTTAGCCGAAATAACTCCGTTTGTCAATAATTTTTTCCTGAATATTTTTTTCTTAATTTTATCCTTGGAAAAGGACATATACAAAAAAATATTGACAAAAAAATCAAATTGTGTATTTTATAAACTATGAAGACCAGAGGGGACGTTGGTTCTAAAACAACTTGACAAACGGGGCAAAAAGGAGTAATGAGCCCATATGCCAAGACAACCCAGACTCGATGCTCCCGGGGCTTTACATCATATCATGGGCCGGGGCGTTGAAAGGACAAACATCTTTCGCACAGACCAAGACCGAGAAGACTTTCTGAACAGGTTGTCAGGTTTATGCCTGGATGGAAACCTCAAGGTCTATGCGTGGTCTCTCCTTTCGAACCACTTTCACCTATTGGTTCGTACCGCTCGGCAGCCCATTTCCAAGAGCATGCGGAAACTCCTTACGGGTTATGTGGTCAATTTCAACCTGCGACACAAGAGGCGTGGCCATCTGTTTCAAAACAGGTATAAATCGATCCTCTGTGAGGACGACCCCTATCTGCTGGAGCTGACACGTTACATTCACTTGAATCCGTTGAGAGCAGGGATGGTGGGCGACATGAGAGGATTGGGCCAATACCGTTGGTCAGGACACTCGGCCATTGTGGGGAGAGTGAAGCGAGGATGGCAGGAGGTGGACACGGTGCTTGAGTATTTTGGCAAGGGGGATAAGGCTGTTGAAAAATATGAGCGGTATGTAGAGGAAGGGATAAGGCGTGGGAAGAGGCCGGAATTAGTCGGAGGGGGATTAATGAGGAGTTTAGGGGGGTGGTCTCAGGTCTTGTCGTTGAGGAGGAAAGGGATCAAGGTGGCCTTTGATGAGAGGGTATTAGGAGGGGATGAATTTATTGAAAAGCTCCTTCGTGAAGTAGATGAGAGGGAAAGGGAGACACTGAGGATAAATCGTAAAGTGCCGGATTTACAGGGGTTGGCAAAGAGGGTGATGGAGGGAGAAGGGATAGAGGAGCGGGAGTTACGTTCAGGGAATCGAAAGAGAGAAGTGGTGAGGGCAAGGAGAGTGTTTTGTCAGTTGGCCATAGGGAAGATGGGGTATCCCGGGGCAGAGGTGGCTCGTTACCTTGGAGTGACGACCTCATCGGTTAATCGGTCGGCTGTTTTGGACGAAGTAACAAACTTGACAAAGTATCTTAAATTGTTTTAGAACCAACGTCCCCTTTTTCTTCAAAATGTCACACTCCCGAAGCACATCGATGGCCAACCGCTCAAACAACAACGTGAACCGCGAACTTTCCTCCGCCCAAGACAATCGCACATGCCGTACTCCATGCTCTCTGCAGTTTATCCGGGGAGGACGGGCATGAAGCAACGTCTTGAACTGACAACTGTCCAGATGAGGCCACGCCCGCTAAGGAGGATGATCATACACAGATCCCATCGCTCCACACTCCGGACAGGGCCAACGGATCTCTTGCGGATGAGTCACCCATACATCCACCCTCTGACGTTCCATATCCAACGTCACTCGTTTCACCGTCCAAGGTTCTTCAATGCCCAACAAGTAACGGTAAAGTTCGGTATCTTGCATGGCTCCAGTCCTCCTTGGAGCCATTTTACCCTAAACTATCACCCATTAAAAACCCGGAAGAACCAAATAAATGAACTTTTCTCTCGGCTGTTAGCAACAGCCAAAGAGGTACCAAAGATAGTAGGGTGGTTCCCGCCTAATATTCTTTCCTGGTAATCTTCGTTCATTTAATTCTTCAAGAGATAGCATGACCCTCCGTTGTGATAGGATGATCC
>Ga0194126_10001948_pt1 | contig 33838 bp, 27 predicted proteins | sample TA2KigC150mmetaG_FD_148641 | JGI IMG/M metagenome (GOLD analysis project Ga0194126, IMG submission 148641) | Freshwater microbial communities from Lake Tanganyika, Tanzania - TA2015035 Kigoma Deep Cast 150m | ecosystem: Environmental > Aquatic > Freshwater > Lake | place: Tanzania: Lake... | reverse complement strand
AGGTGATGACCTCCAGGCCGCAGAAGGTGGCCAGGCGCCGGAGGAGCCTGACCAAGGTTTCTTTGCCGAGGTCATCGAGGAGGCGTTGGGCGCCGACGATGCGCGAGACGCAGTGGTAGACGGCGGGTCGCCCTTTGACTTTGATGCGGGCAATTCTCATAGGTTCATAGGCTAGAAGTTTAGATGGCTGGGAGGTTAGGGCGGAAACAGACTTGTTGTCAACAATTATATGTACGTCATACTGGTTGTAAGACGGGCTTTGCAGGAGCGGCGGGGTGGGGCGGGCCAAGGCCGGCGTCCGACTGGGGCCGGGGTCTGAGCCGGGGTTGGGGAGTCTGGGGAGCGACTTGCCCTGGGACTCGATCGTGGGGACTGAAGCGTGGTGGATGGGGCTTGTTGTCGCCTGGGCGTGGCGGCGGTTGGGCGTGGCGACGGGGTGAGGGTGGTCGTGCCGGTGGTGGGCGGTGAGGTGGAGGTTGAGGGCTGGCCAGGTGGCGGACAGGGTGCGAAGGTTGGGCGCGTGGAGACGACGGACTTAGACGCGTTGCTGGGCGGGGCCGAGCCGATCTTGGCTTTGGCGCCGATGCAGGACGTGACCGACCTCGCCTTTTGGCGGTTGCTGACCGGCTATGGCGGGGCGGACCTCTATGTCACGGAGTACTTCCGCGTCTACGCGACCTCGACGCTGGACCGGTCGATCATCGAGTCGGTCGTCCAGAATCCCACGGGGCGGCCGGTTGTGGCCCAACTGATCGGCAACGACATCCCCGCCCTGGTCCGCACGGCGCGCGAGTTGGAGGAGTACCCGATTGCGGGTGTGGACCTGAACCTGGGATGTCCGGCGCCGGTGGTGTACCGCAAGTGCGCCGGGGGCGGATTGCTGCGCGAGGCGGTGCGAATCGATGCCATACTGGGCGCGCTGCGCGGGGCGGTGCGGGGCAAGTTAACGGTCAAGACGCGACTGGGCTTCGATTCGCCGGCAGGCTTCGATCGGTTGCTGGAGGTCTTTTCCCGGCACGCGCTGGATTGGGTCACGGTGCATGCGCGGACGGTGCAGGATCTGTACCGCAGCGCGGTGCGCTACGACTGGATTGCGCGGGCGGTGGCGGCGCTGCCGTGTCCGGTGTTGGCGAATGGGAATGTGGTGTCGGCACGGCAAGGCCTCGAGGTGTTAGCGCACACGCGCGCACGGGGCCTGATGATCGGGCGGGGGGCGGTGCGCAACCCCTGGATCTTCCAGCAGTTGCGCCAAGCGCGGCGGGGCGAGCCGGTGTGGCTGCCTGGCGGCCGCGACGTGCTGGCCTATGTGCGAGCGCTCTACGAAAGCATGGGGCGCCCGGGCTTGTGCGAGCTGGGGCACGTCACGCGCGTGAAGAAAAGCATGAATTACGTGGGCGCTGGGGTCGAGCCCACGGGCCAGTTCCTGCACCGGATGCGCCGGGCGACGCGCGCGGAGGAGTTTTTCCGGATCTGTGCGGACTACCTGGATCATGACCAGCCGATGCCGCTGGAGCCATTCCCGTTGGCGCTGGCGCCGACCGATGTGCTGGCCGGGTCACACGCCTCGAGGCCGGTTTCGCCGGGTGCTCAAGCTTCGAGCACGGCGAGGGCGGTGGCGTAATGCTGGGTGTGGCTGAGGCTGAGGTGGAGGTGCCGACCGCCACACTGTTCGAGGAGGCGGAGCCCGGGGCCCGTGAGCCGGACGTACGGTTGGCCGGAGCCACGGCGGAGGACCTCGATGTCTTGCCAGCCGAGCGCATGGCCGATGCCGGTACCGAAGGCCTTCGAGACGGCTTCTTTGGCGGCGAAGCGCGCTGCCAAGTGGGGTGCCGGCGCCTTGAAGGCGAGGCAGTACGCGATTTCGGCGGGGCAAAGAATGCGTTTCAGGAAGCGTTCGCCGAACCGTTGATGGGCGGCCTGGATTCGGTCGACCTCGATGATGTCGATGCCGACGCCGAGGATCATGCGGCGGCGACGATCCCCCCCGCGTAGCTCTGCATGAGGGCGAGCATTTCCTTCACGGCGGCGGTCAGTCCCACCGTGAGGGCGCGGCTGACGATACTGTGGCCGATGTTCAACTCGACCAAATGCGGCACGCGGTGGAGGGCGGTCAGGTTTTGACAATTGAGGCCGTGGCCGGCGTTGACTTGGAGGCCGAGTTGGCGGGCTTGCTGGGCCGCGGCGATAAGGCGGGCCAGTTCGACGGCGCGTTGGGTGGGATCGTGGAATTGCTCGGCGAAGGCGCCGGTATGGAGTTCGACGAATTGGCTGCCGACCATGGCGGCGGCCTCGATTTGGGCCGGGTCAGGCGCGACGAAGAGGCTGACCTCGATGCCGGCGTCGTTGAGGCGCGCGCGAGTGAGGGCGAGTGCGGAGATGTCGGCCTGGACGTCGAGGCCGCCTTCGGTGGTGATTTCTTGGCGTCGCTCGGGCACCAGACAGACGATGTGGGGTCGGAGGCGGAGGGCGATATCGACGATCTCGGGGGCGTTGGCCATCTCGAGGTTGAGTCGGGTCTGGATGGTTTGGCGGAGGCGCCACACGTCGCGATCTTGGATATGGCGGCGGTCTTCACGCAGGTGCGCGGTGATGCCGTGTGCGCCGGCGGCCTCGCAGGCGAGGGCGGCGGCCACCGGATCCGGTTCGCCCGGTTCGCGACCGCGGTAGCGGGCCTCCCGGAGGGTGGCGACGTGGTCGATGTTGACGCCCAGTTTGAGCATGGCAGAGGGGCCTCAGGGGGCGGGAGGTTCGCGTCGGGAGAAGACCTTGCGGGGCGGGCTGGTGGCTGGGAAGGCGGGATCATCCAGCCAACGCGTCAGCCGCATCAACTCGTAGCCGGTGAGACCGATGGCGGCGGTGCGGGTGAGGGCGAGTTCGCGGGGCGAGAGCACGGTGAGTTCGGTGACGGCGTTGCCCAGGTAGCGGGTGGTGTTGGTGTCGGTGAGCCAGCGGACTGAGGCGCTGTTGGTGGGTGGGGGGAGATAGCCCGCGAGCATGGCGTAGTAGAGCATCAGGTTGCGCCAGTCCTCGACGCGGTTTTGGGTGATTTCCCAATCGTAGTAGAGCAGGTTAGTGCGGCCGAGCACCTGGGCGTAGAGCTCGGGCGGGGCCGTGGGTTTGCGGCTCACCGCCGGGAAGATGCCCGCCACTACGAAGTCGCGGTCCGGTTCCCCGGCCGGTTCGAGGTAGGGGATGACGATGGGGATGCCTTGCAGGGCGACTTGGGCGGTGTTGGTGGGGGTGGCGACTTTGGCGTACTCGAGCCAGGGCAGGTTGGCCTTGACCAAGTCCGGCAGGCGGGGGGCGAGTTGGCGGAGGGCGTTGGTCGGATCTGGCAACAACCAGGCCAAGTAAGTTTGGAAGGGCACCTGGGACTGGGCCCAGCCGAAGAGTTGATTGGGGACCGGGTTGAGGCCGGCGGCCTGGACGAGGGGTTGGCGGGCGAGCCAGGGCCGGAGTCCCTGTGCGGCGGTGAAACTGATGAGGGGTTCGCGAATCGTGTTGGTGGGGATGCGCCACGGTTCGAGTGTCCAGGTGAGGGGTTTCTCCCAGGCCAATCGGCCGTCGAGGCGCAGGTTGGCGGACCTGCCGGCGCCCGTGAGGGCCAAGCGCGGCCACGTCACTCCCTGGGGAAGACTCAATCGCGCCGTGAGTTGGGCCAGGTTCGCCCGCAACTGAAACCAATCTTCACCCAAGGCGGTGACTGGGCGGCCGGTGAGGCGAATGCGTTTGCCAGCCGCGACGACCGACTGGAGGCCGGGCGGTCCGAAACTGCACAGAGTCCACTCTCCTGCGCGGCCGAAGCGTGCGAGGGTATCGCCGGAGGCCCAGCTCGCTTCGACGACGTTTGGGGGATCGCCGTCGAGTGGGGCGGTGGGGGCGGCGCCGAAGGCGGCCATGAGTTGGATCCAGTTGGTGCGCCAGACCTCGGCCCGGGCGCGGTCCATCTGGACGCTGAGGATCCACTCGCGCGGTTGGTCGGGGTCGCCGCGGCATTCGATGTAGGTCTCCGCACGCAGGAGATCGTCGAGCAGGGGACGCAGGAGCAGGGCGGGCTCAGGGGTGGCGACGGCTAGGCGGTTGCTGAAGAAGCGCTGGGGGGCGCGGGCGAGTTTGTCGAGCGTGTGTTCGATGAGGGCGTGGGATGTTGGGGTGGCGAGCGCGGACCGGAGCAGGGCGGCGTTGGTGTCGCCGGCCAGGGCCAGGGTGCCGGCGAAGTGCCAACTGGCCAGGAGTTCGGGCAGCTTGGCCGAGGAAGGCGGAGCGGGTTCGGCGGCGGCGACGGCGGGTGTCATGCCGGAGTTCGCGCTTGCGCCGAGCAGGGCGGCGACCAGCAAGGAATGTCTCATAGCGGGTGCAGTGATTGCCAGAGATGGCCGATGAAGGCAAATCCAAACCCGTGGGCGTGTTTTTCTCTTGGAAGGCCCCAGGTTGGCTTTTACCTTGGGGGCATGGCGAAGAAACGCGGGAACGACAAGTGCGCCTGGTTGCTCGGGGTGGGCTTGGATTCGGACGGGCACAAACGGATCACGACCGGACCGAATTTCGCTCTGTTTGGGGGCACGCAACAGACGCACCTCGAGATGACCGAGAAGGCGATCAAGATCAACGAGAAGCTGACCGAGCGGGGCAAGCGGTTGGCGGAGGTCAGTCATGAGGAGTTTACCGAGATCGCTCATTCGGTGGGCTTGGCGCGTCATGAGCCTAAGGCAAACTAACGATCGCCCCAGCCCGCCGCATACTTGCCCGACCGGCTTGACGGTCCCGACCCTGGTCAATACGGTGGCGCGCATCCGAACGAACGCGACGATCTGAGTTCGTTGCGCAGTGGGGTGTGGCGCGGGGCGGTTGGGCGGGAACGCGCGGGCGGTTGGGGGTTCGGTTGAGGGTGAGGCGGCGCAGCAGAGCAAGCGAAGACACGGCGATGGCAGTGCACAACCACGAGTATTTGTTCCTGGCGATCTTCTTGGGGGCGGCTTTGGCGTTTTGCGTGACGCCGCTGGCCCTGGCGCGACTGTGGGCGGCGTGGGTGTCGCCGGCCAAGCCGGGTGTGGAGAAGCAGGCCTCGTACGAGTGCGGGGTGGCGGCGCGGGGCGACGCCTGGGTGCAGTTCCGGTCGGAGTACTACTTGTACGGCATTGTGTTTTTGGTGTTCGATGTCGAGGCGATCTTTCTGTTGCCGTTTGCGGTGGCCTTCATGGGGTTGTCGGTTGGGGCGGTGCTGGCGATGGCGATCTTTCTGCTCTTGTTGGTCGAGGGTTGGGTGTGGGCGTGGCGCAAGGGAATCCTGACCTGGCAATGAACGGCCCTGCCCTCGCCCATTCCGAGCTTGGACCGCGGCAGGCGGAGGGCCCGCCTGCGAGCAGGAAGTCTGGGATGGAGGAGGGCTTGCGTCGCGAGCTCGCCCAACAGGGCATCGTTACCACGACGTTGGCGGATCTCTATAATTGGGGCCGGCGCAACTCGCTTTGGCCGCTGAATTTCGGGTTAGCCTGCTGCGCCATCGAGATGATTGCGGCGTCGATGGCGCGTTTTGACATCTCGCGATTCGGGGCGGAGGTGTTTCGCCCGTCACCGCGGCAGGCGGACTTGATGATTGTGGCGGGGACGGTGACCAAGAAGATGGCGCCGCAGGTGGTGCGGTTATACAACCAGATGCCGGAGCCCAAGTATGTGATTGCGATGGGGGCCTGCGCCATATCCGGCGGTCCGTTCAAGCAGGGCTACAACGTCCTCAAAGGGATCGACCGCTACCTGCCGGTGGACGTGCACATCCCGGGTTGTCCGCCGCGGCCGGAAGCGCTGCTGCACGCCCTGATGGCGTTGCAGGAGAAGATCCGGGGTCAAGCCCTCACGGGGCCGGCGCGGCCGCGCCACCTGCAATCGGAGGCGCCGAGCGAGTTTCCGGTCCCGCAATTTGGCGCGCACGATCTCGAGCCGCCCCATCATCCGGAGCTGTGGCAGCCGCCGGCGGTGGTGGGGGGCGAGTCATGAGTGACCTGAGGCCGGCCATGGAGACGCTCGAACGAATCCGGACGCGCCTCGAGGCTGCGGTGGCGGGGGCAGAGCTCGAGGTGGTGGCGAACGGGGCGGTTGCGGCGCAGGGTTCGCTGCGGGTGGACGCGGCGCACGCGGTGGCGGTGGCGCGTTTTCTGCGGGACGATGCCCAGCTCCAACTGGACTATTGCTCGAACGTCACGGGGGTGGACTGGCTGGATCGGGTGGTGCGGACGACGGTCAGGACGCGGCGGGTGATCGACGGGCTCGAGCGCGAGCTCGAGCAGACCACCGAGCACACGGTGCCCGGCTACCTCGAGGCGGTGTACCACCTCTACTCGGTGGCCCTGCGGCATGGGCCGCTGGTCCTGCGGCAGCGCACCGCCGATCGCGCGGACGGGGCACGCGTGGCGTCGCTGACGCCGGTTTGGCGCAGCGCCGAGTTCCAAGAGCGCGAGGTTTACGATCTGTTTGGCGTGGTGTTCGAGGGCCACCCGGATTTGCGCCGAATCCTGATGTGGGACGAGTTCCGGGATCATCCGATGCGGAAGGACTACGTCGAGCCGGACGATTACGAGTACGAGCCGACGCCGCACGACGAGGTGTTGGCCAAGGCCCGGCGCCATTACGCGGGGGCGGGGGGGGATCGGGCATGAGGGCGCAGGCTGGCGACCTAGAGATGCGCGGGGCGTTCGCGGCCGAACCGCACGGGGGCGGAGGTCGCTCCGCGGGGAGCGATGCCGGCTGGGGGGCTGGGGCTGGGCACGAGTGGGTGCGGCCGGCTGAGCCGGTGGGTCGGCTCGAGGGGGAATGGCTCGAGGTCGCGATGGGGCCGCATCATCCCTCGACGCACGGCGTGTTTCGGATGAACGTGGCGTTGGAGGGGGAACGGATTCGGAAGCTGAAGCCGGTGTTCGGTTATTTGCATCGCAACCACGAGAAGATTGCGGAGGGGACGACGTACCTGGGTTCGATGCCGTACACGGATCGGCTGGATTACTTTTGCTCGCTGACCAACAACTGGGCGTATGCCCTGGCGGTGGAGACCTTGGCGGGGCTGGGTGTGCCGGAGCGGGCGGAATATTTGCGGGTGATCACCGGCGAGTTGACGCGTTTGCTGAACCACGCCTGTCTGGTGGGCTTTTTGTTGCACGACATGGGCACGATGGGCACGCCGCTGATGTACGCCTTCCGAGAGCGGGAGAAGATCTTGGATCTGTTCGAGGCGTTGACGGGCGCCCGGATGATGTGCAACTACCTGCGATTCGGCGGGTGCCGGGTGGATGTGCCGGCGGGTTGGCTGGCGGGGGCGCAGCGGGTGGTGGACGAGTTTCCGCGGTTCCTGGACGAGTTCGAGAATCTGCTGACCACAAACGAGATTGTGCTGGCGCGCTCGCAGGGTGTGGGGGTGTTGAGCGGGGCGTTGGCCGTCAATGCGGGGATAACGGGGCCGATGTTGCGTGCGAGCGGCGTCAATTACGACCTGCGCAAGGTGGACCGGTACGGCATTTATGACCGGTTCAACTTCCGCGTGCCGCTAGGTGAGCACGGCGACGTTTACGACCGGTACATGGTGCGCATCCTCGAGATGCGGGAGTCGGTCAAGATTCTGGCGCAGGCGTTGAAGGATCTTCCCCCCGGGCCGATTCTGGATCCGAAGTCGAAGCTGCGCGGGTTTCGGCCGCGGGCGGGCGAGGCCTATGGCCGGATCGAAGCGCCGAAGGGCGAGTTGGGGTTTTATCTCATCAGCGACGGTTCGGTGCGGCCGTACCGCTATCGGGTGCGTCCGCCGAGCTTGATCAATCTGACGGTGCTCGAGGAGCTGTGTTTGGGGCACACGGTGGCGGATGCGGTGATCGTTTTGGGATCGGTCGACATTGTGCTGGGGGAGGTGGACCGATGAAGCACACGCCGGGTTGGGGCCTGCTCAAGGGCCTGTTCGAGACGGCCCGCAATTTTGTGGGCAGCTATTACCAGCCGGGCCGGCTTACCACCATCGAGTATCCGGACGAGCGGCTGCCGGTGCAGGAGAATTTTCGGAACTTCCCCATGTTGATCTACGACGGGGCGGATCCGGAGCGGGGTTTGCGTTGTGTGGGCTGCAAGATCTGCGAGAAGGAGTGCCCGCCGCAGTGCATCTACATTGTCCTGGAACGGGATCGCAGCGGCAAGGTCCAGAAGCGGCCACGGCTTTTCGACATTGACGTTTCGGTGTGCATGAGCTGCCAAATCTGTGTCGAGGTCTGCCCGTTCGACGCCATCAAGATGAACACCGAGTACGAGTTGAGCACGGGAGATCGTTTTGGCGCGTTGCTCTTGCGCAAGGCCGAGTTGGCGAAGCCCAACGAGTACTACCGCCGGCTGCACCCGACGGAAGCGGCGGAGGTGGATGCGCGTTTGGCGGCGGCGGCCCAGGCCAAAGCGGCGGCCCAGGCCAAGGAGCAAGCGAAGTTGACGGCGAAGCCGGCGAAGCCGGCGTGGTCGACCCAGCCCTGAGCGAGCGGCGAGACCATGATGGAGACGCTGGACCAACTGTTCGTGCTGTTGAAGCGCTGGGTGGTGGGCGAGTTTCCCGCCGCCTGGCGACTGTGGCTTTCGCCGTTGATCGATGCGGGGGCGATCATCGGGGTCTTTGCGGGGTTGTTCGCCGTGACGACCCTGCTCGAGCGCAAGGGGTTGGGCCGCCTGCAGAATCGGATGGGGCCCAATCGGGTGGGTCCGTTCGGGGTGCTGCAACCGTTGGCCGACGGCCTGAAGATGTTGACCAAGGAAGACATCGTGCCGCGCGCGGCGGATCGGGTGGTGCATTTTTTGGCGCCGATCGCGATGGTGACGCCGATCTTGCTGGCGTATGCGGTGTTGCCGTTTGGGCGGAATCTGGTGGCGGTGGATTTTGACGCTGGGCTGTTGTTTTTCTTTGCGGTGGGTGCCGGGACGGAGTTGGCGGTGTTCATGGCCGGTTGGTCGAGTCGGAACAAGTACTCGTTATTGGGGGCGATGCGGGGGATCGCGCAGATGATCAGCTACGAGGTGCCGCTGGTGTTGTCGGCGGTGGCGGTGGTGCTGGTGGCGGGGTCGTTGTCATTGCCGAGCATCGTGGACAGTCAAGCGGGCTATCACTGGGGCTGGTTGGCGCGCTGGCATGTCTTTACGCCCTGGGGTTTGGCGGGGTTCATCCTGTTCCTGATCGCCGCCACCGCCGAGTCGAACCGGTCCCCGTTCGACCTGCCGGAAGGCGAGTCGGAGATCATTGCGGGTCACTTGATCGAGTACTCGGGGTTCAAGTACGCCTTGTTTTTCTTGGGTGAATACCTCGGTTTGTTCGCCGTGAGCGCGTTGGGGATCACGTTATTTTTGGGCGGTTGGCAGGCGCCGGTCCCGTTCTTGGCCTGGGTGCCCTCGTACCTGTGGTTTGGGGCCAAGCTCCTGGGGTGCATCGCGCTGTTCATTTGGCTGCGCGGCACCATGCCCCGGCTGCGCACCGACCAACTCATGAACTTTGCCTGGAAGTTCATGTTGCCTTTGGTCTTGGTCAACCTGGTGGTTGCGGCGCTCTGGCACGGGACCGCGGCTTGGGGTTTCTTCGGCGCCGGCGCGACGCGCTGGCTGCTTGGCGGGGCGGTGCTCTGGCTGACCTATAGCGCCTTAAGCCACGCGCTCTTCACCGCGCCCGGGCGCGGGCCGCGCACGTATCGGTACGCGGACTGAGCTTATGGAAACGGCCTTTTACGTCCTGGCGGCGGTCACGGTGGCGGGGGCCGTGGCGGCGATGGCCCTGCCGCGGTTGGTGCACTGCACGTTGTGCTTGGCGGTGGCGTTTGTGGGTTTGGCAGGCCATTTCCTGCTGTTGGGGGCTGAGTTTGTCAGTTTCGCGCAGGTGCTCGTCTATGTGGGGGCGGTGGCGATCTTGGTGGTGTTTGCGATGCTGCTGACACGCAGTGCGGACGCGCCGCCCGCCTGGGTCGTAAGCCGGCCGGGCTTGTTGGGAGTGGGGGTCGCGGTGTTGGTGTTTGGATGCTTGGCGGCCACGGTGGCCGGCAGCGGCTTGGCCGGGCGCGAGGCGCCGCCGGCGCCGGAAGTGACGGTGAAGGCGCTGGGGGAGCGATTGATGGCCGAGTACGTGGTGCCGCTCGAGGTGGTGGGTTTGCTGCTGACGGCGGCCCTGATCGGCGCGGTGATCCTCGCGCTCGAGGACCGGGCGAAGGGAGGGACCTAAGCATGCCGCCGCTGCACGCGTATCTGTTATTGTCCGCCGCGCTCTTTGCGATCGGCTTGGCGGGGGCGTTGACGCGGCGCCATGCGATCTTGGTGTTGGTGGGGATCGAGCTGATGCTCAACGCGGCGAACCTGAACTTCATCGCCTTCTGGCGGTATGGCGCCCGGCCGGAGGCATTGACGGGGGTGTTGTTCGCCATGTTTTCGATTGGGATCGCGGCGGCGGAAGCGGCGGTGGGTTTGGCGCTGATCATCGCGGTGTATCGGCACTTCCGAACCACGACTGTGAACGACGTGAACGAACTGCGGGGCTAAGCCGACGAATCGTGTTTCTGAGAACCGGCAAGAATCGGCATCTGGTCAGCGCGGTGCTCGAGCGCCACTTCGGCTCGGGCGCGGCGCGGAGCCTGATGACCTCGAGCCGGACGTTCCCGGTCACATCGCGGGTCGATCTCCAGGTGGCTTTGGATCGGCTGTTTGCCGAGCGCTATCAAGCCCGGCTGGTGGGGGTCCATCCGCAGTACAGCCACGAGACCTTGACGATCGCCCACTTATTGGCGCCGGGGCATTACCCCGTGGTGGTTGCGCCGCTGCAGCATGACGAGATCGACGTAGGCGAGACGGCGCCGGCCCGCTGCCTCCGGCACGGCATGTGGCTCTCGAGCTGGGGAGGGCGGGCCTTCGCCGTGCTCGTCACGCCGGCTGAGCGATTTGGCCACTGCGACGGAGTGCACGTCGAGATCGCGGTCCTGCCCGGCGAAGCCGGGCTGGAGCTTTCACGGGAGTTCCTCGATCGGATCGAGCAGCTCATGCATCAGACCGGTTCTTACCGTGGCAAGGTCATTTCGCTCGAGGCCACGCCCAACTTCTCGGGCAAGGCGGGGTTCGTGCGCGTGCACAAGCGCCGCGCCGTCACGCGGGAGGAGGTGATTTTGCCGGGGCAGACTCTCGAGTTGCTCGAGCGCAACATTCACGAGTTCATGCGCCAGCGCGAGCAGCTTCAGCGGCTCGGCTTGGCGGTCAAGAAAGGGATCCTGTTTTACGGCCCCCCCGGCACGGGCAAGACGCACACCATTCATTACTTGGCCGGCCACCTGCGCGATCACACGACCTTGCTGATCACGGCGGAGCAGGTGGGGCTCTTAGACCAGTACTTCCAACTGGCGCGTTTCCTGCAGCCGGCGATGGTCATCCTCGAGGACGTGGACTTGATCGCGCGCGAGCGCAAGCAGATGCGCAGCGCGTGCGAAGAGAGCCTGCTGAACAAATTGCTCAACGAGATGGACGGCCTGCGGGAAGATGCGATGCTCCTGTTCATTTTGACCACCAATCGACCCGACCAGATCGAGACCGCGCTCACGGCGCGGCCGGGGCGGATCGATCAAGCCATCGAGTTTCCCCTGCCGGACGAGGCGGGCCGGCGCAAGCTGGCGCGGCTTTACGCCCGTGCGATGCCTGTGCCGGAAGCGGTGGTGGACACGATTGTTCGCAAGACCAAGGGCGCCAGCGCCGCATTCATCAAGGAGCTCATGCGCCGCTCGGCCCAGTTCCTCCTGCAGAGTGGTTCCACGAGCGATTTACAGCTCGAGCACGTGGAAGCGGCGCTCGATGAAATGCTCTTCCGCGGCGGTAGCCTTAATGTGAAACTGCTGGGAGGAGCGATGGAATTATGCGCGGCGTAGTGGCTTACCTTTGGCTGATCCCGCTCCTGCCGCTGTTGGCGGCGGGGGCGATCGCCGTGCTGCGACAGCCGCAACGCGCGTTGGCGGCGCGGTTGGCGATCGGCTCGCTGGGGGGCAGCCTGGGGGTGTCCCTGATCGCTTTCTTCAGCACGCTCGGTGCGGCCGGCCCAGGCGAGGCTGAGCGAGTTTACTTGAACTTCCCCTGGTTCGAGCTGGGCGGCGCGACGGTGCGGTTGGGCTGGGTGCTGGATCCGCTGGCGGCGGCGATGGCAGTGATGGTGTCGTTGGTGAGCCTGTTGATCTTCATCTACAGCGTCGGGTACATGGCGCACGACGAGAACTTTACCCGGTTCTTCGGGTTTCTGGCCCTGTTCGCCGCGGCCATGCTGGGTTTGGTGATCGCCAACAGTCTGTTGCTCCTGTTCATCTGTTGGGAGTTGGTGGGGCTGGCGTCGTATTTGCTCATCGGGTTCTGGTACCATAAACCGAGCGCTGCCGCCGCCGCCAAGAAGGCGTTCATCACGACGCGCGTTGGGGATTTGGGTTTCCTGCTGGGCCTGGTCTGGCTTTATGCCGAGACGGGCACGCTCTTGTGTTACGACGGCGGCAACGGTTGCCTGGAGCAGTCCGCCTTGGCCGGGCTCGTGACGCAAACGACGGTGGCCGGCCTGGGCGTCTCGACCGCCATTGGACTGTTGATCTTCTGCGGGGCGGTGGGCAAGTCGGGTCAGGTGCCGCTGCATGTGTGGTTGCCCGACGCGATGGAAGGTCCGACGCCGGTCAGCGCGTTGATCCACGCCGCGACGATGGTGGCAGCGGGGGTGTTTTTGGTGGCGCGGGTGTATCCGCTGATGGATGCGGACGCGGCGAACCTGCCGGGGCTCTCGACGGCGCTGGCGGTGGTGGCGTGGGTGGGGGTGGTGACGGCCGTGTTCGCCGCGTGCATCGCCGTCGCCCAAACGGACATCAAACGCATCCTTGCTTATTCGACGGTGTCGCAATTGGGCTTCATGATGTTGGGTTTGGGGGTGGGAGGTGTGGCGGTGGGGATGTTCCATTTGCTGACGCACGCCTGCTTCAAAGCGCTGTTGTTCCTCGGGGCCGGATCGGTCATCCACGGCGTCCATGATGAACAGGACATTCGGCGGATGGGCGGCTTGCGCCGGCCGATGCCCATCACCTTTGCCACCTATGCGGTGGGCATGATGGCCTTGGCCGGTGTGCCGGTCTTCTTCTCCGGGTTTTGGAGCAAGGACGAAATCCTGCACGCCGCGCATGGTTGGACGGTGTCGCAGGCGCCGTTCTACCTGGGCCTGCTCGGGGCCTTGTTAACCGCGTTCTATATGACCCGGCAGGTTTGCTATGTGTTCTTTGGCCCGAACCGGGGTGGGCAGGCGGCGGCAACCGGGGTTCACGCGGCCGCGGATGCGCCCCGGGCGACGGACTCGACAGCGACAAACCATGGTCGTTCCCCGCACGAAAGCCCGCCCGTGATGACTTGGCCGCTGTTGGTTCTGGCTGGCTTGGCCGTGGCGGTGGGTTTTGTGGGGACGCCGGCTTGGCCGTGGCTGCCGGCGTACCTCGAGGGGCAGGGCGCCACGTTCGCGTGGGGCAAGCTTTTCGCCTGGGGCACGCTGGGGACGATGTTGTTGTCCACGGTGGTGGCGGGTGTGGGGATCGGTGTGGGTTGGTGGTTGTACGGGCGTCGGCCGATCGAGCGAGCGGCGGACCCGGACGCGCTCGAGCGTTGGCGGCCGGAGGTGTTTGGCCTGCTGCGGGCGAAGTTTCACGTGGACGAGTTCTACGAAGCGACGTTCATTCGGTGGCATGGGCGTTGGGCGGCGGGGTGTGCTTGGGTGGATCGCTGGGTCTGGGGCGGGATGGTGTTGGGGGTGGGGTTGGTGGCTCAGGGGTTGGCCTGGCTGAGCCGGTGGTTTGACGAGTACGTGGTGAACCTGGGGTTCGACGCGGCCTGTGAACGGTTGACGCAGGGCGGCGGTTGGACGGCGCGGCTGCAGGATGGGCAGACGCAGAATTACCTCAAGGTGTTGGGGGTGGCCTTAGCGGTGTTGCTACTGTTGCTGACCTGGGGAGGCAGTTCATGAACGGGTTCCCCTGGATCACGGTGTTGACCTTGACTCCGCTGGTGGGGGGGATGGTCGTGCTCGGCTTGGGCGAGCGGCGGCAACGTTGGGCGCGGCCGGTGGCGTTGGGCGCGAGCCTGACGGCGCTCCTGGTGGCGGGCGTGATGTGGTCGACCTTCGACCCCGGAACGGCCGCGGTGCAGTGGGTCGAGCGTTACCCGTGGGTGCCGACCTTGGCGGTCGAGTATTTCGTTGGGGTGGACGGCTTGGGGCTCCTGATGGTGGCCTTGACGGCATTGATCGTGCCGATGGCGCTGCTGGCCTCGGGCCAGGTGCGCGAGCGTGTGCCGCTGTACTTTGCGCTGCTGCTGTTCTTGCAGGCGGGCCTCTTCGGCACGTTCACCGCCCTGAACTTCTTTCACTGGTTTCTCTTCTGGGAATTAAGTCTGGTGCCGGCCTTTTTCCTGATCAAGTTCTGGGGCGGGCCGCAGCGGGGCTCGGCCGCGACCCAGTTCTTCATCTACACCATGGTCGGCAGCGTGGCGATGCTCCTGTCGTTCCTCGCCCTGTTCCTGGCCACCGGCAAGTTCGATTTCCTCGAGTGGGCGGAACTGAGGCGAGCCGGCGATTGGGGCGCCGCGTTGAGCGCGCGGTTGGGGTGGTCTTCGCTTTCGCCGGAGGCGCTCAGCGGGCTGGTGTTTCTGGGGGTGTTTCTCGGATTAGCGGTGAAGGTGCCGGTGATGCCGCTGCACACGTGGTTGCCGGCCACGTATGCGGAGGCGCCCACGCCGGTGACGATGGTGTTGACCGGGCTGATGTCCAAGATGGGCGTCTACGGGTTTTTGCGGCTGTTGGTGCCGTTGTTTCCCGAGCAACTGCGGTGCTGGCTCATCCCGCTGCTCTGGCTGGCCGTGCTCACCATTGTCGCCTCGGCGGCCGCGGCGTTCGCCCAGCGCGATCTGAAGCGGATGTTGGCTTATTCGTCGATCAACCACCTCGGCTATTGTCTGCTGGGCATCTTCGCCGCGTTACGCTTGAGCGAAGGGGTTTTGCGCCCCGAGCTCGAGCGGGCCGCCGCGCTCAACGGCGTCTACCTGCAAATGTTCAATCACGGTCTGACGGCGGCGACGCTCTTCTGCTGTTTGGGCTTCCTCGAGCAACGGGCCGGCGGGTTGCGCGGGCTCGAGGACTTCGGCGGACTGCGGAAGGTGGCGCCGGTCTTTTGCGGGCTGATGGGGATCGCGGTGTTTGCCTCGCTGGGTTTGCCGGGGCTCAACGGGTTTGTGGGCGAGTTTCTCGTGTTCAAAGGGGCGTTTGCGCTGGTGCCCTGGGCGACGGCTTTGGCGGCGTTGGGCCTGCTGATTACGGCGGTGTTTTTGTTGACGCTGCTGCAAAAGGTGTTTCATGGCCCGCTGAATCCGAAGTGGGCGCGTCTGCCCGACCTCGATGCCGCCGAACGGTTGCTGCTTCTGCCGGCGGTGGCGTTGATGTTCGCCTTGGGGATCAACCCGCAGTTGGTCATCCGGATGACCAACGAGACTGTGCTAGGGCTCATCCGACAGCTCGAGCCATGAGTCATCGAGATGGACGACAATCGGGCGGTAGGGCGCGCAGTCCACTGCGCGCCGCGAGTCATTGTGGACGTGGAAGGTCGCGGCGCGCAGTGGACTGCGCGCCCTACCTGCGAACGGTCGTCTATCTCGACGTCTCATCCCTAGTGAGGTTGTCGTCCTGCTAATGCTGGCCTGGACCATCTATCTATCGTTCCTGGGCGCGGGCGCGTTGACGCTTTTGCCCAAGGAGAATGCGCGCGCGGCGCGTTGGGTGGCGCTGGCGGTGGCGGGGGCGGGGGCCGTGGTTGCGCTGGTAGGGGCGGCGGCGTATCCGGCGGGGTCGGGCCTGGTCACGGTGGTCCGGCAGAGTTGGGTGCCGGCGTTGGGCATCGAGTATTACCTGGCGGTGGACGGGATCAGTCTGACGTTGGTGGTGTTGACCGGGTTAGCGGCGGTGAGCGGCATTTTGTTTTCGTGGAACGTGGACCAGCGGCCCAAGGAGTTCTTTGCCTTCTACCTGACGCTCATCGGGGGCGTGTACGGCGTGTTCTTGAGCTTCGATTTGTTCCTGTTGTTCGTGTTTTACGAGATTGCGATTATCCCGAAGTACTTCCTGATCGCCATCTGGGGCTCGACGCGCAAGGAGTATGGCGCCATGAAGCTGGCCCTGTACTCGTTCGTCGGGAGCGCCCTGGTACTCATCGGCGTGGTGGCGGCCTTCATCGTCGCCCGGACCCACACAGGGGTGGCCAGTTTCGATCTCGAGGCCCTGGCTGCGGTGCCATTCCCGGTCCAGTTCCAATGTTGGGCCTTTCCGTTGGTCTTCATCGGGTTCGCCATCCTGGCCGGTTTATGGCCGTTCCACACCTGGGCGCCCACGGGCCATGTGGCGGCGCCGACGGCGGCCTCGATGTTGCTGGCTGGGGTGGTGATGAAGCTGGGGGCTTATGGGGCGCTGCGGGTGGCGATGGTGCTGTTCCCGGCCGGTTTACACTTTTGGCAGCGCGAGGTGGCCTTGTTGGCCGTGATCGGGATTGTGTACGGCGCGCTGGTGGCGTTGGTGCAGAAGGACTTCAAGTTCGTCATCGGTTACTCGAGCGTCAGTCACATGGGCTTCGTCTTGTTGGGCCTGGCGACGCTGAACGAGATCGGCGTCAGCGGCGCGGTCTTGCAGATGTTTTCGCACGGCATCATTGCCGGCCTGCTGTTCGGCGTGGTGGGCCGCATGGTCTACGACCGCACCCACACCCGCGAGTTGAGCCAGCTCGAGCTGATGAACTTGAGCCGAGGGCTTCCTTTTGCCGCCGTGACGTTCGTCGTGGCGGGTGTGGCGTCGATGGGCTTGCCCGGATTCAGCGGGTTTGTGGCGGAGCTGCAAGTCTTGATTGGCGCGTGGGGCGCTTTCCCCGGGTTTGCGCTGGGGGCAGGTTTGGGGATTCTGCTCGGGGTCGCTTACCTGTTGCGCACGTTGCAGCGGGCGTTCTTTGCCGACGCACCGGTTTCGAGCCGGCTGCCGAAGGCCGCGCCGGCCGAGTTCGAGCCGATCTCGATGCCGGAGCGGATCGGTGCCGTGTTGCTGGTGGGCGCCACGCTGGCGGTCGGTCTTTATCCGCGCCTGTTACTGGACCTGATCGTGCCGAGCGTGGTGCCTTTGGTGCAGGGACTCCAGAAAGGAGCGTTATGAAACGCCGAGCGCAGACCGGGGTTGAGGACGGGTTAGGCAACGCCACATGAGCACCGTGGACTATCTGGAACTGCTGAAGCTGGCGGCACCCGAGACCATCGTGGTGGCGGCGGCGGTGGCGGTGTTGTTTGTGGATTTGGTCATCATGCGGGACGAGCCGATGCGCCATCGCCTGCTGATTGGGGGCGCGGTGACGGGGCTCGGCTGCCTAGTCGCGTTGTTGTGGCTGGCGAAGGTGCCGGTGCACGCTGCGGTCTTGGGCGGGGTCTTGGTGGTCGATCCGCTGACGCAATGGGTGAAGGGGATTGTGCTCGTGCTGACCTTATGCACGGCCGCTCTTTCCCTGCACGCCAAGTTCACCGAGCACGTAGGCGAGTATTTCACCCTCGTGCTCCTGGCCACCTGCGGCATGATGTTCTTGGTCAGTTCGGACGATCTCTTGACGATCTTCGTGTCGCTCGAGTTGACCAGTTTGTGCCTCTACATCCTCACCGCGTTCAGCAAGCGCGACCGGTCCTCGGCCGAAGCGGGGCTCAAGTACTTCCTCTTTGGCGGGATGGCGGCGGCTTTCACGCTGTACGGTTTGAGCCTGGTCTATGGGTTGGCGGGCACGACGAACCTGCGTGCGGCGGCCGCGGCCCTGGCGGGTCAGGGCCTGACGCCCCTGTTGGCGGTGGCGCTGATCATGGTCGTCATCGGGTTCGGGTTCAAGGTTGCGGCGGTACCCTTTCATTTGTGGGCGCCGGACGCGTACCAGGGCGCTCCGACGCCGGCGGCTGCGCTGATCGCCTCCGGCTCGAAGGTGGCGAGCTTTTTCGTGTTGGCGAAGGTCCTGATGCTCGGTTTTGCGGGTGTGGAAGGGAGCGGGGCGTGGCGGCAGTTCAGTGCGGGTTGGGCGCCGCTGTTGGCGACGTTGGCGGTGGTGTCGATGCTCTTAGGCAACCTGGCGGCTCTGGCGCAGCGGCGGGTCAAGCGGTTGCTGGCTTACTCGGCGATTGCCCATGCCGGTTACTTGTTGCTGGGCCTGTTGGCGCTGGCGAATTCGGATGGGCGCCCAGAGGCGTTGGCGGCCCTGGTCTATTACCTGGCCACTTATGGCTTGACCACCGTTGGGGCATTCGGGGTCCTGGGCGTCTTGGAACGGGTGAACGGGAGCGATCGCCTCGAGGACTTCATCGGCCTGAGCCGGCGCGCGCCGGGCTTGGCGCTGTGCTTGGTTGTGTTCCTGCTTTCTTTGGCTGGGATTCCGCCGCTGGCCGGGTTCTTCGGCAAGTTCTACGTGTTCACCGCGGTGGTGGGGGCGGAACCGGCGCGGCTGGGTCTGCTGTGGTTGGTGGCCTTGGCGATCGCGCTCAGTGCTGTGTCCCTGTACTACTACCTCCAGGTGCTGAAGCGCGCCTATGTGGTTGCGCCGGTCGCTGGGGCGGATCGGATCGTGCTGACGTGGGAGGACCGGTTGGCGGTGGGAGGGTTGGCTTTGGCGGTGGTCTTGCTCGGGGTCTTCCCGTCGCTGCTCTTGTCGCCGCTCGGCGCGGCCATTCAGGTGGCGGGGTATTGACGGCGGGTGGTGCCTCCCGCTCGCAGGCGCTCGAACCCGGGCGCCAGTGGGCGAAGGTGGGCGGCCTGCGCCCATAGACGGGCGGGTGGGTCCTACATACATGTCGCCCCTACGTACTGATGAGAGGTCAGGATAGACGACACATTCCAGGTAGCAGGGCGCGCAGTCCTCTGCGCGCCGTAAACCACTGTGGACACAGGAAGCCGCGGCGCGCAGAGGACTGCGCGCCCTACCGCCGAGTTGTAGTCCATCTCAGTGACTCAGCGGTATAGCTTCCGGCCGCGAAGGTACTCGGCCGAACACGCCAATCTCCCATCTCCCCGCGATGGTCCTCGTAGTCGTAGACCAGGCACTCATGACTTGGGCGCGAGTCAGGTCGAGGAGAGAACCGTAAGTCAGTGCGCCCGGTTGGGTGCACAAAAAAGAGACCAGGAAGACGGCCTTCCCGGTCTTGTCCGGTCTTGTCCAACGCAGCCCGACGGCGTGACCGCCGGGCTGGCGAGTTCGGTGGCTACCTAACGCTCCGGAAGAAACCCATGGTGCCCGGGTTAGAGATGGTATATGGGCTTTGGGCTCCGGCCACATCCGTGTACGGCCCAGTCACCTGGGTGGCGGACTGGAGTGTGCCGGTGAATTGAAGGGTGAGCGTCGCACCTGTTTTGGAGATGGCAATCGTCGGCGGGCCCAATTCCGTGACCAGGCGCACGACATCGCTGGCCATGCTTCTACCAGGAACGCTCGCGACCACGCGGAACCTCGCCTGGAAATCCGCCGCTACGGGGTAGAGGCTGAAGGAAGGTCCGGTGCTGCTCGGAGGAGCGATGTCCACAAAGCCAGCACCATCATCGCGCTGCCACTGATAATGCACGCGCAAGGGAGTGCTCCGCAGGGACGCTTCCGCCTTGGAGCGGAATGTCGAGGCTTTGGTCGGCGGGGCAGGCACGAGCTGCAAGCGCTTGATCACCCAGTTGGGAACGGTCCCGGTCGTGCACTCGTCCCAGCCGGCTACGAATTGCACGGCGATCTTGTCGTTCTGGTTGAAGGTGCCGAGAACGGCCGTGCTGGTGATGAAGGTGCCGGCGGCGTAACCGGGCGATTGACCGTTGAAGCCCGGCTGGCCATCCAGGATGCCGTGGCCGATGAGGAGGCCAGCGGCGTAACCGTTGGCGGAGAAGTTCTCGGGGGGAACAGCCGTGAACGGGCCGCGGTTGACGCTGATGCGCACCTGACCGCCGTCATAGAGGTCGCCTTCGAAGGCGTAGCGGTGGTCGAAGGAGAGCGTGAGTTGGCCAGTTTGGGGCATGAGGTAGGCGGGGCTGGTCAAGAGCGAGTAGTTCGGGTCGCCACAGGCGTCGTTACCGGTGCTCGCCACCCATTGGCCGTTGGCTGCGTCGTACGCCCACGGGCCGGGCGGCTCCGGATCGCTGTTCTCGACCATGTAGCCGCCGTCGCCCTCGGCGAAATCCTCGGTCCCGCCGAACGGCAGAACTCGGAGTTGATCCGTCGGCTGTTGCACAAACCTCAGCTCGACCGCCGGGTCCACGAGGCCGGACAGGTACTGGCCCGGCAGATACGGCAGTTCGTTCGCCGGGGTGAAGTCGGAGGTCTTCCGCCAGGCGACCATCAGGTAGTCGCCGCCGCCAGCTTCCTTGAGCAACGCGAGCACGCCATAGCGCTGGCCGGCCTGGAGCCGGATCGGAGCTGTGGTCGTGGGGTAGGTGACGCCATCGTCGTTGGCTACCCAAGGTTCCTGGAAGGCGTCGCAACAGTCGGTCTCCTGGGCGATCGGCGTGGCCGTCGCCGGGTCCGGAATCGCTTCCGTGGTGCTCAGGTACAACCGGGCGGCGTCGTCCGCGCGAAGGAAGAAGTCGTAGTCCGCGGTTTCGGTTGGCGTGATCCAGCCCGTGATCCGGGCCAGGTAGTTTTCGTGGGCGTCAGTCGGGAAGGCGCTGCGGGTGTTGAACTCGCGGAAGATGAAGGTGAGGGTCGTAGGCTCTTGGGCCTTGACCCGGGGATCCTGCAACGCCGCGGTGATGGCCGCGTCGTTCGCTCCGCTGAGGTTGTCGTAATGCTCGAATAGCAATACGCCCTGCGCGAGGCCCCAAGCCGTGAACGTAGCGGTGCTGCCAGCGGCCACCGGGTTGCCCGGCAAAGACTGATCTTTCACACCGCTGACGGTCAGAGTGTAGGTCGCCCCTGGCGTCTGAGGGGAAGTCACCAGGTCCACGAGGTGGTCGCCCGGCGTGCCGGCGGGCGAGGCAAGGGTCGCCGAGGTGACGGTCACCCCGCCGGAGAGTTGATAGTTCGAGGCAGTCTGGGCGGAGACCGGGTCCAACGACTCGGAGAACACGACGCGGACACCGGTGAACGAGCGTTTGCCCGCAGCGGACTCGAGCGACGGCGGCGTCGTGTCCACCTGCACGCTCAGGGTCACACTCTGGCTCGTGACCGAGCCGTAGGGGCTGCTGACGACCACGTCGTAGACGCCCGCGTCGGCGCATTGCTCGCGGATGCGCCGGGGCAGGTTGCCGTGTTGATCCCAGCCGCGATGGTAGAGTTGGATGAACCGAACGCCGCGTTCGGCCATGCGGCGGGCCAGGAGGCAATGGTAGGCGAAGGAACCGGGCTTCTTGACCTCGGGTCCGTAGAGGGCCAGGACCGCCTCGGGCTCGCGGGACAGATCCACTAGCTCCGGCACCGAGGTCTGCATGCGGAAGCTCATCTCGTATTGGGCGATGCGGGTTTGGATTTCCGGATCGCCCACCAGATCCAACTGCCGGGCGTTGAGCTCCGCCAACCGATCCAGCAGCCGCCGCCGGCCAGCCGCACTCACGCCGGGCGGATTCGACAAGTACAAGACCGGATCGGCCCCGCCGCGGAACTGGACGCCTTGATGTTCGGAGGGGAGGAAGCCCGAACTCCAGAGCCGGGTGTAGAGGGGTTGATCGCTTTCCTTGCCGCTCGAGATCATGACGATGAACCCAGGCAGGTTCTCGTTCGCGCTGCCCAGGCCGTAATCGAGCCAAGCGCCGAAGCAAGGCCGGCCCGGCTGCTGAAAGCCCGTTTGAATGAACGTGATCGCGGGATCGTGGTTGATCGCCTCGGTGTGGACGGTCTTGACGATGCACAGGTCGTCGGCGATCGACGCCATGTGCGGGATCAACTCGCTCGCCCAAGCGCCACCCTGGCCGTGCTGGGCGAACTTGAAGATCGGTCGGACTACCGGAAAGGATTGCTGACCCGAGGTCATCGTTGTGATCCGCTGCCCCATGCGAATCGAGTCCGGCAACTCGCTGTGGTGCAACGACTCGAGCCGAGGCTTGTGGTCCCACAACTCGAGCTGGGACGGTCCCCCCGCCATGAAGAGGTAAATCACGCGCTTCGCCTTGGGCGCGACGTGCGGCAGGCCCGGTAAACCTGACTTGCGCCCGGCCTCGGCGGAACTCGCGCGCACCGCCGGATTCAGCAGCGAGGCGAGTGCGGCGGTGCCAATGCCAGTGGCCAGGCGCCCGAAGAAGTGTCGGCGCGTTAGTCCGAGCTGGTATTCAAGAAGTGGATGCATGATGCACGGGGACAGGTCTTCCGGTGGCTGCGGCCGGGTTTCCGCTCGAACCGCAAACGTCAGCCCGTGGCGGGCGAGGCTGCGCCTTCGGGTTCATCCTTTGGTCAAGGTCTCGTCCAGGTTCAAGAGTAGGCTCGCCAGCGTCGTCCAGGCGGCCCATCGAGCCGGGTCCAGCGACGTCGGCGGCCGGTACCCGCCAACCCCCAGCAGTTGTTCGGCGGCGCCTGGATCCGCTTGGTACTCGGCGAGCTGTTGTTCGAGGAACGCCTGCAAGATCTCCAAGTCCGCCGCGGCCGGGTGCCGGCCGGTGGCCAGGCGGAAGCCATAGGCCAAGCGATCGGCGCTGGCCAGGCCGCCGTCGACGAGCATGCGCCGCGCCAACGCACGCGCCGCCTCGACGTACTGCGGGTCGTTGAGCAAGGTCAACGCCTGGAGCGGCGTGTTGGTGCGGGGGCGGCGGGCCACGCAGAACTCGCGCGTGGGGGCGTCGAACAGGAGCATGTTGGGGGGCGGGCTCTGGCGCTTCCAATGGGTGTAGAGGCTGCGACGGTAGGTGGCTTCGCCGGTATCGGGCACGTACTTCTGCGAGTTGTTGAACGAGACCGCCTCCCAAAGTCCTGGCGGCTCGAACGGTTTGACGCTGGGGCCGCCGCGCCGCTCGACCAACAAGCCGCCGATCGATAAGGCGCTGTCCCGCAGCACCTCTGCGTCGGGGCGGAAGCGCGGTCCCCGGGCCAACGACCGGTTCTCCGGATCGCGCGCGTACTGTTCGGGTGTGGAGTGCGATCGCTGGCGGTAAGTGGCCGAGGTGACGATCAGGCGGAGCATATGCTTGACGTCCCAGCCGCTGGCGACGAATTCCGTGGCGAGCCAATCGAGCAACTCGGGATGGGAGGGGGGCTCGCCTTGGACTCCGAAATCCTCGGCCGTCTTGACCAGGCCCACGCCGAAGCATTGTTGCCAGAACCGGTTCATCGCCACGCGCGCTGTCAGCGGATGCGCCGGATCGACCAGCCACTGCGCCAGCCCCAGCCGGTTGGTGGGCGCCCCCGCCGGCAGCGGCAGCAGAAAGGCCGGCATACTGGGCGAGACCTTCTCCCCAGGTTGATCGTATTCGCCCCGGGCCAGCAGGAACGTGTCGCGCGGTTGCGCCCGCTCTTTGGCGATCAGGGTCGTGGGGATGGCGGCCTCGAGCGCGGTACGTTCCTCCTGCCACATGGCGCGCTGGTCCCCGAGCTCGCGAAAAGCGGGCGAGACGGCGCGCCGGTACGAGTCGCGAATGGCGACGCGCCAAGCCTCCGGCGGCACAGGCGTAGTCGAGAGCATGGCCGCCAGGTCCGCGGTGAGCTGGTCCGGATCGCCCGCCTGCGCCTGGAAGGCGAAGTGTTTGGCGCCTTGGTGATTGACCACCTTGACCAAGATGGCGTTTTCGCCCGGCTGCAGATCCACCCGCACGCGGGTCGAGAGACTGGCGTTGGGGTCAAGTTCCGCGCGTTCGAGGAGCAGGTTCCCGTTGACCCAAAGCTTGAACAGGTCGTCGGCACGCAGGCTCAGCTCGACGGGCGTGGCGACCGGCGACTGGACTTTCCGATAGAGGTAGAAGGCGCCGTGAACACCGTGCAGGTCGTGCACGAGCAGATGAGTCTTGCCGTCCGTCAAATCCGCCCGTTCGGCCCAGCGCACCTCGCCGCGTACGCCCGCATAGGTTTGCTTCAAGTCGACCGCCTGCTCGGGCCCGTATGCGTGCGCGAAACCCGCCTCCAAGCCCGCCGTGGGTAGCGGGCCAAGCACCTGCCAAGGCTGGTAGCTGGGTGGCTCGAGGGCCTGTAGCAGCGCCTCCCCTAGCGCCAGGGAAAGGCGGAAGCGGCCCAGGGCACGGTGGGCGGGCGAGGACTCGAACCGTAGCCGCACGTCGAGTTCCGCCCCTTCCGGGATGGCCACCGGCTCGGCCAACAGGAACAGCGCCGTACACGGTTTGGGCGTGGGATCGCCGCCGGCCAACCAGCCGGTCTCCGCCTTGCCATCTAGGGCGCGCTCGGGGCTGTGCTCGCCCTCGACCGTGTCCGCCAAGGCCCGCGCGAAGCGCAAACGCACGGGTGGGTTGGTCCCGCCGCAAGGGGCCCGCAGTTCAGCCTCGATCTCCGAGAGCTGGAACTTGCCATCCGCAGCGCGCGCGGCGCCGGCCTTGGGCAGGGCCGGGTCCGGCAACGCCATGAGCCTTAGGCCGCCCAACCGCCCGGCCTCGAGCCGGTAGGTGAGGCGATAAGCGTCGGTGGGGGGCAACTCGCCGCTGACCAAGATCGAGGCGTCGTCCAGGGGGCGCAGAAGGACGTTGGTGTGGGTGAGGGAGTCTGCCCGGACGAGGGTGGCGGCGCGCCAACTGGTGCGGAGGCGGTCATGATGCCGCTGCATCCAATCGGGTTGGGTCCGATCCAGGTCGGCGTCCGGGCCGTCGAGCTTATCCTGGGCGACCCGCAGGCGCTCCGTGAGCCAGGCCAGGCGTTCGGACTGGTCGCGACTGGGCAACTTGAGGAACGGGTCCGGGTTCGGCTTGTTCCCGTCCATGACCGGCTCGTCCAGGTTATTGAAGAAGGCCAGCAGGCCGTAGTACTCTGGTTGGGTGATGGGGTCGTATTTGTGGGTGTGGCAACGCGCGCAGACCAGCGTCAGGCCCAGCCACGCGGTGGCCGTGGTCTCGACGCGGTCGAAGGCGTACTTGGCCGCATACTCGGCCTCGATGGCGCCACCCTCGCCGGTGCTCATGTTGCAGCGGAGGTAGCCGGTGGCGATGCGTTGCGCGGTGGTCGGCTCCGGCAGCAGATCGCCCGCCAGTTGCTCGAGGGTAAACTGGTCGAAGGACTGGTTGGTGTTGAACGCGTTCACCACCCAATCGCGATAAGCCCAAATGTCGCGTTGCGCGTCGATGTGGTAACCGTGCGAGTCCGCGTAGCGCGCGGCGTCCAGCCAAAAACGCGCTTGGTGTTCGCCGTAGCGTGGCGAGGCCAACAGCCGGTCCACGAGGGCTCCGTAAGCCGCCGGACTCCCGTCCGCCAGCAGGGTGTCCATCTCCTCGATCAAGGGCGGCAGACCCGTCAAATCCAGACTCGCCCGGCGCGCCAACGTCGCCGCATCGGCCTCAGGCGACGGTTCTTGGCCCGCCCGCGCCAACTGGGCGTGGACGAAGTGGTCGATCGGGTTGCGGGCCCAGCCTGCAGGCTCCAGCTCGGGCACCGCGGGCCGCTCCGGCCGGCGATAGGCCCAATGCTCTGGCCAGTCGGCGCCCTCGGCGATCCAGCGGCGCAGCTTGTCGCGCTGGCCCGCCTCGAGCCGCTTCCCCGTCGCCGGCGGCGGCATCAGATCGTCCGTGTCCTCGGTCGTGATGCGCGCGACTAACAGACTCCGCTCCGGTTCGCCGGGCACAACCGCAGCCTCGCCCGAGCGCCGCGGCTCGAGCGCCGCCGCACGCACGTCCAGTCGCAGCTTGGCCTTGCGCGCGTTTTCATCGGGGCCATGGCAGGTGAAGCAGTTGTCGGACAAGAGCGGCCGTATCTCCCGGTTAAAGTCCACGCGCTGCGCCGAAGCTTGCGCCGCCTGCACGACCCCAACCACACTTAGCAGGATCCAAGCAGTCCCAGCCCAGGCCCGGACCCAGCCGCGACCGTCCCGCCTCAGCGTTCGTGGGGCGACCCCCTGCCGAGGCGACGCGGCGAGCGGGGGACACCGCGGCGCGCCGGTTAACGCCGGCGGGGCAGGCGGTGTTGGTGTCGGGGAACCCATCGGGCTCATGTTTCTTTTGCTACTCTACAGCATTAGGCAACAGGGCAAAGGGGTTTTTGAGGTCGGTTTTCCTGTTGCGCGTCCCCCGCGGCTTTCGCCATGCTCGCGGCCGTTGGCAGCGCACAGCGGCGGGCCACTGCGCCGGATCGGATGGGGATGGGGAGCCTCGCTTGCGAGGGCGGCAGGTGGGGGTTGGTTCGGCCCGGGTTAAGGCCTTGCGGACATTGTGGGCTGGCGCTGTCTGGAGCTAAGTCACCATGCGCACTCTGGTTCTGGGAATCGACAGTGGGACCCAATCCACGAAGGTCCTCGTGTTGGACGTCGGCAAACGCAAGGTCGTTGCTTCGGCAGCGGCGGCGTACGGCCTGATCGAAGGGCTCCCGCCTGGGGCCAAGGAACAGCATCCGCACACTTGGCGGGATGCGACGGTCCAGGCGGCCCGGCGCGCCCTGAAGTCGGCCCAGGCCCGGCCGTCCGAGGTCAAGGCCATTGGGGTGAGCGGACAGCAGCACGGCTTTGTGCCGCTGGATGCGAAGGGCGAGGTGATTCGCCCGGCTAAACTCTGGTGCGACACGGCCACAGCAGCCGAGTGCGAGGAGATCACCGCAGCCCTCGGGGGGGCCAAGGCGACGGTGCGCGCGCTGGGGAACGCGGTGTTGCCGGGGTTCACGGCTTCGAAGATCCTGTGGCTCAAGAAACACGAGCCGAAGAACTTTGCCCGGCTGGCGACGGTCCTGCTGCCGCATGACTATCTGAACTGGTGGCTGACCGGCCGCGCCGTCATGGAATACGGGGACGCCAGCGGTACGGCCCTGCTGGATGTGCGTCGGCGGCAGTGGTGTGCGGGGGCGTTGGCGGCCATCGACGCCGACTTGGCCAGCAAGCTCCCGCCCCTGCAGTCCAGCGACCAACCGGTGGGAACGCTCGAAAGGGCGGCGGCTCAGGCGCTGGGTTTGCCGGTCGACGTGCTGGTGAGCGCGGGCGGTGGGGACAATATGATGGGGGCGATCGGCACCGGCAACACGCGCCAAGGAATTGTCACCGCCAGCTTCGGCACCAGCGGCACCATCTACGCCTGCGCCGAAAAACCGGTCGTGGACCCTCAAGGCGAGATCGCCGCCTTTTGCGACTCGACCAATCGCTGGTTGCCGCTGTTGTGCACCATGAACGTGACCGTGGCTACGGAGATGGTCCGCCGCGATTTCGACATGGACTTCGCTCAGTTCGACCGGGCGGCCGCCCAGGCGGCCGCGGGCTCGGACGGCCTGATTCTGCTGCCGTACCTCGAGGGTGAACGCACCCCCAATGTGCCGGCCGGGACCGGGGTCTTCTTCGGAGTCAGCCCGCGCACCTTCACCGCCAGCCACTTCGCGCGCGCGGCGCTCGAAGGGGTCACGCTGGGCATGAACTACGGCCTGCGACGCTTGGCGGAGTTGGGCGTGCGCGCGACGCAGATTCGCGCAACAGGTGGCGGCGCCAACTCGAAGTTCTGGCGGCAGTTGATGGCGGACATCTTCGACGCCGAGGTCGTGACCCTCAAGGTCAGCGAGGGCGCCGCTTACGGCGCCGCGCTCCAGGCGCTGTGGTGTTGGCGCAACCATCAAGGCGAGCAGGTGCGGATCGAGGAAATCACCGACCACTACGTGACGTTGAATCGGGCGCAGACGACCGAGCCCGACGCGGCGCGTGTGCCCGTCTACCAGGCGGTCCAAGCCCTGCAGGATGGCCTGTCCCAAGCCTTGCGCAGCCTCTTCATCAAGCACCGCACCTTCCTCACCGGTTAACCCGCTTTCTCCACGCCATCGTTCGGTCTGCCGCCGCACTTTGACTGGATTTTGGCCGAGGCAAACCGCATCTTTAGCCCATGAAGTTCATTCTCACGACGCACAACGTGACCTTAACCAAGGCCATCGAGGACCATATCCTCACCCGGATTTGGAAGCTCGAGCACTTGGATCGTTGGGCCGTCGATGCCCGAGTGAGCCTCGAACACGACCACACCAAGGTGCCCGAGCGGGCCTTCAAGTGTGGGATCCGACTCGGCGTGCGGGGCCCGGACCTTTTCGCTGAAGATGTCGAGGCAGACCTCTACGCCGCAATCGATGTCGTCTTTAAGAAGATCGAACAGCAAATCCGCAAGCGTCACAACAAGCGCAAGGCCGTCAAACACTCTCAGGCGGTCAAGCTGAAGGAGGCCTTGCAGGCCAAGCAGGAAACCGACGTCTGACCGGCACTCGCCCCATCGCCCTCCGCGCCCGCCTGGTCCTCCCGGCGTCCGGCCCGCCCATCGAGGACGGAGGCCTGGTCCTGGCTGAGGGCAAAATCCAAGCGGTGGGCCGCTGGGGCGACGTGGTGTCCACCACCGGCGCCGTGACCCACGACCTCGGTGAGGTGGTGCTGCTCCCCGGCTTGGTTAACGCGCACTGCCATCTGGATTACACCGGCCTCGCCGGTCAACTGCCCCCCACCGCCTCCTTCACCGATTGGGTCAAGTCCATCACCGCACTCAAGGAGGATTGGAGCCTGGACGGCTTCCGCGCGTCGTGGCGTGCCGGCGCGCAAATGCTCTTGCGCCACGGAACCACGACCGTCGCCGACGTCGAGGCGGTGCCAGACCTATTGCCCGCCGCGTGGGACACCACGCCCCTGCGCCTCTATTCCTTCCTCGAACTTACCGGCGTGAAAAGCCGCCGCGCGCCCGACCTCCTGCTCGCCGAGGCGGTCGCCCGGCGCGAAACCCTCGCGCTCGCCCACCACCGCGCCGCAGTGGGGTTGTCCCCGCACGCGCCCTACTCGACCATCCCGGAGTCGTTGCGCCAGTGCGCCGCCCTTGCTCGCCGCCACCAGCTCCGGCTCACCACGCACGTGGCTGAGTCGGCCGAAGAGTATGACATGTTCCGCCACGCGCGCGGGCCCATGCACGCTTGGCTGGCCCGCAACGAGCGTCCCATGACCGATTGCGGCGGCGTCTCGCCGGTCCAACACCTCGAGCGCACCGGCCTCCTCGGGCCGATGCTGCTGGCCGTCCATGTCAATTATCTGGATCCGGGCGATGCCGAACTGCTCGCCCAACGCCAGGTCGCAGTCGTCCATTGTCCCCGCAGCCATGCCTACTTCGGCCATCGCCCCTTCCCCCTGCACAGCCTCCACAAAGCCGGAGTCCGCCTCTGCCTCGGCACCGACAGCCTGGCCACCGTTATCAAGCCCCGCGAGGAACCGTTGGAGCTGGACTTGTTCGCTGAAGTGCGCGCCCTGGCGGCCGAGTTCCCCAACCTGGCCCCCGCGCAGATATTCGACATGGTCACCGTCAATGGCGCGCATGCCCTCGGTTGGCAGGGCAGGGTAGGGACGCTGCGGCCCGGCGCTGAAGCGGATGCGATCGCATTGCCCTACGCCGGCAGGATCGAGGCGGTCCTCGAGGCCGTCGTCCACCACCGCGGTCCGGTGCTCGCCTCGCTCATCGGCGGGCAGTGGGCGCTGCCGCCGTCCGGCCAAGTCTTCCCGCTCGACTGCCCCATGGACCGCTCGGCCCCCCGGACTTGAAGCGGACCAGGGTTGACAAAGTGACCCCAGCCAGTTCACCATGGCCCTCCGTAACCGGGGTTGTGGCGCGTTCGTCTATCGGTTCAGGACGCGGCCCTCTCAAGGCCGAAAGATGGGTTCGATTCCCATACGCGCTACCAATGAGCCATGCGCCCGTTTCAGATCATCTTTAATCCCATCAGCGCCGCCGAGTTGGCGCGCATGCCTAAGGAACTCCAACTCGAGATCCTCGGCCAGTTCCGCGGTCTGCCCCAAGAGGTCATCGGGACCGACCTCGAGCGCTTCGGCAAACTCAAGCGCGCCGGGAAGATCCTCCACCGCTTCCGGCTCGGGGATTACCGCGTCTATTTCGAGCGGCACGACCTGGGCGTGGTCGTGCATCGCATCCTCGGGCGCAACTCGCTCAAGGACTTCCAGTTCCGCTCGAACCTGACGCTGGCCGAGGACGAGGCGCTTCAGGACAATCCGAAGTTCTGGGAGTTGATTGAAGCCGCCACTCCCCCTGCGCCCGGGCGGACCTAGCCCCAGTGCCCCCGTGACCCAGGCGCCTCGCCCGGCCGCCGCCGGCTCAGCTCGCCTGGGCGCCCCGCAGGGGGCTCAGGCCGGGTCTTCGCCCAACTCCACGTTCCAGTAGGCAATGTCCAGGAAATGCTTCCAACTATCGTGGTAGGGCAGGGCGAAGCTGACCTGGACAAACGGGCGCCACTTGGGCCGCTTGGGCTTACGGATCAGGCTCATGCCGGCCTCTTGAGGCATGCGATTGGCCTTGCGCGTATTGCAGGCAATGCACGAGCAGACAATGTTCTCCCACGTGGTCGGCCCCCCGCGGTCGCGCGGCACCACGTGATCGAGGTTGAGGTCTTTGCGGTCGAACACGCGGCCGCAGTATTGGCAGGTGTTCTTGTCCCGCTCGAAAATATTGTGCCGGGTAAACTTGACTTCCTTCTTCGGCAGCCGATCGAACATGAGCAGCAGAATCACCCGCGGAATCCGGATCTTGAACGAGACCGTGGAGATCGACTCGGGATGCGGTTCCTGCTGGGACAAGTCTCGCCACTCGTTGAAGGTGTACGTCTGGTAGGAGCCGTCCCCGTCGCTGAACACAACCTGGGCGTGGCCCTCGAACAAGAGCGTCAGCGCCCGGCGTACCGTGCAAACGTTGACGGCCTGCCAGAGGCGATTCAGCACGAGCACATGTTGGGTCAGAAACGAGCTCATATCGGCCGCCCAAGGTGGGGGGCACGATAGCATGGCGCCCAAAAAGCTGTCAACGACCGCCACGCGCCAAACCGATTGCCAAGACCTGCACTTAGGCTTTACCATGGCACCATGAAGTCCATCGCCGTCCTCGGTCTTGGTCTGGGCCTGCTGGTGCTGGCGCTGCTGCCCCAGGGCGCCCGCGCCCAGGGACCGGATGACCAGTTCATCAGCATCTATAACCTCATCCAACAGGCCGACGTCCTCTTCGACAACGGCCAAGCCCAGGGCGCCCGCGAGAAGTATGCCGAGGCCCGGAAAGCCCTCGAACGGCTCGCCACCGATTACCCGCGCTGGAACGAGAAAATCGTCCGCTACCGCATGGATTACCTTACCGAGCGCCTCCGCGCCACCGGCGCCTTCGTCCCCGCCCCAACCGCCCCGCCCACCGTCCTACCACCGTCGCGACCCGTCCCCGCACTGACGCCTACGCCCGACGCGCGGGACGCTCAGATCAACACCCTCACCGAAGAACTGCGTCGCCTGGCCGCCGAGCGCGATACCCTGCAGGCCAAGCTGCGAGAAGCCCTCTCCGTCCAACCGGCCGGTGTCGACCCCGCTGAACTCGCCCGCGCCGAGGCCCAAATCCGCCAACTGCAACAGGACCGCACCCGGCTCGAGGCCGAGTTGGCCCGACAGACCGAGGCAGCCACCAAGGCCCCGGACCCGGCGACCCTCGAGACCGTGCAGTCGTCCTTAACCGCCGCCCGCCAAGAACTCGAACGCCAAACCCAGACTGTCGCGAGCCTGACCCAGGAAAAACGTGACCTCGAACAACGTCTGAATGCAGCCCTCGCCCTCGCGACACCGCCGGCCCCCGCAACGCCGCCTACCGTCGCCCCGGCCGTGACTCCACCAGCCGTCGCTCCACCAGCACCGGCCCCCGCCGAGGATAAGTCGCGCCTCCGCCAACTCGAGCGGGAGCGTGACGACCTCGACAAGCAAGTGCGCCGCTTGACCCAGGAACTGGCCGAACGTCCGGCCCGGAAAGGTGCCCCCGCCGCTGCCCAACTTGAAGAGCGCGTTGCCATCCTGCAGGCGCGCTTGGCGGCCTACGAGGCCCGCAAGGTCCCCTATACGCCCGAAGAACTCGCCCTGTTCAATCCCGCCGCCAGCGTGCCCGCGCCGGAGACCACCGCCGCAGGGCCCGCCCAGGCCCGCAAGACGGGTCGACAGTTGCCCACCGGCGCCGTCGCGTTGATGACCGAAGGGCGGCGCGCCTTCCAGGCCCGCAGATTCGCCGACGCCGAGGCCAAGTTCCAAGAAGCGCTCAAGTTGGATGACCGCAACGTGCTGATCTTGACAGACCTGGTCGCTGCGCAGCTCGAGCAAGGCCGGTTGGCTGAAGCCGACACGAACGTCCAGCGTGCCCTGACGGTCAATCCCGAAGACGCCGAGGCGTTGTCCCTGCTGGGGTTGCTACGCTATCGCCAGGAACGTTTCGACGAGGCCCTCGATGCGCTCAGCCGCTCGGCCAAGCTGGATCCCAACAGCGCCGTCACGCAGAACTATCTCGGCGTGACCCTCGGCCAGAAAGGCCTGCGTGAATCGGCTGAGACGGCCTTTCGCAAGGCGGTCCAGCTCCAGCCTGCATACGGCGAGGCGCACCACAACCTGGCCGTCATTTACGCCACCCAAAAACCCCCCTTCCTCGAACTGGCGCGGTGGCATTACCAAAAAGCCCTGGCCGGTGGCCACCCGAAGAATCCCGAGTTCGAGAAAATGCTCGACGCGGGTGCCAAGTAACGGTTGCCGTCGCCCCGAGCCTCTCTCGCGGACCGACCCCGCGCGTGCCCCAGCGCTGTGGATCCATGCTCACTCAAGTCATCCGCGAGCTCGTGGTCCCCACTCGCGGCCGCGGCTTGTATGAAATCACTCGCGAGATCGCAGGCTTGGTCCGCTCGACCGGCTGGCAAACGGGCCTCGTCACGCTCTTGCTGCAGCACACTTCCGCCTCCCTCTTGATCCAGGAGAATGCCGACCCCGAGGTGCGGCGGGACCTGGAGCGGTTCTTCGGCCGTCTGGTCCCAGACGGCGACGCGCTGTTCGCCCATACGAGCGAGGGGGACGACGACATGCCCGCCCACATTCGGACGGCGCTGACCGCCGTCCACCTCAGCCTTCCCATTGTGTGCGGCGAACTGGCATTGGGGACCTGGCAAGGGATTTACCTGTGGGAGCACCGTCACCGCCCGCACCGGCGGCGGTTGGTGATTCACCTGCTGGGTGAGTGAGCCGGCGCCTAACGACTCTCTAAGACCCTGAGGACAGGACGGGATGCATTGCCCCGGAACACTGAACAACCCCAAACAGCCTACGATGTCAATATGACCGGTAATTAATCGTTGAAAAAACGGATACATGGAAAGTCATTGTGCCAGTTAAATAATAGTTGACAGGGCGCTTGCTCGTGTCTTATCCTCCGCCGCATCTAATCGATGAATCATGAACCCATGAGAAAGACCCATGAGAAAGACCCATGAGAAAGACCCGTATTAAAGTCAAAGGCCGACCCGCCGTCTACCACTGCGTCTCGCGCATCGTCGGCGCCCAACGGCTCCTGGACGACCTCGGCAAAGAAACCTTGGTCAGGCTCCTCCGGCGCCTGGCCACCTTCTGCGGCCTCGAGGTCATCACCTATTGCATCATGTCCAATCACTTCCATGTCCTGGTCCGCGTCCCGGCCGAGCAGAACCCGAGCGACGAGGAATTGGTCGAGCGCATGAAGGCCCTCTACGGGAAGGCCAAGCCCCGAGAGGCCGGCCTGCTCTATGAGGCCGAGAAGGGGTTGCACGAGCATGGTCGGGTGGACACGGACATTCGGAAACGGATGCTGGCGCGGATGGGGGATGTGTCGGAGTTCATGAAGGAGTTCAAGCAGCGGTTCAGCAAGTGGTACAACATCCGGCATCAGCGGTTTGGGACG
>Ga0194126_10001943_pt1 | contig 33860 bp, 41 predicted proteins | sample TA2KigC150mmetaG_FD_148641 | JGI IMG/M metagenome (GOLD analysis project Ga0194126, IMG submission 148641) | Freshwater microbial communities from Lake Tanganyika, Tanzania - TA2015035 Kigoma Deep Cast 150m | ecosystem: Environmental > Aquatic > Freshwater > Lake | place: Tanzania: Lake... | reverse complement strand
TAAAAGAATATTCGATGACCTTAGAAAGCTTTATAAGTTACATAAAACAATTTCTTCTATCTCCAAAGTAAGTTTTTGGACGAGATAAAAATTTAAATATTAATTTTTATATAAACTAATATTTTATTATTAAAATGGGTAAAATTTATGCTATACTTTCTGGAAAAGGGGGAGTTGGAAAAACAACAACCACGATAAATCTAGGAATATCTCTAAATAGTTTAGGAAAAGAAGTTATAATTGTAGATACTAATATGACTACTCCTAATGTCGGGCTTCATTTAGGTTCTCCCATAGTTCCTGTTACTCTTAATCATGTAATGAAAAACGAAGCGAAAATCGAAGAGGCAATTTATGAACATGAAACTGGCACTAAGATTATTCCATCTTCTCTTTCGATAAGTGAATTAAAAAGCATAGATACCGATAAAATAGCAGATATTGGAAAAAAACTAAAAAAAATTTCAGACCATGTTTTCTTAGATTCGGCAGCAGGCTTGGGTGAAGAATCTCGGGCATCAATAAAAGCCGCAGATGAAATAATAATAGTTACAAATCCTGAGATAACTGCAGTTACAGATGCTCTAAAAACAATAAAACTTGCAGAACAAATGAATCGTAAAGTTCTCGGAGCAATTGTAACAAGATATACAGGAAAAAAATGGGAAATGGATTTACCAACAGTACATGATATGTTAGAAGTTCCAATTATTGGAGTAATTCCAGAAGATGACTCTGTAAAAGAAAGCCATAGAATGAAAAATGCAGTAATTGTAACGCACCCAAAAAGTAAAGCTGCAAGAGCCTATAAAGTAACTGCCAGAAGGATTTTGAATCCTGAAGAGGCAAAAGAAAAAAACAAAGAAAGACAAGTAAAGGAAAAAAAGAAAGGTTTTTTCTCAAGACTAGCTAAAAGTCTAGGACTTTAACCCCGTCTAGCTGAACTTGGTATAAATCTATCTCTTATTTGAGCATCAAAAACTTTATCTGAATCTTTAGGGAGATTCGCTTGAGGACCATAAGTAATGTAAACATGAATATATCTCAAAGGAGACAATTCGCGAGTTGTAATAATAAGTTTACCAAAATCAGCACCATCTGTTCTAATCTCTAAATCTCCAGCAGCAACAATACTCCTCTTAATATCATCAATAGACATCTCCTCTAGGGAAAAAGATAAACCCAAAGAACCAGCTATTCTAAAAAACGTATACAAATCACTTTCTTTAAGTTTATTTAAGGAAATACGCGTGTTGGGTGTAGAATCATATCTCTTAGGCATGTTAATTATTGAACTTTCCAACCATTTGAAGCTTTCTTTTCAGGACTAAGTAAAACAACACTAGATTCATCCTCGCTAACAGCAGCAAGCAACATTCCTTCACTTACAAAGCCACGCATCTTTCTTGGCTCAAGATTGCATATAACAATTATCTGTTTGCCTTTAAGTTCTTCTTTTGTATAAAACTTTTTTATACCGGCAAGAATAGTCCTCTTATCCTTGCCTGTATCTACCTCTAGTTTAAGTAATTTATCTGCTCCTTCCACATCCTCGATTTTCTTAATAGTTCCAACTCTTAAATCCAATTTTGCAAAATCATCATATTTTATTAAATCTGTCATTGTAGCTATACCTTCAATATTCTTATTCTCTTTAGGTTTATTAAGTTTTTCTTTAACTTCTTTTTTAGAAGATTGCTGAGTTTCACTTGTTTCAATTTTTTTAAATAATATTTCACTCTTTTTCAAATTTTTATAAACCAAATTTTTGTCTAAATTAGAATATTTTATTTCAAATCCTAATGTTTGAGCTATTTTTTCGCAAGTTCCAGGAATAAAAGCAGAAAGTAAAACAGCAATTGCCTTTATACTATCAACTGCCTGATATAATACTTTCTTATCGTGAGTTTCCCAGGGCTTTTTTTCTTGAACAAATTCATTAACCCTATCTACAAAATTAAAAATTAACCCTAAAGCTTTTTCAACTTCAAAATTATTCATTGCTTCTTCAATTTCTTTAATTTTTAACTTTGAAAGCAATTTATTATCGCATTTCTCAACACCATATTTTTCAGCAAGCGTACTTGTTCTAGAAACGAGATTACCTAGTTTATCCGCAAGTTCGTTATTATTTCTATTTACAAGTATTTCTTCAGAATAATCTGAATCTTCAAATACCGAGCATTTTAAAAGAGAGTATCTTACACTATCCACCTCGTATTTTTTTAATAATTCCAAAGGATCAATTACATTTCCAAGTGACTTAGACATTTTTTGTCCACCCAAATTCAAATAACCGTGCACAAGTACATTTTTTGGAATTTTATATCCTGCAGAAAGTAAAATTGCAGGCCAAATAACAGTATGAAACCAATTTATTCCCTTACCAATTACATGAACATCTGCTGGCCAAAAGTCATCTTCCTTATTTCCAAGTGCCGTTACATAATTACTTAAAGCATCAATCCAAACATAAATCTTAAACTTCTTATCAATGGGTGAATCAATCCCCCAATCCAAATTAGTTCTTGAAACACATAAATCCCGCAAGTCTTCTGCTTCAAGTCTTGAAAGTATTTCGTTTCCTTTTTCCCGAGGAATGATTAAACCATCTCTAATTAGCTTTTGTATTTGAACTTGGTATTTAGATAATTTAAAAAAATAAGCATCTTCAGACATTTTTAATGGTTCGCGATTATGTTCCGGACATTTTCCATCAACTAAATCTTTTTCTGTTACAAATGCTTCGCATCCAGTGCAATAAAGCCCCTCATACTTTCCTTTGTAAATATCGCCCTTATCATAAATCTCCTTAAAAATCTCTTTAACTTTTTTTACATGTCTAGTTTCAGTAGTTCTAATAAAATCATCATTACTTAATCCAAGTTTCTTACATAACTCTTCAAAAACATCCGAGTTATCCTTAACAAATTTAGCCACTTCAATTCCTTTTTCTCGAGCAACTAAAGCATTTTTCTGGGCATTCTCATCTGTTCCTGTTAAAAACCAAACCTTCTCTCCAATTAGCCTATGCCATCTTGCTAGAGCATCAGCTAAAACTTTCTCATAAGCATGTCCAATATGAGGTTTAGCATTAACATAATCTATTGCAGTAGTTATGTAAAACTTCTTGCCTTTCTTACTAGTTGTTTTAGTTTTAGTTACCATACCAATTCCAAGAAAATAACATATAAAAACCTAACTAAACCGGTTAATTAAATCGCAGCTATCTCTCTTCGAGCATATGCCTCAAGTCCATCCATGCCTGTTCTTTCTCTTAGATAAAGGCGCTCATCTCTTCTAACTTTTCCTCTAAAAATGCCTGAAAGTACAGCAGGTTCAGGTGGAGCAATATTTCCAGCATCAAAACATAATACCCTATATTTGGTATTACCTGCAGTACCATCCCTTTGTTGATGATTATCAGTTGGAGCAAAATAATTTAAAATCCTGGAAGTAATTGTTGCAATGTCCCTCGAGTCTGGAAATCCTAATACAAAAAAATAAGAAACTTGTCGTTCTTGGGGATTTGCTCTAAAATTCCATAGTAACTTGCCTGCCATAAAAATTATAAGCGCTCATAGTTTATAATTTTAACTAAGCGCTGCTAGTTTATCGGTAGAATGGAGCCTTCCCAAGGCTCAGAGCGGAGTTCAATTCTCCGGCGGCGCATCATAATTAAGCTTAAATTTGTTTAATTAAATTTTTTTAAACCAAGAATTCTCTTCTGCTCTTTTTTCTCTCTAAAACTATAAGGAACATAAATTTTCTTTTTAGTTTTTGGATTTAAGCTAGTATAGTACATACAAGTCGAAACAGTCATTGGTGTTGGAGTAAATAATTGAACCGATTCTGCATTTTTTAATTTTTTAATAGCTTGAGCAAGTTCTTCTGCTTCTTTCATTGCTGTTCCAGGATGTCCAATCATAAAATAGAAAGCTAATTCGCCACAACCAAGCTTATTAAAATCCGAGATAAACTTGCTAAGATCTCCCTTATGTTTATTCATTAATTCTAACACCTCGGTATTAACATGTTCAGGGGCAATCTTTAGCTTTCCAGAAACATGATGTTTTACTAATTGTGAAAGATACTCTTCATTAACTAAATCATATCTTATGCCACTTCTAACAAAAACTTTCTTTACTCCCTTAATACTTCTAATTTTTTTCATTAATTTAATCAGTCTTGAATGACTTTTGTTCAGTTTAACACAATTAATACACTCGCCTTCACAAGCATGACAATCCATTCCATACATATTAGCACTAGGTCCCCCTAAATCATCAATATTTCCTTTAAAATGCGGCATTTTAACCATTTTTTCTACTTCTCGAATAATTGATTCTTCTGTTCTAGAAACAATTTTATCTCCACTCAACAATCTTAAAGAACAAAAATTACAATTCCCAATACAACCTCTATGGGTTACAATGCTAAACTCAAAACCCATAATTTCTTTAGATTTTATTTCTCTAGTAAAAGGCAATTCATAATATTCATCCAAGTCTCTTGGCAAATAATTAGGAGATTTAAATTGTAAAATATAACCCCTATCTAATTCAAATTGCTCAGCCAAATTATGGCCATTAGAAAAAAGATTTTGCATATCGCAAAATTTTTCTTTAGAGTCCAAAACTTGTTTATGACTAGGGAGTTCAATAAATCTAGGCGGGACATTATTAGACTTTACACAAGTTCCATTAATTCCAAATAAATCTCTATTATTTTTTAAACGAGAGGCTATTTCAAGTATTTGCTTTTCGCCATTACCATAAACCAAAATATCCGCCAAAGAGTCTAGCAAAATAGATTTTTTTAATTTATTATCCCAATAGTCATAATGAGTAAATCTCCTTAGAGAAGCTTCTATCCCCCCCAATAACCAAAGGCGAATCTGGAAATTGTCTTTTAATCCATTTAGAATAAACAATCAAAGCCCTATCTGGAATCTCTTGAGTATAATCTAAATTCTTATCTTTCTCTCTTTTACGATTTAAAGGAGTATAATTTCTTATCATAGAGTCCATTGCTCCTGAACTAACTCCAAAAAATAATTTCGGCCTGCCTAACTTTGTAATATCCTTTTCAGATTTAGGTAATTCAATAATACCAACACTATAACCATATTTTTCTAGCAATCTTTTTAGTATTGCCATACCACAAAGAGGATGGTCAAAATACTTTTCCCCAATAACTAAAATCACATCATATTCCATACCAAGTTCAATAGAACTGGGTTTTAAATCTTAACTAAAACCAAAAAAATAAAAAACAAATAATAAAAATTTAATCTTTTTTTGGTGCTTCTGGGGTGATTAAGGTGCTTGCAAGCATTACGCTTCGAACTTCATCACGCTTTCTTGCAATTGCTCTGCTAGTCTCTAACAAAGGACCATAAAGAGTTCTTGCTTGAGCTTCTGTAAAACCCAAGTCAGCCATAACGCCAAGATAGTCATCAGCAGTAAGTCTGCATCCAGGATTAACCCCAAAGTAAAGATGGAGTTCTCTTTCTGCTCTTTTCTCTTCTATCAAGCTTCTAAGCTCAGATCCGTATTGAGGGTGCCTTCTCTCGAACTCTTCTATACCTTCTTTCATGCCTCTAGCTTTCATGCGATCTTCGTCATCAACTTTTGCAAAAACTCTTTCACCGACATAATTCCCATTAGGAACAACCATGTCTTGGGCAAGTTTGACTCTCATTCTCTTAAGCTTTCCGTCCAGGCTTGAAACAGGAACATAGGCCCTATCAGCAGCCACAAGTTGTATTACTTGTCTTTCAAATGTTTCGTTTGTTTGTGTCATTTTATCCTCCTATTATTTTCATTTAGTTAATATCATACCTCAAAATAAACACTTGAATATATGGGGTGATAATCCTCACCACAATCTTTATATATAAAAAACCCTAGTAATAATCATGAAATTCAAAGAACAGCTAAAGCAAGCAGGCCTCACAGAAAATGAAGCCCTAGTTTACCAAGCCCTGCTTGAAATGGGCCCTAAAAACGCAGGAATCATCTCAAGACGCACAGGATTACATAGGCGAGTTATTTATGATGTTACAGACAGACTAATTAAAAAAGGTTTAATTGGATATATTATTGAAAACAACAAAAGGTTATTTCAAGCCTCCAACCCCAAACGTTTTCTTGAAATAATTGAGGAAGAAAAAGCAAGCATAAGCAACATTATGCCCAATATGCTCGAGTTATTTAACCAGGAGAAAAAAGAGCGTGACGATACTTTGTTTTTCAAGGGAAAAGCAGGACTAAAAAGTGTTTTTGAAGATCAGTTAAATGAAAAAAAAGAAATTCTTATTCTTGGAGCAAATAATCTTGCTTATGAAATCTTAGAGGTTTATTTTCACTGGTTTGATAAGAAAAGGCAGGAAAACAAGATAAAAACAAGGATAATTTTTAATGAAAAACCTAAAAAGAAAATTAATTTAACAGAGGTAAAATATTTACCTGAAAAATATTCCTCGCCACTTGCAATAAACATTTATGGCGATAAAGTTGCGATAATACACTGGAATAAAGAACGTCCTTTCGCAATTTTAATAAAACAAAAGGAAATAGCACAGGGTTATAAAAATTATTTTGAAATGCTCTGGAAGATAGCTAAAAAGTAAATTATTCTCTCAAGGACTCTTCAATCTCATCAATTTCCTCTTCCTCTTCAACTTGTTCAAGTTTCTTTGAACTTGAAATAAATTCTTGAATTACTTGTTTATCGCTTCTATCTGGATTTTGTCTTTTTAATTTAACAATAGCATTAACTCCAGCAATAGCTGCTATTTTAACATCAGTTTGCGCAAAAAGGCTAGACATAACCTTCTGGATTACTTCTTCGACAGGCATTGTCGGTTCTCTTTTTAGAATTTCTAAGGCTCTATGCCCTGCCGAAACTATTGCTACCTCTTTATCTTTTATCATCTTCTTATAAAAATTAAAAATAAATGCTCTTTTTAAAGATTCTTGCAAAAAAACATACACTTCAAAAAGAATTACTTCTTATTCACTTGTAATTCATCTCTAACAGTTTTAACGTACTTGTGCGCAAGATAAAGTGGTTCTGGCATTTTATGCGGGGCAGATATAAATTTTTTAGAAATTTCAAAAGCAGTCTTTATGGAGATTTTATCTCCCGGACTAATATAAAGAGGGTTGCTCTTTTCCTTGCTTTGTAAAATTAAACCAACTTTCTTTTTATCTTTAAGGATATTCTCTTTATCTAAAGTATCGCAATCAAAAAGACTTTCAGCTACACCAATTGAAGAAACTCCGGCAACCAAAGAAAAATGACTTGCAATTCCAAGTCTTGGGTGGGTTATTCCGTGCCCCCTAATAAAAACAACTTCGGGCTTATTCTGCAATTTATCAAAAGCGCCAAGAATTGCAGGAAGTTCACGATAAGAACGAAACTCTGATAAATAAGGGAAATCCAACTTATTAACAAAAAATTGCTCTTCTATAATTTCGAAATTAGAATCACAAACAACTATGCCTGCAATAATTTTATTATTGGTAAAAATAGTTTCAATTCCTGCGAACAAAGTAGCTAAATTAAAATCCATAGAGTCTTCGATCTTTAAAGAACGACCCAACTTTATTTGTTCTTGACTGATTTTTTTTATATCGACTCCGAACTTCTTAATTACCTCTTCTTCGCTCATGGACTAATAATAAAAAACAAGGTTATAAATTTTACCCCTGCAGTAATCAATTAAATTTTTAAACTATTCAAGTTTAGAGATATTATGTTCAAAAAAAAGTGTTCTCAATGTAATAAGAAAATTGAAAGAGATTTTGATTTTTGCCCCTATTGCGCAACACCTACAAAAGACCATAAGAAAGATTATGGTTTGCTAGGAAAAGATGATAATTTAAGTAGCATGGGCATTGCACCCAGTCCTACTTCTAGTTCTTTAATGGACAAACTAATAGGAAGCGCTTTTAACACTGCGATTAAAATGGTGGAAAAAGAGATTGCTAGAGAAAATAAAACCATGCCTGAAAATTTGCAACTTTATATAAATGGGAAAAAAATTAATTTAAACAACCCCCAAAATGTGGCAAAATCACCCCAAATATCCAAAGAGGCGGAAGAAGAACAAGAATTTGACGAAGAAGGAAATCCAATTAAAATCATAAGAAAAGTTCCAAAAATTTCAGAAGAAACCCTAAGAAAATCAGCCAAGCTACCAAGAAAAGAAGCTAAAACCAAACTTACAAGGCTAAAAGATAAAGTTATTTACGAACTAGATGTCCCGGGAATAGAATCTTTGAATAATATAGTTATAAACAAATTAGAGCAATCTTTAGAGATAAAAGCCTACACTGAAAGAGTAGTTTTTACAAAAAACATCCAAATCAAACTTCCGTTAGCAAGCTACTCTGTTCGTAGCGACAAGTTATTTCTAGAATTTAAAACCCAGTAGGTAAGGAACAATAGAGCCCCAAACCCATAGAAAGAGTTTTAAATGAATAAAATTAAGTTTATTCATAGTATGAGCCCGTAGCTCAGCCCGGTAGAGCACTGCTCTGATACGGCAGGGGTCCCAGGTTCAAATCCTGGCGGGCTCATATTAAATTAAAAAGCTTTAAAAACCACTCTTATTTGAACTAAACATGGCAGAAAAACAAAACCCAAGAAAAGAAATCAAGGAAGCTAAACCTTCTGTTAAAGGCTTTTATAGTTTTATAAAAGAAGCTTGGAAAAATCAAAGTGAAGAAAAAAAAGTTGAAATTAGAAATAAAATGATAGAGTGGCGTGCTCAACCTCGAGTAAATAAAATAGAAAAACCTTCTAGACTTGATAGAGCAAGAAACCTAGGTTATAAAGCAAAAAAAGGATTTGTAGTCTTCAGAGTAACTCTTGAAAGAGGCGGAAGAGCAAGAGCTCGCCCAGTAAGCCATAGAAGAACAAAGAGAATGGGTGTAAAGAAAATCTTAAAAATGAATTACCAATGGGTTGCTGAACAAAGAGTTCAAAACAAATACCCTAATTTAGAAATTCTTAATAGTTACAAACTAGCAAAAGACGGAAGATTTTATTTCTTTGAAGTTATTGCAGTAGATCCTAATATGCCTGAAATAAAAAATGATCCTACAATAGCCTGGATAACAAGTCCAAAAAATAGAAATCGAGCCATAAGAGGATTAACAAGTGCAGCAAAAAAAGCTCGTGGCTTAAGAAATAGAAACAATCACAAGGCTCGCCCAAGTTCTAGAGCAAACGATAGAAGAGGAAGATAATTCTTAATTCTTAAAAATTTATTGAAACAAAATAAAAAGTACTAGATATACATATGTTCAAATCTGCCCCTTCTTTTTATCTTAATCTCGGGACAATAATTGGCTAGTTTCCATTTACCCTTCTTCTTTTTAAAGATAAATTCTTGGACACGCATGTTATCAAATAAATAATACTTATAATGATTATCAAATAAATCCTCAACAAAATAAACTCCAGGTTTAAGATTGTCAAAAATTAAAGTAAATAAAGAAGAAAAAATACCGGTTATAACTTGAGTAAAGGTAGCATTGGTTCCTAGAACTGCTGCATTAGGAAGGGAATTAAAATAATATACTTTTTTATCCTTATATTCTAAAATAACCCCAATATTATCCGAACCGTTTAAAATATGATGGGTATTATCTCCAAGGATAAGTTCTTCTCTTTTCAATTTCTTATCTTTTTCATAATAGTCAATCACTGCTTGAGCTGTTTTCATATTAATGGCATAATAATATCGAGTTGGGATATCATATTTTTCAGCTAAAGAAATACATTCTTCATGGGGTGTTAAAAATCCGAAAGGATATTTCTTTAATTTAAAAAGAGGCCCTAAAAATTCCTTAAGACTCTTACGATTTTCTATTGAATTTGGAAAAACATCTTTGGGTTTATCCCGTCCAAGCATATATCCTGCAGGATCTACCGATGTTTCTTGAATAAATTCATGTATAGACCAAGTCATCATGGGTTTCCATTGTTTAGAGATTCTTGAAGTATCATATTCAAATTCAGTGAACTTTAGAGGAACTCCAAATTTACTTATACCATAACGAGCCCACATATTAACAACCCCCGGATTCATGCCGCTACATAATATATGTGGCGCACTTGCAACTTGTTTTCTTCTTTTCATAAATTCTAAAAGAATTTCCTCTACTGTTCTTTTATCATCATTCATTCCAGTATTAATTATACTAACCCCACATTTATTTGTGGCTTCTATAATAGGAATAGAATAATAATCAGTTACGTCTAATACAATATCAATCTGATATTTCTTAAGTATATCTTGATACTCTTTCTCTTTTTCGGGTAGAACAATTTTTTTATGAACAAAAATATAATCTAATAGTTTATGCTCAATATAAGGGTCTTGCAAAACTTCTTTACTTTTATCCAACAAAACTAATTTATTAAAAAAAGCTCTATGAGAGGGCAAATGATGTAAAAATGCATTAGCAACCCCTCCCGAAGCTCCCAAAACAAGCAAATTTGGTTTTCTCATTTTCCTCTTTTTCTAAATTACAAGGTTATCCACGTTTATAAATTTTCTTAAAAAAATATTTTATCAAAGAATAGGAACCCTTAAATACAATTATTTCTTCGGTATTAATAAGAGGTTAAAATGCAATATCAAAAGCTTTGTGAAGTCTATGAAGAACTAGAAAAAAATCCTTCAAGACTTAAAAAAACCGAGATTTTAGCTGAATTTCTTAAAAGCATAAAAAATGAAAAGCACCATGAAATAGTTTATCTTTTGCAAGGCAGAGTTTGGCCTGATTATGAGGAAAAGGAATTTGGGATTTCAACACAATTAACCATAAAAGCTCTTGCGAGAGCAACTGGAAAACAAGAAGAGGAGATAGTAAAAAAATGGAAAAAATTAGGAGATATAGGTGAGGTAGCTGCAGAAATTTCTAAAACAAAATCTCAACATACTCTTTTTTCTACAAAATTAACTACCTATAAAGTTTTAGAAAATCTCCAAGCCCTACCTGGCCTGGTTGGTAAAGGAACAATAGATAAAAAAATAGGATTAATAGCAGAATTATTGTCTTGTTCGAGCCACATAGAAGCAAAATACATTACAAGAACTTTAATGAATGATTTAAGAGTAGGAGTAGGTTCTGGAACACTTAGGGATGCAATTGTCTGGGCTTGTTTTGATAAAGAAGATAAAGAAGCTTTTCAAAAAGTTCAATCCGCCTATGATAAAGTAACTGATTTTGCATTAGTTTTCAATAAAGCCATAAAAGGTAAGCACGAATTAGATAAAATAGAACTATCGCCAGGACAACCCCTAAAAGTAATGTTGGCTCCAAAGGCGGAGAGTATAAAAGATGCATTTGAAAGAGCAGGTAATGAAAAAGGAGAAATAGCTATAGAATATAAATATGATGGGTTTAGGATGCTTATCAATAAAGATGAAAAAGGAGAAATAAAAATCTTTACAAGAAGATTAGATGAAGTAACCAAACAATTTCCAGATGTAGTTAAATATATTCGCGAGCATATTAAAGCAGATACTTTTATTATCGATTCAGAAGCCGTAGGTTACAACAAAAAAACCAAGCGCTATACTTCTTTCCAGCACATAAGTCAAAGAATAAAAAGAAAATATGATATTGCCAAGTTAGCCGAAGAATTACCTATAGAAATTAATGTTTTTGATATTTTATATTATAATGGCAAGTCTATGATCCAAGAACCTTTCGAAAAAAGAACAGCCCTAATTCATAAGATAATAAAAAATAATAAATTTCATATTCAAACAGCTCATCAATTAATAACTTCAGATGAAAAAAAAGCCGAAGAATTTTATAAACAGGCTCTTAAAGATGGACAAGAGGGAATTATGATAAAAAAACTCGAGTCTCCCTATCAACCCGGAACAAGAGTAGGTAATTGGCTGAAATTTAAACCGGTTGCGAATGAATTAGATTTAGTTATTGTTGGAGCCGAATATGGAACAGGCAAGCGAGCCGGATGGCTCAGTAGTTTCGATGTTGCTTGTAGCGATGAAGATGGGAAATTTTTAGATATTGGTAAAGTTTCAACAGGCGTAAAAGAAAAAAGCGAGGAAGGAACAAGTTATGAAGAACTCACTCAAATTCTCAAACCATTAATTACAAGTGAGACTGGAAAAAAAGTAAAAATAAAACCCAAAATTGTTATTACGGTAGATTTTCAAGAAATTCAGGGCTCACCTTCTTATAATTCAGGTTTTGCATTAAGATTTCCAAGATTTACGGCCCTAAGAACCGATAGAAGCGTTCATGATATTGCAACAATAGATGAAGTAAAAAAGTTGCATAATAAAGAAGTCCTAAAAAGGACTTATTAAATCTAAGTTTTTTCTCCTCGAGAACCATGCAAAGCTTTAAAAAGCCTCGTCCTTTATAAATGATATAAGATTTAAAAGCACCAATGGCAAAAGATTCTTTAAAGATACAAAATATTGTAGCTACAACTTCTCTAGGAAAAGACGTTCCATTAACAAAATTAGCTAAAACACTAAGCAATACAGAATATAATCCAGAACAATTTCCAGGATTAGTATTAAGAGTAAAAACCCCAAAATCCGCTGTTCTTGTTTTCAGTTCAGGAAATCTAGTTTGTACAGGAACAAAGTCAATTGCTCAAGTTAAAGAAGTTATTCAAGAGGTTATAAAACAAGTTAAAAAAGTAGGAGTAAAAGTAACCATAACTCCAAAAATAACAGTTCAAAATATCGTTGCTTCAGGAAGCATTGATGTTAACTTGAACTTAAATTTCTTAGCTCTTGAATTAGAAAATACCGAATACGAACCAGAACAATTTCCAGGACTTGTTTACAAATTAGTTGAACCAAATGCTACTTTTTTATTATTCAGCAATGGCAAGTTAGTTTGCACAGGAACAAAAAACCGAGAGCAACTTGAAGATTCCATGCTTCAACTTAACAAGAAGATAAAAGAAGTTCAAAAGCGAGCTCAATAGTTCTATTACTCCTTAATAATTAATTCTTAAATATACAACTACCATTTATATACATTCTACCACAGAAACCTTTAAAACAAAAAAGCCTTGTAATTATTGTTATGGCAGCCGAAAAAAGGGAAATGGAAGAACGAATAGCAGAAGCTAAACGATTCTTTGATACATATAAAAAAGAAATAGGTAAAAGTATTAGAGAAGATAGAAAAGTAATCATAGTAGACTTTAATGATTTATCTTCATTCTCACACCAATTAGCAGAAGAAGTAATCTCAGGCCCTGAAGAGATTCTTCAAATTCTCGAGTCTGCTTTAGACGATTTAGGTTTAATAAAAAATGCCAGGGTTCGCTTTATCAATATCCCTGGAGCACAAAAATCTAAGATTGGGCACATTAGATCAAAACATTTGAATAAGTTTATTTTAATAGAAGGAATAGTTAGACAAGCTTCTGATGTAAGGCCCCAAGTAGTTAATGCAAAGTTTGAATGTCCAACCTGTGGCACCATTATCAGCGTTTTGCAAATAGAAAAAAAATTCCGCGAGCCCTCTAGATGTAGTTGCGGTAGAAGAGGACAGTTTACTCTTAAAACAAAAGAAATGGTAGACGCTCAGAGACTTGTTATTGAAGAATCTCCAGAGTCTTTGTCTGGGGGAGAACAACCAAGGAGATTAAATGTTTTCTTACAAGAAGATTTAGTTGAACCAAAAATGGAAGAAAAAACCACACCAGGAAGTAGAGTAGAAGTCATAGGAGTATTAAAAGAAGTCCCTGTTCCATTGCAAACAGGTTCTATTTCAACCAGATTTGACTTAGCAATTGAAGCTAATAATATTATCCCTTTAGAAGAAAGTTTTGATGAACTTAAAATTGGTGAAGAAGATGAACGCCAAATTCAAGAACTTGCAGCTGATCCAAAAGTATTTGAAAAAATGGCTGCCAGTATTGCCCCCAGTATTTGGGGCTATGATGAAATAAAACGAGCCCTAGTATTACAAATGTTTGGCGGAGTAAGAAAAGTAGGAACAGACAGAAGTGTTAAGCGCGGCGATATTCATGTCTTTCTTATAGGAGATCCAGGAGTTGCAAAATCCGTTACCCTCAAATTTATTTCAGAAATGTCTCCAAAAGGAAGATATATAGTAGGTAAAGCAGCTTCTGGAGCAGGTATTACTGCAACAGTAGTTAAAGATGAGTTCTTGCGAGGATGGGCCTTAGAAGCAGGAGCAATGGTTCTAGCTAATGGTGGAATTGTTTGCATTGATGAAATAGAAAAAATGGACCCTAATGATAGATCTGCAATGCATGAGGCCCTAGAACAGCAAACAGTAACAATTAGTAAGGCTAATGTTCAGGCAACATTAAAAGCCCAAACCTCTGTTTTAGCAGCAGGAAATCCAAAACTAGGCCGCTTCGAGCCTTTTCAAACAATAGCTCAACAAATTGATTTACCTCCGGCATTAATTAATAGATTTGATTTAATTTTTGTTTTAAGAGACTTACCCGATAAATTCAAAGATGATTCTATTGCAGCGCATGTTCTTGCACAATATCAAAAAAAAGCAGGAGCAATTCCAGTTGACAGAGATTTATTTAGAAAATATGTAGCTTATGCAAAGCAAAAAGTAAAACCCATGCTAACAGATGAAGCAGTAAAAGAAATACGCGATTTTTATGTTAAGATGCGTAACACTCCGAGTGCAGGCGATACACTAGGAACAAAATCCATTCCCATATCTGCGAGACAGCTTGAAGCCCTAGTTAGACTAAGCGAAGCTCATGCAAAAATGCATTTAAGAAAATCTGTTACAAAAGAAGATGCGCAAATAGCAATTAATCTAATTAAGTATTATATGATGCAGGTAGGTTATGACCCTGAAACAAAAAGTTTTGATATTGATAAAATAGCAGTAGGTATATCAACTAGCCAGAGAAGTAAAGTAATTATTTTACGTGAAACTATTAGCAAATTAGAAGAAAGACTCGGTAAATTTATCCCAATTGAAGAATTAGAAAAAGAACTCCAAGGCAAAATGTCTAAAGAAGAAATTGATGACGGCGTTCAAAAACTAATAGCTTCAGGAGATGTTTTTACTCCGAGAAAAGGATTTGTCCAAAGAATATAACTATCTCTTAACTCCAATAATCTTTAAAAACAATCAAAAACATCATTTTTTATGGTCGAATTTAAAAAAAGAGAAACAGCTCATAAATTAAAGATAGGGGATTTACTTGCAGGCACCCCTATTGTTGAAGATATACCCCAAGACCCAAATTTTGATCCTACAACAGCCAATTCTAATACAACACAAGTAACTAAAGAAAGATTTAGATTTCTCGAATTAGGTAACAAGCATATTGTTCGAGTCAATATAATAGCAAATATTGTAGATAAGTATGTAGCAGAAGGAGATAAAAAATATGTTAACCTAACAATCGATGACGCATCAGGACAAATAAGACTCAAGGCTTTCGGAGAAGATTCCATAAAAATATCAGAGTTATCTCAAGGAGATACAATCTTAGTAATGGGTGTTTTAAGAAGTTATAATGGCGAATTATACATAAGTCCAGAAATAACAAAAAAAGTAGATACTCGTTACTTGCTAGTTCGAAAACTTGAATTAGAAAAATCACAAAATCTGCAAAGCACTAATCTTACACAAGCTAATAATCCTGAAAAAAAACTAGAAGTCCGGGATCAGATAATTCAAATAATCAAATCCAATTTATCTAGCGAAGGAGTAAGCACAGAAGATATAATCTTAAAGATAACGAATGCAAATCCAGAAGTAATAAATCACGAGATAATTAGATTATTAGAAGACGGAGTTATTTATGAGCCGCGTCCCGGAAAAGTCAGATATCTAGGATAAAACCTTACCTTTAAAAACACAGATTTTCTATGTTGTATATGTCCGATAAAGAACAACCTAAACAAAATCAAGAAGACTATGAATTACTTTTAGCAGAAGCCTACAAGAAAATTAAGCCTGTTGAAAGTAAAATAGACAGATTTGAAACACCAAAGGTAGAAGGTCATCTAGAAGGTACAAAAACAATTATAACTAACTTCAAACAAATTTGTTCTTATATAAGAAGAGACCAAGACCATGTTTTAAAATATTTATTAAAGGAATTGGCAACACCGGGTGTAATGAAAGGCGATAGATTAGTTTTAACAAGAACAATTTCCAGTAAATTAATTAATGAAAAAATAGCACTTTATGTTCAGGATTATGTAATTTGTAAAGAATGCAAAAAACCCGATACAGAAATTACAAGAGATGATAGATTAACCTTCCTACATTGTTTAGCCTGTGGTGCAAAAAAACCAATAACAAAAATATAATTCTTTAACTAAAAAGTAAAAAAAGACAATAAAAAAGGTTTAAAAAGCCCATTAGATACATAAGATTATCAAGGAGGTAAAAATGACAGAAGCTTATTGTGTTAAATGCAAAAAAACAGTAACCATGAAGGACGAAAAAATGTCAAAGACCTCAAAAGGTACAAATATGGCAAAAGGAAAATGTCCTGCATGCGGAACAACTGTTTGCAGAATGATGGGTAAAAAGTAACCCTTTTTTATTTTTTATTTGAAAATTTTATTTAATTTTAATTTCAGAGTTTGAAGCAATATATTTAAAAATTCATCTTATCTTTTATAGAAATGTTAGTAAAGATTCATGATTCCTATCGCACAACCATCTCTATCTGCGATTCTAATTTATTAGAAAAAACCTTTGAAGAGAAAGAAAGAGAAATAAAGATAACAAAAAGCTTCTTTGGTGGTGAAGAAAAAACAAAGGAAGAAGTCTTAGGATTAATAGAAGAATACTCTGCCAATGATGCTACCTTTAATATTGTCGGAGAAGAATCAGTAAAAATAGCCCTTGAATCTGGAATAATCAAACAAGAAGGAATAACAACCATCCAAGGAATTCCTATTGCCTTGGTTTTATTATAATTGTTAGAAAAGTTAAGAAGAAAGAAATTCTTGAAGTTCCTTGTATCTGCTTCTATTATTTGCTAAGTGAGCTTGACAAGGAACCCTGTCGCCCCCTGAATCTAATAAAACATATTGTCCATTCAATCGCTTCTTGATACCTGTACCTCTTTCTAAATTAATAGAATCTATTCCAAAAATTCTATCGGTATAAACCAAGATTGCCGGATTATGCGGCTTTCTAAAAACGAATTCAAAACCATCTTTATCTGGATCTTGGGCGGGTTTGACTCTGCCTTGAAAAGAAGTTTTCTTAGAAAAAACAAGCGTTATATCTCTTGCACTTAATCTTTTGATTTGTTGAGTAGTTAATCCCCTAAAATATTGGTCTAGCATAGAATAATCAAGTTATTCTAATTTAAAAAAACTTGCATCCTAAAACATCACCTTTAAAAAGTAATTTTTACTCGTTTAAATATGCCAGAAGAATTTGAAAATGAATTTGAACAAAAGGGCGAGGTAAAAGAATCTAGCAATAGCTTCGAATCCCCTGCACCAGGCATGCCTATGCGTGTTAGAACCCCAAGAGGTAAGGAAGTTCTAGGTAAGGTAGATCAAAGAGTAGGAGCCAATAGAATGATCATTAGTTGCTTTGATGGAAAGCAAAGAAATTGCAGAGTTCCAGGAAGATTAAAAAGAGATTTATGGATTCGCCCAGGGAACATTGTTTTAGTTGAACCATGGGAATTTGAAGGAGATAAAAAAGGCGATATTATTTTTTCTTACACCCCTGCAGCAATACAATGGTTGGAAAAACGCGGATTTTTGAAGGGCATAAATAACGAATTTTAGAACTTTACAAAATGAACAAAATATTAATGAAAAGTGCTAAAATGAGCAGAGTTTTAGAACTTTACAAAATGAACAAAATATTAATGAAAAGTGCTAAAATGAGCAGAGTTTTAAAATGGTAGAACAAATATATTCTGAGAACATAAGGAAAATTTTGTTGAACAAAACAGAGATAGAAAAAACTCTAAAAATAAAGATAACTAATAAAGAAAATCTATTGGTAATTGAGGGAAACCCTGAAAACGAATTAAATGCCATTGACTTTTTTGAAGCAATCGATTTGGGTTTTTCAGTAGCAAAAGCCTTAGATTTAAAATATGATGGTTTTGAATTTAGAAAAATAAAAATTAAATCAGTTACTAGTAGAAAAAATTTAAGTCAGGTTCGGGCGAGGATTATAGGAAAACATAGAAAAGTTATGGATAATATTGAATACTTGACTGGATGTGATTTAGCTCTACACGATAATACTGTTGGAATAATTGGGCCTAGAGAAGCCGTTAATGTTGCTGAAGAAGCATTAAAGAATCTAATTGCAGGAAGCAAGCATGCTACGATTTATGCATTCTTAGAGAAGATGAAGAAAGAAGGCGTAGAAATAAATTAGTTGGTTGCTGGACTCTAAGAACCCGCTGGAGGTTGTTACCACAAGCTTTTAAAAACACCCTTTCTTAAGAAATCTAAGCATGACTCCATAGCTCAGCTGGTAGAGCACATGACTGTTAATCATGGGGTCGGAGGTTCGAGTCCTCCTGGAGTCGTATAACTTAAAGTTTATTAGCAATCTTTTTATACCTAAAAAACATAGGTGTTTTATGGATTTTGATAAAGTAGTTGATTCAAGGCATTCTGTAAAGAGTTTTGCGAGCACAAAAAAAGTAGATTATAGAAAAGTAATCGAAGCTGTTAATTCTGCTAATAAAGCACCACTTGCTGCGAATTATCCATCCGTATTTTATATTATAGTTCAAGATAAAGAGAAAATAAAAAAACTAGCAGAAGCAAGCGTCCAAGATTTTTTTGAAAATGTAGGATTTGCAGTAGTAGTATGCTCTGATTATAATTTTCTAAAAAAAAGTTATTATGACAGAGCAGAAAAATATGGTAAGCAACAAGCAGGAGCAGCCATAGAAAACTTGCTTCTCAAAATAGCCGAGTTAGGACTTGGGGCTTGTTGGGTTGGAGCATTTACAGATACTATTGTAAAACAAACTCTAAATATTCCAGGAGAAATAGAAGTAGAAGCAATTATTCCAATAGGCTACGAATTAGGAAAAGGAAAACAAAAAAACAAACCAGATTTAGACCGAGTTATGTTCTTTGATACCTGGAAAAATAAGTTTATGGGTGAAAGAGAAATGATGCCTTCTACAAAAACTTAGTTGGTTACCGCACACCCTAATCTGGGATTTATATAAAAATTTCTTGCCAGAGCATTTTCTCTTAAAACCTCAGATTCCTCAAGTCTTCTATCATGAAAATGACTCAAAAACCTAAGCTTCCTAATTCCACCATCAGAATCTCTTAAAAATATACATTCCAAATATATTTCATCTTTTTGAAATATACCTGGGTTTTTATGAAAACTTATACCAATAACTCTATATCTTTTATTAGGATTCCCCCTATCTTCATAAATTTCCCCAACTCTAGAAATGGCCTGATCAAGATATCTGCTTTGTTTGAAAAACATAAAAGATAGATAAAAATTAGCTATTTAAGAATTATTATAAAAAAGAATATAAAAAAGAAAGAAGCCGGCCCCGAAGGGCCGGCGATTTAAGTTTAAATTAAATAAATTAAAGCTTTTATCTAAAGACTTCTATTCCTAAGTCAGACATCTCTCTGCTAACTTTTGAATAGTTTTCCTCTTCGCGCTCTTTTCCAAGAACATAAGGTGATTTAACACCAGTCATTATTGTAATAACTCTTACTTTGCCTTCGAATTCTTTGTTAATTCTAGCCCCAATAATAACATTAGCATCTACAGATAAATTCTCAGCTACTAAGCTACCAATTTGGCTGAATTCTTCAAGCTTCATATCAGCTCCGCAAGTTATATGGATTAAAGCACCGTTAGCTCCCCTGTAGTCAACATCTAATAAAGGATGTGTTAATGCTTGGCGTACGGCTTCATTAACTCTATCACTAGAGTCACTCTCGCCTATACCAATAACAGCAACCTGTCCTTTTCTCATAACAGCCGATACATCCGCATAGTCTAAGTTAATCAAGGATGGAAGAGTGATTGTTTCAACAATACCCTTAATCATAGTCGAGATTAACTCATTAGCTACAGCAAATGCTTGTTGTATTGGAAGTTGGCCTGCAATATCTACAAGTCGATTATTATCAATAACTATTACAGTATCAACAACATCTCTTAATTCTTGTAATCCAAATTCAGCCTTTTCAATTCTAGCCTTTTCGCATTCGAAAGGCATAGTAACTACCGCAATTACAACAGCGCCTGTTTCTTTAGATGCTTGAGCAACAACAGGAGAAGAACCTGTACCAGTTCCTCCACCCATACCTGCAAGTATGAAAACCATATCCGAGCCCGCGACAGCTTTTTTAATTTCAGAGATGGATTCTTTTGCAGCTTCTCTACCTACATTTGGATGACCACCAGCACCAAGACCTCGAGTCATTTCCTTACCAATAAGGATTTTATCATCAGCTTTTGTAATGCTTAAGTGCAATGCATCAGTGTTTAAACCGTACACAGTCGCGCCGCTAATACCTTTGTTAAACAACCAAGTTATTGCATTGCAACCTGCTCCTCCACATCCAACTACTTTGATATTTGCCTTACCAGCCTTCAACTCATCGAAGTTGATTTGGTTCTTTTCCATGCTATCAATTGCTTCTTTTGCAAATTCAAGTACCATTTTTTCTTTTTTATTACCCTCCTTACAGTTTTTACAACGAACGAAGTTTTTCGAAATGTTTAAATACTTCGCCAGTTATTTTATTTTAATAAAGAGGGGATATTCAAAGAGAATTCCTAATAAGAAAAACACAATAAATTAAGAATATCAATGAATATCTCCTTAAAAACCTTTTTATAAAATTCTATATACTTCCAAAATCGTTTTTGTTACTCCAGAATTTAGAAAACGCCCCTGTGTCTACACCTTATCCTCGAAACTATAGAGATTTCTCCAAACTATCAATCTTATCCCAGGTCTTTTTTAATCTTTTATTGCTCTCTATAACAAGAATTTTCAAATAATCTTCATCAACAAGAAGTTTTCCAGCAAGCATTATAGGAAGGGCAAGATATTCTGTACTTCTCAACTCAAGAACTATTCTTCCAGAAGTTGACATTATTCCAGAATTCTTCCATCCTGCTTCTCTAGATTTATTTAGAAGAACTTCAGCATCCTCTATAGTTTTACAGCAAACATGCAAGATACAAGTTTCCTGCTTAAAGAGAAGGTTTTCTTTATTCTTCTCAGAATTAGCAAGCGCTTTTTTTATTTCTCCAAGCTTGACAATCGAATGACTTCTGAAAACAAACATGCCTGCTTGTTTCTTATCAAGATTTTTAATTAAAACAACTCTTCCAGAGCACGAAGATAGAGTATAATAATTAGGATTTTTATTTATCTTATCACAAAGCTTTTGTATTGCCGGGTCATATAAGCCAATAGAACTCTTATCATCCTTCTTCAAGCAATCTTCTTTCCTTCTTTCAAAAGTTATCATATAAATAAAAAAGAAGGCTGGTTTAAATATCTAATTTTTCTCCAAAATCTTAACTTCAATCCCATATTGCGAGCAATATTTAGCAAAAATATCTGCATCGCTTCTTTCTCCGGTATTAGCAACACTACCATAATGAATAGGTACTACCAATTTGGGTTTGATTATACTAGCTGCTTTAGCAGCTTCTCCTGCATTCATTGTAAAAGTTCCACCAATAGGTAATAAAGCCAAATCTACGCCCATCCCTTCAAGTTTTTTCATTTCTGGAATTAAGTCAGTATCTCCTGCATGATAAATTTTTGTTTCACCAATTTGGACTATATATCCATTCCAGTCATCCTCGCGAGTATGAAAATTCTTATTAATATTATAAGCAGGTATTGTCCAAAATCTTAATTTAGAGTCAAAGAACTCCATTGTTGTTCCAGGTTCTGCAATTCTAATATCTATTTTTTTATCTATTCTAGAAAATTTGCTAGCAGAATCCGCAGGGCATATTATTATTGTTCCATCTTTAGCAATCTTGCGTATATCTTCAATAGAACAATGATCATAGTGAGAGTGAGTAATAAAAATCACTTCTGCTCTAGCAGAAGTTCCAAATGCCTCATCCTCGTCAGCCACAAGTTGATAGGGGTCAATATAGATATTTCCAAAACTAGTCTTAATTAAAAAACTCGAGTGCCCAAGCCATTTCAAGTCAATGTTTTTGTAGATCATTCCTTCAACCTCTTTTAACAAAATTAAACCCTTTTCCTAGTTTATAAGATTTATGATACTTGGGGTGGGCCGACTTTCGAAAGATTTTAAAGCAGATAATTATTCTATAGATTATGGGGGTATTGCACCTCAGATGGTTTCTGAGTAAAATAATATGAAAGGAATATTAGTCCAAACAACATTAAATGGAGAAGAAGATTTAATTAAGATAGTTGAATCAAACATAATAGGCATAGATTCAGAACCAATAATTTCACAACCCCCCTTATTTAGAGATAGACATCTTACTTTTTGTAGTTATGTCTGTCAAGGATATGAAGAAACATATGGAAATAGGGAAGGAGTTATTTTTGAAACAGATGCCCCGGTAGTATATGCTTGCCCTATAGACACACATGGTTTGATGAGAGGGGGAAATTGGCTCCCCGGATATGAAAGATTCTTATTTTTTTCTATAGAAGAAATGTTGAGAAGATATCCTACTTCAAAAGATTTTAAGATAGATTTTCAAAGGTTCTTTAGAAATCTTAAACCCTCAGAGGTTTATCCTAATAACTCTAAAGATTTTGCAAGACGATGTTACGAGGCAGATGAGTGTTTAGACAAGCCAATAATATGGAATCCGGGTTGTAATGAAATAACATTTGAGAAACCCCTAAGAGTTAGAAATGTTAGAAGGTTCAAATCAAAAGACGATCTAAAAGTTTTCTATCGCGCGTAGCGTCAGATGGGGGTTCTCGGCTCGTTTTATAGTTCTTAAAAGGAAGTTTCAGAATAAACCAATCTACTCAAACTTCTCGCTAGCTTCGAGAAGCATCCAATCCGAACCTCTTGGAGCCATTAATTGAAGTCCAACAGGCACATCTTGAATTTTACCACAAGGAACACTTATTGCAGCAATCTCTGCGATATTTGCTAAAACCGTAAGTGTATCATAATTATACATATCAATCAAGCTTATTTTTTCTCCAAATTTATGAGGTAATCTTGGAACAGCAGGTATAACAATTAAATCCACACTCTTGAAAGCTTTTTCAAACTCTTCTGTTAACAACTTTTTAGCGTCAAGCGCTTTTTTATAATATCTTCCAGCAAATTCCTCTTGCGATATCTCGCTACCCCCAATAATTCTTCTTAAAACTTCTTTACCACAAGAATCTTCTATTTTTAATCCAAATCTTCTACCATCAAACTTTCTAGTTCCGCTAAAGAATTCAACATAGTTAATAGGATAATAGGTTTGTATACCTAAATCAATATTTTTTATTTCTATATTTTTTGTGTCCCATTTATTTTTCTTGCAAACTTCCTCAACTTTTTTACTAATTAAATTTAAAATCTTAGGATTAGCCCCAACTTTAGGAATACCAATAATCAATTTTTTCTGAATCGGTTTTTTAGGTTTAATTTCCTGACTTGCAGCATCTTTTTCATCTACTCCTGAAATAATCTCAAACAATAATTCAGCATCTTTAACATCCCTAGTTATTGCGCCAATCTGATCAAGACTCATTGCCAAATCAATCAAGCCATATCTAGAAACAGCACCATAAGAAGGCTTAAAACCAACAACCCCACAATGTGAAGCAGGATTTCTTATACTTCCACCAGTATCACTTCCTAAAGCTAAATCACAAAAACCAGCAGCAACACTTGCAGCTGAGCCACTCGAACTTCCACCAGGTATTCTTTCAAGCGAAGCAGGATTTTTTGTTATTCCAAAAGCGCTATTTTCGCCGCTTGCGCCAGCCGCGAACTCATCCATATTAGCCATCCCAAGAATTATTCCATCTTCTTGCTTAATTTTTTCAATAACTCTAGCATCATAAGGGCATTTATAATTCTCAAGTGTCTTAGAAGCACAATTAGCAATTAAATTTTTAACACAAATATTAGATTTAACAATAATCCCAAGCCCAGCAAGCTTGCCAACTTTAACTTTCTTCTTAATTTTCTCATCAATAACTCGGGCTTCTTCAACAGCGCGGGGATTTAAATGTAAAATCGCATTGATTTTTTTACCTTTTTGATTATCCTTCTCAATATTCGCAAGTAATTGTTTTATATTTTGCTCGCAAGTTAATTTTCCTTCTTTTATCAACTTAATCTTCTCAATAGCAGTTACCATGATTTTTTCTCAGCCAAAATAGAATCCTCGGTTTTATTTGGAGCATTTGCAAGCATAATCTCTTTGAAATCATTATCAGGTTCCTTGCCTTTCCCAGATTTTTCTTTTCTTGAATAATCTTTTCTAATTACGCTTGCTTCTTCACCTTTAACACTAGCAAGCGCCTTAGAAAACTCGTCAAGTAGCTTTCTTGTTTCAAGTCTTATTTGTGCTTTTTCTTCATCACTTATAGCCATATTTAGAATAAACTGGTGGGATATTTAAAGTTAGTTATTTGATAAGTTAACTATTCATTTCTTTATTTTTTTTATCAACAACATCACAGAGTTCATAAAAATACTTTTTAGCTTTAATCAAGTTATCTATTTTAGGAGTTTTCAATTGAAGTCTTTTCCTATAACAGTAATCAAAAAGATGTTGCATTACTTCGATTATAACTTTTTTATTATAGCCCGAATTAAAAATATCATTGAGATAAAGATAGGTTAAAACATTATCGTAATAATTTCCTTTTTCAAAAGAAAGCGAAAAGAGTAATTCGGTATTTCCTTTAATACAATGGTATTCTTTTTTTAAAATAGAAGAAAAATTATCTGCAGGAGTTAAACTCCAAGCCCAATCTTTTTCCATTTGGGGAAGAGAAACATAAACCATAGTATGAAAGAAGATATATTTCTTAAAAGTAAAATTAGATTTTATAAAAGCTTCGTCGGTTAATCTAGCAAAATTAATTACCCTAGTATTAAAATTTTTAAGAGTATACTTATTTAAAATCAGAAAAATACCATGAATATCCTTAAAAAATTCGCTAGTTGAAAAATTTGGTTTTTTTGTAATAATTACATCGATATCATGTTCTAGATTACATGAACCAATAGTTCCAAAAGTCATTATAGACTGGGTATTTTTAAGTCTATTAGAAAGAAATTCTTGAATTATTTGCCAAGTTAGCTCTTTTTTAACCATTATTAAAGTTAATAACCACTTACTTATAAATCTTTTTCATATCACCACTAAGAAAACGCAACTTAAAAATCTAACTAAACTGAAACCGGTTTTTTCTTAGCTTTTTCGAGATCGTTTAGCCTTTGGTATTCTGCCTTAACCCTGTCTGCCCAGTCATATTCCACTTTTAAACCAGCAACCATATCAGCTAAAACAAAAAAAGCTCTGCTTTGTGGCCCAACAACTTTTTGATAAATTTCAACTCTTTCATCAGCAGTAGGGAAACGTGTTTGATTATGATAAAACATCATCTCTGCTATTAAAGCCCAAGTCCAAGAAGCTTTTAAAAATCTTTCATAGGTAGGATGCTTTCGGATAACCCCCTTATCATCAGTAATAGCCGAACCAGGAAGAAATCTTCCAACAGGAGCAAGTTCTTGTTTAGTCATTCTATGAGAATATAAAGCAGGCCAGTAATGGCCCGGATTGGTTTGTACACTTTGCCATTCATCTTCTGAAAATACTTGAGAATGGATTTCTCGCATTCTTGCTTGGGATAAAATTCCTTTGTCTCTAAGCCAACTTTCAATAACAACCCTAATATGTTTATGATCATCATCAGAAACATAACTAGGAAAAGGAACTCTACAAAATTCGCCAGAACAAGAAGCACATTTTTCTAAAGAGCAAGTATCAGGCACATCAATGTGTTTCATAATAGTCTAACCATTTTTATAATTTAAAAATCTTTTCAAAAATAAATAATCAAGATTTAAGAAGAATTAAGGCACAAGTCTCTCTCTATCTCTTGGAAACATTGTGGCTTCTTTAATATTATCTAAACCGCAAATAATTTGGGTTATTCTTTCAAGCCCAATAGCCCAGCCCGCATGAGGCGGTGCTCCGAATTTAAAACTATCAATATAACTTTGGAAGTTTTTAGGATTTAATCCTTTTGCCTTGATTCTTTCTGCAAGTAAGTCAGCTAAATGAATACGTTGTCCTCCGCTTGAGATTTCAACCCCGCCATACAAAGCATCAAAACCCTGACTTTCCTTTGCTTTAGCATCTTCTCCAGTAGGCATAATATAAAAAGGTTTTATCTTTGAAGGCCACGAATGTGTAAAAACAATATCCCCGGGATATAATTCACAAAGCTTTTTTTCTTGTTCAGGAGTAAAGTCTTCGCCAATTTTACCGCCTGCTTGTTTTATTGCATCTTCATAATGCAAATAAACTCCATTAGGTATCTTCAAATTTTTTACTCCAAGCAACTCTAGTTCTTTCTTACATTTTTCTAAAACATTTTTAACAACAAATTTAACAGATTCTTCAAGTAATTTCATTATCGAAGATTGATTATAGAATGCGGCTTCTACATCAACCATTCTTATTTCATTAATATGTCTTGTAGTATTATGCTTCTCTGCTCTCCAAGCAGGCCCAAGTGTAAATGCTTTTTCAATAGAACAAGCTAACATTTGTTTGTACAATTGAGGAGATTGCGCTAAAAATCCTTTTTGCTCAAAATATTGAACTGGAAATAATTCTGTTCCACCCTCACTTGCTGCACTGATTACATAAGGCGGTTGTATTTCCATAAACTTTTCATTATAAAAAAATACCCTAAATGCTTGAGCGATTTCATTCTGTACCTTAAATATAGCCTGAGTTCTTTCTCTATGCATATCTAAAAATCTATAATCAAGTCTTTTAGGTAACTCTGTTTTTGAAAAATCCGAAACATCAATTGGAAGCATTTCTTCTGCAGCATTTAATAATTCAATATCTTTTATTCCCATTTCTTTTCCGCCCGGAGCTTGTTTGCTATCCTTAACAATTCCCTTAACAAGAACAACACTTTCTCGAGTTAATTTACTAATCTTCTCAAAAACTTCTTCAGGAGTATCAGGCTTAAAACCAACGCATTGCATTCTTCCGCTAATATCTCTCAATATAAGGAACTTAATTTTACCTAAAGCTCTAATATCATGAACCCAACCCCCTAGTACTACTTCTTTCCCTGCTTGAGTTTTAAATGCCTCGCTTACTAGAACTCGAGCTTCAAAACTCTCGCTCACTCGTTTGCTTTCTTTATTTTCTTTGACTTCTTTTGTTTTTACCATATTTAGTTTTAAGAATTTTACTTTATAAGTTTTTGCAATATGTCATTAACCTCTTTTCCAGAAATTTTACCCTTAAACTTAGCCATAATTAAACCCATATATGCTCCGATATTTAATCCAGGTTTTTCCTTAACAATTTTAGCTGCTTCTGTTTCAATATCTCCAATATCTATTTTCTCAACATTTAAAGCCTCTTTCAAGGATTTGCCTTTAGCAATACTCTCAAGAACGTGTTTTATTTCACTTTCATTTATCTTTTTACTATTAACTGCCCCTAAAACACTTTCAAGAACATCCATATTAAGCAAACTAGAAATCTTTTCCTCGCTTATTTTTTCGTGACTTGCAATTTCTTTTGGTAAAATCAAAAGAGTTTTAGCGATAATACCTGGATTATTATAAACCCCGAGTAAAGCTTCAAACTCTTCAAGTTTATTTTCCCCTAAAACTAATTTAATCATTTCTTCATTAAGTCCTTTCTGCTTTAATTCTCCACGAATATCACTCCTTAATTTTGGAAGATTATTTTTAACTTCGTTAATTAAGTCTCTCGAGATATGTAATAAAGGCAAATCTGTTTCAGGATACATTCTATCTGCTCCAGGCATGGGTCTTAGAAAACTTGTGCTTCCATCTTCATTAGATTTTCGTACATGCCCTTCTATTTTTGTTTTTTTCTTATTTGTTTCTTGAACTTCTTTTTTTTGCCTTTCAATTTCAAGTTCAATAGTTTTAATCATAATTCTCGGTTCCTGAAATCCTTTTATTTCTACTCTTGGATGCCCTGGAGTAGAAACATTAACATCCTGTCTTATTGTTCCTATGCCTCTTTTAACTTTGCAAGCCCGAAGTATATCTCCAAGTTTTAAAGCCGCCTCTTTAACTTGTTCAGGGAAATATAATTCAGGACTAGTAGCTATCTCAACTAAAGGAATTCCAAGTCTATCAAGTCTATAAATAACTTTATTATCTTTTTTTTCAATAATTCTTGCAGCGTCCTCTTCTAGACAAACTGTTTCTATTCCGACTTTGCCTTTTGAAGTTTCAATCCAGCCTTTTCTCGCTAAAAGCAAAGTTCTCTGAAAACCCGAAGTATTACTTCCATCAATTACTGTTTTTCTCATTATCTGAGTAACAGGCAAAATTTCACAATTCAATAAAAGAGCAATTTGCATTGCAACCTTCAAAGCTTCTTTATCAATCTCGAATGGCGGTTGTTCATCAAATTCAATTAAACAGCACGAATCCTTATAACCCTGATAAATAAATTCTTTTTCCTTACTAGCCTCATGTTTTGCGGCCCTATCTATTTCCCCAGACTCACCAGCAACAGCATGAAGTTTTCTATGTGCAACCCAATCAGGCTCGTCATTTCTTAATATACTAGGGCATCTGCAAAACAATTTGCCTGTATCAAGCTGCTGATGTATCTCAAGTCCTGCTCGCATCTCTACTTTTTTAGATTCTTTTTCAGAGTTATTAACCATAAATATATCTAATAAAGAGGATTAATAAAACTAGCGATGCAGAAACTTAGATTTATAAACCACCATAACTGAAGAAAAACATGGGAAGAAAAACTCATACAAATAGAGATATTCAAACGATTCTTGGCTCAAGTCCGGTAAATCCTGAGGAAGAAAGTGATTTGCCTGAAGATTTACTAATTCCAGGACAAGACGGAAATGCTTGTGCTAATTGGGAATTAAGGGGGAAAGGATTTAGCCTAGTTCCAGATGATGAAATAAACCGATATTTTAGATAAAACTTTCTCCAAGCCTTTCATTAAATTCTCCAGAAATATTTTTGAGCATTAGTTTCTCCACATTTTCTTTTGTTATTTTTATTTTTTCTTCTTTCAATTTTCCTAAAACCCAACCAAGTTTTACAAAGGCAGTTTCACACAACATATCTTTAAGATAAATAACTCCTGTCTTTTCTATTCTTCTTCCAGATTCATAAGGTTTGGGATTTAAAGAGCCATAAATAGTCTGGGGTGCAAAACACACTATAAACCCCTTATCTATAACTTTTTTAAGAGCAGGCAACCAATTAAACTCGCCTTCGTTAGTTACATTGCTCATACCTGCTGCTTCAATAACCGCTCCTTTATAACCTAACTTAAAATAATAATCCAAAATATCAGGAGATTGACCCGGATAAAACTTAATTAATGCAATTTTATCCTCAAAATAATCCTCAAGAATTGTTTTAGCATCTTTACCTGTTTTTCTCTTATCATAATTTCTCATAACTTCTATTTTATCTCTATAAATTTTTGCAATAGGCTCTGTATTAACAGGTTTAAATGCGTCCCTTTTAGAAGCATGGAGTTTTCTCGCTTTATTTGCCTGCAAAGCATAACAATATTCATCGTTCATATTAGCATGTCCCACCAACATTACTCCAGCAATATCTGACAAGCAAACTTTTGCAGCACAATATAGATTTAGTTCAGCATCACTAGAACCCCTATCTATACTCTTCTGAGAATAAGTAAGGACAACAGGTTTGGTTACATTTCTTAACATAAAACTTAATGCTGAGCCAGTATAGTGTAAAAAATCCGTCCCATGAGTTACAATAACTCCCTTAACATTTGGATCGCTTAAACTTTTAGCAGCTAACTTAGCAATTTTTTTCCAATGACTAAAATTCATATTCTCGCTCCAAGTCATAAAAGGATTTATAACCCTTATATCTGCAACCTCAAAAATCTCAGGGTAAAACTTAAAGAAGGTTTCGGGCGTTGTGAGAAATTTAACCCCTCCTGTTTTAGAATCTAAAGAACTTGCAATAGTTCCACCAGTTATAATCAAATCTATAATAGGTTTTTTATGACTTAATTCAAAGGGTTTTTCTTCAACTTCTTTTTTTTCGGGTTTTTCTAAAACTTTAATCTCAACAATATTGCTCTTATCAATTCCAATATTATATCCTGACTCGAGTTTTATAAGCAAAACTCCTTGTTCATAACTTTCAAGTAAAATACCCCGAGTTTCATCATTAAAAGTTTTAACTAAAACCTTATCTCCAACATCATAATTCTTACCCTTAAATATCATAAAAGAGCAAGGAAAGAAACCTATAAAAAGCTATTGAAAATAAAATATTAATGCAACCCACCTCTTTAATTATTCCTGAAACAATCTTAGCAGTCTGCATAGGCAATCAAAATAGAAGTCCAACCCTAGAAGAATATATTTTTAGAAAATTAATTAAAAGAGGATATAAAGTAGAAAAAGATCCAACTTTAACTAGAGTAAAAGGAAAAATAATTATAAGTTCTTCAGGAGTTGTAGCAGGAAAAACAGCAAGACAATTTACAAGGGAGCAAGGCGATAGAGCAGATTTAATTCTTGCAGTCGAAAAAGCAATTACCTATTGTTTAAATAAAAATTATTCCCAACCATTAGAAAAAATAAGAACTCTTGAAATTTATGATATTTATGATGATGACCCGCAAGGACTAGTTAGAGAACTAGACCTTCAAGTCTTACCTATCCTTGATGAATTTTATCCAAGGGGATAGATAAGATTTGAATTAAAAATTCTATAAAAAAATAAAAAAAATAAAAATTAACGTAGTTTGTAAACTGCAGTTATTTGAGCAGAAACTTCTTGAGTTCCGGGCTGTATATTTGTAACCGCGAGTTTAGCTTCTGTAGCATCAGCAACCATCCCGCCTTCTTTAGCAGAGTAAATATTCCAAGGACTGTAGTTAAAATCCGAAGTTGAAACACTTACTAAAGATCCGACTCTTTCTCCTAGTCCTTCAGCAATAGCCTCTGCTTTGGTTTTAGCATCTTGTCCTGCTTCTTTTAGTGCTTGAGCCTTATACTCATTTTGCTTTTTAGTTGATAACTCAAAGTTAATCCAACCAAGCATAGCTCCAGAATCTACTCCTGCATCAATAACATCGCTTATTAAAGATGTTGAGCTAGTATCAAGCTCTAATTTTATCTGATGAGAAGCCTTGAAGCCATAGCTTTTCATTCTCTCATTTTCCCATCTTTGGTCCTCATAAATGTTTAAACTTTGAGTTTGAACATCTTCTCTGCTAAAACCTAGTTTAAGCATCTCTCCAACTAGCTTATCTACAATCAAAGAATTTGCGTTCTTAGCTTCACTAGCGCTAGTCCCATTAGTTTCAATATTAAAATATACAGTAACTAAATCCGGATTCACTTTTATTGTCGAGTATCCCTGGGCTTGCACAGTATTTGAATTAGCATTTACTAAATTATTAATTCCAAAGCTAAAAATCCCAACTACTATTATAATTGCAATAGCAATTATTAAAGTCATTTTGACTGATTTTTCCATGTTTTTTTTATTAATTATTACCTCCTTTCAGTTTCTTATAAGATAAATAGAGAACAAGTCCTGCCAATAATCCAAAAATAAACCACAACCCTACATTTTGAAAAATGCTAGTTGTTTGAAGTAATCTTGAAGAGGATTCTGCAATAGCCGGAGCAGAATTATAGGCAAGCTCTTGACCCTTTTGCAAAACCATATTATCTACTTCTACTGAAGCAAGCTCCTTAAAATTAGAATATAATTTTACAGCCATACCAATCAAACCAGTAAATATAGAGGTTAATAATAAAGTTTTAAACGATTTTTTAGTAGAGATTACTATTTTTTTATTCGCAAGTTTATAGGTTTTTATCTTTTTGCCTTTAACACTCCAGAACCAGTTCTTAGTTTCTTCAATTAAACCTGCTTTAATTAATTTTTTAATATTATAATTAACAGTATTAGCAGGTATGACCAGTTTTCTAGCAATATCTGTTTCACTTAGATTATTGTCTTGCTCAGCAATCAAGCCCAGTATTCTCTTACATGTTTTATTTCCAATTATCTCTGCTATAATAGCAGAGTTCGAATCATTCAAATCAATGTTTAATACTTTTTCTGTCATGAATAATAAAAGAAGAAGGTATATTTAAATGGCTCGATAGGTTCAACTTCATTTGAAGTTATTTCTCTTTTTCTTCACCCTCCTTTTTTAATAGTTCAATCAAAGCTTTATTTAATGAGATAGATCTTGGAACTTTATCTTTCCATTTATTCCAGATTTCTTCTGGAATTTCCAGTAAAAATTTCTTTACAGCGCCCTCTTTTTCCTTCATTTTACTTAGTAAAAGTTAATTATAGTTAATAAAGATAACCTTTACTTAGTATTTAAATCTATTGTATGATTCTAGATTTATAGAGCTAACAAAATAGCAAGTATTAAAAACAAGAAAAAGGTTCTATAAATATGCTGCAAGAAAAAGAAAAAAAGGAAGAAAAACCCAAACAAGGCAAATTAAAAATAGGTTTAGAGATTCATGGTTATCTGACAACTAGAGAAAAACTATTTTGTGATTGTAAGAATGAGCATAAGAACAAGGACTCAAGTCCAAATACTTTTATTTGCCCTATCTGTACAGGACAGCCAGGCTCAAAACCAATGCTACCTAATGAGGAAGCAATAAGAAAACTCCTTCAAATCGCTTTAATGCTTAATTGCAAGGTAAATCATTTACCCCAAGAAATGACCTGGTATAGAAAACACTATAATTGGCCAGATTTACCAAAGGGCTATCAAAATACAATTTCAGGCACTTACGCTATTCCTGTTGGAGAAAAAGGAAACTTTTTCGGCATAGGAATTACTGAAGTTCATTTAGAAGAAGACCCTGCTGCCTGGGACCCTGAAACAGGCCAAGTAGATTATAATCGCTCAGGAGCACCCTTAGTAGAAATAGTAACTGACCCTGATTTCAAGTCAATTGAACAAGTTGAAGAATGGTTGAAACAACTTACTTTAACTCTAAGCTATATAAAAGCACTCGATAGTGATGCAGGAATAAAAGCTGATGTCAATGTTTCAACAACAGGAGATAGAGTTGAAATAAAAAATATGAATTCCATAGCTGAAATAAAAAAAGCTATTGCTTATGAAGTCCGGCGACAGGAAAAAGAAAAAGTAGAAAGAAAAGAAACCCGCCAATGGAATTCAGAAAAACAAATGACTATAAAAATGCGTGAAAAAGAATCTCATGCAGATTATCGATTTATCAAAGATCCAGATTTGCCTGTAATAAGAATAAAAAAAGAAATGGTAGAACAAATCAAATTCAATTTACCAGAATCTCCTCTAATAAAACTAGAGAAACTAATAAAGAAACATAAAATAGAAGAGTATTATGCTAAAATCTTAACAAGTAATTTAGAATTAGTTGAGTTGTTTGAAAAGATAATAGAAAAAAACCAAATTAGTGTAAAACTAGTGGTTCCATGGATTACAACCGAGTTGCTAGGGATGTTAAACTATAATAAAAAAACCTTGTCTGAAGTTAAAATAAATCCAGAACATTTTATTCAGCTTCTAAAGCTAGTAGAAGAAAACAAGTTAACAGAACTTAAAGCTAAAGAG
>Ga0194126_10001937_pt1 | contig 33919 bp, 41 predicted proteins | sample TA2KigC150mmetaG_FD_148641 | JGI IMG/M metagenome (GOLD analysis project Ga0194126, IMG submission 148641) | Freshwater microbial communities from Lake Tanganyika, Tanzania - TA2015035 Kigoma Deep Cast 150m | ecosystem: Environmental > Aquatic > Freshwater > Lake | place: Tanzania: Lake... | reverse complement strand
CGGGAGCTTCTCGAAGGATTGGGGGCCGAGGTCGGGTCGTCCGTGACCCGGAGAACGACCGGCATCGTCATCGGCCAGGCGCCCGGTTCCAAGCTGAAAAAAGCCCGCGAGCTGGGGGTCAGGATCATCGACGAGGGGGAGTTCCTGGAACTCGTCGGCCGGAAGCGCTGACTACTTCTTTTTCTTCCCGGAACCGAACACGTCCAGGGAGAAGAGCCCCTTGAGGCCTTTCTTCTTGCCCCCTCCGCTCAGCTCATCGAAAGCCTCGCGGGCCGCGACGTGCTCGGGGTCGGTCTGGACGGCCTTCTCGAACATCTTGAGGGCCTTGGCCTTGAGCCCTTCGTCCCGATAGAGCATCCCGAGCCCCACATAGGCCTCCGGGTTCCAGGGCTCCATGCTGATGGCCTTCAGGAAATCCTCCTCGGCCTTTTTGACGTACCCCGGCACTTTCGCTTCGGCCATGGCCAGGAGCAGGTAGTAATCGCCCTTGTCCTTCTTGTCCCGGATGGCCTCCCTCAGGTAGGAAACGGCCTCGTTGTATCGCTCCTGGCCGTAAAGGGTCTTGCCCTGGCGGAATTTGATCTCGGCCATGCGGGCCGCGGACTGGGCATCTTCCTGGGGCGGCGGCGCGGACTTGGCGTCGTAGGCGGTCCGCAGGGCCTTGTGGCTCAGGGTCCGGTAGGCGTTGGTGATGGCGTCGAAGACGTCGTCGATCTGCTTCTTGTATTCCCTGGCCACGTCCTGGCCGAAGCGGTCGGGATGGAAGCGGCGGGCCATCTGGAAATAGGCCTTCTTGACGGTCTCTTCCGAGGCCGTCCGGGGAACGTTGAGGATCTGGTAGAAATTCTTCGCCGCCCGATTATTGTAGAGCGTGAGGACTTCGTCGATCGAGGCCGCCATCTCCGGCCCGGAGGGGCCGTTCCCGGCGGTGATATCGCCCGGCGCGGAAGCCGTGGCCTTCCCCTCGCCCTTCAGGTCGACGATGTCCAGACAGTAGAAGAGAAAGAGGCTTTTCCAGAAGAGATCCTGGGGCGGCGGCGCTTTGCGAGCGACGGCCTCGGCCGGCGCCAGGCCGTCGAACTTGTCCAGGAGGGCCTTTTCGTCAGCGGTCAGGAGGTAGGCATAGGTCGTCCTCTTCAGGGACGGGACCTTCCCGGCCAGCCAAGACCTCATGGCCGCGTCGGGCTGCATCCGGCGGATCCCGTACTCGATGAGCAGCGGGATGTCGACCTTGGATGCCCCGCCCGCCCCGGCGAAATCCGCGCGCTCCTGGAAGGCCAGCTGGCCGTCGAAGTAAGGGAACGTGTTGAGCGCCGCCTCCCGGAGCTGCTGGGTCAGGGCGTCCTCGAGGTCGGACTCGGAGATGACCCCGCGATTGCGGAGGGCCTCGCCGATGTTCTGGTTGGGCTCGATGTAGTCCTCGATGCGGGCGTGAGTGTCCTTGGGCAGCCGCTCGAGATTGAAAAGGACCTCGCCCAGCCTCTCCTCGGGCCGGTTGGTCTTGACCTGGAGGAGCGCCCCGTCCTTGAAGAAAAAGTACTTGACGACGTCCTCCCGCTTGAAGATCAGCCGCCCCGACCTCTTGTTGAAGTGGATGTCGTGAAGATGGGCCGCGATATGGTTCATGTCGTCAAGATCCCGTCGAACTCTCGGAATGATAATCCATCGGGCGGCATTTTTCAACCTCGGACCGGGCCTCGTTTGAAAACGGGCCCCTGTTTATGCTACGTTTGGGTCCATGAACATCGCCCTCGCCCAGTCGTCGGCGCGCCTCGGGGACGTCCAGGCCAACGCCGCGTGGCACCTGGACGCTCTTGCCGAAGCGCGGCGGGCCAAGGCCGATCTGGTCGTCTTCCCCGAGCTCAGCCTGACGGGTTACACGCTGCGGGACCTGGCCGAGGAGGTGGCCCTCGACCCCCGCTCCGACCCCCTGTTCCGCAAGATCATGTCCCGCTGCCGGGGGATCTCGGCCGTCGTCGGGTTCATGGAGGAGCGCGCTTCGGAGAAGGGGATCTTTTACAACTCGGCCGCTTTCATCCACGACGCCCGCATCGTCCACATCCACCGCAAGGTCTTTCTGCCGACCAACGGGATGTTCGACGAGGCCCGCTTCTACGCGGCCGGCCGGGACTTCAGGACTTTCGCCGCCCCTTTCGGGCGGGCCGGCCTGCTGATCTGCCGGGATTTCCTCCATTACGGCGCGAACTACGCTCTGTATAGCGGCGGCGCCGACATGATCATCTGCGTCTCGGCGGCCCCGGGACGCGGTGTCGCCGGCGGACAGGCCTTCGAGACCAGCCGGATGTGGGAGCTCATGGGCGAGGCCATGTCCTATTTTTCGACGGCCTTCGTCATCTACGTCAACCGGGTCGGGATCGAGGACGGCGTGACGTTCGCCGGGGGCTCCTTCATCTACGGACCCGGCGGCCGCCTCCTGGCCCGGGCGGCTTACCTGGACCCCGAGCTCCTGGTGCAGCGCGTCGATCTCTCGGCCGTGCGCGAGGCCCGCAGGAAGTGGGTCTTCAAGCGCGACGAAAAACCGGAAGTCATCCTCAGGTCGCTCGAAAGGATCGTCCGTGCCCCCGAAGATTAATCCCTCCTTTGTGGAGAAGCTCCTGGTCCGCTTCATCCGGGAGGAGCTGACCAAGTGCGGCTGCGCGAAGGGCCTCCTGGGCCTTTCCGGAGGCCTCGACTCGGCCGTCTGCGCTTCCCTGGCGGCCCGGGCCCTCGGCCCGAAGAACGTGCTGGCGCTGATCATGCCCTACGGGCGGAGCTTCCCGGAAGACGTCCGCGACGCCGAAAAGCTGGCCCGGGCCCTCCGTATCCGGTCCGAGACGATCGACATCGCCCCCCAGGTGAACGCCTATTTTTCCGGATATCCGACCTCGAGCCGCGTCCTGCGGGGCAACAAGATGGCCCGGGAGCGGATGTCCATCCTCTACGACCGTTCGGCCCGCGAAAAGGCCTTCGTCCTCGGGACGAGCAACAAGACCGAGCTGCTCATCGGCTACGGAACGATCCACGGCGACATGGCCTGCGCCATCAATCCCATGGGCGATCTCTATAAGACCCAGGTCCGCGAGCTGGCCGCCCACCTCGGCATCCCGGCGGCCATCCGCGGGAAGCCCCCGACGGCGGGCCTCTGGGCCGGGCAGACCGACGAAGGAGAGATCGGCCTGCCCTACGCCGAGCTCGACGCGATCCTCTTCGGGCTCGTCGACCTGAAGAGGAGCCGGAAGGAGATGATCGCCGCCGGTCACGCGCCCAGGCGCGTGGACCGCGTGATGCGGCTCATCAGGGATTCGGAATTCAAGCGCCGGATGCCCCCGATCGCCAAGCTCTCCGCGCGTTCCGTGGGACACGATCACCTCTACCCATATGACTGGGGGAAGTAGACCGTGACCGACGGTCCGGCCGCCGGCCGCAGGACCGGCACCCTGTTCGTCGTCGCCACCCCCATCGGCAACCTCGAGGACATCACCCTCCGGGCCCTGCGCATCCTCGGAGAGGCGGGGGCCGTCGCCTGCGAGGACACCCGCCAGACCCTCAAGCTCATGAACAGGCACGGCCTCAGGAAGCGGCTCATCAGCTACTTCCATCCCCACGAGGGGCGGAGGCTCCCCGAGATCATCGGCCTTCTCAAGGCGGGCATCGACGTGGCCCTCGTCTCGGACGCCGGGACCCCGGGGCTCGCGGACCCGGGCTTCCCCCTCATCCGCGAGGCCCTCAAAGAGGGCGTCCCCGTCGTTCCTGTCCCCGGTCCCTCGGCGGCGGCCTGCGCCCTTTCGGCCTCCGGCCTCCCGACACACCGTTTCATGTTCCTGGGCTTCCCTCCGCCTAAGAAGCCAGGGGTCCGAAAGCTCCTGCGGGGCCTCAGGGACGTGAAAGCCACGCTGGTCTTCTACCTCCCGACCCGGAGGATCGCGGAATTCCTGGCGGCCGTCCTCGAGGAACTGGGGGACAGGCGGATGGTGATCGCCAGGGAGCTGACCAAGGTCCATGAGGAATTCATCAGGGGAAGAGCCGGAGAGCTTCTGGGGAAGCTCGAGGAAAGAGCCCTCAAGGGCGAGGCCACAGTGCTTGTCGAAGGCGAATAATTTTTTTTGCAAAATACTTGACAATTGCTTACTAAGATATTATATTGATATCTCACTAAGATATATACGGGAGGTTATTAGATGGCTATTATCAGATGGGATCCCTTCGGGGACTTCGTGACCCTCAGGGACCGGATGAACAGGCTTTTCGAGGACATGTCGGGCTCCAAGGAGGAGAAAGACCTCATGACCAGGGCTTGGGCCCCGTCGGTGGACATCTACGAGAACGAGAATGAGGTCGTCCTCTGCGCCGAGATCCCCGGGGTCGAGGAGAAGGACGTCGAGATCAAGGTCGAGGACAACAACCTGATCATCAAGGGCGAGCGGAAGTTCGAAAAGGAAGCCAAGGAAGAGAATTACCACCGGATCGAGCGCTCCTACGGCTCCTTCTTCCGGTCGTTCGCCCTGCCCCCCTACATCGACCAGGACAAGATCGAGGCCGAGCACGAGAACGGCGTCCTGAGGGTCCGCATGCCGAAGAAGGCCGAGCTGAAGCCGCGTAAGGTCAAGATCCTCAAGCCGGTCACGATCGACAAGACCAAGAAGTAATTCAAGGGACTGTCCGCCTTTCGGCTTTGCGATGGATATCATCCCTAGCCCCCCGGCCCCCCCGGGGACCAGTCCCGGCGGTCCCCCCGCCTGCGGCGGGTCCCCCCCCGCTACGGGGGTCGTCGGGACGACATCCATCGCCGCCTCATGGCGGAAATTCCCGTAATGGGGAGAAGAACCCTAGGCCTGGGCGATGGTCAGGGCCCTGACCTCACGGGCCCCGGCCTCGACCAGGACCCGGCTGCACTCGCGGAGGGTCGCGCCGGTCGTGAAAACGTCGTCGACGAGGATGATGGTCTGGCCGGAGATCCTTCGCGGGCCCTTCACGGCGTAGGCGTCGCGGACGTTCTTTTCCCGATCGCCGGCCTCCAGGGAGGCTTGCGGCGGGGCGTTCCTGACCTTCACGAGACAGCGGTCGAGCAGGGGAAGCCCGCGGCTCCGGCCCAGGCCTGCGGCGATCGCCCGGGACTGATTGAAGCCGCGCTCCCTTTCGCGCGACCGGTGGAGAGGGACGGGAACGAGTGCCGCCGCCTCCTGCCAAAGCCCCTCCTCCGGGGCCAGGCACGTCTCCGCGAAGGCCGCCAAGGGCCGGCCGAGAACGGCGAACCGGCGATACTTCAGGAGCCGGATGATATCCTTTAGGGCCCCGTCGTACGCTCCGCAAGAACGATGGAGCGTGAAGGCCGGAGGCCGCTCCAGGCAGCGCCGGCAATAGTGGCCCTCCGCGGAGCCCTCGAGGAATCTTCCGCAGCAGGGGCAGACCGGCCCCCGCCGGGGGGCCAGGCGGCCCAGGCATGCCCGGCAGACGATCCTTTCCCCGGATTCGTCGAGCAGATCGCCGCACAGGCGGCAGTATGAAGGGAACAGGAGGAGCTCGACGAGCTTGGCCGCGGCGGCCGCCCGCGTCCCGAGGGTCATGACACCTGGGACTTCTGCTCTTCCTCCGTCTTTTCCTGGCATTCGATGCAGAGAGGCGTCCAGGGGATGGCCTCGATCCGTTTCCGGCCGATGTCCTTGCCGCACATCTGGCAGACCCCGAACCCGTCGTGCCGGAGACGCTTCATGGCCTCGTCGATCAGCAGGAGCTGGCTCCGCTCGGCGTCCGAGAGGCTCAGGAGGAACTCCTTGGTGTAGGAGGTCTCGGCCTTGTCGACGAGGTCCTGTGCGACGTTGGACTCCATCTCCTTGCTCTCGTTGATGAACCCGCTGAGCTTCTGGATGATGGCCTCCTTTTTATCGGCCAGCTTTTTCACGAATTCTTCTCGCTCTTTTTTGTTCATTTTCTTGGACACGGGCATTCTCCCTCACTTGGCATATTGGCGGCCGCGGTTGATGGTCAAGGCTCTGTAGACCTGCTCGAGCAGGACGACCCGGCACAGCTCGTGGGAAAAGGTCAGGCGCGACAGCGACAGGACCAGATCGGCCTTGTCCACGATGCGCTCGGCCAGGCCCAGGAAGCCGCCGACGACGAAGGCCGGCGGCCGGCCCGTTTCCCGTTCCCGGCCGCGCAGGAAGCGCGCGAACTCTTGTGACGTCATTTCTTTTCCCTGATCCCCGAGGCAGATCACGTAGGCCCCTTCGAGGTGCCTCTCGAGGCCCTGGGCTTCGATCTCCTTGATCTTCCCCGCCAGCCTCTCGTCGACCCCCCGGGCCTCGCGCGTCTCGACGACGCGGCACGCCGCCAGGGCCTCGATCCTGGCGACGAACAGGTCCTGCAAGGCGCGCAGCTCCGGGCTTTTCGTTCTGCCCGGCCAGAGGAATTTCAGGCGCATCGCCGAAAACGCCATAGAACAATACCGATTCGAAACCGACTTGTCAACATCTTTCTCCCCGTTCCGCGGGGCCGCGGGCGGCTAGAAATCGAGGCGGGGCGCGTCTCCCCAGAGCTTCTCGAGGTCGTAGTGATCCCTGGCGCCGCGGGAGAAGACGTGGACGACGAACCAGCCGTAATCGACCAGGACCCAGTCCGCCGACTCCCGCCCTTCGACCCCGAGAGGACGGACGCCGGCCGCCTTGAGCCGGACTTCGATGCCTTCCGCGACGGCCGCGTTCTGCCGCGATGAGCTCCCGTTCATGATCAGGAAAAAGTCGGTGAAGGCGGACAGCTCGCGCAGGTCGAGGAGGCAGACGTCCTCGGCCTTCTTGGCCAGCCCCGCTTCGACGGCCAGCTTGACCTCCGCGGGCAGGCTCCGTTTCGTGAGGCGCTTCTTCTTTTCTTGTGTCATGGTCCCCGCCGATCGAGATAGAGTTGATGTTCCCGGATATAAGCTTCGACGGACGAAGGGACGAGCCCGGCCAGGCTCAGGCCTTTCCGGAGGCGCTCCCGGACGTCCGTCGAAGACACGTCCAGGGCGCCGATGGGCAGGAGGAAGACCCTGGCCCGCGCGAGCAGGTCCTCGTCGACGGGGCCGCGGTCCGCGATCCGCAGGATGTCCGTCCGCAGCCTTCCCCCCAGGACGCTTGTCGCGGCTTCGAGCTCGAAGCCGGGCCTGCCGGTGACGATGAACCGGCACTCGGCGAGAACACGCTCGCGCTCGCGCCAGGTGCCGATCTCCAGGAAGGCGTCGACCCCGAGGATGAAGAAGACCTCGGCCTCAGAGTACAGCTCCCTGATCCGGGCCAGGGTCAGGAAGGAATAGGACCGCCCTCCGGCCTCCACTTCGATCGGGGAGGCGACGAACCCGGGGTGTCCCTCGCACGCGAGCTCGACCATCCGCAGACGATCGGCCGGGGAAGCCCCCGGTCCGCCCTGCTTGTGGGGAGGCAGATGCGAGGGGACGAACAGCACCCGACCGAGCCCGAAGGCGCGCTGGACCTCCTCCGCCGCCCGGATGTGCCCGTTGTGGATCGGATCGAACGTCCCGCCGAAAAGCCCGATCCTGTCCTTCATTCGGGGCCGCCTTCGCCGCTCCCCTCTCCCAGCCGGGCCAGGCCGCGGGCCAAGGCTTCGACGAGCGGGCGGAGTCCCTCCTCTTTGATCGCCGAGACGGCGAAAAAGGGGATCTTCTTTCCGGCCGCCAGCTTCTTGATCGACGTCAGCCGTGACTTGTCCTTCCCCAGCAGGTCCACCTTGTTGGCCGCCAGGACCTGGGGGCGGGCGGCGACCTCCGGGTTGAAGGCCCGGAGCTCCTTCATGATGACATGGTAATCCTCGACGGGGTCGCGCCCGGTATAAGGGGAGACGTCGACCAGATGGACGAGCATTTTCGTCCGCTCGATATGGCGCAGGAAGCGGACTCCCAGGCCCTGGCCGAGATGGGCCCCCGCGACGAGCCCGGGGATGTCGGCCACGACGAAGCTCCTGTACTCCCCGATGTCGACCACCCCGAGGTTCGGGGTCAGGGTCGTGAACGGGTAGTCGGCGATGAGCGGCCGGGCCGCGGATATCTTGGAGATCAGGGTCGATTTGCCGGCGTTGGGAAAGCCGACCAGTCCGACGTCCGCGATCAGCTTGAGCTCCAAGGACAGCTCTTTAACCTCTCCCGGCGTTCCCGGCCGCGCCTCCCGGGGGGCCTGACGGGTGGAGGTGGCGAAAGAGGCGTTCCCCCGGCCGCCCCGCCCGCGCCGGGCCGCCTCGAAGATCTGGCCGGGACGGATGAAATCGAAGAGGGCCTCGTCCGAGTCCTTTTCCTTGACGACCGTCCCGACGGGGACCCGGAGGCGGAGGTCGGCCCCCCGCTTTCCCTGGCGGTTGCTTCCCTCGCCGTGAGCGCCGTTCTTGGCCTTGAGGTCGGGGTGAAAGCGGAACCAGGACAGGGAGCTCACGCTTGCGTCCGAGACGAAATAGACGCTTCCCCCGTCGCCGCCCCGGCCCCCGTCCGGGCCGCCTTTCGGCACCCTGTACTCCCGCCGGAAACTGACGCAGCCGTTGCCGCCCTTGCCGGCTTTAACCGTGACCCGGACCTGATCAACGAACAAGAGACCTCCCCCTTTCGCGGGAAGGCGTCTGGGTACGCTTTGTCAGGGAGGGGGAACTCGAGGCGTTGATGTCTTCCTCAAGCCGGCAGAACGGAAACGACCTTTCCTTTCCGGCCCTTGTCGGAAAACCGGACGACGCCCGTGACCTGGGCGAAAAGGGTGTCGTCCTTGGCCCGTCCGACGTTCGGACCGGCCTTGATGGGCGTGCCTCTCTGGCGGACGAGAATGGAACCGGCGTTGACGAGCTGGCCGCCATGGCGCTTGACCCCCAGTCTCTTTCCGCAACTGTCCCTGCCGTTGCGAGCGCTTCCCCCCGCTTTTTTATGGGCCATGGCTTACTCCTTGGTCGCTTTCTTGGTCTTGGCCGCCGCCGGCTTGGCGGCCTTCGGCTTGGGCGCGGTTTTGGCCGGCCTGACCGTCTTCGGCTTGACGGCCTTGACCGTTGCCTCGGGTCCATCTTCGACGGGATGGATGGCCGGCAGCTCGCTCTTGTCGGACAGGATCCGGTCGATGCGGACCTTGGTCAGCTGCTGCCTGTGCCCGCGGGTCCGGCGGTATTGTTTTCGCTTTTTTTTCTTGAAAACGAGGACCTTCTCGTCCTTGAAGTTCTCGACGACCTCGGCCTCGACCGCGGCGTTCTCGAGCATGGGCCTCCCGACCTGAACGCTCTCCCCGTCCTCGATCAAGAGGACCCGGTCGAAGTGGACCTTGCGTCCCTGGTCGACACCGAGCTTCTCAACGGCCAGGATGTCCCCGGCCTTGACGCGATACTGCTTTCCGCCTGTCAGGATGACTGCGTACATTTGGAATATCCTCTTTTGGAGTAAGAAAGTTGGACGTCAAATTTAGCACAGGACCAGGCCCATGTCAAATCAGGCGGGCCGGGATTGACAGGGCCGGACCTTTTCTCTACCCTAAGGGCGGCCCGGAGGCTTGCCGGCCGGCCCCTGGGGGCGGTTAGCTCAGCGGCAGAGTATCGGTCTTACAAACCGAGGGTCGCAGGTTCGACCCCTGCACCGCCCATTCCTTGTCATCCCTGCGCCGCCGGCCGGGCCGCCGAGGATCGAACGCGCGCCCTTCGGGGAAAGGAGGTCCGGACCGATGACCGCGAGAGGCGTCGCCCCCGGCCTTTACCTGGGCCTGTCCATCTTCCTCTGCCTGGCCGGGATCGGGGGGTTCGTCTTCCTTTTCGCCAGGGACTTCAACATTTACTGGCTGATCCTGTCCCCCGTCATCATCGCCCTCTACCAGGTCCCGGCGGTCTATCTTTTCTGGTTGTACAGGCGGGCGCGGCTCAGACGCGGCCAGGGGACCGGGGGACGGGCCGAAAAGGACCGCGAGCAAGGCCCGCCATAAGACCTGATGTCCGCCCGGCGGCTCGAACCGGGCGAAGAGCCGGGAAAAGCGCCCCCGACGGGATTCGAACCCGTGTTGCCGCCTTGAAAGGGCAGTGTCCTAGGCCTCTAGACGACAGGGGCGAGAAAATGAGCCGTGCTGGACTCGAACCAGCGACACCCGACTTAAAAGGCCGGTGCTCTCCCTCTGAGCTAACGGCCCGGCAGAAAGGACTATTATAGTGAAGGGCGAGAAAGAGTCAACACCCCCTTTGGAAGGGGCTCCGGTTCAGGCGATGGGCTCGAACCGGATGATGACCCAACGGCCGTTGTGGCGCAGGTTGTTGACCTCGTCCCTCAGCGCGTACTGCTTCATGAACAAGCGGTACTTCAGCGTCGCCCCCGCCTTGTTCCGGATGCCGACCTCGACCTCTTTGGAATGGACGTTGCCGGTCAGCTCGCGGATCGTGGCCAGCTCCCGGACCCCCAGCGAGAACTTGGTCATATCTTCTTCGGTGGCCGCGGCGGCCTTGGCGTCGTTGTAGCCCTGCTGAAGCTCCTTGTGCCTGGCGTACTGGGCGTCGTACTTGGTCTGGAGCTCATCGACCTTCCTCTTGGCGGCGGCCCTGGCGGAGGAGCTCCGGGCGGTGTCCATGTCCTCCTGGGCGATGTCCAGGAGATCCTTGGCCTCGACGGTCGGCCCGATGTTCCCTTCAACCGCTTTCTTGAGCTCCAGCTCTTTCGCGTTCAGGTCGGCGAGGATGGCCGGGATGATGGTCTCCGGACCGACGTTCAGGATCTCCCACGAAGCGAGCTCGATCTGGATCGGCTGGAGGGCCATGGACGCCATCGTCTGGTTGTCGCTGAGCGTCATGGCGTTGAAATACTTGGAAAGAAGACCCTTTTCGGGCGCCGGCGAGCACGCCGTCACTACGAGAAACGCGACCATGAGGCCGATCACGAGAGATACTTTTTTCCTCATTCCTTCCTCCTTCCGGGGCTTTGTCGAAAATCGTCCTATCTGGATTTTAATCTGATTCGCGGGAGAAAAGCAAGCCCTTTATGGGGGCCACGCAAAAACCTTCCGAAAACATGTTTCCCCCCCCTTTTTTTTGTGTTAAACTACTATGCTCAAATCTCCGAGAACGGAGTTCAAACATGAAAAATGACAAGGGCATCCTCCACGGCCGCCCCAAAGACCCCTCGGCGCTCCTGGATATCATTCGCGACGTCCAGGGGCGGCATGGCCACGTCCCCGAGGAGGCTGTTTCCGGGATCGCCGCCCATCTGGGCCTCTCGAAAGCCGAGGTCCGGGGCGCCGTCACCTTCTACCATTTCTTCTCCCTTGAGCCCAGGGGCCGGTCGACGGTCTACCTGAACGATTCGATCACCTCCCGGATGAAGGGCCGGGCGGCCGTCGCCAAGGCCTTCGAGCAGGAGGCCGGCTGCCGGTTCGGGGAGGTCTCCCCGGACGGCTCGATCGGGCTCTTCCCGACCTCCTGCATCGGGATGAACGACCAGGAGCCCTCGGCCATCATCGACGGCGTCGTTTTCACGCAGTTGACGCCCTTAAAGGTTGGGCATCTTGTCCGCGCCCTCAGAGCGGGAAAACCTGCCCAAGTCCTGGTCGATAAGTACCGCGACGGGGCCAACCAATCGGACCTTGTCCGGTCCATGGTCGCCAACAACATTCGGAGAAGGGGCCCGGTCCTCTTCGGCCCGCACGAGCCCGGAGCGGCCGTCCGGAAAGCCGTCGCCATGACTCCCGAGGCGGTCATCGAAGAGATCAAGCGGGCCAACCTGCTCGGCCGCGGCGGGGCCGGCTTCCCGACCGGGCTCAAATGGGACTTCTGCCGCAGGGAAAAGAACCCTCCCCATTATGTCGTCTGCAACGCCGACGAGGGAGAGCCCGGGACGTTCAAGGACCGGGTCATCCTCACCGAGCTTTCCCGCCTCGTCTTCGAGGGCATGGCCGTCGCCGGCTATGCCGTGGGCGCGGAGGAAGGGGTCCTCTACCTGCGGGCCGAATACGACTACCTCCGTCCGCTTCTCGAGTCGGTCCTGGACGGCCTCCGCCGGGAGAATCTCCTGGGCAAGAGCATCGCGGGGTCTCGATTCGATTTTGACATCTCGATCAAGCTGGGCGGGGGCGCATACATCTGCGGCGAGGAATCCGCGCTGCTCGAGTCCGCCCAAGGCAAACGGGGCGAACCGAGGAACAGGCCCCCATTCCCGGTTCAGATCGGCTACCTCGGGCAGCCCACGACGGTCAACAATGTGGAAACCCTCTGCGCCGCGGCCAAGATCATCATCCATGGCGCATCATGGTTCAACTCGATGGGCTCGGCAAATTCGTCGGGCACGAAGCTCTTCAGCATCTCCGGCGATTGCGAGCGTCCCGGGGTCTACGAACTCGAGTTCGGATTGACCGTTCGCGAGCTTCTGGACATCGTCGGCGCCAAGGACGCCTTCGCCGTCCAGATCGGCGGGCCGTCGGGGGCGATGATCTCCCGGAGGGATTTCGGGCGGAGGGTCGCTTTCGAGGACCTCCCGACAGGTGGGTCGATCATGATCTTCGGGCCCTGGCGTGATCTCTTCGAGATCATCGACAACTTCATGGAGTTCTTCATCGAGGAATCCTGCGGTTGGTGCACGCCCTGTCGGGTCGGCAACATCTTGTTGAAGGAGAAGCTGGAAAAGATCATGACCGGCCGCGGCACGAGGCAGGACCTAGCAGACCTCGAGAACTGGGGGAAGATGATCAAGGCCATGAGCCGCTGCGGGCTCGGCCAGACCTCTCCAAACCCCATCTTGACTTCCCTGCAGAATTTCCCCGAGCTCTATGAAGCCGCGGTCAGCAAGTCCCGGGATGTCCTTCCGACCTTTGACCTGGCGGAGGCGACGCTCGAAGCCGCCCGCCTGGCCAACCGCCGGCCCGCTCTGGAGGAGGTCGCCCATGAGTAAGCTCCGTTTCACGATCGACGGCAAGCCCTGCACCGCCGAACCCGGCCAGACGATCGCCGAGGCCGCCAAGGCCAACGCTGTCTATATCCCGACGCTGTGCCATTACGAAGGACTCCCTCCTGTCGGCAGCTGCCGCGTCTGCACGGTCCGTTCCGGCGGGCGCTACATGGCCTCCTGCACGCAGGTCGTCACCGACGGCATGGCCATCGAGAACATGGTCCCGGACCTGGAGGACATGCGGCGGGCCATCATCGAAATGTTGTTCGTCGAAGGCAACCACATGTGCCCGACCTGCGAAAAGAGCGGCAACTGTCAGCTCCAGGCCCTGGCCTACCGCTATCAGATCCTGGTCCCGCGTTTCCCTTTCCAATTCCCCGGCCGCCACATCGAGGCCGTCGCACCGAAGATCCTCCTCGAGCACAACCGCTGCATCCAATGCCTCCGCTGCGTCCGGTCCGTCCAGACCAAGGACGGCCGCAAGGTGTTCGCTCAACGGGACCGGTCGAAGAAGAGGAAGATCGACGTCGACGCCAAGCTGGCCGCCGGGCTGACGGATGAAGAGGTCCGCAAGGCCATGGACATCTGTCCTGTCGGCTCGATCTTGATGAAGGAGATCGGCTTCGCTGTGCCGATCGGCGAGCGCAAGTTCGACCGCGAACCCATCGGCAGCGACATCGAGAAAGGCCCCGAAAGGTGAGGATATGAGCAAACCCGTCATCGCCACCGCGTCCCTGGCCGGCTGCTTCGGCTGCCACATGTCGCTGCTCGACATCGACGACCGGATCCTCAAGCTCGTCGAATTGGTCGAGTTCAACAAGTCCCCCATCGACGACATCAAGACGTTCACCAAGCCGGTGGACATCGGACTGATCGAGGGGGGGTGCTGCAACAGCGAGAACGTCGAGGTCCTGCGCTCCTTCCGGAAGAACTGCAAGGTCCTGGTGTCCGTGGGCGAGTGCGCCATCATGGGCGGCCTGCCGGCCATGCGCAACGGCATCCCGATCAAGGAATGCCTGGAAGAAGCCTACCTGAACAGCCCGACGGTCGCCCCCGAGGACCGGATGATCCCCGATGACGAGGATATCCCCATCATCCTCGATCGGGTCTATCCCCTCCACGAGATCGTCAAGATCGACCATTTCCTGCCGGGCTGCCCGCCGTCGGCCGACCTCATCTGGGAGGCCCTGACGGCCCTGGTCGAAGGCCGGCCCCTGAACCTGACCTACGACATGATCAAGTACGATTGAAGGGTGAGAGATTATGGCAAGAAAGATCACCATCGAACCCGTCACCAGGGTCGAAGGCCACGGCAAGGTCACTATCCGGCTGGACGACAGCGGCCGGGTGACCCAGTCCCGTTTCCACATCGTCGAGTTCCGCGGCTTCGAGCGCTTCGTCCAGGGGCGCCCCTATTGGGAGGCCCCAGTCCTCGTCCAGAGGCTGTGCGGCATCTGCCCGGTCAGCCACCATCTGGCCGCGGCCAAGGCCATGGACGTCATCGTCGGCGTCGGGCCCGACGGCCTGCCGCCGACCGCGGAGAAGATGCGCCGGCTCATGCATTACGGACAAATGCTCCAGTCGCACGCCCTCCATTTCTTCCACCTCTGCTCGCCCGATTTCCTGCTGGGCATGGACGCCGATCCGGCCGTCCGGAACGTCATCGGCATCATCGGCCTCGACAAGGACCTGGCCGTCCAGGCCGTCCTGCTCCGCAAGTTCGGGCAGGAGGTCATCCTGGCCACGTCCGGCAAGAAGATCCACGGCACGGGGGCCATCCCCGGCGGCATCAACAAGAACCTCAGCCCCGAGGAGCGGGACGTCCTGCTCAAGGGGCCGGACCCTCTCAACGTCGACCGGATGATCGACTGGTCCCTGGCCGCCGTCGAGCTCTTCAAGGACTACCAGAAAAAGAACAAGGACCTCGTCGACGGCTTCGCCGCCTTCCCGTCCCACCATCTCAGCCTGGTCCGCAAGGACGGGGCCCTCGACTTCTACCACGGCGTCCTGCGGGCCGTCGACGCCGACGGCCACAAGGTCCTCGACGACGTGGACTACAAGGACTACCTCGACCACATCGGCGAGGAGATCCGCTCCTGGAGCTACATGAAGTTCCCCTACATCCGGTCCCTGGGCAAGACGAACGGCTGGTACCGGGTCGGCCCGCTGGCCCGGCTCAACACCTGCGACTACATCCCCTCGCCGCTGGCCCAGAAGGAGTTCGAGGTCTACAAGGCCTATACGGCCGGAAAGCCCAACAACATGAGCCTCCACACCCACTGGGCCCGGCTCATCGAGCTCCTCCATTCCGCCGAGGTCATCAAGGAGCTGCTCCTCGACAAGGACCTCCAGGGCCAGAAGCTGGTCAAGAAGGGAAAAAAGGCCCGCGAGGGCGTGGGGCTCGTCGAAGCCCCGAGAGGGACGCTCTTCCACCACTACCAGGTCAACGACAACGACCAGATCACGATGGCCAACCTCATCGTCTCGACGACCAACAACAACGAGCCCATGAACCGGGCCGTCCACTGGGTGGCCGAAAAAGTCCTGGCCGGGAACCCGGAGATCACCGAGGGCATGCTGAACCGGGTCGAAGTGGCCATCAGGGCCTACGACCCGTGCCTGAGCTGCGCGACACACGCCGTCGGCCGGATGCCCCTCGAGGTCACGCTGCTCGACGGCGACGACAACGTCCTGCAAAGGAAGGTCCGCTAATTCCGACAAAGGCCCGTCCGTCGTCCGTGCTCGTTCTCGGCATCGGGAACCCGGGACGGCGCGATGACGGTCTGGGGGCCGAGGCCGTGGCCCGCTTGGAAGCGCTCCGGCTTCCCGGCGTCACGGCGGACGCCAACTACCAGCTGAACCTCGAGGACGCTCTGACCTGCGCCAGTCACGACCTCGTCGTGTTCGTCGACGCCGCCCGCGGCCTGCGCAAGCCGTTCTCGTTCGAAGAGCTCAAGCCCGAGGGGACGGCGCCGGCGATGACCCACGCGCTCGGGCCGGGAGCCGTCCTGGCCCTCGCCGAAAGCCTGTACGGCCGCGCTCCCAGGGCCTACATGCTCGCCATCCGGGGCCATGCCTGGAGCTTGGGGGAGAAGCTGTCGGCCCGGGCCAAGGCCGACCTCGAGCGGGCCCTCGCTTTCCTGACGGAATTCCTGCGGGAGCGAACGGCATGACCCGAAAAGAGGTCATCGTCATGCGGGACCTGCTGGGCACGAACAAGCAGGTCGCCGCGGAGATCCGCAAGGAGCTCCGGGCGCGCGGCATCCTGAGCGTCAATCTTCTGAGCTCCCCGGGCTCCGGGAAAACAACCCTCCTCGAAGCTCTCGCCGACCGGTTCCGGGGCCGTCGCCGGATGGCCGTCATCGAAGGCGACATCGAGACCGAGCGCGACGCCGAGCGCATCCGGGCCCGGGGTGTGCCGGCCTGGCAGATCACGACGGGCGGGGCCTGTCATCTCGAAGCCCGGATGGTCGGCAAGGTCCTCGGCGAGGTCCCGGCCGACCTCGATCTCCTGTTCATCGAGAACGTCGGGAATCTCGTGTGCCCGGCGAGCTTCGACCTGGGCGAGGAGCTGCGCTGCGTCCTGCTCAGCTCTCCCGAAGGCGACGACAAGCCGAAAAAATACCCGCAGGCCTTCCTGACGGCCGACGCCCTCGTCTTGACCAAGACCGACCTCATCCCCCATCTGCCGTTCGACCCGGCCAAGGCGGCGGCGGAGGCCCTGTCCATCAAGCCCGAGCTCAGGGTCTTCCGGGTGTCCGCGCTCCGCGGCGAGGGGATGGACGAGCTGGCGGCCTACTTCGTCGAGGCCCTCGCGCGCCTGAGATCGGGCCATGCATGAGCTGTCCCTCGTCGCCGCCCTCTTCGAGACCCTCGAAGAGAAGGCCCGCGAACACCGGGCCGCCCGGATCACCGTGGTCCGCCTGAAGGTCGGCAAGCTCTCCGGCGCCGTCCCCGAGCTCCTCGAGTCGGCCTTCGAGACCTATAAGAAAGGAACGATCGCCGACGGCGCCCGGCTGGAGATCGAGGAGGTCCCCGTGCGTCTCCGCTGCCGGAGCTGCGGCGGTGAGAGGCTCGACGTCGAGGGGTCCTTCGCCTGCCTCGTGTGCGGCGGCCGGGACGTCGAGCTCCTCGAGGGCCGGGACCTCGTCGTCGAGAGGATCGAGCTCGAAGCGGACGAGCCGCCCTCGTCTTCCTAACCGGGAGAACGCCGCTCGCCTGTTCCGCGTCGCGCCGCCTCCAATACGCAAGAACGGCGTTTTTTCTATTGACAAGGCCAAAATACTCGGTATATAAAGGGGGCCATATATCGGGGAAAGTGATTTATTATGGCCGCATTCGCGGCGGTACATCGTGATCGTCATGGACAAGTCCGCCATTTTTCCGCACGTTCTGGATAAAGGGGGTACGCGTGCTGATACCATCGGACGAGCTGGAATCGTTTCTTAGGCGCTGCCGGGACGAGCCCATCGGCCCCTACCGGAAGATCCATGTTCCCATCAAGCCGGGCGACGGGGGCGCATCCTTTTCCTCGCTGGCCCCGTTGAGGGGGGATCTACGGTTGGCCCTCGACGGATACCGGTCCGTGGATCCTCCCAAGCTCCTGGCCTATAGAGTGAGGGAGGGAGTTGCACCGTTCGCCGGGAGTTCCTCCCCCGCTCTTCTGGCCGGGGTCAAGGCCTGCGACGTCAAGGGCTTCGAGGTCCTCGACCGGGCTCTCATCAATGGGGATTTCACGGACCCGGCCTATGCCTCGTGGCGCGAGCGGACCACCATCCTCAGCTTCGACTGTACCGACGTCGGCCCGACATGCCACTGTACGCTGACGGGCGGCAAGCCGTTCGCGGAGACGGGGTTCGATGCCAATGCGGCCCGCTTCGGTCAGGACTACTACCTCAGCGCCGCCACGGAGAAAGGCCGGGCCTTGCTCGAACTCATTGGTCGTCATGCCCGGGTCGACGCTGCCTGTACCCAAATGCCGCCGGCCGCCGAGACCCGGAGGGCCGAGATGACGGCCAGGGTCCAAGCGCAGAACGAGGCTTTTCAACGCCCCAAGGACTACGGACGCCTGCGCTCCAGCCCTCCCCAAGCATGGCAGGAAGAAGCTCGGGAATGCGTCGGCTGCGGGGCCTGCACTCACATCTGTCCGACCTGCTACTGCCTCATCCTGAACGAAGAAGGCCGAGGTGGGGCTTTCCTCAAAGTTCGCAGTTACGACTCCTGCCAGCTCCATGGCTATGCTCGGGTCGCCGCCGGCGTATCCCCGCGCCCCCGCGTGGATGACCGTTTCCGGCACCGTTACCTTTGCAAGCTCGTCATCATGAAAGGCGAGTTCGGGGCCCTCGGTTGCACTGGTTGCGGCCGCTGCACCGAGGCCTGTCCCGGAGGGATCGAATTCCGGAGCGTCGTCCGGCGCCTCATGGAGATGCCTTCCGGAGAACGTTCCGCTGAGGCCGGATGAGGAGGTCGCCATGAGACCCAATCCCTACGAAGCCGTCCCGGCCGTCATCACCGACACGATCGACGAGACCCCTCTCATCCGGACCCTGCGCTTGAAACCGGACCGCCCCCTGCCTTTCCGGACGGGGCAATTCATCGAGCTGAGCCTGCCGGGCGTCGGGGAGGCGCCCTTCACGCCCTCCTCCTCTCACTTCATCACCGACATCATGGACGTCACCATCATGAAGGCCGGGTTCGTGACCGAGCACATTCACAGGGCGAAACCGGGGGACCGGGTCGGCCTGCGCGGGCCGTTCGGCTCCTCTTATCCTCTGGAGGAATTCGAGGGCCGCGACCTGCTTCTTCTGGGCGGAGGCTGCGGGCTGGCTCCCCTGCGTTCCCTCTTCCTGACGCTCCTCGACGAGATCGGGAAATACAAAAGCGTCACGTTCTACGCCGGCGCCAAGACGCCCCAGGATTGCCCCTTCAAGGACGCCTTCGCCGAATGGCACAAACATCCGCAGGTCAAGCTCGTCCGGGCCGTCGACGCCGTCCCTCCCGGCGAGACCTGGGAGGAGGAGGTCTGCCTCGTGACCGGTCTCCTGAAGAAGCTGGACGTCGATCCCCGGGAAACGCCGGCCGTCGTCTGCGGGCCGCCGGTGATGATGAAGTTCGGGACCCGCGACCTCCTCCGGCTCGGCTTCCGCGAAGACCGGATCTACCTGTCCATGGAGAAAAAGATGTACTGTGGGTTCGGCCAGTGCCGCCACTGCATGATGGGCGAATACTACGTCTGCAAGGACGGCCCCGTCTTCACCTACGCCCGGATCAAGGACGAGGAGGGAATATGGGATTGAAAAGGCTGTTCATCGACGTCCCGGCCCTGCTGTCCTCCGGCACGCCGGCCGACCGGATCGAGTGCGAATACCTGTTCCACAGGGACAATCCGGGCGCCTTCTCCCTGCTCGAGGTGGCCGAGTTCGCCGCCTACTGCCGCCAATGCAAAGAGGCGTTCTGCGTCACCGCCTGCCCCAAGGAGGCCCTGGAGAGGCAGGCCGACGGGGCCGTCAAGCGCTACAACATGCGCTGCGTGGGATGCAAGAGCTGTGTCCTGGCCTGCCCGTTCGGGACCATCTTTCCCGAGGTCATCAACTACGTCACGGCCAAGTGCGACCTCTGCCTGAACCAGCTCGCCGATGACCCGGACTATCTTCCCCTCTGCGTCAGGACCGCTCCGCCCGGAACGTTCCTGATGAGGGACCTGCCGGCTGAAGACCCCGCCAACCATATCTATTTCGCCGGAGAGCACCTGGCCGTCCGGAGCCCGAGCTGGCGGCGCAAGGAGGGCCGGCCATGAAGGCCTCGATCCTGTTCGATTTCCTCGTCTTTCCCGGCATCGTGTTCACGGCCGGCCTGGGGCTCATAGCCGGCTGGTTGGACCGCAAGGTCTCGGCCCGCTTCCAGTACCGCGTCGGCCCGCCCCTCTTCCAGAACTTCAACGACTTCTTCAAGCTTCTGGGCAAGGAGGCCATGCTGGTCAAGGAAGGCGTCCCCTGGCTCTTCGTCGCCGCGCCGCTGGCCGGGTTCGCCGTCATATCCCTCGTCGCCACGTTCGTCGGGACCGCCCTGTTCTTCGGGAGGGACACCGGGGGCGACCTCATCGTCGTCATGTACCTCCTCATGTTGTATTCGGTGACCATCGTTCTCGGCGGCGCGGCCGCCGGCAACGTCTACGCCGGCCTCGGCGCCGGCCGGGAGGTCAAGCTCCTCCTGGCGGACGAGCTGCCGTTCATCCTGGCGTGTCTCGTCCCCATCGTCCACGCCGGCTACCGGCCGCAACTGGCCGATATCCTGGCCCGGCAGGCCGAACACGGGATGCTCGTCGGCTCGGTCTCGGGGGCGGCGGCCTTCGTCGTGGCCCTCCTGGCCGTCCAGGCCAAGATGGCCCTGCCGCCCTTCCATATCCCGGAAGCCGAGACCGAGATCGTGGCCGGTCCTTTCATAGAATACAGCGGGCCGCTGCTCGCCTTTTGGAAGCTCAACCAGTTCATGATGTTCGTCGTCTTTCCCTTCCTGCTCATCCTGCTCTTCTGGGGAGGATTCCAACTGACGGGGCCGGGCGTCGTCTGGGGCGTTTTGAAATACCTCCTGATCCTCGTCCTGATGATCATCATCAAGAACACCAATCCCCGCGTGCGGACGGACACCGCCATCGCGTTCTTCTGGAAATATCTTTCACCGCTGGCACTGGCGGCCGTCGTCCTGGCCGTCCTGGGAGTCTGACCATGGGCTGGTACAACAAACGTCTGGCCAAATCGCTTTGGGTCTTTCACGTCAGCGCCTCGCCGTGCAACAACTGCGACATCGAGATCCTGGACCTCCTGACGCCACGGTACGATGTCGAGCGCTTCGGGATCAAGCTGGTCGGCTCGGTCAGGCACGCCGATGTCCTCCTGGTCACGGGGGTCATCAACGAGAAGGTCGCTCCCCGGGTCCGCCGCGTCTACGAGCAGGCCCCCAAGCCCGTTTTCGTTGTCGGCGTCGGGACGTGCCCGATCTCGGGATGCTGCTTTAAGGAGAGCTACAACACCGTCCCCCGCCGGGAGGATGTCATCCCCTTCGACCTCTATGTCACGGGGTGTCCGCCCAAGCCGGAGGCGATGATCGATGCGATCGTGAAGCTCGTGGGAGTGCTCAATGCCTGACCAAGAGGGATTTCTCCGACCCCTGGCCGGCAAGATCGGCCGGACGACCGAAAAGAAGGGACGCCTGTATTTCGAAGTGGCCGACGAGAACTTGCTCGAGGTGGTGCGCTATCTGTTCCGGACGATGGGCTGCCGCCTGTCGACGGCCACGGCCATGGAGATGTACCGCGGGCTCGAGGTCCTCTACCATTTCTCCCACGACGCCACGGGGCGCTATTTCTGCCCGCGCCTGGTCATCGCCGACCTGAAAGACCCGAAGGCGCCTTCGATCGCGCCCGTGGTCATAGGCGCGGAGTGGATCGAACGGGAAATGTCCGAGCTTCTCGGCATCACCTTCGTCGGCCATCCTCAACCGGAGAGACTTCTGACCAGGGACCACCCGAAAGCCCCTCACCTGCCCCTGCGACGGAGGAGGACGAAATGACCAAGACGACGATCCCCGTCGGCCCGTTCCATCCTCTGCTCGAGGAGGCCGAGTTCTTCAAGATCCACGTGGACGGAGAGACGGTCACGGGCATCGATATCGACATCGGGTACATGCACCGCGGCCACGAATACATCTCCGAGGGCAAGACCTTCACCCAGTCCATCTTCCTCGTTGAGCGCATCTGCGGCATCTGCTCGACGTCCCACCCCATCGCCTTCGTCCACGCCGTCGAGGACGTGGACAACGTGGAGGTCCCGGTCCGGGCCGCCTACATCCGGACCCTCGTCGGCGAGCTCGAGCGCATTCACAGCCATCTCCTCTGGCTGGGACTGGCCGGACACTTCATCGGCTACGACACCCTCTGGATGTGGGCCTGGAGGTACCGGGAGCCGGTGCTCGACATCTTCGAGACGATCACCGGCAACCGGAACCACTACGGCATGATGCGCGTCGGCGGGGTGGCCCGCGACGTCGCGCCCGAAGCCGTCCCGCCCCTCCTCGAGACCCTGGACATGATCGAGCGGAAGATGGACATGATCGCCAAGGCGGCGGCCGACGATCCCGTGCTCAAGACGCGCCTCAAGGGCGTGGGCATCCTGAGCCGTCAAGCGGCCGTCGACTACTGCACCGTCGGACCGACGGCCCGGGCCTCGGGCGTGTCTATCGACGTGCGCAAGGACGAGCCCAGGGACGCCTACGGCCTGGTCGACTTCAAATCGATCGTCCTCGACAGCGGCGACGTCTACGGCAAGCTCGTGGTCCGGGTCCTGGAGACCGTGGAGTCCATCAAGATCGTCCGGCAGTGCCTGGAGAAGCTCAGGACAGCGCCGGGAACGATCCTCAACGACGTCAAGGAGATCTCGGCCGGCGAGGGCATCGGCCGCTACGAAGCCCCCCGGGGCGAGGTCTTCCACTACGTCCGGACGGACGGCTCGAACCGCCCCGTCCGCCACAAGGTCCGGGCCCCGAGCTATATGAACATCCCCACCTGCGCGGCATCATGCAAAGGGATCCCGCTGGCCGACGCGCTGATCACGCTGGCCGCCATCGACCCCTGCTACTGCTGCACGGAGAGGGCCATCCATGTCGTGGATGGGCGCGGGGCCCGCGTCGCCACCGATCTCATCCGGCTATCGCGGGAGAAAACCGACCGGTTGAGGAGGGAGCTCCATGGATAGCCCGCTCGTCTTGGTCATCGCCGCCCCGCTGGCCGTCGCCCTGCTCAACCTCTTCCTTCCCATCGCCCTGCGCAAAGCGATGACCGTCATCGGGATCATCCTGGGAGGCGTCCTTGTCCGGGGGTTCTTCGGCGCCCCTCCACCGTCTGTCGCCTTGTTCGGCACGACCGCCTTGTCCCTCGACGATCTGTCCTTCTTTTCCCTGGCCTTCATCCACATCATCGGCCTGATCATCTTTCTTTTCTGCCTCAAGGGGCTGGATCCCGGGACGGAGAGAACCTTCCTGGTCCTCTATCCCTTGACGCTGGCCTGCGCCAACGGGACCGTTTTGAGCTCCCATGGAGTCGGGTTCCTCGTTTTCTGGGGCCTGTCGGGGCTCGCCCTCTATGGGTTCGCCCTACTCGGGCAGGGCGAAAGCGCGTCGGCGACGGCGAAAAAGACGTTCATCCTGGTCGGCGGAAGCGACGTTTTCCTGATCATGGGCCTGGCCCTTGCGGCGATGTCGTCGGGATGGTCCCTGTTCGACGCCCGCATCCCCCTCGCCGGCCCGGCCGAGGCTCTGGCCTTCGTCTTCCTGCTCATCGCCGCCTTCGCCAAGGCGGGCGGCTTCCCTCTCCACACCTGGGTGCCGGATTTCAGCCGGGACGCCCCGGTCGAGAGCGCGGCCTTCCTGCCGGCCTCGCTGGACAAGCTGCTCGGCATCTATCTTCTGGCCCGGATGATGGGCGGCTATTTCGAGGTCGGTCTCTTCACCCGGATGATCGTCGTCACCCTCGGTGCCTTGACCGTCATCGTCGCCGTGATGATGGCCATGGTCCAGCACAACGGCCGGCGCCTGCTCGGATATCACGCCGTCAGCCAGGTCGGCTACATGATCATGGGCGTCGCCAGCGGCCACGCCCTGGCCTTCGCCGGGGGCCTTTTCCATCTCCTCAACAACGTCCTTTACAAGTCCAATCTCTTCCTGGCCCTCGGTTCGGCCGAGAAGCGGGCCGGGAGCCACGATCTCGACGAGCTGGGAGGCCTGGCCAAGGCCATGCCGGCGACGTTCGCCATGGCTCTCGTCGGCGCTCTCTCGATCTCCGGCCTCCCGCCTTTCAACGGCTTCTTCTCCAAGTGGATGATCTACCAGGGGCTGCTGGAACAAGCGGGCGGGCTCGCTCCGGCCTACGCCGTCTGGCTTCTCGTCTGCCTGATCATGGCCGTCTTCGGCAGTGCCCTGACCCTGGCCAGCTTCATGAAATTCCTCCATGCCGTTTTCCTGGGCCGGCGGCCCGAGCGGTTCGAAGGCCTCCGGGAAGCCCCGGCCAATCAGTGGCTGGCCACGGGGCTTCTGGCCCTGCTCTGCGTCGTCTTCGGCCTGTTCGCTCAAGCCGTGCCGCTCCGTCTTTTCGTCTTTCCGGCGGCCCGGGAGGCCGGATTCGAGGCCTTCACCTATCCCGGCTTCTATCGTCCGAATCTCATCCTGACCCTTTTCGTCATCGGCTTTCTGGCCGGCTTGGCCGTCTATCTCCTGACCGCGAAGACCCGCCGCGACGGCGCCTATATCGGCGGCCACGTCCCGTCCGAGGCCTTCCGGGTCACGGGCACTGATTTCTACAAAGAGATCACGGAGATGAGGCCGCTTGCGACGCTCTATCGGCAGGCCGAAAACAAGGCCTTCGACGTTTACGACCTCGGCTCCAAGGCCACCTTCGGCCTGTCCCATCTCCTTCAGAGAGCGCACGCCGGACAGCTCCAGGTCTATGTCCTTTTCATCCTGTTCGGAGTCCTGCTGTTCATGATCCTGGCGGGATAGAACGACCATGACAAGGAGGAGCGCATGCCCGTCGAGACCTGGCTGATCTTTCTCTTGGGGTTCATGATCCTGGGGTCGATCGTGGCCCTGGAGATCCGGGACATCCTGTCCTCCATCGTCGCCGTCGGGGTCGTCGGCCTGGCCCTCTCCATCGCCTTTCTCTTCCTCCAGGCCCCGGACCTGGCCGTCGTCCAGTTCCTTTTCGAGATCTTCGCCTTGATCATCCTTGTCTGCGCCTTCGTCCGCAAGGAGTTCCACGCCCTGGAGCCGGCCCGCGCGAGCCGCTGGATCTTCGGCTTCACCCTGATCGGCCTGGCCGCTATCCTGGCCCTCAGCCTCAAGGTTTTTCGTCTTCTCCCCGCCTTCGGCCGGCCCCTGATGGAGGTCTCCCGGCACTATCTGGAGCATGCCGCCGCCGAAACGGGCGCGGCCAACGTCGTGACCGCGGTCATCCTCGATTACCGGGCCTTCGATACGCTGGGCGAGATCACGGTCCTGCTCACGGCCATCCTGGGAACGCTGACCGTCCTGCGGACCCGGGCCCGGAGCGGCAAGGGAGGCGACCGATGAGGGACGTCAAGCCGGGTCTGACCGTCATCGTCAAAACCGTGAATCGGCTCATCCTCTGGATGATCTTTCTTTACGGCATCTATATCATCCTTCACGGCCACCTGAGCCCGGGAGGGGGTTTCGGCGGCGGGGTCGTCCTGGCGCTCGGGTTCCTGGGCGTTCTCCTGGCCTACGGCCGCGGTTTCTCCCTGAATTGGCTGCGCCTGGGAACCCTCCGGGATCTCGAATACTCGGCCCCGCTCCTGTTCCTGGGCTTCGGCCTGGCCGGCATGGCCTGGGGAGGCGCTTTCCTGGCCAACTTCCTTTCCAAAGGGAAGCTCTTCGCCCTGTTGAGCTCGGGCGTCATCCTTCCGCTGAACATCGTCATCGGCCTCAAGGTCGGCCTGTCTCTCTTCCTCGTCGTCCTGGCCCTGGCGGAATTCGATCCGAGTCAAGGAGACGACGAATGACGCTTTACGTTCTCTGTTTCGCCCTCTTCCTGGTCGGCCTGTACGGCATCCTGACCAAGCGGGACCTGGTCAAGATCATCCTCTCGTCGGGGATCATGGGCTATGCCTGCAACATGATGCTGGTCCTCTTCGGTTACCGCCGGGAAGCCTCGTACCCCATCCTCGAAAAAGGCCGGGAGGCGGCGGCCATGGTCGATCCCCTGCCGCAGGCCATGGTCCTGACGGCGATCGTCATCGAACTCGGGATCATCTCCCTGCTCGCGGCCCTGGCCGTTCGCCTGTTCCAGAAATACCGGACCTACGACATCACCAAGATCAGGAGGCTCTCCGGATGATCACGCCGTATTTCGTCATCATCCCCCTGGCCGCGGCTTTCCTCATCCCCCTGGTGTCGAAGCGCAAGACCGGTCCGGCCGTGCTTCTCTCCCTGGCCTCCACGTTCGCCCTCGTCGTCCTTTCGGGATACGCCTTCTTCGGCCGGAGCGGAGAGACCCTGGTCTACAGGATGAGCGGCTGGAAGCTTCCCGTCGGCATCAACCTGGTTCAGGACGCTTTCAGCTCCTTCATGCTGGTGATGGTCAGCCTCATCGCCCTGACCTCGCTCGTCTTTTCGCCGAGATACATCGATCGTCTCGGCGGGGACGCTAAATATTATTCCCTGTTCATGGTCCTGGTCGCCGGCATGAACGGCGTCGTCGTGACGGGCGACCTTTTCAACCTCTTCGTCTTCATGGAGATCGCCATCCTGGCCGCCCTGGCCCTGGTCGCCTACGGGGGCCGGGCCCACGAGTTCGAGGCGGCCTTCAAGTACGCCGTGATGGCCTCGGTCTCGGCCTCGCTCATCCTGATCGGCATCGCCGTCGCCTATAGCGCCACTTCGTCCCTGGGCTTGGCCACGATCTCCCGGGGCCTCGAGCGGCAGAGCCCGATCCTCGTCCTCTGGGTGGGAGGCCTGTTCATGGCCGGCTTCGGCCTCAAGACGGCGGCCATGCCCTTCCACGCCTGGCTTCCCGACGCCCACTCGTCCGCCCCGGCGCCGATATCGGCCATGCTCAGCGGCGTCTTGATCAAAGCCCTGGGCGTCTACGTGCTCATCCGCTTCTTCTACAACGTGCTGGGGGCTCCCCCTCTGTTCCTTCAGATCTTCCTCGTGCTGGGGGCCGTGTCCATCATTCTCGGCGTCCTCCTGGCCATCGGCCAATGGGACATCAAGCGGCTCCTGGCCTATCACAGCATCAGCCAGATCGGTTACATCCTGCTGGCCATGGGGCTCGACACGACCCTGGGGATGATCGGGGCCGTTTATCACATGCTCAATCACGCCGTTTTCAAGTCGCTCCTCTTCTACAACGCGGGAGCCCTGGAAACCGCGTTGGGGACACGGGACCTGAGGGAAATGGGCAACGTTTCCAAGCTTCTCCCCGTCACCTCGGGAACGTCCCTGATCGCTTCCCTGTCGATCTCCGGCGTCCCGCCCTTCAACGGCTTCTTCAGCAAGCTGGTGATCATCATCGCCGCGGTCCAGGCCGGCCAGCCTCTCTTCGCCTTCGTGGCCGTCGTCGGCAGCCTGCTCACGCTGGCCTCTTTCCTGAAGGTCCAGAAGTTCGGGCTGAGGGGCGGGCGTCCCGTCGAGAGGCTGATCGGGGAGGTCGACGGGGGGATGAAAACGGCCATGATCCTGCTCGCCGCGCTGTGCCTGGTCACGAGCCTGCTCATCGTCCCGGGGATCCGGGAAACGACGATCGACCCGGTGGTCAAGGTCATCATGGAAAAAACCGGGCACGCCCAGATCGTTTTGGAGAAATGAGAACATGAAAGCCCGAACGCAAAGCCGGATCCTCGTTTTCGCCCTGGCTTTTTTAGCTTGGATGGCCTTGACGGCGGGCGCCGGCGTCCAGGAGATGGCCGCGGGAATCGTGGTCGCCTTCGTGGTGACCTTCGTCGCCGGGCATTTCCTGACCGGGTTTCCCCGCCGCGGGTTCCTTCGGCGGGCCGGTTTCTCGCTCCTTTATTTTCTCCGGTTCCTGTGGGAGATGATCAAGGCCAACGTTCAGGTCGCCATGATCGTCCTCCATCCCCTTCGCCCGATCCGGCCCGGCATCGTCAAGATCCGGACCGGTCTCACGAGGGACACGGCCCTGACCATCCTGGCCAACTCCATCACCCTCACGCCGGGGACGTTCACCGTGGACATCCATCCCGAGGGCGGAGAACTCTATATCCACTGCCTCTCCGTCGACGGGACCGACATCGAGGAGAACACCAGGAGGATCGGCGGGCGTTTCGAACGGACCCTGAAGGAGATTTTCGAATGAGAATCCTGCGCTGGCTGGCCGGAGCGATCGTCATCGGCGCCCTGGCCGGCCTCAACTTCTTCGTGTTCGAAGGGCCGCTCCTGGTCAAGCTCATCAACGTCAGCCTGTTCAGCGCCCTCGTCGTCCTCTACCGGGTCATCCGCGGGCCCAGCCCGGCCGACCGGGTGATCGCCCTGGACATCCTGGGCGTCCTCATCATCGGCGTGCTGGCCCTTCTCGGCCTCTATTACGAGCAAGGGTTCTTCATGGACATCGCCCTCATCTGGGCGCTCCTGAGCTTCGTCGCCGCCCTGGCCTTCGCCAAGGTCCTCGAGGGGAGGCGTCTCGATGATTAGGCACATGATCGGCATGGCCTTCATATGGATCGGGATGCTTTTCAATTTCCTCGGCGTTCTCGGCCTGCTCCGCTTGCCTGACGTCTACACCCGCCTTCAGGCCGCCACAAAGTGCGTGACCTTCGGCTCCGCAGGCCTGCTCTTCGGCGTCTTCGTCCTGAAGGGGTTGACCAGCTTCGGCTTCAAGGTCCTTCTGGCCATCGCTTTCATCTTCCTCACGGCGCCGATCTCCGCCCACGCCATCGCCCGGGCCGCCCACCGGAGCCGCGTTCCCCTCTGCCCGGAAAGCGTGGCCGATCTCTATGAAGCCGATCATGAGTTGAAAGAGGAGGGCCGCCATGCGTCTTCCTAAGGTCCGGGAGATCGGCGAGGCGCTGAGGTCGTTTTTCTCCGCCCCCTACACGACGAAATATCCGGCCGGGCCGAGCGCGTCTTTCCCGGCCTACCGCGGCCTGCCCCGATACGACAAGGATCACTGTGTCGGCTGCGGGACCTGCGCCCAAGTGTGTCCCTCTCAAGCCATCGAGGCCGACGACGACGTCCCGGGCAAGGTGCGCCGGCTGCGTGTCGATTTCGGCTCGTGCATTCAGTGCGGTCAGTGCGCGGAACAATGCATCACGGGCAAAGGCATCCTCAACACGGACGAATACTCGCTCGCCGTCAAGGACGTCGCCGCCCCGGCGGCGTTCGAAACGGTCGAGAAAGAGCTCGTGCTCTGCGAGTGCTGCGGCCAGGTCATCGCCTGTCGGGAACATCTCCTCTGGATCAAGGAGCGGCTGGGGGCCAAGGCCTTCGCCCATCCCACTCTTCTCCTGGCCGCCGAGCGGCTGCTGGCCGAGGTCGAGCCGTCGAAGCCGAAATCCCGGCTCCGGCGCGAGGACCAGATCAAGGAGGCCTGCGCCCGGTGCCGCCAGAGGATCGTCACGATCGACGATTTCTCCGGCACCGGCTCCCCAGGCCTATAAGGAGGGTCATCAATGAACACCGTCAGGAGCATGCTGAAAATGAAAGGCCATGTCGTCTGGAGCACGAGCCCGGACGCCACAGTCTATGACGCTCTGAAGATCCTGGCCGACAAGGACATCGGTGCTCTTCCGGTCGTGGAGGCCGGGAAAGTGATCGGCATCTTCTCGGAGCGGGACTACGCACGGAAGGTCGTCCTGGAGGGGAAGTCCTCGCTCCATACGCCGGTCCGGGAGGTCATGGCGTCGCCCATCTATTGCGTCCGGCCGGAGACCACCAATGAGGAATGCATGGCCCTCATGACCGAAAAGCGCATCCGGCATCTTCCCGTGATGAGCGAGGAGGGCCTGGTGGGTCTCGTCTCCATCGGCGACGTGGTCAAATCGCTCATCGCCGATCAGCAGTTCACGATCGAGCGCCTTCAGGATTACGCCATCGGCAAGTACATGTGAACGGCCCGGCCGCCGCGGCCGCCGGGAGCGAATCGGGCCCGGTGCCGAGGTCCCGGACGGCGCTTGACAATCCCGGACGCGTTCTGCTATAAATCCGCTCTTATTCCATTGGAGATGGCCTCATTACCCTAGGCAGCTTCTTCCGGCAAGCAGGGCCGGCCGACGGCCGAACCATCGCCTCCGCCCCCGTCACCTCCGTCGCTCCCGACCATGCCCCTGTCGCCCCCGGTCCCCTGCGGAAAGACCTCAACTTCGAACGGGAGGAATGAACTTGGTCGTCGATAAAGAGAAGATCCAGTCGTATATCGACAAGCATGACGGCAAGAAGGACAGCCTGATCGCCATCCTCCAGGACATCCAGAACGAGCACAACTACCTCCCCCAGGAAGCCCTGCGCTATGTCGCCAAGGTCTTGAAGATCCCCCTGTCCGACGTCGTCGGAGTGGCCACGTTCTACCGGGCCTTCAGCCTGACGCCGCGGGGGAAACATACCTGCACGGTCTGCCTGGGCACGGCCTGCCACGTCCGCGGCGGGCCCAAGATCCTCGACGAGTTCGAGCGGCGGCTCAAGGTCCGGCCCGGCGAGACGACCAAGGACAACACGTTCACCTTGGAGACCGTGGCCTGCCTCGGGTGCTGCGCCATCGGGCCCGTCGTCGTGGTCGACAAGGATTATCACGCCCACACGTCCGTCCGGCAGGTCGGCCCGATCCTCGGCAAGTACAAGAAATGAGACCTCCCATGAAGAAAACCGACAGGCTTGAAACCGCGAAGGACCTCAAGGCCCGCATCGACGAACTCGTCCGGGCCCGCAAGGCCGACACCCGGCCCTCGCTGACCGTCTCCGCGGGGACCTGCGGCCGGGCCCGGGGCTCGATGAAGGTCATCGAATCGCTCCGGAGGGCCATCAAGGCCCAGAAGCTCGAGAAGCGCGTCCATCTCAAGATCACCGGCTGCCACGGCTTTTGCGAGGCCGAGCCCAACATCCTCATCCATCCCCATGGCCTTTTCTACCAGAAGGTCGAGCCCCGCAAGGCGAAGGCCATCATCACCGAGACCGTCCGCAAGAAGAAGGTCCTCCCCGAGCTTCTCTACGTCGATCCCGAGACGGGGAAGCGGGCCGACAAGGAATCGGCCATTCCCTTCTACGGCAAGCAGAAGAGGATCGTCCTCGGCGACAATCCCCTCATCGATCCGACGTCGATCGACGATTATTTCTCGATCGGCGGCTACCGGCCCTTCCTCAAGGCCCTGACGAAGATGACCCCCGACGAGGTCGTCGGCGAGGTCAAGGCCTCCGGCCTTCGCGGCCGGGGCGGCGCCGGCTTCCCGACCGGGACGAAATGGGAGCTGGCCCGCAAGGCCAAGGGCGACGTCAAATACGTCATCTGCAACGCCGACGAGGGCGACCCCGGGGCCTACATGGACCGCAGCCTCCTCGAGGGCAATCCGCATCGGGTCCTCGAAGGGATGATGATCGGGGCCTACGCCATCGGGGCCCGGGACGGTTATCTCTACGTCCGCGACGAATACCCGCTGGCCGTCAAGCACGTCACCCTGGCCATCGACGAGCTCTATAAGATCGGGCTCCTGGGGAAGAACATCCTCGGGACCGGCTTCGACTTCGACATCCACATCGCCAAGGGCGCCGGAGCGTTCGTGTGCGGGGAGGAAACGGCCCTCATCGCCTCCATCGAAGGCCGGGTGGGCGAGCCCCGCCAACGGCCGCCGTTCCCGGCCCAAAAGGGCCTGTGGCGGAAACCGACGAACATCAATAACGTCGAGACCTGGGGGACCGTGCCTCTCATCGTCGACAAAGGCGCCGAATGGTTCTCCAAGATCGGCACCGACAACAGCAAGGGCACCAAGATCTTCTCGCTGGTCGGCAAGATCAACAACACGGGCCTCGTCGAGGTCCCGATGGGCATGACCCTGCGCGAGATCATCTTCGACGTCGGAGGCGGCATCCCGGGCAACGGCAAGTTCAAGGCCGTCCAGACCGGCGGACCATCGGGCGGCTGCATTCCCAAGGAGATGCTGGACCTGCCCATCGACTACCAGAGCCTGGCCCAGGCCGGGTCGATCATGGGCTCGGGCGGCATGATCGTCATGGACGAGAAGACCTGCATGGTCGACCTTGCCAAGTACTTCCTGAACTTCCTGCGCGACGAGTCGTGCGGCAAGTGCGTCTCCTGCCGGGAAGGGACCCAGCGGATGCACGAGATCCTCAAGAACGTCACGGACGGGCGGGCGGCCCTGGAAGACATCGCCGTCCTCGAGGATCTGGCCGCGGCCGTCAAGGACGCCTCGATGTGCGGCTTGGGCCAGACGGCGGCCAACCCCGTCCTGTCGACCCTGAAATACTTCCGATCGGAGTACGAGAAGCACGTCATCGAGAAAAGATGCCCGGCCATGGTCTGCAAGGAGATCGTCTCCGCGCCCTGCCAGTACGTCTGCCCCCTCGGCCAGGAAGCCGCCACCTATATCTCTCTCGTCGCCCGCCGGCAGTTCGAAGAGGCCTTCCGCATCATCCGCAAGGACAACCCTCTGCCGTCGGTCTGCGGCCGGGTCTGCAGCCGGGCCTGCGAGTCGGCCTGCCGGGCCGGCGAGATCGGCGAGCCCATCGCCATCCGGGCCCTCAAGCGCTCCGTCATGGACTGGGCGAAGGCCAAGGGCATGGACAAGCCGGAGAAGTTCCCGGTCACCAAGGAGGACAAGGTGGCCATCGTCGGGGCCGGCCCGGCCGGTCTGGCGGCGGCCTACGAGCTGGTCCGCAAGGGCTATCCGACGAGGATCTTCGAATCCCTGCCCGTCGCCGGCGGCATGCTCCGGGTGACCATCCCCGACCATCGCCTGCCCAAGGACATCCTCGAGGACGACCTCCAGTATCTCATCGACTGCGGCGTCAACATCAAGACGAACATGACCATGGGCAAAGACTTCAGTCTCGACGACCTCTACCATCAGGGGTACAAGGCCGTCTTTCTGGCGACCGGGGCCCACAAGCCCATCGAGATCGGAGTGCCCGGCGAAGAGGCCGAGGGCGTCCTCCAGGCCCTCGAATATTTAAAGGATCATCACCTCGGGATCCCCGTCCCGCTCGGGGCTAAAGTGGCCGTCGTCGGAGGCGGCAACTCGGCCATCGACGCGGCCCGGGTCGCCTTCCGCGACAAGCGCGTCAAGGAGGTCACGGTCCTCTACCGCCGGACGAAGGACGAGATGCCGGCCTATGCGGAAGAGGTCGAGGCGGCCCTCGAAGAGGGCATCAAGATTCGGTTCCTCACGGCCCCGACCCGGGTCCGGACGAGCGACGGCCGGGTCGTCGGCATCGAATGCCTCGAAATGAAGCTCGGGGACAAGGACGAAAGCGGCCGGCGCAAGCCCGTCCCCGTGCCCGGTTCGGAGTTCCAGGTCCCGGCCGACACGCTCATCCTGGCCATCAGCGAACGGGCCTACACGCCTTACCTCCGGGACAGCGACGGCCTGACCCTGTCCGACAAATGGGGGACGATCATCGTCGATCCGGCGACCCTGGCCACGACCCGGCCCGGGGTGTTCGCCGGAGGGGACGTCGTCACGGGCCCGAGCAGCGTCGTCGACGCCATCGCCGCCGGCAAGCTGGCCGCCCGGTCCATCGAGAACTACCTCGAGGGCCGCATCCTGCCCCGGACCCACGAGCTCACGCGGCCCTCCATGTACGTGGAGCCGGTCAAGCTCTCGGACGACGAGGTCCAAAACGCCAAGCGGGCCAAGATGCCCCACCTTCCGGTCTCGAAGAGGAAGTCCGGCCACGAGGAGATCGAGCTCGGCTTCCCCAAGGACGTGGCCGTCAAGGAGGCCCGCCGCTGCCTGAGGTGCGACCTCGAGACCGAGGACGGCAAGAAAGCCATAGGACGTGACATATGATCGAACTCATCCTCAACGGTCTGCAGGTCAAGGCCGAGGAGGGCTGGACGGTCCTCGAGACCGCCAAGTTCTACGGCCTCGAGATCCCGACCCTCTGCCACCACGAGGGCCTGACGCCCTACGGGGGGTGCCGGCTCTGTCTCGTCGAGATCGGCGAGCCGGGGCGGTCGAAGCTCGTGACATCATGCACCTACCCCGCCGAGCCCGGCCTCGTCGTCCGGACCGACACGAAGCGGGTCATGGACGCCCGGCGGATGATGATCGAGCTCATGCTCTCCGTCGCCCCGGGCTCCAAGCAGCTCCAGGACCTGGCCTCGAAGTTCGGGGTCACGCGGGTCCGCTTCAAACCCAAGAACGAGGAATGCATCCTCTGCGGGCTCTGCGTCCGGATGTGCGCCGAGCAGATGGACGCCCGGGCCATCGGCTTCCAGCAGCGCGGCTACAAAAGGAAGATCTCGACGCCGTTCGACATGCGCTCGGAAGAGTGCCGTCTCTGCGGCGCCTGCATGTACATCTGCCCGGC
>Ga0194126_10001935_pt1 | contig 33934 bp, 34 predicted proteins | sample TA2KigC150mmetaG_FD_148641 | JGI IMG/M metagenome (GOLD analysis project Ga0194126, IMG submission 148641) | Freshwater microbial communities from Lake Tanganyika, Tanzania - TA2015035 Kigoma Deep Cast 150m | ecosystem: Environmental > Aquatic > Freshwater > Lake | place: Tanzania: Lake... | reverse complement strand
TGGCCATCTCGGCTTCCAGCGCCCTCTCGACTACCAGCTTGGTGAGTTGCTTGAGCAACCCGTTCTCGCCAATCAGGTCTTCCGGCTTTCGGTAATTCGCTAACAGGCTATCTATCAGCTCGGGGGGTACATCGTGCTTCAGTACGGTCATCATCGCTCCTGGCAATGCGGCAGTTTCCTGCCGGGGGACCGTTTACACAAAAATTCTTACACCCTCCAGGTGGTCACTTGTGACTATGCTCAGAATTGGTCGCTACCAGACCGTTTCTGGGAACGGGTAAGTTATGCGAGTCTCCATCAGAGTCTGTATTTCCTTCGCCGTTGCGGTGTTCGCTGTCCAGGCCCAAGCCAAGACGGCCAGCGAGATATTCGAGCAAGCATCCCCAAGCGTGGTCGTTGTGTATGGCGCTGATGCCAAGGGCAAGAAGCAGAGCCAGGGCAGCGGCGTCGTCCTGCCGGGTGGCGAAGTGGCGACCAACTGCCATGTTCTGAAAGGCGCCCTCGACTACTCGATCCACTACAGCAACAAGACCTACCCAGCCACAATCAGGCACAGCGACTGGGACCGGGATGTGTGCAGCCTGACCGTGCCGGGGCTGAACGCCATGCCCGCTACCTTGGGCGCAACCCGCAATCTGAAGGTCGGTCAGCGGGTATACGTCATCGGCGCGCCACGGGGACTCGAACTCACCCTGTCTGAAGGCATCGTCTCCAGCCTGCGCGAGATGGACGGCGGACGCTACATCCAGACCACCGCGCCAATCTCCCCAGGTTCCAGCGGCGGCGGCCTGTTCGACGACGAGGGCCGCTTGATCGGTCTGCCGACCTTCTATCTGGACAAAGGGCAGCAACTCAATTTCGCCGTGCCAGTGGAGTGGGTGAAGGCTTTGCCAGAGCGGCATGCCTCACAAGCCCAAACCGAACAGGATGGAGCCGCATGGTTGAACAAGGCAGGCGCTCTGGTGGAAAAAAAGGATTGGCCCGCCTTGCTTCGGCACGCCCAACGCTGGACGGAAGCACAACCAAGGAGTGCTGAAGCGTGGAACTACCTCGGCCGCGCCTATGAAGAGACCGGTCAAGACGCGAAGATGTTCGAGGCCAAGGAACAGGCCCTGCGCATCAAGCCGGATGACGCTCTTGGCTGGTTCCTCCTCGGCTTGACCTACGAGTTAGCCGGTCAACTCACGAAGGCGATCGAGGCCTATCAACAAGACCTACGCATCGACCCTAATGCCGATAAGTGGGCCGTCCTCGGCCACGCCTATAAAGACGCCGGTCAACTCACGAATGCGATTGATGCCTATCAACAGGCCGTGCGCATCAAACCGGAAAGGGCTGATTGGTGGCAACTGCTCGGCAAAGCCTATATAGACTCGGGTCAACTCACTAAGGCGATCGAGGCCTATCGACAGGCATTGCGTATAGACCAAAATGATGCAGGTTCTTGGTTTTATCTGGGCTTAGCCTATTCCAAGTCCAGTCAAACATCGAAGGCGATCGAGGCTTACCAGCAAGCTGTGCGCATCGACCCGAAGGAATCATCAGCTTGGCACAACCTGGGAATTGCCTATGTGGAGACCGGTCAATTCTCCAAGGCGATCGAGGCCTTTCAGCAGGCTTTGCGTATCGACCAGAAAGATGCTGACGCTTGGTACGGCTTGGGCATCACCTACAAGAAAAATGGCCAGACCAGCAAGGTGATGGAAATCTATCGCAAATTATCAAAATTGGATCCCGACAAGGCCGAACAGTTTTTCAACGAAGCCATACTCCCCTGACAGGCTGAGGCAATCGTTGCTGGCTAGGCATCACGTTGCGCCTTCAACACCTTCGCCAGCGACCTCAACACTAGACGCTCCCCTCCCTTCCAGGCATTCCGCGCCACCTTAGCCTTTCCCTCTGCCGACCTTGGCCCCGTGGATTTCTCCCACGGCCGATGCAGTCGGCACCGTGCCGCACTCGCTGCCCGATGCTCGGGCGTCCGGTAGTAGCTCATGGCCCACCTCTGACAGTTCGCTTTGCTCGATTCCGTTTTCCCGCGCACACGCAGGAACGCCGTTGTTCACTTGCTGCGGGCCTGTCGTTACGTTCGCCTGCCGCGCATAGACCACCGGCGGGTTCTTGATGTTCGCCAGGGTTTCCAACGTCGCCCGGCATTGACTCTGCGCCTTCAAGGCCAAACGCAAGTATTTCTCTCCAGCATCGGGGTACTCGTTGAAGTTCAACATAGCTCGCTGGGCGAGTCCGTTGTAGATGGCGTTCAGCGAATGTGCCTGGGCCACGAGTAAACCTTCCGCATGCGACAGATTCCCCGCCTTGGTGGCCTTTACCTGGGCTTCGAGTGCCTCAGCCAATTCGGCGAGGTACAAGTTGTCCGCGCCCCATTCGCGCGCGGCATAGGCTTTCATCGAAAGGACGTTGCTGAACGCCGGATTCATCACATGTCTGGCAATGGCGGCCTCGTTGCTCTCGCCGGGCTTGGTCAAAATGTTCAGGGCAGCCGGGCCTTTCACCGGTCCAGGAGGGAGCTTAGGTCCATCGGACTTCTTCTTCGCCGCCATTACGTGCCCTCCCAAGGGGGGCCATCATCCAGGCCCGCAGGCCCAGGGTCCTGTCGCGGTTTCGGCTCACCCTTCACAGCCTGCCGCTTGCGGTTGACGTGGTAGGCGGTCAATGCGGCATGGGCCACCATGTCCAGGGCGGCGCGGGCCTCGCCGTTGTGGCTCCAGACCTTCGGCGTCAGCACCCCGGACAGGCTCACGCTGTCCCCTTCCTGGAGCGCCAGAAGGACAGCGCACACCCCCTTGTCGAAGGCAATCACGTTCACGAACAGCGCGTCGCCGTCAGCGGTCGGAGTGCGCACCTTGGCCGTGACAAAGGGCTTGCCGCTCTGCCCTACCCGTTGCGCGGGCTTGCCGTAGAGCTTCCCGCCTATCTGTCCGTCAATCATCGTTCCACCTCTCAGAAGTAAGCGCCAAGGCTGGCAAACACCAGCACCAGGCGATGCAGCCATGCCCGGAATTTCCCTTCCCGCCGTTTCCCGCCCCTTATAGGGGCGGCGGGAATCGCGGGAAAACCCGGCAGTTCCCGAATCTTCCCGTGGCGGGAATCGCGGGAAGGTTTCAGCGCACCCATACGAACCCCCGGTCCACGGCAATCAGCCCCTTTCCCTGGAGCCCCGTCAAAGCCTGCTTGGCGCGTTCGGTCTTGCGCTTGGGTTCCACCTCCGCAAGTTGTTCGCGGATGCGGTCTATGGCGGCGTCCAGTGTCACGGCGGGCCGGTTCAATGGCAGGGTTTCGGGGGCGTCCTTGGGGCGTGCATCCCCGGCCTGGCGCAACATCTCGCCCAGGGCGTCCCAGGCCACCCGCTGATTGCCGGACTTGGGCGGCAGCACCCGGCGAAACTCGGCGGGGCCTGTGTCGGGTTCCACCACGCAGGATGTGACAGGTTCGCCGTCGTCATCCAGGCCGATGTCCACCACCGCCAGCCGGAAGGGGTAGGCCTCGCCGTCGTTGCCGTCCTTGGCCTTGGCGATGCGCCAGTCGCGGCGGTCATCAACGCGGGTCACCTCGATGGCGGCATCCAGGGCGGCGTGCAGGCTGGAATGCCCGCGCAGTCCCTTGGCCTGGTCCTTCCCGGAGTGGTGAATTAACAGCACCACCCCGCCCAGCTTCGCTTGCAAGGCCTTGGCGGCGGCAACCAGCAGTCCCATGTCCACGCTGGAGTTCTCGTCCATGCCCGGCGCGGCCCGGTTCAGGGTGTCGATAACCAGCAGGCCACCGGCACCTCCCGAAGCCACCACGGCCTCGGCCATCTCGTCCACGTCCTCCAGACTGCGCAGGTCGAAGGGCTGCATGACAAAGTGCAAACCGATAGGCAGGTCATGCCCCTGGTGCAGTTGCCATGCCTGCACACGTTGCGCGAATCCGGCCTCGCCCTCCAGTGCCACATAGGCCACGGTGGCACGGCTTACCCGGCAGTCGAACCATTCTTTTCCGGCGGCCACGGCTGCGCACAGGTCCAGGGCCAGGAAGCTCTTGCCGCTGCCACTCGCCCCATACAGCGCGGCGAGACCTTGCGCGGGTAGCACGCCACGCACCAGCCAGCGCAGGGGCGGCAGGTTCATCAACTCCGATGCGCCCAGCAGGCGGTAACGCATGGGCAGCGTCTTGGCCTGGCACAGCAGTTCGGCCAGTTCCTCCGCGCCATGCTCCAAGGCGTAGTCGTTGGCGTCGTAGTTGGTGGGCTTGTCCTGGGGTAGTTCCACCCACTCACCGCGTACTGCTCGGGCAATGCTTGCGGCCTGGGCTTCCTTGCCCCGGTCGGGCACCAGAATCATGCGGCGGTCTGGATAGGCGCGGCGCAGGATGTCCGCCACCGTCGCCGTGCGTCCAGCCCCGAAGCACAACACGGCAGCGCAACCCGTGGCGCTCCAGCAAGCCCAGGCCTGGCCGATGCCCTCCACGATGGAGATGCGGCCGGACTCTGCCAGGTCCCCCACCACGAACAAGCCGTCCTCGAAGGACGCACCGGGTAGGTTCAGCTTCTTGCCCTGGCCCGGCGGCGGTATGAATTGCAGGGTGCGCAGTTCACCGGACAGAGACCAAGCCGGCACCACCAGCCAGCCCGCCACTCGCTGCCCGGCGATGCTCAGGGCTTCGTCCGCAGGCACCACGCGCAGGCCATCCGGGCGGCCACGCTTGGCGCGGATGTACCCGTGGGCCTCGGTGGCGGGCTCGAACCGTTCCCATAGGCCCAGGGCCGTCATAGTGGCCCGTGGCGGGGTTTTGTCGCGGTGGATAGGGTTCGGTATGGGCCGGGCGATTTGCGGCGCTCTATGGCCGTTTCTGCGCGTCGTTTTCGTCGGGTCTTTCCAACCTGCAGCGAAAGCCATGCTGAACAGTGTCCCAGCCTTCACTGGACCATCGGAAAACGAACGCCAGACCGTTGCGCAATCCCGCTCACCGCCGAAGTTCGCGGCCTGACTGCTCCAGGCCGTGAAGTCGTCCAGGCTCAGACCGGCGGCCTTGGCGGCCATTCCGGCCCTGACCCATTCCTCGCGGCTGCAACCAGGGTCAAGGCATCGCAGGGCGTCCCGGGCGCGGGCGAGGCTATCCATGGTGCGCTCCCGCCTCGCGTAGCGCCCAGCGCGGCAGGCAGTACTCGGCAACAGGCCGCTTCCTGCCGGGTATCTGTACGGGCACTGAGATTACAGGCCAGCCCAGGTACTTCAGTTCCTGGATGCTGGCGGACAGTCGCCACGAGTTTTCCAACCACTCCAGCTGCCTGAGGCGTCGGCCTTTCAGCAGAACAGCCAGGACACGCCCCGCCAGGCTGTCCGGGCTAGGGTATGATGCGTTCAGAACCCTCTCGAACAGTTCACCCTGTTCCGGTTCCACCCCGCGCCCGCCACCTCGTCCAAGGTTGTCTGCGGGCGCAGTCATTTCCGGCTTCCATTCAGAAGCTCGGCAGTCTCGGCCACCGGCGCCAGTAGGCGGCCTCCTACTTTAGAAAGCCTGATGCCGTAGACCTCGCCCCGTGTGCAATGGAGCTTCCGCAAAGTCTGTTCGGCCTTGCACAAGACCTGGGCGAGTTCGCGGAGGGTGATGTAGTCCCGATTACCTGCCAGCCTGGCAAGACCAGGGGGGGTGGTGATTTGTGATGCTGTCATGGTTAACACCTTCCAAGTCGTTGAGGGTGTTACCAATTAAGTGCCGGGAAAATTCCCCGGCAAACGCAGACAAGAAAGCCAGAAAACCCGCGTGGTTACTGGCTTTCAGGCTGTTTAATGAATACGGGGAAACTCACCGGAATGACATTTCCCGGATTTCCCGGTCGCCTATTCTGTTGGCTTGCTGCGCTTCCTCGTCCATCGCCCACCCTGTAGGGCCTCTCGCAAAATATTTGCGGCGGTCAATTGCCCATTCGGACCGGTGATACACCGCTTAATTGCCTCCCGTGCCACCCGCCCAGACATGTCGACATTGCTTGACCATGCCCCGGCTTTCGCGTCCTGCGCATCCAACTCATCCGCAATCTTGCGGCATTCTTCCTTCCAATCGTTCCCGGGCTTGCTGCTGGTTGGCTTGTTGACCACTTGTGCAGACTTTGCGCTTGGGTCTGGAAACTTGTATTTGATGTAGGGCTCTTCCTTGCCCAGCCAGTCGTTAAGCTGGTTCCAGCGGGCTTCCTCGTAGTCCTCCCTTGCGTGTGAAGCATGGCCTGGGCCGTACAGATAGCGGGCATTCTCCCCTGGCCCATAGACCGGCAGGTCACCACGCTTTGCGGCAGCCATCAGCTTCTTCAGCATCGCGTCGGCACGTTCGCCCGCCTCCGCTTCCAGTCGTTGCGCGGCTTCTTCCAGGGTGTAACGGCCAGCCTTCCGCTTTTCCTCGGACTGCTGGACATAGATGGCGGCCAGCATTGGGCCTGTTGCCTGGTTCATCGTGTGGGGTGCGAAAGAATCGCCCAGCGCAACAACAAGCCCGTCAAGTGTCCATGATGGCCTACGCTCGGCCAGCCATTCAGTCAGCGCACAAACCTTGACGCGCAGGTCATCGGACCATGCGCCCTGTGCATGTTGTTCGTCGGGCCAGCGGATAGGGTCGATGCAATACGCCAGCCTTGCCGCTTGGTCTGGGCTGATATTGTGGCGGCCTGCCCAGTAGTCCCAATTGATAGGCTCCCCGGTATAGACAAGTTCCGCCACCCCGGCGACATCGGGGTCATTGGCGACGGTTTGCGGGCCTTGGCGTGCGGCGCTATTTATCCGTTTCGACATGCGCACTCCTTCCAGTGCCTCCTTCGATAAGGGGCACCAGACAGGCAGGCGAAGGTATCCCGCTTTTCGGCCCGTCGGCCTAGTCTGGCGCTTACTCTGTCAGGCCACCACCCGCAAACCGGGCTTCGCCTGCTCCGGCTGGAACTCAATGCCCGCCTGCTCCAGCATCCACGCTTCAATCTTGTCATGCCACATGCGCAACAGGTCCAGGGGGCGCTCCCGATAGTGCTTCTCTGCCAGGGCGCTAGGCTTGTGACCCATGATTTGTGCCACGATGCCAACGGGGCATTCCACCCACTCGGTCAGACTGCCGAAGCTCCGGCGCAGGCCATGCAGGGACACATGCGGCAGGCCGGCGGCGGCAAGGGCTTTCACATGCTGGATGCGCGGCTCCTGGATGCGGCCATTCGCGGCGGTGGGGCTGCTGAATACCCAGGGCAGGGGCTTACCGCTCTTGTCCTTGCGACGCGGCAGGGTGGCCAACAAGGATGCCAGATAGGGGGTCAGCGGAATGGTGCGCTCCCCTTCCACCTTGTCATGGATGGTCAAGCTACGCCATTGGAAGTCCAGTCCGTCCCAGGTAAGGCTTGCCAACTCCTCCCGGCGCGCCCCTGTCAACAAGAGCCCTTGCAAATAGGCGGAAATCACGGGGTTGTTGATGCGCTTCACGGCCTCGAACCAGGAGCGCAACTGCTCGCGTTGCAGGCTGTCATTCTTCTTCGCGCCGATGGTGGGGGCTTTCTCCCGTACTTCCTTGGTGGTGCAGGCATTGGCATGAGTGGCCGGCCCGTATTCCTTGTGCTCGGCACACCAGCCAATGAAGGCCTTGAGCGCGCGATAGGCCTGGTCGGCTTGACCCGGTCCACGCTTGATTTCCTTGTCGAGCCACTTCCCCACGGCGTCGGCGTCCAGTTCGGGCAGCCTCAGGGCCAGGAGGGGGTAGAGTGGGCCAGACCTGGTGGTCATGGGGTCGGTGGGCTTGCGGCCACGGCTGCGAGGCTGGCCGCCCTCCTTCGCCAGGGTCTCAAGGTTCCATAGGTGGCGGGGGCTCCATTTCACCTTACGGGCGTCAAGGTAGATGGCCCAGGCTTCCCCCACGGTCACATCCTGGCGACGCTGCTCTGCCCGCTTGGCCTCGATTGCGGCGGCCTGTTCCTTGAGTATCTGTCGCGGGTCGATGCCCTGGTCGGTCAGGGCCTTCAGCCTGGTGGCCTCGGCCTGTGCCTTGCCGATAGCCCAGGTTCGAACGTCGCCTACGGTCATGCGCAGGGTCTTGCCGTGCAGGCGGGTCTCGAAGATGTAGGACTTCGCGCCCTTGGCGGTCACTCTCAGCCCCAAGCCGGGCGTCTTGCCGTCCCAGTAGATGCTTTGCTGCCTGCCCGCTTCGCACCGGAAACTTGCCACCCTGTCAGCCGTGAAATTGTCCCGCTTGCCCATCGTCCCACCTCGTCATGTAGGCACTGTGTAGGCAAATTATAGCAACACTCGGGAATGTAGCGGAAAACTACAAAGCTACAGAATCACCACATAAGCCAGTATTTATGGGCATCTTCGGTTCTTATCGGGTCATCAATCAACGCCGAGAAATCCTGATTTATGCCTACTCCTAAGGGGAGGGTCGCAGGTTCGATTCCTGCCGTGGGCGCCAGCTTCTCCGCTACTCGACCTTGTAGGCCGCCAGTTCCGCCAGCTTGGCCAGGGCGGAGCCGGAAGCCAGCACGGTGCGCGCCCGTTCCACCCCGTTCGTAAGACTGTCCGCCACGCCCGCCGCGTAGATGGCGGCACCGGCGTTGAGGGCGACGATGTCGCGTTCCGGTCCCGGCGTGTCGTCCAGGGCACGCAGCACGCGCTCCTTCGATTCCTCCACGGTGTCCACCCGCAGGCTGGCGATGTCGTGGGTTTGCAGGCCGAATTGCGCCGGGTGCAGCACGTATTCGCGGATTTCGCCGTCGCGCAGCTCGCCCACCAGGGTCTCGCCGGAAATCGAGATCTCGTCGAGGCCCTCGCGGCCGTGCACGATCAGCACCCGCTCGCTGCCCAGGCGCTGCAGCACGCGCACCTGGATGCCCACCAGGTCGGGGTGGAACACCCCCATCACCTGGTTGGGCGCGCCGGCCGGGTTGGTGAGCGGCCCGAGAATGTTGAACAGGGTGCGCACGCCGAGTTCGCGGCGCACCGGCGCGGCATGCTTCATGGCGCCGTGGAAGTTGGGGGCGAACATGAAGCCCACGCCGACGTCCTCGATGCAGCGGGCCACCTGCTCCGGCGTCATGTTGATGTTGACGCCGAGGGCCTCCAGCACGTCGGCGCTGCCCGACTTCGACGACACCGAACGCCCGCCGTGCTTGGCCACGCGCGCGCCGGCCGCGGCCGCCACGAAGGCGGCGGCGGTGGAAATGTTGAAGGTGTGGGCGGCGTCGCCGCCGGTGCCGCAGGTATCGACCAGATGGAAGGTATCGCGCACCGGCACCTTGGTGGCGAATTCGCGCATCACCGTGGCGGCAGCGCTGATCTCGCCGATGGTCTCCTTCTTCACGCGCAGGCCGGTGATGAGCGCGGCGATCAGCACCGGGCTCATCTCCCCGGTCATGATCTGGCGCATCAGGCCGAGCATCTCGTCGTGGAAGATCTCGCGATGCTCGATGATACGGTTCAGGGCGTCCTGGGGTTTCAGGGTGGCGCTCATCTGCGGGACTCCTCCAGAAAATTCTTCAGTAATTGATGGCCGTGTTCGGTCAGGATGGATTCGGGGTGGAACTGCACGCCTTCCACCGCCAGCGACTTGTGGCGCACCCCCATGATCTCGCCATCCTCGGTCCAGGCGGTGATCTCCAGGCAGTCGGGCAGGGTGTCGCGCTCGATCACCAGGGAGTGGTAGCGGGTCGCCGTGAACGGATTGGGCAGGCCGCGGAACACCCCCTTGTCGGCGTGATGGATCGGCGAAGTCTTGCCGTGCATGAGTTCCCTGGCGTGGACGATGCGGCCGCCGAAGGCCTGGCCGATGCTCTGGTGGCCCAGGCAGACGCCCAGGATCGGCACGCGGCCGGCAAAGGCATGAATCACCGGCACCGACACGCCTGCCTCGTTCGGCGTGCACGGCCCGGGCGAGACGACGATGCGCGCCGGTTGCAAGGCCTCGATCTGCTCCACGGTGATTTCGTCATTGCGGTGCACCCGCACGTCCTCGCCCAGTTCCCCGAAGTACTGCACCAGGTTGTAGGTGAAGGAATCGTAGTTGTCGATCATCAAAAGCATGCCGACGGTTTCCTGTCATGGGTCAAGGTCATGAATTGTCCATGAGGCCGCGCTCATGAGGAACCCCATGCGATGAAGTGACGCCTCGTGAGGTGCGGGTGGCGGCGCACGACGGCCCGTTCAGGCCGGACAAAACAGGGGCGGCCTCGATGTGGCCGGAGTCACCCACCCTCGCCGACCGTGAACAGCCGGTCGCGTCCCGCCTGTTTCGCGGCGTAGAGGGCCAGGTCGGCGGCGCGCATGAGGGTTTCGGCGTCGTCGCCGTGCAGGGGGGCGAGGGCGATGCCGGCGGAGAAGGTGACGGCGGGCAGGGGGCGGTCGTGGATGTGGATCTCCGCGTCGCGCACCAGGTTGGCGATGCGCGACAGGCGCTCGCGGGCTTCGTGCAGTTCGGCGCGCGGCATGACGGCGACCAGTTCCTCGCCACCGTAGCGGCAGGCGATGTCGGAGGCGCGCAGGTGTTCGCGCAGGATGCGGGAGACCTCGATGAGCACCTGGTCGCCGGCCTCGTGGCCCCAGGTGTCGTTGTAGCGCTTGAAGTGATCGATATCGAGGATTGCGATGGCCAATGGCTGGTCCTCGCGTAGGCAGGCATGCAGTTCGCGCGGCAGGGTTTCGTCGAGGTAGCGGCGGTTGAACAGGCCGGTGAGGGGGTCGCGCGTGGCCTGCTCGCGCAAGGCTTCGCGCAGGCGGATGTTGGACAGGGCGAGCTTGAGGGCTTCGGCGAGCGTGACGCTGAGTTGGCGGATGCGCAGCCACTCGGGTTCGTCGCAGTCGGCGGGGGAGAGGATGCTGAGCAGGCCCAGGGTTTCGCCCTGGATGTTGAGGGGTTGGCATAGGCTGCGCAGATCCGCCTTGGCCTGGTAATGGGTGCACTGAACGCCGCCGGCGAGGGCGGGTTCGTAGGCATGCCCGCGGCGGATGCCCCAGCAGTCGTCCTGGGTGAACAGGGGGTCCATGCCGTCGGCGTCGCCCCAGGTGGCGACGCTCTGCAGGCCGCGGCCGGGTGGGCGCGAGAGGGCGAGCATGCCACCACTGCCGAGGGCCAGGGTTTGCGCCATCTGCCCGAAGACGCGGTGGATTTCCTCTTCCCGCAGGCAGCTTTGCAGGAGCTCGTTCATTTCGTTGATGCGGGTGAGGTCGCGCGTGTGCAGGCGCAGGGCATCGAGGGATTGCGTGAGCCTGTCGTTGCTCTGGCGCAGGGCTTCCTCGGCTTGCCGGCGGTCGGTGACGTCCTGGACGATGCCGACCATGCGCACCGCGCGGTTGTGTTCGTCACGCACCACATCGCCCACCTCGGCCAGCCAGCGCACGCCGCCGTCGGGCAGCAGGATGCGGTGCTCGATGGCGTAGATGCGCTCTTGCCGCACGGCGGCCTGCATGGCGTGCTGCACGGCGGCCCGGTCTTCGGGATGGACGCGGTCGAGGAAGGCTTCCAGGGTGCGCGGGAAACCGCCGGCGGGGTAGCCGAGCATGGCGTCGATTTCGTCGGACCACTGCGGCAGGTTGGTCTCCACGTTCCAGTCCAGGCTGGCGATGCGGGCGGCGCGCTGAGCCACGGCGTATCGTTCGCGGCCTTCCTCCAGGGCTTCCGTCAGGCGCTGCATTTCGGTGATGTCGAGGCAGTGTCCGAAGTAGCCGCGGAATTCCCCTTCCGGTCCGTAGCGCGGGGTGCCGGAGTCCACGATCCAGCGGTATTCCCCGCTGGCATGGCGCAGGCGGTATTTCATCTCGAAGGGCAGGCGGGCGTCGAAGGAGTCGGTGTAGGTTTGCAGGCAAGCCTGGAGATCGTCGGGATGCACGCCGATGGTCCAGCCGTCTCCCATCTCCTGCTCCAGGGTGCGGCCGGTGAAGGTCAGCCAGGCCCGGTTGAAGAAGGTGCAACGCTTGTCGGGGCCGGCGAGCCAGATCAGGCTTGGCAGGGTGTTGGCCATGTCCCTGAAGCGGCTGTCGCTTTCCTCAAGACTGTGTTCCGCCTCGATGCGGCGGCGGATCTCCCGCTTGAGCGACACGTTGACGCTGCTCACGTACCAGATCATCCCGGCGAGCAACAGGATGACGACGAGGACGATCGCGGCCAGCACACGCCCGTACAGCGCCAGCAGGTCGGTTGCGGTGATCGGCAATTGGGCATAGGGGCCGAGCCGGGCTTCGCGGAACAGGTCGTTGATACGCTGGTAGTTCTGCGGCAGCGTCCAGCCGTGAATGCCGGCCGCCTTCGCGGCGGGGTCGTCCGGTTGCATGGCCAACAGGGCGACGAGCACGTCCTTGGCGAGCCTATCGGGAACGCCGGTTACGCGTGCTAGCGGCCATTCGGGGTAGAGCCTGGTGCTGATCTGGTAGGGGAAACCGGGAGTGTGGCGTTGATTGATGATGTGCAGGCGTGCCGGATTGAGACGTCCCTCGCGTGCCATGGATTCGATCAGGTCGGTGCGCACCAGGCCCGCATCGGCTGCACCCGAGAGCACACCCTCGACCACTTTTTCATGGTTACCGGTGGTGATCAGGTTGACCCCCTTGGCAAGGTCCAAGCCTTGTTCCAGAGCTTCGCGCAGATGCACCTGCCAGCCACCCAGGCTGGATTTGTCGGGAATCATGACGCGCAGTCCGCGCAAATCGGTGTACCGATTGAGGCCGGCACGATCGATCCGGGCGATCGCTACGCCGCCAAACTGATCCAAAGGGCCGTCCGGCGAAGCCATCAGCCGGGTGGCTATACGGCTGATGTTGCCGGAGAGTTCGAGTTCGGTGTAATGGCCGCTGTTGGTGATGACCAAATCAACTTCCCGGCGCTGGACCGCGCCGGTCAGTTCGGAAAACGACAAGGGCACGATGCTGAAGCGGAGCGGGTGCAGGCGGGCGTTCAGGTAGGCGCCGTGCGCGGTCCACTCCTTCAGGGCATAGGCATGCCCGCGGTTCGCAAGGACGCCGATACGGATGTCCCGCGCCTGGGGTAGCTCCTCCGCCCACCCTGGTGCGCACGGCGTCACGGCCAGCAGCAGGCCGAGAACGACGGCCATGCGCTGGAACGCACTGCGAATCGACAACAACGGCATTAAACCTCCATGTGCCCGCCATCGTTTGGAAAGAAGCCCGATCGGCTGGGGCGTCAGAACCACCCTCGATTCCGCGTCGGGCCGGCGCGGGCTTGTTGCAGTGTATTACGGCGCGATGAATCCGGACTTGATAGGGGACGCAAAATAATTCGGAGCCCGTGAGGAAATACCCAACTTTAATGCTCAGATTTAATGCAGCTTATGTCTTGGTCATGACATCTATTACAAAATCCACCCCGCAGCGCACAATGCGCGTTCATGACAAACCGGAACCATCCGGAGGAGACGACCGATGAACTATGAAGCGTTTTACCGCCGTTCCATCGACGCGCCCGAAGCCTTCTGGGGCGAGCAGGCCGCCTTGATCGACTGGAACCGCCCGCCGGAAAAAATCCTGGATTACAGCAAGCCGCCGTTCCGCCAATGGTTCGTCGGGGGCGAGACCAACCTCTGCCACAACGCGGTGGACCGCCATTTGGCCGGCCGCGCCGGGCAGCCCGCACTGATCTATCTCTCCACGGAAACCGGCGAGGAGAAGCAATACACCTACGCCGAACTGCACCAGGAGGTAAACCGCTGCGCTGCCGTGCTGCAAAGCCTGGGGGTGAAGAAGGGCGAGCGGGTGGTGATCTACATGCCGATGATCGCCGAGTCCATCTTCTGCGTGCTGGCCTGCGCCCGCCTGGGGGCGATCCACTCGGTGGTGTTCGGTGGCTTCGCCGCCCACAATCTGGCCCTGCGCATCGACGACGCCAAGCCCTGCCTCTTGATCTGCGCCGACGCCGGCATGCGCGGCGGCAAGGCCGTGCCCTACAAGCACCTGGTGGACGAGGCCATCAAGGAAGCCAAATTCCCGCCCGCCAAGGTGCTCATCGTCGACCGCGGCCTGGACCCGGACATGCGTCGCGTTCCCGGCCGCGATGAAGACTACTGGGATCTGCGCGACGAGTTCCGGGATGCCGAGGTGCCGGTGACCTGGCTGGAAGCCAACGAGCCCAGCTACATCCTCTACACCAGCGGCACCACCGGCAAGCCGAAGGGCGTGCAGCGCGACGTGGGCGGTTACGCCGTGGCCCTGGCCGCGACCATGAAGTACGTCTACAACGCCAATCCCGGCGAGACCATGTTCACGACCTCGGACATCGGCTGGGTGGTGGGCCACAGCTACATCATCTACGGGCCGCTGATCCACGGCATGACCACCATCGTCTACGAGGGCCTGCCCATCCGTCCCGATGCCGGCGTGTGGTGGAAGATCGTGCAGGACCACAAGGTCACCACCATGTTCTCCTCGCCCACCGCCATCCGAGTGCTGAAGAAGCAGGACCCGGCCTGGCTGAAGAAGTACGACCTGTCGAGCCTGCGCTACCTTTTCCTGGCCGGCGAACCCCTCGACGAACCGACCTCGCGCTGGATCAGCGACGGCCTCGGCGTGCCGGTGCTGGACCACTACTGGCAGACGGAAACCGGATGGGCCATGCTCAGCTATCTGCCCGGCGTCGAACTCAAGCCCAACCGCTTCGGCTCCCCCGGCTTCCCCGCCTACGGCTTCAACATCAAGGTGGTGAACGAGATGACCGTTGCCGAGTGCGGCCCCGACGAGAAGGGCGTGCTCACCGTGGTGCCGCCCCTGCCGCCGGGCTGCCTGACCACCGTGTGGGGCGACGACCAGCGCTTCATCAACAGCTACTTCGGCCAGTTCGAGAAGGAACTGCTGTACTCCTCCTCCGACTGGGCCGTGCGCGACAAGGACGGCTATTTTTTCATCCTGGGGCGCACCGACGACGTCATCAACACCGCCGGCCACCGCCTCGGCACGCGGGAGATCGAGGAAGCCCTGCAAGCCCATCCGGCCATCGCCGAGGTGGCGGTGGTGGGCCTGGCCGATGAGCTCAAGGGCCAGGTGCCGGTGGGCTTCTGCACGGTGAAGGATCCGACCCTGATCGCCAGCGTGGAAGGCCGCGCCGAACTGGAAAAATCCTGCATCGCCAAGGTGGCGGAACTGCTCGGCGCGGTGGCCAAACCACACAAGCTGCACTTCGTCACCGCCCTGCCCAAGACCCGCTCCGGCAAGCTGCTGCGCCGTTCCATCCAGGCGCTGGCGGAAGGGCGCGAGACGGGTGATTTGTCGACCCTGGACGATCCCAACGCCCTGGAGGAAATCCGCAGGGCGGTGGGCAAGTGAGAGGTTTTCTTCCCCCTTTCATAAAGGGGGATCGAGGTGGATTTGGCAACGGTTGTCGTTCAGCTAGCCACAGCGAAATCCCCCCTAGCCCCCCTTTAAAAAAGGGGGGAATCAGGTTTGACCATTGAGGACATGACATGACCCAACCCGCCTCCGCCGGCGCAAAATTCCGCGCCGCCGTCGCCGCCGAACGCCCCCTCCAGGTGGTCGGCGCCATCAACGCCTATGCCGCTTTGCTGGCCGAGCATTCCGGCTTCCGGGCGATCTACCTGTCCGGCGGCGGCGTCGCCGCCAGTTCCTGCGGCATTCCCGACTTAGGGATCACCACCCTGGAAGACGTGCTGGTGGACGCCCGCCGCATCACCGACGTGACCGGCCTGCCCTTGCTGGTGGACATCGACACCGGCTGGGGCGGCGCCTTCAACATCGCCCGCGCCGTGCGGGCGCTGACCCGGGCCGGCGTGGCGGCGGTGCATATCGAGGACCAGGTCATGCAGAAGCGCTGCGGCCACCGGCCCGGCAAGGCCATCGTCTCGCAAGCGGAAATGGTGGACCGGGTGAAGGCGGCGGTGGACGCGAAGATCGACAGTGATTTCGTCATCATGGCCCGCACCGATGCCCTTCAAGCCGAAGGCCTGCAGGCCGCCATCGACCGGGCCTGCGCCTGCGTCGAAGCCGGTGCCGACATGATTTTCCCCGAGGCCATGACCCAGCTGGACCAGTACGCGGCCTTCTCGCAGGCGGTGAAGGTGCCCATCCTCGCCAACATCACCGAGTTCGGCGCCACGCCGCTGTTCAGCGTGGACGAGCTGCGCGAGGTGGGCGTGGGCCTGGTGCTCTATCCCCTGTCCGCCTTCCGCGCCATGGCGAAAGCGGCGTTGGGCGTGTACGGCGCCATCCGTCGCGACGGCCACCAGAAGAACGTGGTGGAGGCCATGCAGCCGCGCATGGAGCTGTACGAGCACCTGGGCTACCACGCCTTCGAGCAGAAGCTGGATGCATTGTTCAAAGAAGCGGGTAGCCAGTAGCGGGTAGCGCTTAGCCCTTTCCTGCGCGCCTTCGGCGCGGAAGTTCTAGCTACCCGCTACCAACTACCGACTACCCGCTGTTCACAAGGAGACGACATGAGCGAAACCACCCCAGCCGCCACCGGCCCCAAGCCGAAGAAATCCGTCGCACTGTCCGGCGTCATGGCCGGCAACACCGCCCTGTGCACCGTCGGCCGCACCGGCAACGATTTGCACTACCGGGGCTATGACATCCTGGACATCGCCGACGTGTGCGAATTCGAGGAGGTCGCCCACCTCTTGATCCACGGCCACTTCCCCAACCGGGAGGAACTGAAGGCCTACAAGACCAAGCTGCAATCCCTGCGCAGCCTGCCCACGGTGGTGAAGACCGTGCTCGAGCAACTGCCTGCCGCCACCCATCCCATGGACGTCATGCGCACCGCCGTCTCCACCCTGGGCTGCGTGCTGCCGGAGGAGGAGAAACAGCCCATCCTGGGCGCCCGTCACATCGCCGACCGGCTCATCGCCAGCCTGGGTTCCGCCCTGGTGTACTGGTTCCACTACAGCCAGAACGGCCGCCGTATCGAGGTGGAAACCGATGACGATTCCATCGGCGGCCACTTCCTGCATCTCCTGCATGGCAAGACGCCGCCGGAAATCTGGGTGCGGGCCATGCACACCTCACTGATTCTCTACGCCGAGCACGAGTTCAACGCCTCCACCTTCGCCGGGCGGGTCATTGCCGGCACCGGTTCGGACATGTATTCCGCCATCACCGGCGCCATCGGCGCCCTGCGCGGCCCCAAGCACGGCGGCGCCAACGAGGCGGCCTTCGGCATCCAGAGCCGCTACGACACGCCGGACGAAGCGGAGGCCGACATCCGCACCCGCGTGCTGGAGAAGAAGGAAGTCATCATCGGCTTCGGCCACCCGGTCTACACCATCGCCGACCCGCGCAACAAGGTGATCAAGGCGGTGGCCAAGCGCCTCGCCGACCACAACGGCAACCACAAGCTCTACAACGTGGCGGACCGGCTGGAGGCGGTGATGTGGGAGATCAAGAAGATGTTCCCCAACCTGGACTGGTTCAGCTCGGTGTCCTACGCCATGATGGGTGTGCCCACCGCCATGTTCACGCCGCTCTTCATCATCTCCCGCACCACCGGCTGGGCCGCCCACGTCATCGAGCAGCGCCTCGACGGCAAGATCATCCGGCCCTCGGCCAACTACACCGGGCCGGAGGATTTGAAGTTCGTGCCCATCGACCAAAGACCCTGACCTGATGTGTTCCCCCTTTCGTAAAGGGGGGCTAGGGGGGATTTCTCCGACTTTTCCGCTAGGCAACAGTTGCCAAATCCCCCTCGGTCCCCCTTTAAGAAAGGGGGAAGAAAAATCCCAAACCCCGCCACCTGAGGAACCCACCCATGTCCGCCCACGACATCCGCTCCGCCGAGCGCCCCCCCTTCGATACCATCCTGCAAGCCATGGCCGACTACGTCATGGACTACGACGCCAGCCAGTCCAAGCTGGCCATGGAAACCGCGCGCTACTGCCTGATGGACTCCCTGGCCTGCGCCCTGATGGCCCTGGACTACCCGGAGTGCTCCAAGCTGCTGGGCCCCGTGGTGCCCGGCGCGACCCTGCCCGGCGGTACGCGGGTGCCCGGCACCAGCTATGAACTCGACCCGGTCAAGGCGGCCTGGGACATCGGCTGCCTGGTGCGCTTCCTCGACTTCAACGACACCTGGCTGGCCGCCGAATGGGGTCATCCCTCCGATAACCTGGGTGCCATCCTCGGCATCGCCGACTGGATGTCGCGCAAGCGCGTGGCGGAAGGCCAGGCACCCCTGAAGATGAAGGACGTGCTGGAGGCCATGATCCTGGCCCACGAGATCCAGGGTGTCACCGCGCTGGAGAACGCCTTCAACCGCGTCGGCCTGGACCACGTCATGCTGGTGCGCATCGCCTCCACCGCCGTGGCTGCCAAGATGCTGGGCGGCTCGCGGGAAGAGGTGCTCAACGCCATCTCCCACTCCTGGATCGACGGCTGCAGCTTGCGCACCTACCGCCACGCTCCCAACACCGGCTCGCGCAAGTCCTGGGCCGCCGGTGACGCCAGTTCCCGGGGCGTGCGCCTGGCCATGATCTGCCTGACCGGCGAGATGGGTTACCCCTCCGCCCTGACCGCCAAGACCTGGGGCTTCCAGGACGCCCTGTTCCGCGGTAACTCGCTGAAATTCAGCCAGCCCTTCGGCAGCTATGTGATGGAGAACATCCTGTTCAAGATCAGCTTCCCCGCCGAGTTCCACGCCCAGACCGCCGTGGAATGCGCCCTGGCCCTGCACCCGCAGGTGAAGGATCGCATCGACCAGATCGAGCGCATCGAGATCGAGACCCAGGAAGCCGGTTGCCGCATCATCGACAAGACCGGCCCCATGAACAACTACGCGGACCGCGACCACTGCATCCAGTACATGGTGGCCGTGCCCCTGATCAAGGGCCGCCTCACCGCCGACGACTACACCGACGCCGGCGCCGCCGACCCGCGCATCGACCACCTGCGCGCCCTCACCACGGTCAAGGAAAACCCCCGCTTCTCGCAGGAATACCTGGAGGCCGACAAGCGCTACATCGGCAACAGCGTGCAGGTCTTCTTCAAGGACGGCAGCAGCACCGAGAAGGTCAGCGTCGACGCCCCCATCGGCCACCGCCGGCGCCGCGCCGAGGGCATCCCCGTCCTGGTGAAGAAGTGGGAAGCCGCCATCGCCGCCAAGCTCTCCGCCAAGAAGTGTGCCGCGCTGAACGCGATGTGCGCCGACCAGGCCGCCTTCGAGGTGGTGCCGGTGCAGGAGTTCATGGGCCTGATGGCGGTGTGAATCCACCGTCCGGGGTGGAAGTCGGCGAGGCAAACCGGGGCCGCGCATGGTGACGGTGACGTTCCGTTTCACGCGGAACTCGAAGACTTCCCCGGCCCGTGCAACCCCGTTCACCGCCGACGCTGACCTGGGTGGTCGCGCTCGACTGCTACCTCCGGCAGGCTACGCACGTCCCTTCAGACCCGGCCTCGCGCGCAACGCGCCATGGCTTCCCGTCGCCAAGGCCGAGGAGCCTGTCGGAACGGGCGCGGGAGATTCACAAATGCCATGGCGACATGAGGCGGCCGGCTCCGCCTCAGAGCACGCGCACCTCCAGCCCGCCTTTGGCCAGGCGTGTGCGCAACAGCTTGTAGATATCCGGATCGAACGGAGACGTCGCGGATTGCTCCAGCACGGCGCGCAGCCCGGCTTCATCACGGGCGCTGCCGAGATGGCGCCAGCCGTCGATTACATGCACTTCCTCACGTTGCAGCGGCGCATCTCGTTCCACCACCCCGATGCGGCCGGGATATGGCCATGCCGGCAGGCGGATGCGACCGAGGGCTGCCATCAGGCGGGCGCTGTGCAGGCCGATGGCCTCCTTGCCGACGCAGGCGCCCCGGCATTTGCCGATCTGCTGGGCGAAGCAGGCGCGACCCGGCTTCGCGGCCTGTTCCAGGCCCAGCACGAGGGGGCAGAGCGCGTGCGCCTCGGCGATCTTGCGCAAGGCGGCGATGGCTTCGCGTGGGCTGGAGAAGAGGCCGTACAGATCGCCGCAACGGCCGAAATCCTCCTCCTCGGCGCGGACGAGGCGGGGCCGATGATCGCCCTGCGCGACTTCCTCCAGGCGCCATGCGCAGACCTCGGTGGATGCCCGCAGGCGCCGGTTATGCAGGGGCTGTAGAGCCTTCACCAGACGCGATTCCAACAGCAGGGCGCCCAGTTCGCCGACGGTCTCGCGCCATTCGATGCGGCGGACTTCGCGGCTCAGGCGCGTGGCCTTGTATTCGCGGGTATCGGCGGAGAAATGGGCCAGCACGCGCTGGCGCAGATTGAGGCTCTTGCCTATGTAGAGGGGTATGTCTCCCTCGCCGTGGAACAGGTAGACGCCGGACGATTCGGGCAGGTCATCGAGCGTGTCCGCATCGAGGTGAGGCGGCAGGCTGGGCCGCCTGAGCTGGTGACGGACGGCTTCCAGCAAGGCGTCGTCGCCTTGCTCACGGCGCAGTAGCCGCCAGAATTGCCAGATCAGGTCGGCGTCGGTGAGGGCGCGATGGCGATCCGGGCCGGCGTCCAGGGCATGCCGCGCGACCAGGCTGTCCAGGTTGTGTTTGAAATGTTCAGGGTGCAGCCGTCGCGAGAGCCGCACGGTGCACAACACCTCGGCGCGGAACGCGCGCCCGAGGCGGCGGAATTCGTTGCGCACGAAGCCGTAATCGAAGCGCGCGTTGTGGGCGATGAACAGGCGTCCGCGCAGGCGCTCCGCGAGTTCCTCGGCAACCTGGGCGAAACGCGGGGCGCCGGCCACCATGGCGTCGTCGATGCCGGTGAGCTGCTGGACGAAGCGCGGGATGGGACGCTCCGGATTGACCAGGGTGCTCCAGGTGTTCACGCGATCGCCATCCACCTCGACCACGCCGATCTCGGTGATGCGGTCATGCAGGGGATTGGCGCCGGTGGTTTCCAGGTCGATGAAGGCGAGGCGTTCGGGAATCATCGCTGCATTCGCGTGTGGAAGGGTGTGCAAGGTAATTCGTGCGGACGCATCTGGAGGCTTTTCTTGAAGTGATTTCGCAGGAGAGAGGGAGAAGGGCTTCTCGTGAAACAAGCTTTGTGGATTGTCCACGGCTCATGTGGATAAGCTTGTGGACAAGTCCTCGGCTAGCGGTAAAAAAAGCTTAAGAATCGCAGGCTTATACCTTCGGCTCAATATTTATGCAGTCAATTTGCTACGTAAAAACAATAACTTGCGCAAGGCTCTCGGAAAGGATTGGCTAGTCCGGGGATGCCTCGTTGTCAAGGGCCGGGGTGTGCATAGTTGGGCATGCCTGGGTCGAGTTCAGACGCGCGCGAGGCCGAGCCAGAGCGGCAGGGTGAACATGGACAGCAGGGTGGTGACTGCCACCTGCGCGGCTGTGATGCGGCCGTCCCCGCCCATGCGCACCGCCAGCACGTAGGCCACGGTGGACATGGGCAGGGCGGCGAACAACAGCGCCACTTCGAACTGCATGGCTGGCAGCCGCAGCATGCCGCCCAGCCACCAGGCCAGCGCGGGCAACGCCAGCAGCTTGACCGCCACGCCATACCAGAGATGGCCGCGCGCGTGGGACAGGCTGTCGAGACGCAGGCCCGCGCCCACCACCACCAGGCCCATGGGCAGGGAGGCCTGGGCCAGCAGGCCGATGGTCTGCATCACCAGATCCGGCGGAGACCAGCCCAGCAGGGCGCAGGCGACGCCTCCGGCAGTGGCGTGGATGAGTGGGTTGCCGAGGATCTCCCGCAGCCAGCCGGCCTCGCCGTGGCGCGCCAGCATGGCGACTGAAGCAACGTTGGCGAGCGGCACGATGAAGCCCATCAACAAGCCAATGGCGGCGATGCCGGCCTGCCCGTACAGGGCGCCGGCGACGGCGAGGCCGACGTAGCTGTTGAAGCGGAAGGAGCATTGGAAGGCGGAGGCGAAAACGCGCGGCGGATCGTGGAACAGGTACTTGCCCAGGTATCCCATCGCCATGCCGAACAAAGTGACCGCCAGACCGACCAGCAGCATGGAGAGGGCGGAGGAAAAATCGATGTGGGCGCGCGCCAAAGAATGGAACAGCAGGGCGGGGAAAAACACGAAATAGACGAGACGTTCCAGGCCCCGCCAACCTTCCTCGGCGACTCCCGCGTAGCGTTTGAGCCCGGCGCCTAGGAGGATCAGGGCGAAGATCGGCAGGATGACCAGGACGATGCTCAAGCCAACACCGTCGTGCGCGGGGGACGCGCGGGCAAGGATGCGCGCGAGCCGTCAGGCCTCGTCGCGCGCCGATTCTCCATACACCTGGGCAAGCAGCCGGCGCAGCGCGTCATGACGATCGTGCAGGTCCTTGGCCAGCTGGTTGGCGATGACGAACTGGAAGCGGCAGCCGATTTCGGAATCGGGCTGGTAGAGCAGCAGGTAGGCGGAGAACGGCATGCTGGCGACGGTGACGGGACCGTCGGCCTGGCAGGTGGTGGTGGCCGGCCTGCCCTCGGACAGCGAGGGAATGCCGAACAGCTCGCCGGGCTGGATGGTCTTCAGCGTGTAGTAGCGGCCGGTCGAGCCGTAATGGCCGACCTTGATGTGGCCGTCCAGCAGCAGGAACAGCTCCTTGTTGAGCTTGTCCTGGTAGATGAAGATGTGATGGTTGGGATATTCCTCCACGCGCATGGCGGCGGCGACATGATCGATGTCGCTGTCGGAGAGGTACTGGAAACCGTCCAGGGACCGCAGGAAATTTCGCAGCAGCATCAGCGCGCTCCAAACAGTTTCTTGATGAACTCGACCACGCTGTGCTGCGGCTGCCCAAGTTCAGACCAGGGCACCGAGAGGTCGCCGACGAGGAGCATCTGGCCATGCGGATCGATGATGGGATTGTTCGCCGTCGCGTGCAGGCGGCGCATCATCATCTGGATGAAGGCGTGGGTGAGCCGGCATACGGCCACGGAATCCTCGGCCATCAACGCCTCGAAGTCGGCGAAGGTGAGGCGCGCCACCACCGTGTCCTCGAATGCTGTGACCGTGCTGGACGCGCGCCGCACGCCGCTGAAATAGGCCAGTTCGCCACACCAGTTGCCGGGCAGCAACTCGCCGAGGACGATGCTGTGGCCGGCCATCTCGACGGCGAGAGACAGGCGTCCGGAGAGCACCAGATGGAATGCATCGATGGGGCTCTGGTCGCGCACCAGCACCACGCCTTGCGGCACTTCGTGCGTGCTGACGCGGTCCAGCAGCGGCTTGATGTGCTCGACCCCGAGCTGGTCGGTGAGCTCCGGCAGATGCGAGAAGAGAGTCTGTTCGCTCATGATGATGGTCCCAGTCTAGAACGCTCCGGCGATTTTGCTCAGTTCCGGGTCAGGCGTGCCATGGCGCTGTGCAGTTCCTCGCCACCGCGGGTGTCGCGCCAGGCTTCGCCGTCCCAGCGGTAATGGAAGCCGCCGCTGCGCGCCGCCACCCAGATCTCGCGCACCGCGGAATGCTTGTTGACGACGACCTTGGCGCCATCCGCCAACTCGATCTCCAGGATGCCTCCGGCGACGATCTCGAAGTCGATGTCGGCGTCTTCAAGATCCGCCTCGATCCTGGCCAGGGCCGCGTCCGCCAGGCGTTCGTACTCGCGTTCATCCATGGGGGTCTCCGTGCTAGACTCAGCCGCGATTCTAAGGGTTTGTCATGCGATTTCTCGTACTCATATTTTCCCTCTCCCTGCTTGCCGGCTGCGGCAAGAAAGGGGCGCTGTATCTGCCCGACGCGCCCGGCCAGGAAAACATCAGCCAGCCCGCCCGCAAATGAACGCCCTCTCCCTTCGCGGCGGGGTGTTGCACGTCGAAGACGTGCCCCTCACGGCCATCGCCGAGGCCTTCGGCACACCCTGTTACGTCTATTCCCGCGCCGCCCTCGAAGCGGCCTATCGCGCCTATGACGTGGCCCTCGCCCGGCATCCGCACCTGATCTGCTACGCGGTCAAGGCCAATCCGAACATCGCCATCCTGCATCTCTTCGCGCGTCTTGGCGCGGGCTTCGATATCGTCTCCGGCGGTGAGCTGGCCCGAGTACTCGCCGCCGGCGGAGATCCCGGCAAGGTGGTGTTTTCCGGTGTCGGCAAGCGCGAGGACGAGATGCGCGCCGCCCTGCGCGCGGGCATACATTGCTTCAACGTCGAATCCGAAAGCGAACTGTCGCGGCTCGATCGCGTTGCGCGCGCGGAGGGTTTGCGCGCGCCGGTGAGCCTGCGCGTCAATCCGAATGTCGATGCGAAGACCCATCCCTACATCTCCACCGGTCTGCGCGAGAACAAATTCGGCATCGCCCACGACGAAGCGATTCGCGTCTATCGCGAGGCCGCGTCCATGTCCCATCTCGATGTGATCGGCATCGACTGCCACATCGGTTCCCAGCTTACCGACAGCGCGCCCTTCGCCGAGGCGCTGAGGCGCGTGCTGGAACTGGCGGACACGCTGGAGTCGCTGGGCATCGCCCTGCGCCACATCGACATCGGCGGTGGTGTCGGCATCCGCTATCGCGACGAGACGCCTCCGAGTCTTGACGAGTACGCGCGCGTACTGCTCGACGGCATGGCCGGACGCGCGGAAACCCTGGTCGTGGAACCGGGCCGCTCGCTGGTCGGCAACGCGGGCTGGCTGCTCACGCGCGTGGAATATCTGAAGCATGGCGAGGCGAAGGATTTCGCCATCGTCGACGCGGCCATGAACGATCTGATGCGGCCTGCGCTGTACGACGCATGGCATGACATCCGGCCGGTGGTCGAGCGACAGGGCGAGGCGCTCCGCTATGCCATCGTCGGTCCGGTCTGCGAGACCGGCGACTTTCTCGGACACGATCGGGATCTCGTGATTGCGGAGGGAGACCTGTTGGTGGTGTGTTCGAGCGGCGCCTATGGCATGAGCATGAGCTCCAACTACAACACGCGACCGCGCGCCGCGGAGATCATGGTGAATGGCGCGAAGCCCAGTGAAATCAGGGCAAGAGAACGAGTCGAAGCGCTTTTTGCCGACGAGAGAATCGTGCCCTGATCGCATGCGTGCAACATTTATTCAGGGAATTGCGCGTGCCCTCTTGCGGAGTGCGCTTTTTTTTGTTCTACAATCCGGGCACGCCTCTGAGCGCGTGGAGATGCTTGAGGCATAAGGCTTTCCGGCCGATTACCCTTCATCAATAGAGGAGTCAATAATGCCCGCTGCGAAGACTGCAACCAGCACTACCAAGACCACCGCCAAGAAGGCTGCCGCCCCGAAGGCTGCTGCTCCCGCGAAGAAAGCTGCTGCTCCCAAGGCCGCTCCCGCGAAGAAGGCTGCTGCTCCGAAGGCAGCCGCTCCCGCGAAGAAAGCTGCTGCTCCGAAGGCAGCCGCTCCCGCGAAGAAGGCCGCTGCTCCGAAGGCAGCCGCTCCCGCAAAGAAGGCCGCTGCTCCCAAGGCCGCTCCCGCGAAGAAAGCTGCTGCTCCGAAGGCCGCTCCCGCGAAGAAGGCCGCTGCTCCGAAGGCAGCCGCTCCCGCGAAGAAGGCCGCTGCTCCGAAGGCCGCTCCCGCGAAAAAGGCCGCTGCCAAGAAGCCTGCCTGACAAGCTTGTTGTGCAGTGAAAAAAGGCGGGGTATGCCCCGCCTTTTTTCTTGCCCACCCGTTTTTCATGTGGCAGCACCCCGGCCAGTCAGTCACTTTGGAAACGGCCGGGGAAGCAGGTCAGAGTGTGCTTGCCTGCTTGCGCCGTCGAGGTACGGGTTGCGATCGCGAACTTGTGCCGGTTGCGGAGCCGCTTGAGAGAGGCCAAGCGCGGAGCATGTGGGGTTAGAAAATTCCATCGTCATGCGAAAAGAAGCGTATCAAGATAAATCGAGTTTTCGGTGGCACGGCAATGCCCGCGTGTCGATATTCCGACAGCTCTGTCGAGCCACTGCCGGGCCGGAGCAGCGCGATCCATGCATGGCATCCCCATCTTCCTGATTTCACTGGGAACGGCATCCTCCCTCGACTGTCTCGCCTTTGGCATGCTTTCTGCGTGTGTCTCTGCCAGCGTAGAGACGGATGGCAAGGGAGCAAGAGATGACGTCGAACGAAATGGGTAAGGTGATGGTGATCCTGGCGGCGGGTGATGACGCAACCGACCGGGTGATCATCAAGATGGCCGAAGGGCCCGAGCACGGAATGGCGCTGAGCCCGTCGCAGGCGCGCGCGCTGGCGACGGATCTGATCACCGCGGTGAACCGCGCCGAAGTCAAAGCCAGCCTCAAGACCAGCCCCAACATGTGGCGCCGGACCGGCAACACTCCGGTGCGTCAAATGGAGGCCCCCTTTGCGGGGGAGCCGCAACCCCGCCTTGCGACGGCGGGGTGAGACGACAGATCAAGATCGCCTGACTGATCGCGAATAATCCCTCCTTGAGCGTGGTAACATGCCTCGGCCGACCTTGTGTCGGCCGTTTTTTTTAACCTGCGCACATCAGGGGAATCCCATGGCAGTCCTGGAACTCAATGAACAGAATTTCGAGGAAACCATCCTCAACAACGATTTCGTCGTCATCGATTTTTGGGCGCCCTGGTGTGGGCCCTGCCGGGGCTTCGCGCCGGTTTACGAGGCCGCGTCGGAGAAGCACGAGGGGGTGGTCTTCGCCAAGGTGAATACCGAGGAGCAACAGGCCCTGGCCGCGCATTTCCAGATCCGCTCCATTCCCACTCTGGTCATCTTTCGCGAGAAGGTCATCATCTACGCGCAGCCCGGCGCCATGCCCGCCAACGCGTTCGATGATCTGGTCGCCCGTGCCAAGGCCATCGACATGGCCCAGGTGCATGCCGAGATCGCGGCTGAACAGGGCAAGGACTAGCCGAAAAGACGCAAGAGGTGGTCGACGGCGGAGTGCGCGCCATCCGCCACCACCACCCGTTTCTCGGGCAAGGCCCAGAGGCGATCGAGGCGGGAGCCGAGGGTCGCGCTGAACATCTCGCCCTCGTCGATCGCCGCGCAGTTAGCTTGTTGTGCGAGCCATGCACTAAGGTAAGGGGTTTCCGGCCAGTCCGGACGATCCACGTAAAGCACGGGCAGGCCATGCGCGGCCGCTTCCGTGAAACCACCGTATCCGACCTTGGTGATCAGCGCGTCGCAGGACGCCAGCACATCCAGGAAGGGCATGTCCAGGCTACCCAGCGCGATCGCGTCGTCGCGGCCCGCGATCCAGTCATCCGGGACGATCCAGCTGATGCCCGGCAATTCGGGCAGACGCCCGACACCCTGATAGCCGATCCCCCCGAATCCCACCAAAACCAGCCGTGCGCGCTGACCATCGCGCGCGCCCTGCTCCAGGACGCGGCGGCGCGCAACGCCACGCGCCGCGATGGGGGGCAGGTCGAGGCGATGATCGAGCCAGTGCATGGGCATGGAAGGTTGCGGACACAGGAACATGGCGACCGCCTGGTATGCAGCCCGCATGTGCCGCAAGGGTTGTTCCATGTCGGCATGGTCGGCGAGGTAGGCCGTGGCGATGTCGTACCAGTTCAGCGAGCACAGCGCGGCGGCGGGAATCGCGGCTTGCGCGGCGGCGGCGAGGGGCAGGTAGGCCACGTCGGCAAACACCGCGTCGAAGGCTTGCGCCCGCAGCCAGGCGGCTTCGTTGGCGACGCGCGCCGACCAATTGCGATGGAAGTCGAGATAGGCCCGGCGGCTGGAGTCGACGTCGACGCGCACGGCATCGCGCATGAGCAAGCCGATGTCGGCGGCCTCGGCGCGATGCCGGAAGGGTTGCTGCAGACGGGCGCGCAAGGCGGATTCCGAAAGACCGGACCATACCGTGAGATCGATGCCGGGGCGGGCCTCGCGCAGCGCGTTGAGCACCGGTGCGGCTTGCGCCAGATGACCCAGGCCGTGGTGGCTGATTGCCGCCAGCAGTCTCATGCCTCGCGTTGCCGCAGGAGCTCCTTGAGCAGGGGCAGGGAAACCGGGCGTTTGCGGCTCAGTGAATAAGCATCCAGGGCGTCCACCATGCCCAGCAAGTGCGGCAGATCGCGTCGGCAATGGGTGAGCAGATGGTGGGTGACCTCGTCGGTCAGCCGCAAGCCATGTGCCTCGGCGCGCACCCGTAGGGCCGCGATCTTGTCGGCCTCGCTCAAGGGCGACAGGCGAAACACCAGCCCCTGCGCCAAGCGGGTGGCAAGATCCGGCCGCAGGCCGAGCTGGCCGGGTGGCGTCGGACCACAGACCAGAATCCGGCCGGATCCTTCCCGGGCGGCGTTGATGAGGCTGAACAGGCGGATCTGCGCGTCGCCATCCAGGCGATGCGCGTCGTCGACCGCCAGCCAGGAGACGGGCGGTTCCGGCATGGGCGGCGCCAGGACGGCGCCTACGGAGCGGGCCCACGCCGCCAGCAGATGACTCTTGCCGGTACCCGTCTCTCCCCAGAGATAAAGCAGTGGCTCGCCGTCCAAGCCGGTGGCGTGGGCACGCACGGTGGCGCAGGCCTCCACGTTCGGTCCGGGCAGGTAGTTGTCGAAGTCGGCGGGAGCGTCCGGGCGGATGTCGAGGATCAATTGGCGCATGGCGCGATTTTATCAGTCGCGCGACAGTTACCCGTTTGCGCGGGCCGACTTGACAGCACCCGACCCCGCCACTACAACGCCTCATCCCGTATGCCAATCCATGCCAACCCGCCGATGAATTTCGCGCAACCGATCGCCATGCTTCCCCAGGCCAGACCGGTCCTCGACGTGCCCCCCGTGTTGGAGGAAGAACTCGAAGCCGCCGAGCGCGAGTCCCTCATCGCCCGCATCAAGTCGCTGCTGGTGGAACGCGATGCGGTGCTGGTGGCGCACTACTACACCTCGGCCGACTTGCAGCGTTTGGCCGAGGAAACCGGTGGTTGTGTGTCGGATTCCCTGGAGATGGCCCGTTTCGGGCATGCCTCGAAAGCGCGCACCCTGGTGGTGGCGGGCGTGCGCTTCATGGGGGAAACCGCGAAGATCCTCAATCCGGAGAAGCGCGTGCTCATGCCCGACCTGGGCGCCGAGTGCTCCCTCGATCTGTCCTGCCCCGCGGAGGATTTCACCCGCTTCTGCGACGCGCATCCTGACCGCGAGGTGGTGGTGTACGCCAATACCTCGGCGGCGGTGAAGGCGCGCGCCGACTGGATGGTGACCTCCAGCATCGCTGCCAAGGTGGTGGCCCACCTGCACGCGCAGGGCAAAAAGCTGATCTGGGCGCCGGACCGCTACCTGGGCGACTATGTGCAAAAGGCCACCGGCGCCGACATGCTGCTCTGGCAGGGCAGTTGCGTGGTGCACGAGCGCTTCAAGGAAGACGGCATCCGTGAACTCAAGGCCCTGCATCCCGAGGCCGCGGTGCTGGTGCATCCGGAATCGCCGGCCGGCGTGATCGCCCTCGCCGACGTGGTGGGCTCCACCACCCAGTTGATCCGGGCAGCCGCGGAACTGCCTCATCCCACCCTGATCGTCGCCACCGACAATGGAATTTTCCACAAGATGCGGCTGGCGGCACCCGGCAAGACCTTCCTCGAAGCGCCCACCGGTGGGCGCGGTGCCACCTGCGTGTCCTGCGCGCATTGTCCCTGGATGGCCATGAATGGGCTACGCAAGCTCTGTCGGGTGCTGGAAACGGGCGATAACGAGATACACGTCGAGGAGGATGTCCGCGCCAGAGCCGAGGTCTCGATCCATCGCATGCTGGAGTTTGCCGCGCGCACGGGCATCGGCCTGGCCGGCCGCAGCGGCGACTGATCGCGCGCATGACGTATCCGTGCAAGTGAGATGCTTCACAGTGCCCGGCCGGGTGCTGTGTTCATATCGTAGCGTCGTTCGAGTCCACCCACCCAAAGAGGAGAGCAAACATGAGCTTCATCCAGGAATTCAAGGAATTCGCCATGCCTCCTGCAAGGCATGGCGGCCGCACTTTTCTCCGCAGCGCAGCCGAGCCTGGACAGGGGTGATGCGGGTTGAAGGGATATCCATCCGAGACACAAACGACAACGGCCCGCGTTTGCGGGCCGTTGTCGTGCCAGTCCGTGTTCTGGCGTCCCCACGGGGATTCGAACCCCGGTTACCGCTGTGAAAGAGTTCTATCCAGCACCACATCGGACTCTGCCGGACATTCATAACAGTTTGAATTAACTTGTTATATCGTGTTTTTCGTCCCATACTGTCCATGGAAATCCCGGTACATCTGTTACCCGGCAGTTACCCGTCTGTTACCCGCCGATTGGAGTTCACCATGGCACGCTCGGTCAGAAGCAACCCGCTCGAAACCCGGACCAACCGTCTCAAGCTGGCGAGTCGAGATACGCTTTACTTCGTGACTGTCGGTGAGGGTCTGGCCCTGGGGTATCGGCGCACGGTCAAGGGCAACGGCACCTGGCAGGCCAGATTGTGGACCGGCGACAAGTATGTGAAGCACACCCTCGGCGAGGCGGACGACTTCATGGAAGCGGATGGCGACAACGTCCTGACCTTCTTCCAGGCACAGAGCAAGGCAACCGCATATGCCAATGAAGCCCGCAAGCCCGAGTTGCCCAAGGGCAAGCCCGTCACTCTCGGCGAAGCCGCCAGCGCCTATCTGGCCTGGTACAAGGAACACCGCAAGGCTTACCGAGAGACCGAGGCCACGGTAAACGCCCATATCCTTCCGGCCTGGCGCGACAAACTCATCATGGAAATGACCACGCCGGAGATCAAACGCTGGCATGAGAAGCTGGCCACCACACCAGCGCGCAAGCGGAGCAGCAACCTGTCCACTCAAACGGCGTATCGGGAAAAACCGGCCACCCCCGAAGAGAAGCGTTCCCGCAAGTCCACCGCCAACCGAATCCTGACGGTCTTGAAGGCCATCCTGAACAAGGCGTTCCGGGATGGCATGGTCAGCGACGACACCGCCTGGCGGCGCGTGAAGCCGTTCGAGAATGCCGACGAACCCGTTACCCGTTTCCTGACCGAGGCGGAATCCACCCGCCTGGTCAACGCCTGCGCCCCGGACTTCCGGCCCCTAGTGAAAGCCGCCCTGTTCACCGGCTGCCGCTATGGCGAACTGACCCGCTTGCTTACCAAGGACGTGAACCTGGATACCGGCCTGATCTACATCAGCCCCGAGGCCAAGAGCGGCAAGGGCCGACATATCCCCTTGCACCCCGAGGGCCTGGATTTCTTCAAGACCTGCATCCTGGGCAAGACCGGCAAGGACCATGTTTTCCTACGGGGCGATGGCGCGCCCTGGGGCAAGAACCACCACGTCCGCCTGCTCAAGGCCGCTTGCGCCCAGGCCAAGATCGAACCGGAGATCGGCTTCCACGAACTGCGCCACACCTACGCCAGCACCCTGGCCCAGATGGGGGTGGACCTGCTGACCATCTCCAAGTTGCTCGGTCACGCCGATACCCGCATCACCAGCCGGCACTATGCCCATCTGTGCGACAACACCCTGAAAGCCGCCGTGGCCAAGCTGCCCAGCTTCGGGCATCAGCCCGAAACCAAGGTACAAGCGATACGATGACTCCCAATATTTGTAAACCCACGGTTAACGATCTATGATTCTATCGTTCCGTCACAAGGGCCTTGAGGACTTCTTTCGCACGGGCAGCAAAGGCGGCATCCAACCCGTGCATGCCAAGCGATTGCGGGAGTTGCTCACCGCCCTGAATGTGGCCACCGGCCCCCAAGACCTTGGCCGTCCCGGATGGCGATTGCATCCCCTGACCGGCGACTTGGCGGGCTACTGGTCGCTGACGGTGCAGGCGAACTGGCGAATCATCTTCCGTTTCAATGGTGATGACGTGGAGTTACTGGATTACTTGGATTACCACTGAGGTTGAACATGGACATGCACGACCCCGCCCACCCAGGCGAACTGCTGCAAGGTTGGATTGACGACCTGAACATGAGCGTGACGGCGTTCGCCGAGCACATCGGCATTTCGCGCCCCATGCTTTCCCGCATTCTCAATGGCCATGCCGCCATTTCCGCCGATATGGATATCCGCCTTGCCGAAGCGTTGGGAACCTCTCCCGGCCATTGGCTGAAGATCCAGGCTCAGCGTGATCTATGGCAGGCGCGCCAACGCGCAGCAGAACGCAAGCCGGTTGAAAGGCTTGCGGCATAGTCACCATGCAACGCTCCGCCTACCCCGTTACCCTTGCCGCCGATGAAAAGGACGGCGGCTTTGTTGTCACCTGCCGCGACCTCCCCGAGGCCATCACCCAGGGCGACACCCTGGAAGACGCCATTGAGGCCGCCGAAGGTGCGCTGGAAGCCGCCATCGAGATGCGCATCGAAGACGGCCTGGATATCCCCCTGCCCAGCAAGGCCAATGAGGGAGAGTATCTGGTCAGCCTGCTGGCGGGCAGCACCATGAAAGCGGCCGTCTAAACCGCTGCCAATAATTGATCCGCTGCCCAAGGCGGCCTGAAATCAGCGCGGCTCCGCCCAAGCATTCTTCAGTGATGCAATAGCGTCTTATGGTGTATATTTTGATCTGACTCGATCAATTATTGCCATGATTAGCTGCAAACTTTCGACTCTACTCGGTGAACGCCGGCTCAAGGTGGCGGATGTCTGCCGGGCGACCGGTATTGCCCGCGCCACACTGGACCGCTACTACTACGACCGGGTGAAAAGCCTCGACCGGGATGTACTCGCCCGGCTATGCCAATACCTCAAGGTCAAACCCGGCGAGTTGCTGGTCCTGGTCGATCAAGGCGATCTGTTCGAGCAACCTGAACACCCATCAGGCGGAGGGAAACCATGACCGAACGCGAACTCAAATTGTTGCTGGACGCCAATGCCGTGAAACGTGTTCAGGTCCATTACGCGGTCATGGCCGACGGCTACATGGTGGTGATTGACGGCAAGACCCTGGAAACCAGCAAGCGCGAAACACGGGAATTCAAAACACTCGACGCCGCCGCACGGTTCCTGTTCAAGACCGGGGTCGCGGATTTCGCGGTGAAGTTGCGCACCGCCTGAGGTGGCGACGTCTTAATGACTCACACTGACATTCCCTCTATCGGCAAGCCCACGCCAGCGTTGCTTGCGACCCGGCTACGCGACGCCAAAGAACGCTACAAGCAGACTTTCCATCACACGCCACCCACAGAGGAATGGACTGGGCTGGATGGCTGGGCACAAGTCGACTGGCTGGATCAAGCCGTCGCAACCAGGAACATCCCGAAGGGGCTGAGTACCTACACCCCGCCCGCGCCCTATCGAACGTTCCGCTTGGTTAGATCTGAAACACCCCATCTGTGCCAGGCGATATCTGACGAACTGGATGAGCAGGCCGAATAGACCAATTGGCCACCGAGAACCTCGGCCCCGAAATCCGATAGAGAAAGGAACCGAACCCATGCTAACCTATCAAAATGATAGGCCATGACATGGCCAAGTCATCCAAGAAGCAGATCGAGCGGCAAATCCGCGAGCGGGCGCTGAACACGGCCAACATCCTGTTGACCGACCACGCTCGCAAGCGAATGCGCGAAAGGCGGATTACCTTGGCGATGGTGTACGACGTACTGCGCAAGGGCATCCTGGTGCGTGAACCGGAACCCAGCCTTCGGCATGAAGCGCTGGAATGCAGGATGGAACGCTACGTTGAAGGCCGCGACATCGGCGTGGTGGTGGCATTTGAGATCGACGCCACCGGCCTGCCGGTCATCACCGTGATGGATATTTAAGGAGTGACGATGTACCACTACACCGACGGCGGCTTGCGTAATGTCTGGCTGCGCAACGGCTACGAGATGTTTGATACGCCCTATGGCAAGGCCGTGTCCTTCCAGGATGGCGACGGGCTGATCCGTGCCGTCTGCCTGGCGCTGACGCGCAAGGTCGGGCGGCTGACCGGGGTGGAATTCCGCTATATCCGCGCCAGCGGTTTCCTCATGTCTCAGCCCTCCCTGGCCAAGCTGCTGGGCGTGGATGGTCAGACCGTGGCGCGCTGGGAGAAATCCGGCAAGGTGCCGAAGTGGGCCGACAAGTTGGTCCGCCTGCTCTATACCGCCCATGCCGACGGCCACGAAACCGTCCAGTCCGTCGTCGCCCGCATCAACGAT
>Ga0194126_10001931_pt1 | contig 34014 bp, 28 predicted proteins | sample TA2KigC150mmetaG_FD_148641 | JGI IMG/M metagenome (GOLD analysis project Ga0194126, IMG submission 148641) | Freshwater microbial communities from Lake Tanganyika, Tanzania - TA2015035 Kigoma Deep Cast 150m | ecosystem: Environmental > Aquatic > Freshwater > Lake | place: Tanzania: Lake... | reverse complement strand
GAAGCGTCCACCTTTGTGCACGTACTCGTCCCAATGTGCGTCCAGAATTTCGGCGAGGCGAATCATGACGGCAATATTACGCGCAATTCAAACACCCGCAATACAATGCGAAGCATTTCTGTTCAACACCGCGCGCGACGCAGGCGTTAATCTCGCGCGCCTCGCCGCCGAAAACGATCTCACCCTCTTGGAATATTTCCTCACCGATGCCGCCGGGCACAAAGCGAATCCCGCCAACACCGCGCGCATCCTCGCCGAAGCGGACGAATTGATCGGCGGCGCGCGCGACGCAAGCAATCTCGCCAACACGCTGATCGTCATCACGAGCGATCACGGCAACGTCGAAGACGCGACGACGCGCAGTCACACGCGCAATCCCGTGCCGACGATCCTGATCGGCGCGCAACGCGAACGCATCGCGTCGCGCATCCACGCGCTCACCGATCTCGCCCCCGCGCTGGCGGATTTACTCGCGCGCTAGAATGTGTCAAGCACTCGAGTGCGCGCCTGATTTTACTTGGGGGGTTGATTGCGGCGCGCTTTGTGGTAAAATACACCCACATTCGTCTTCCGTTCTTCATCTCACCCAGAGGTCTCGATGCGTTGCGTCAAATGTGCTGAACCGATTTCCGCGCTCGATCAACCTTGCCCGCATTGCCAATTCGCGGGCGATCCCGCGCTGATCGAAGAACTGAGCCACGTCAACTGGCTGCTCGGTCAGATCGACGCGCTGATCAAACTCAAGATCGCGAATGATCGTTTGGCGCAATTCTACCGCGCGCGTCAACGCGAATTGGAAATCCAACTCGGCTTGCGCGCGCCCGCGCTCACGCCCGATCAAGTCCGGACGATCCGCGCGACGCTGGCGCAGGGTGACGCGCTGTTGCGAAAAATTGATGCGTGGCTCGCCGATGATTTGCTCGACCGCGCCGCGCTCGCGCCGATCCTCGCTGAAGCGCGCCAGCAAGTACGCGATTTACAACGCCAACTCGAAGATCATGCGCGCGCGCCGTACCCGCGCACCGATGCCGAACGATTGCAAATCGTCGAGTTTCTCCTTGCGGCAGTGCAGAAAATCGCCGAACGCGGCGGCTTTGTTTCTGTTGCCGCGCAAGACCGCGCGCGCGCCGCGCTCCTCGCCGAAAAAGAACAGCTCGAAATCAAACTGGGTCTGCGGAAAGCGGAACCCGCGCCCGCACCACCGGAAAAACTTGCCGCGCCGGTGCGCGAATCGGTCGCGCTGCCAACGCCACCTCCGCCCCACGCCCCACGCCCCCCTTTGCGCGATCGCTTTTTGGGTTCGCTCCTTTCGGAACGCACTTTGCAGGCGATGCTCTTCCTGGGAATTTTTCTTCTCTTCGCCGCCGCGATCTCATTTGTCTTTTGGGGGTGGAAAGATTTTCCGCCACTCTTGCGCGTCGCGATTCCAACGCTCTTCACTTTTCTTTTTCTCGCGCTCGGCTGGTATGTGCGAACGCAAACGCGAATGTATCGCTCCGGCATCGCGCTCACCGCGATTGCCGCGCTCCTGATCCCGATTGACTTTTACACGCTCTACGTCAATTTCAACATTCCGCCAGAACACACGCCGATCTTCTGGCTCATCACCTCATTCGTCTGTCTCGCCGCGTACATCGCGATTACACTCTTGACGCAAAGTGCGTTGTTCGGCTATCTCGTCGGCGCGGCGGCGGGCGGCGCGGTGCTTTCGCTCGTCGAGATCGCACACCTGCATTTCGCGCTCGCGCGCGATTGGGACGCCGCCGCGCTCGCGCTGCTCGCGGTCGCGTTGATGTTGATTGCCACCGCGCTGAGTCGCGCGCAACCAAATCGCTGGCGCGTGCTGGCGGAACCATTTCGCAACCTCGCGCTGATCGCGATGGGCGCGCTGATGCTGTTGAGTTTCGGCTGGCGCTACCTGGATCGCAAAACGTACGACGCGCTGCACTATTCGATGACGCTCAGTTGGTGGCTCGGCGAATTTCTCTTTGCGTGGGGCGCGATCCATTATCGCAGTCGCACGCTCGGCATTCTGTCCGCGCTCGCGCTGCCGATCGCGACGTTTTTCGCGCAAGCCGCGCTGTTCGATCAAACGCGCATCAATCCGGCGTGGCACGCGTTCGGGCTTGCGCTCCTCGTTCCGATTTATCTCACCGTCGGCAATAAACTGCTCGCGCGCACCGACGACAAAATTTTGCGCGGGCACGGACGCACCGCGACCGGCTGGGGCATCGCGCTGACGATTCTTGCCGCGCTCTGGTCGCTCACAAATTTGACGAGCAGCGCGGCAGCAGCGTGCAGTCACGCGGTCTTGTTCGGCGCGATGCTGCTCGCGCTGTTTTTGTGGCGGCAACCGCGCCTTTTGTACGCGGCGACATTCTTCGCGCTGACGACAACCGCGTTCACGATGAGCGAGTTGAATTTGTCGCCCAAATATTTTTCCATCGGCTGGTCGTCATGGGCAATTGCGTACATCGCCATCGCGTTCCGGCTTGGTTTTTCCGCGAATAACGCGAATAGCGCGAATGAAAAAGAAAAGATTAGCGAAGATTCGCGTAATTCGCGGATCATTTGGCGCGCGCGTTTAACGGCAACATTGGTCAACGCCGGCTTTATCATCGCCGCGCTCGCGATCTTGCCAACCTTGTTTCCGTACGACGGCAATCTGCTCGTGTACGCGCTCGGCAACTGGATCGCGCTCGCGGCGTGGTCGGCGCGGATCGCGCACGCGGGACAACCCGGGTTCGCGTCGCACGATTGGCTGGGGCGGTCGCGTTTTCACTGGGCAGCCGCGCTGCCATTACCGTTCTGGATTTGGATCGTGTTTGCGAATCGCGGTCCGCTTGGGTACGATTTGCCGCTCGCGCTCAGCGCGCTCGCGTGGGGGATAGTCGCGCTCAGCGTGTCATTGCGAGGCACGCGTCCTGAGCGGAGCGCAGCGGAGTCGAAGGATCGCGCGACGAGGCAATCCCCAAATCGCGAATCGGAGATTGCTTCGTCGCGGAAATCGCTCCTCGCAATGACACCTGATTTGCCGTGGCACCTCGTCGGCTTGCTCGTCAGCGTCGTCGCGGTGATTGCCGCGACGTTCATCGCGCGGAATGATTACGCGCCCGCGATGTGTTTGCTCTCTGCCGGTTTGCTCTACATCGCAGATGCGATCACGAATCGGCAGCGATGGGAACTCGTGCCGGGCGCGTGGGTAACCGCGTGGGGCGTAGCGTGGTTGCTCGACCGTGCGCGCGTCAGTTTCGATCAAGTCACGATGGCAGTCGCGTTGCTCATCGCGATTTATGTTTTTATCGGACTGTGGCAAGAACAGCGTCGCTCGCGCACGTTCACGCGCGATTTTCTGACGCCGTTGTACTGGGCGAGTCACGTACTCGCGCTCGTCGTTTTGTTGCGCGTCGCGATTCAGCCGATCAGTTTGCGTTTCAGTTCCGATTGGACGGACGCGAATCGCGTGTGGGAAGCCGCGAGCTGTATTTTGCTCGGCGTCGTTTACGCGTGTTACGCGTGGGGCACGTTCAAGGAACGCTGGGCGCACGCGGCGGCGTGGTTGTTCGTCGCGGGCGGCGGACTGATCGCGATCAGTTACAGCACGGGTACCGGCTCGCTTGCCGCGCGCGCGGCGTTGGGCGCGATTGTGTTTGTGTTGGGCGAACGCGCGCTGCATTGGTGGTGGAGAGACCTAACCCCCCAGCCCCCTTCCCTGCAAGGGAAGGGGAAGAAGCGACTCGTTCTTCCTTCCCAAGGAAAAAAGAGGGAGCGGCGCATCATTCCCCCTTCCCTAACAGGGAAGGGGGTTAGGGGGATAGGTCGTCTCGCCTGGCGATTGTATCGCCGTCCGCTGTTGATCGCCGGATGGATCACGTCGGTCGCCGTGATCGGGATCGCGCTCGTGCGGAATTTGATTTTGCTCGGCGGACGCACGCCGCAAATTTGGGCAGTCGTCGGGCTGACGATGATCGTCGCGCTGTACGCGCTCTCGGCGCGGCTGTTTCGGCAAGCGCGCTTTGTCTGGTTCGCGTCATTTCTCGCGTTCATCCCTTGGACGATTATGACCAACCTGGGTTGGCTCGTCGCAGATCGCCCGGCGACGCCGTCGTTCGCGCTGAGTTGGATCGTCCTCGCGGCATTGCTCTACTTGATCGGAATGATTTTGCAACTCGTCACATCGCGCGCGTACGCGTTGCCGCCGCGCGTCGTCGCGCATTTGCTCGTTCCGTTCGCGCTTTTGTGGGGCATCGCACACCCGGAGACCAGCCGCGTGACGTTTGGTTTGGCAATCATTTTCTACGCGCTTGAAGCCGCGCTGCAACATCGCCGCGCGCGAACCGCGTCGGCGTGGGAAACGCGCTTTCTCTATCCCGCGCTCGGACTCGTTCCGATTTGGTGCGTGTACCTGCTGAATTTGCTGCCGGGCGCGCGCCACGAACATTACGGTTTGATGCTGTCGCTTTTCGGTGTGCTGGGTTTGATCGCCGGGCAATCACTCGCGCGCGTCGCGCCACGCGTAGAAATCGCGAACGCGTACGCGCTGCCCGCGTACCTCACCGGCTATGTCGCGACGATTGTCGGGACGCTCCTCGTCGCGCACGAACCTGGGTTGCTCGCGCTCGCGCTGTTGTACGACGCGCTGCTAATGCTCGCATCGGCGCGGCTGTTCAATAATCCGCTGTGGGTTTTTGCCGCGGCAGCCATCGCGCCGTTCTCGTTTTGGCTCGCGCTGAACCAGGGTGGCGTGCCGGGGAATCGTCACGGTTGGTGGCTGATTGGTCTCGCGGCGATTTACTTGTTGATGGCGTGGACGTTGCGCCGCGCGCGACTTGCGTCGTACAGTACCGCGCCGCTCACGATTGCGTTCGCGCTGATCGCGTTCGCGCTGCCGCCGTCATCGCAGGACAAGGTCGGCGCGTTTTGGGGCTACGGCGGCGCGGCGATTTTGTACGCCATCGCCGCGATTTGGTTGCGGCAACCGCTGTTGCTGACACCGGTGTGCGCGCTTGTCCTCGTGCCGTACGCCGTCGGGTTGCAAGAATCGGCATTGCTGCCGGAGTATTATGGCATCGCGCTTTTGCCCGGCGCTATCGTCGCGCTCGCGCTCGGTTGGACGATGGACGCGCGTCTTGGCGCGTCGCGCGATTTTCCGTGGCGCGATCCGATGCGCTGGCTCATCGCGCTCGCGGAGCGATTGCTGAATTGGTGGGCGCTGCCGCTGTACGCGCTCGGCTTTGGTTTGATCGCGGCAAGCCCGTTCTTCACGAATGGCAAGCCGGGACTCGCCGCGCTGAATTGTTTGCTGACAATGCCGATTGGCGCGTGGGCGATTTATCATTTCCGCTTGCGCGTCTGGTTGTTCGCAACCGCCGTCGCCGGACATTTCGCCGCGTATTTTTATCTCTACGATCTGGGTTGGCGACGATTGCCATCCGATTTTGCTTTGCGCTTTGTTCCGGTCACGGCGATTACGATTGCCGTCGCGCTCGTGATCGAACGACGACGCAACGAGACGCCGCCGATTCACGCGCAATCGCGATTCTTCGGTGGCTGGTCGCACCCGCTCTACTTGCTTGTCGCGTTCGATCTGTACATCGCGCAGATGCTGGGTCTGACGAACACGCCATCGGGCGCGGCAGTTTCGCTCGCGCACGCGATTCTGATCGCGATCCTCGCGTCGTTCTGGCTATCGCGCTGGATGCCGTACGTCAGCACCGCGTTGGGCTTGATCGCGCTCGTGCAATGGATGACGACGCAACCCGGGTCGCCAGTGAACGCGCCGACGCCGCTCGCGCAGTTGGCGTTGGCATACGGCTTGATCGGCTACGGTTTATCGTACGTGCGCGAGCGTCGCGGTATCACGTCGTGGCTCGCGATCTGGGATCAATCGCTGCGACGATCTGGCATCGTGCTTTCGTTCGCGGTTCTCGCGCTTGCCGCGATCCTGGGTGTGAATCTCGCGCAGTGGACGGTGCGCGCGTTGTTCGGCATGCCGTTCCGCCGACTCGTAGATTTGCCGACCGCGCAGATGATCGTCAGTGTGCTCGCGTTGCTGGGGTTGCTGTATCTCGCCGCCGCGTTCATTCATCGCCGGGTGCGCGTCGGCTACGCGGCAATCGCGATGCTGATCGTCGCGTGGATGTTGCACGCGTTTTACGTTCAGCAGTGGGATGGCGCGTCGAACGTGCAGTGGTACGCGCTGCCCGCTGGGTTGTATCTGCTCGGCGTCTCGTTCCTCGAATGGCAGCGCGGCAACAAGGATTTTGCGCGCTGGATTGATTACGCGGCGGTCGTGCTGATGATGGGCTCGCTCTTTTGGCAAACGCTGTTGTACGGTTTGGGTTTCGCGCTGATACTTGGCGCGGAAGGGTTCGCCGCGATTTGGTGGGGGAGCGCGCGCCGCCTGCGCCGATTCCTGTACGCGGGGATGATGGGTGTGGTGCTGGCAGTGGTCGCGCAACTGATCAACTCACTGCAATCGGTCAATCAGTGGCTCGTCTTCGGCGTGATTGGCTTGCTTGTCGTCGTCGCGGCGATTCTGATCGAACGCCGGATCGAAGATGTGAAGGGATGGCGGCAGAAGATCGAGACGTGGGAGTAAAGCGAGGGGCGAGGGGCGAGAGGCGAGGAGCGTGAGGAGAGTTTAGGATGACCGCGACGAATTCTTGGAAAACGATTATTTTGATTGGCGCGTTTGGATTAGTCGCGCTGCTTGGCATTTTGCCAAAAGGCGAGTTGAGCGCGGCTCAACCAACACCACCAACCGCTCCGCCTGTTACCAAACCTGCGCCAATCACAAAAACGCCGCCGCCGATCTCTGGAGGAGAGTGGAAGGATGACTTGTGGGGCTTGGAGCAGATGTCCGCGACAACCAATGTCGAAGTTTGGGGACGTATGGTACTCAAAGTCACAGAGCGTCTCAACTGGATGCAAACTTGGACTGCACACTTTGCGCTGGGCGAATTTTTCCGAACCGAAGCGATCTCCGACTCGGTACAGTTGACGCGAGTGAGTGGTTCTTCTCAATATTTTACAGCTGGTACATACACATCAACTGTTTTTGATGCGGGACGCTCAGTTGCTTGGTTATCCGCCAGATGGGTCAACACAGAAATCACCCGTCCCATTACGGTAGAATTTCGCACTGGAGATACTGTTCCTCCCGATCATACATGGTCGAACTGGGACGCGTCGAAAAAACTGTGCGCCTGTCGCCTTGACCTTGATCTCTGTGATTGCACGTGTTTTCGATTAGGGCTTACCAGTAGTCGCTTTTTTCAATACCGAGTCGCTTTTTCAAACGGCGATCCCGATCGCACTCAAGTATTTAACGAGATCAATATCACCTATGGAATTTACGTGCCGTTTGGCTACGCAATCTCGCGAGCGATTCCACCGACAGATTTGCAGTCGTGGAAAGAGATCTTCTATTCTTCCACTTTGCCCATTAGCACTACGCTCGCGATTGATGTTTTGGCAACAGATGGAAATGTGTTGCTATCGAATGTCAACTCTGGCGATAGTCTCGCGGGCATTGATCCGTTGGCGTACCCATCTATTCAATTGCGCGCAACGTTAGCGACGGATGATATATCGCGCACACCCGAACTGGATATGTGGGGAGTGCGGTGGTTGACGAACACGCGCTGGTATTTCTTCCCGCTCATATTTCGTTGAGGTAATACTGAAGAGATAACTGATGAAACTTTTTACCTCCCCAATGCCCAAATCAACTAAAACCGCGATTCTCATCGCCGGACTCGCGCTACTTTTGCCCGGCGTGCTGATCGCGGCCGCGAATCTGTGTATTATGCCGCTCGTGATCCTGGGTTCGCGGCGCGACGCGCTTGGCGTTGGCACCGTCAGTTTTGTGCTGCTGCTGCTGACACTCGGCGCGGGCGGCGCGGTGACGTGGCACGCGGCGCGCTCACTGCAAGGCAAAGCGTCTGCGCCGCTGCGCTTGCCGCGCGTCTGGATCATCGCCGGCATTTTCGGCTTGTGTCTCGTCGTCGGCGGCGTCGTGCGCGCGAACGACACGCTGTCCGCGTTCATCTTTCCGCCGACACTTCTTATCACCGCCGCGATTCCGCCGCTCTTCGCGGTGTCGTGGTTCGCGCAGCCGCGCGCGGACGGACTGACGTTCCGACGCGGGATGATCGCGTTTGCGGGCGGCGCGACGGTCAGCGTGTTCGTCGCGCTCGTGCTCGAAATTCTCGCGCCGCTCGTCGTATTGTCGCTCGTGTTCAACTTGAGCGACGTCGCGCTGCGGAGCGTGCAAAATCTGCTGACCGATCTCGCGGGGCAACAAATCGCGCGCGCGATCACGAACCCCGGGTTCATTCTTGCGTTCATCCAACTCGCGATCATCGCGCCGCTTGCGGAGGAAATCGCAAAGCCGCTCGTGACGCTGCCGCTGATCGGACGATTGGCGCGGCGCGATGCGTTTCTCGTCGCGGCGATGGCAGGCGCGGGCTTTGCCGCGCTGGAGAATGTGATCTACACGAGTTTCGGCGCGTACCTGTGGGCGGGCGTACTCGCGCTGCGCGCGCTTGGCGGCGCGATTCATCCGCTCGGCGCGGGACTCGTCGGCTTGAGTTGGCGCGACGTACTGAACGGCGAACGCGACGCGTGGCGGCACGGTCTGGCGCGCTTTGGTCTCGCGGTCGGAATGCACGCCTTGTGGAATGGCGGCTCGCTGATCGTCGTCGCGCTCGGCGGCGCGCAGTTTTTTGGCGCGCGACCGGCGGAGATCAACATCCTGGGTCTCACTTCGGCTGGTACGGTACTCGCGCTCTTGATCGTGCTGGGACTTGCCGCGTTGTGGCTGGGGCGCGCGACCGTGCAACGCGCGCAATCGAACATCGCGCGTGAACCTGAATCGCGCGAAGAGGAATTTGTGCTGTCGGATCGCGCGGTGGCGATCTGGGCGTTCATCTGTCTCGTCGCCATCGTGCCGGTCGGCGTGACCGCGTTGAGGACAATTATCAAATAGTGATTGGTCAACTGGTTGACTCAGTACATCACAGATTGTCATTCTGAGGCGCGCTTTTTGCGCCGAAGCATCTCGCAATTTGCAATTAGCGAGATGCTTCGCTTCGCTCAGCATGACAGAATTGTGATCTACTGTGACTGGTCACTGATTGACTAATCACCAATCACCAGTTGACTAATCACGAGCCGCGCTATGAACAAACTACGTTTGATTTTTCTCAATCGTTTGAATTTGTGGATCGCGCTCGCGCTCGTCGCCGCGAATTTGTACGCGTGGACGAGTACGCTGCTTGCCGCGTCTGCGCCGTACGTCGTCGCGCCGATTCGCGCGCCGCAAGTTGTCGCGCTGCTCAACAAAATTGACGAAGGCGGACATTCCGGCGAGACGTGGCAGGTGACGCTGACGGAGTTGGAAGCGGAGCAGACGATCACGTGGTATTTGCAACGCTATCCGCAAATTCCGTTCGCGCATCCGCGCGTCAAGATCACGCCGGACTATGTCAGCGGCGAAGGCGACGCGACGATTGCGGGCTTGCGCGTGCATATCGGCGGCAAAGCGCGCGTGACGCTGAAAGATGGTTTGCCGGTCGTGCAGATTTTGGATCTGAGTCTGCCGCTGCCGCCGCCGATCCGCAACGCGCTGGAAGACGAAATGCGCGTGCAGTTGCGCCGCGCCGACGCGCTGCCGGTGCGATTCACTTTTGCGGAGTGGGGCAACGGCGTGGTCGTTGTGCGCGGCGTGATTCGCTAAACCCAAACAAAAACCGCCGCGCGTGCGGCGGTCTGAAATCATTTTGATCCGCAAGTCACGTGAATTTCCGCGAATGGTTTTAATTCGCGCGATTCGCGTCATTCGCGGATCATTTTTTTACGCGCAAATGAACACCGTATCGCTTTGCACCTCAACGTCAATCAATTGCCCGCCAATCGTCACAGCATATTTGCCGTCTTCGGCGATCGCCAGTTCAAAGCCGCCTTCGCCGTACTGCGGCGCCGTACCGCTGTAGACAATCGTATTTTCGCCGCGCGAGTTTTCGATCATCACGACCACATTCGCGCGCGGCAGCGCGCCGCAAATCATCCGCGCGCCCGGCAAATGATCGACGTGTACGCGCCGCCCGATCATCGAAGGCGTATCGTCGGCGGCAAGCGGCGCGGGCATCGCGTGAGCCGATTCAATCGGTTCCGGTTTGACCAAACGCCACGAAACTTCGGCGGCAGGTTCGCCCTGGGGCGTCGGTTCAACCGGCGTTGGCGGACGAATCGGCAAATCCAATTCCAGCCGTGGCGACGACGGTTCGTTCGCCAGAGTCGTTTCGACGCTGGGCGCGGCGGGCGCGCCTGGAACGATGAGGAGCGACATTGTTTTTTCTTCGACGCTGGGCGCGGGTGCGGGAGGGGTTGGTTCCGGCGCGACGACTTGAGTTTCGGCGGGCGTGATCTGAACGCGTTTGAGCGCGACGGAGGCGGGGACTGCCGTGATTTCGATCACGGGCGTCGGCGCCGCCAATTCTTCGATCTCGTGCGGTTGCGCGCGTCGCGTGACGCGGCGGCGCGGGCGCGGCGCTGCTTCCGGCGGCGTCTTGACGCGCCGCGCGCGCGGCTTGGGCGCGACCGGCGCGCCGATTGGGATCGGCGCCGAATCGCTCGCGTCCTGATCGGCGGGCAATTCCAGACCCGTGCGAATGATCGCCACGCCGCGATAATAATGCTGCAGGATTTGTTCGAATGACGCGTTCCGCCGCGCCATCACAATCGCGCCGCGCTTGCACATTCCCACGCCGTGCCCTTTGAGCGTGAGAAAGCCGCACGAGCAGTCCACGCCGCGCAGATACGCCAGCGCGGGCACGTGCATTTCTTCCGCGTTGCGCGTGTGCCCGTCGCAATGTTCGAAAAAGAACGCGCTGATCAACTGCCCCTCGTGCATCGCGATGACGCCCCAGGTTTCGCTCAACGCGCGAAAAACTTCGGGCGCGCTCACCGGATCGACGCGTTTCCATTTTTGACAATGCGCGGTCGTGCACACATCCGCGTTGTGTTCGGGATGGCGTTGCGCCGCGACCACGTACGTCCGCGACGCGACGGCTTGCGCTTTCAACGCCTCCAGCGGCGCGTCCGCGCCAATCTCGGCGGCAAGTACGCCCGCCAGATACGTCTCCAATTTCATTTCTTCGACTTGGTTATTCGGCAACAAAACCCGAATCGCGGTCGGCAAAGTCAGCACGGTTTCGTTATTCGACATTTCTTGAAATCCAATCACCCTGGGACGATACGATGCGGCGCGCGCGCAATGCGTCCAGCGTCGCGTCCGTCGTCGCGCGCGGCCAGCCGAACACGCGCGCAATCATCGCCGGAGTCGCGGCGATCACGGTTGCGATGTAACGCCGGACGAGCGCGCGGCGCGCGCGTTCCCGATCGAGCGTTTGCGCGCGCGCGAGCTGGCGCGGAAACCAGCGCGCGATCAGATCGTAAATTTGCGACGCCCACGCGCCGCGCTCCACCGTCGCGCCGACCGGCAGAATGATCAGCGCGCGCTGCAATTCGTCGAGCGCGCGGTGGTACTGCGGATCGCGTTCCAAGCCCGCCGCCGCGCGTAACGCCATGGTCGGCGTGGGACCCGAATCGCGCAACGCGTCGTAGACGCGTTTGGCGGTCGTGCTGACGCGCCCGCGCCGGTACGCCGCGTCAATCTGTTCCGGCGCGCGCACGGCGAGCCAGGGCGGCAACATCGCAAGCGAGATAAAAATCGGTTTGCCGTTGCCCAGCGCCTTACCATAGTACGCGCGCTTGAGCGCGGGCAAATCGTTTTTCCATTCCCACACCCGATCCGAATCGGCATCCCAGTCCTCGATGTGCGCGTCGCGCCGTCCTTTGACCGCTTCGAACAAGGACGGCAATTCCAGATTTTGCGTGGACGCGAACAGCAGACAAAAACCGACGGCGTCAATAAAGTGCGCCGCGTCTGCCAGCGTGCGGACCCGGCGCGCGCGCGTGCGATGATACACCTGATCGCGTTGACGTTCGATGCGTTTCAGATCAAGCGGGGAGATTTTCGTCACAACTATACTTTCAAAATTCACAATTGTCAATTATCAATGGGTCATTGACAATTGTGAATTGCCAATTGATACTCGTTCCACGTGTCAATGTCCATTCCCAGGCGCGCGTCGTCGAACGCGACGCAGACGACCGGGTGTTGGGCGAACAACTCGCGTCCCCCTTGCTCGCCGCGCAAATTGTCCAGTTCGGCGAAATGGGCGCGCGCGAACAACACCGGACTGCCGCGCCGCCCGGCAAATCCCGACGCGATGATCGGCGCGGCGGTGGCGCGATAGCGTTCAATCAACGCGTCGATCACCGCGCAGGTCAGGCACGGCTGATCGGCGTTGACGAAAATCGCCGCGGCGGTCTCCGGCGCGAGCGCGCGCACGCCCGCGCGGATGCTCGACGCGTGTCCGGTCGCCCAGTCCGCGTTGACGACGACACGCGCGCCAGTTTTCTCCACGCGGGGTCGCAGCGCGTCGGCGTGCGCGCCCAAGACGACGAGCGTTTCATCCGCGCGCGAATGTTGCGCCAGCGCAATCGCGTGTTCGATTAGCGTGGCGCCGCGCCAGGGGAGCAGTTGCTTGATGCGCCCGTTCATTCGCGCGCTGGCGCCGGCGGCGAGGACAATGACTGCAATTTTCATTTTCGATTTTTGATTGGAGGAAACACAATCGAAAAGCTAAAATCCTAAATCGATCGTGATATGATCGCGATCGCCAACCGGCAGACGTTTCTGCGTCAGCGGCGAGTACATTCCGATGGCGAGCGAAAACGGTCCGCGCGCGCTTGCCGGGATCGCCAACTCGTACTCGTCTGGGACGATTTCGCCCGCGTCCCAGAGCGAAGTGGGGTACGCGCCGTTGCGCGGCGGCGCGTCGCGCTGCGCAACGATCGCGCCGGACGCGTCGAGCAGGTGAACGAAGACGGTGTAATCCGAATCGCTGGGCGCGCGGCACTGCCAGTACAACGTCACGCGCGCGCGGTTCGTCGCGCGATCCGCGTCGAGCGCGTAATGCGTCAGCGCGAAATGCTCGCCGACGCGCGCGTGCGTGGATTTCGCCGCGCGCAATTCTGCCGCGCGCGGCGGCGCGACCGGGACTTTGATCGCGGCAAGCGGCGCGTACAATTTCCAATCCGCCGTCGAAATCGAAAAGATCGGCATCGCGTCGATCAGTTCGCCGTCGGTGCGGCGAAATAAACCCAGGCGCAGATCGTACCGCCCCGGCGCGATGGTCGGCGCAAGCGGCACGCGCCACGTCTCCAACACATATTTGCCGGGGGGCCAGCGTTGCAACGGATATTTGCCGCCGAACGGTTCCGCTTCGACGCGGCTGAGCACCTGGTTCGCGCGATCCACCAACTCGATGCGCCAGCTCACCGACGCGGGCGGCGGATACAAGGTTTGAATGTGCGTCGTCAGCGCGATCGTTTCGCCCGGCGCAAAAGTCGTCTTGGGAATTTCGTAACCCAGGATCGTCAACGTGTTGTCGAAATTCATCTCGACCAAACGCGGCGGCGCGCGATGCTCCGGCATCGGACCCGAAACTTGCGGCGGCTCTTTTTCCAAGATCGCGCTCTGTCCCGATTGGTACAACACGTGCATCTGCGCCGGCACTTCGTCCAGATAACGCACGAACAATTTGTCTTGCCACGCGTCGTCCTGATACCACTCGTCAAACGTGGCGGGACCCATTTTGCGCCCGGCGGGAATCCACTGAAACCACTCGCTCGGAATCCGTTCGCCCCAGATGCCGATGCTGAGCCAATACGCGCTGATCGTGTCCGGCTCCAAATACGCGATCTGGTACGTGTTGTTGAAAAAACCTTTTGCCCATTCGGCGACGCGCAACTCCGACGCGGTCAGCGGCGAAAAGACTTTGGGCGGACGAAAAACTAGGATCGCCGCACTCAGGACGATGATCGTTGCGATGAACCCGAGCGCCGATCGCGCCGCGAGTGTTCGCGCCTCGGTGTGAATGATCGCACGGAGGCGCGCGCGCTGGGTGAAATATTCCAGCGCGCGCGCGAGTGACAGCGCGGCGAAAATCGCGAGCGGGAAGACGAGCAGGTAAAACGTTTTGTCGACGCGATAACCGGAAATGTGAAACCACGGTTGCGCGATCAACAGCGCGAGTAGCTGGAGGAACCAAACGAGGACGAACGCGACGAGGGTTTTGCCCGCCGCGCCTTGCCGCCACGCGATCCACGCGCCGCCGAGCGCGAGCGCGAGGAAAACGGGACCGCCCAGCGTATCGAGCGACGGACGCGCGACGCCGCCTGCGCCCACGTCGCTGCGCGCCGCAATCTCGCCGGTCGCCAATTCCAAGATGCCGCCCCGCTGCAACGCGACTGCCGCGAGCAACAACAGCGCGACGAAAATCGCTAGTGTGATCAGCGCGCGGCGCGACGATGAGAACGCGGGACGCGGCAACGCTTCCGGCGCGTCGTCCACGCTCTGCCGACGCCGGAACGCGCGCCCCACGCGCGCGAGCGCGACGAGCGCGAACAACGCGAGCGGCAACGCGACGAAGATCGGATACGCCGCGACGACGCCGAGCAATGCCGCGCCGATCAGCGCGGCGAAGATGCCGCTTGCCGCGCGCGCGTAACTCATCGTGTACCACAGCGCGGCGAGGATGAAATAGTGCGCGAACGCTTGCGCGAAAAAGTATTGTTCCCAGTTGATCGTCCCGGCGAAATACGACCAGGGGACGAAAAGCAACGCCGGCGCGCTCAACGCGACGATTTTGGAAACCGGACGCGGCGGCAAGAGCGCGCACGTGATGCCGTACACCGCGCCCGCGCTCAGCGCGAGAAAACTCGCGGCGACGGGATGCAGCACCACGAGCGGATCCAAGCCCAGCCATCGCGCCAGCATCGCCGTCACGAACGCGCCGCCGGCGGGATACCAACTGACCAATTTCCCTTCGGGATACGAAAACAAAACTTGCTGGTACACGCGCACCGCGTCGGACGATTGCGTCGGCGGCAAGAGCGTGGGAAGCGCGGCGTAAATGAAATAGCCCCACGCGCCCAGCGTGACGATGATGAACCCGGCGAGTTCCAGACAATCGGATTCTAGCGCGACGAGACGCCGCGCCAGCGTGAACACCGTCACCAGCGCGACGATCACGCCGAGCAAAACCAAGGTCGCGTCGGCGCGATAATCGGCGACGAGATTGTGCAGATAGCCGTTCAGCAACGTGAAGAAGAAGAAGAGCAAGCCGAGTGTGAATACTAGGTGTGAAGCAGCCAGCGAGGGTTTCGATTTCATTTCGTCTTAGCGGGCAAAGTGGACCAGTACTGCTTGACCCACGCGCCGACGCGCGTGTTTGTGATCGCGTCGCCGCGTTCCAAGTACGGTTTGAGATCGAGCACCGGCGTGCCGTCGAGCGCGTCGAGTCCACGCACGCGCAAGATATTCGCGTCGATGCTGATCAGTTCGGCGGCGCAAATGCCAAGCGGGTTGGGGCGGGATGGCGAGCGCGTCGCAAAAATTCCCACGCGCGGTAAATCGGCGCGGCGCATCGGTTGGACACGGAGCGCATCGGACGCGTGCGCGCGGTCGAGATAAAAGACGATCCAGAGATGCGAGAAAGCGGCAAGCCCATCCAGCGCGTCGCGCCATTCTTGCGCGATGATGATCTCCGATTCGATTTCCGCCCACGGAGTATCGCGATGCGCTTTCCGCATTGCGTTGCGGACGATCCCAATCGGGTGCAGCTGGATCATTGGATCATCACTTGGCGATGTGTGGGCGGCGCGGCGTTGCCCAGTTCCGCGTTGAGCGCGGTGATGTACTCCGGCGTGGCGCCGCAACAGCCACCGATGATTTTGGCGTTGGCGCGAATCCAATCGCGCGCGAGGAGCGCGAACCGCGCGGGATCGACGGGATAGACGATTTCCGCGCCGCGCTGTTCCGGCGTCCCTGCGTTCGGCTTGGCGATCAGAGGAAGCTCGGGCGCGGCGCGATGCAGTTCGCGCAAAATGTTCGCCATTTCCCAGGGACCCTTGCCGCAGTTCGCGCCGATCGCGTTCACGGGCGCGCGCGCCAATTCTTGCGCGGCTTGCGCGGGCGTAACGCCAGTCAACGTTTTGCCTTGCTGATCGAACGACCACGTGACGAAAATCGGCAACGCGCTCACCTGGCGCACGCCTTGAATCGCGGCGCGCACTTCTTTGGGGTCGCTCATCGTTTCGATGTGAAAAAGATCGACGCCGCCATCCGCCAATGCTTGGGCTTGCGCGGCAAATTCGCGCACCGCGTCCGTGTAGGACAGCGCGCCGAGCGTCACCGCGAGGTACCCGAGGGGACCGATGTCGCCGACGACGAGCGCGCGCTGACGCGCGGCTTGTTTTGCCAACTGCGCGGCTTGGCGATTGATCTCGTACGCGCGCGTTTCCAATCCGGCATCGCGCAAGCGAAATGCGGTGCCACCAAACGTGCAGGTCAAAATCATTTGCGCGCCGGAGTTGACGTACGCTTCCGCCGCCGCGAAGACCAGCGCCGCGTTGTCCAACACCCAGGTCTCCGGCGCGACGCCGCGCGGCAACCCCAGTTTTCTTAGGAATGTGCCGGTCGCGCCGTCGTAAACAATCGGCCGGTTTTGGGTCCAGAGTTCATCAAGCGAAGGCATTGTCAATTTCGTTGTAGACAGGTAAACAAGTAACAAGACCTGTCTACCTGATACCTGTCTACTCACCCACTCAGGTCGTCAGAAACCACACCGCCGCCAGCGCGCATAACACGCCGAGGAGGCGCGTCGGCGATATTTCTTCTTGCAGAAAAATGTACGCCAAGATCACCGTGACGACAGGATACAAGGCGGACAATGGAACCACGACGCTCGCCGGAGCGGCGCGCAAGGTGAGATAGAGAAACAGCGTGCCGAGCGTACCGAGCGCGCCGGTCAGCAATGCCCAGGCGATTCCGGTCGCATCTATTTTGAGCGGCAATAATTCCTTGAACAACAAGAAAAAGAGCGGGAATAAAAGCAGCGTCGCCACTTGACCCCAGATCAGCAATTGCAACCCGATTTGTTTGACGGCAATTTTTGCCGTGATGCCCCAAATACCCCAGGCGAGAAACATTCCAAGACCACCGGCAAGAACAGCCCAATTCATTTTTGACTCCACGATTTGTGCTCCACGCGATTGACTCAACCGATGCCTAGTATAAAACAAACAGGTAAACAAGGCAAACTTGTTTACCTGTGCGTACGGCTTTCCCAGAGTCGAATGTTGTCGTGACACAAAATTGCTATTTCAAAACCAAACAACGGTGTTGCCCTCCAGAAGACCGAGAACACGGTAGTCGTCGCTGACACGCGCCGAGTAGATCGGTTCTTGGTCGTTAACGCGCTTGAAATGAAGACCAGGCGCGTTTGGGTTGGTCTTCCACATCTGATATGCCTTGCGCGCACGCTCTTGTTCCTGACGCGGCAGGCGATTGTAAAGTTTCCAAAATCGCGGCGCGGCTTTTGCGTTCATTTCGGCGCTAGGCGTCCATCGTCGGTGATGGTAATGTTGGTCGTGCGCCCCGCGTGAAAATCCTCGCGCGCCTCGCGCGCCATTTGGATCATCGCGCGTTGCGCGGCGGGTTGGGCGAACAACGCATCCCATCTTTCTTCGCTTGCGCGAGTTGCTGCGTCGGCGCGTTGCGTCACCAACTCTTGCAGAAACCGCGCATAGTCCAACAATTCCGCCGCGCGGTCGGGCGGGAGCGTCCGCGCGATGTCAACGAGCGTCTGTTCGTAAATCAGCGTTTGTTCGTTCATCGAGTCACCTCGGGCTTGCATATTGTAGCGTATCCCACCGCGCGCGTCAAATCGTGGCAGCGCGTTCACATCATTGTCGCGCGAAATTCATTCCAGGTAGCTTGGCTGTACCCGGCAAGCGGTTGTTTAACGAGCGCGCCCTGCGCCAGCGCGGCAACTCGGTCTTCGTACGTCGGTCGCTCGTCCACGTACAAAACACCAATCGGAATTTTATCGCCCCACTCGTACGCTTTTTGGATCGCCGCGTTGTAATCGCGCGGATTGTACGTTGCGTCGTCGTCGAGTTTGTAGACGCGCGGGCGATACCATTCCGTCGTGTTGACAGAGTTGTAGATGACGCACACCTGCAACACGTCCACAAACGCAAAGCCCTTGTGCTGAATCGCCTTGGCGAAGGTTTGCGCCATATGTTTCGGATCGCCGGAGAACGTGCGCGCGACGAACGTCGCGCCGCCGGTAATCGCCATCAGTAACGGATTGAATTCCGTTTCGATAGAACCATCCGGCGTCGTCGAAGAAATCCAGCCGCGCGCGCTCAATGGCGAGTACTGTCCTTTCGTCAGCGCGTACACCTTGTTGTCCTCGACGATCATCGTTAGATCGGAATTGCGGCGCAACGCGTGGACGAAATGTCCCGCGCCGATTCCAAAACTATCGCCATCGCCAACCGTGATGATCACCTTGAGATCGTGATTGGCAAGCTTGACGCCTTGCGCGATCGGCAACGTGCGACCGTGCAGACCGAGGTAGCCGTTCGCTTTAAGATAGTCCGGCATTTTCGATCCGCAGCCGATGCCGCTGACGAAAAATGCCTGGTGCGGAGGAAGCTGTAATTGCGCGAGCGCCTGTTTCACTCCGGCGATGATGCCGTAATCGCCGCAACCGGGACACCAGGTGATCTCGCGTTCGCCGTCGTATGATTTGGGGGTGAAAGTGTCTGACATTGTGATTCTCCTACATTCAGACCGATGACCGACGACAGACGACGGAAAAATCGGTCGCCGGTCTTCCGTCATCGATCTTTGTTCCATCACTTGCGCGCGATGTTCGGGACCGCATCCGCGATTTCCGCGCCTGTGAATGGACGACCGTCGTACTTGAGAATTTTGTCGTCCACCGCGCGACCGGTGTACACGCGCACAACCTGCGCGAGTTGCGCGGTGTAATTCCCTTCGACATCAATCAATCGTTTTGCCTTGTTCAGTTCTTCTTCCAAACGCGCTTCGTCGAGCGGATAGATGTCGGTGAAATGCAGCGCGTTCGCGCGAACGCCGCGCGCATTCAAAAGATCAACCGCTTCGCGGATCACATAGCGCGTCGAGCCCCAACCCATCAGCGTGATCGACGCGTCCGCGGGACCGTACCACTCCGGCATCCGCATCTCGCGCTTGATCGTTTCGAGTTTTCGCATTCGCTTGCTATGCTGCGCGACGCGATTCGCGGCGTCCTCGTCTTTGATGCGACCGAACTCGGTGTGCTCGTCGCTTGTCGAAGTATAAACTGCGTTGGGATGACCTGGGATCGCGCGCGGCGAAATCCCATCGTCGGTGAGCGCGTAACGTTTGTACTCGCCGGGCTTGAATTGATCGAGTTGCGCGTCGGTCAACGTCTTGCCGCGCTCGATCCGGAATTTCTCAAACGGTAATTCTTCGACGCCGACGGAACGCGCGGCGAATGCTTGAAACGCGTCGGTGAGAATCAGCACGGGGCATTGATATTTTTCGGCGAGATTGAACGCGCGCGCAGTGTCGGCGTAGCAGGATTCGACGCCGCCGGGCGCGAGCACGATGCGCGGAAATTCGTCTTGCGACGCGTGCATCACGAACAGCAGATCGCCTTGCCCGGTGCGCGTGGGCATTCCGGTGGACGGTCCCGGTCGTTGTGAATCCACGACGACGAGCGGCGTCTCGGTCATCCCCGCCATTCCCAACGCTTCGACCATTAGCGAAAAGCCGCCGCCCGAGGTCGCGCACATCGCGCGCACGCCGACCTGGTTCGCGCCGATGGCGTACAAAATCGCGGCGATCTCGTCTTCGGTTTGCTTCGTCACCAGGTTGAAGCGTTTCGCTTGCGCGGTCATAAATTCGATGATCGAAGTCGCGGGCGTCATCGGATACGCGGCGATGAGTTTGCAGCCCGCGGCAATCGCGCCGAGACCGATGGCTTGGTTGCCGTTGAGGATCATTCGATTCGTCGGATCGGCGGGCGGCGCGATTTTCCACGCGAATTGATCGGCGGATTGCAGCGCGTCGTCGTATGCCCAGCGCGCCATCGTCAAGTTCGCTTCCGCGATCGCCGAGCCCTTTTTCTTGCCAAAGTTTTGCGCGATCACATCGGCGATGCGTTCGAACGGAAAACTGGTGAGCGCCGCCGTCGCGCCGAGCGCGGCGGTGTTCGCCATCAGTTTCGCGCGCTTGGGGTCCATTCCCGCCGCGCGTCCGATCTCCAACGCTTTCGCTTCGAACGGAAACGCGAACGCTTTGACGTTGCGCGCGCCGGGATCGAACTGGATCGACGCGTCGTGAATGATCGCGCCGCCGGGCGCAAGATCGTTCAGCGATTGCGTGAGCGCGTCCTGGTTGAAGGCGAGGAGCAGATGCGCCGCGTCGTGCGGCGCGTAAATCGGTTTGTCGCTGACGCGGAGTTGGTAAAAATTATAGCCGCCGCGAATCCGGCTCATAAAATCCGAGTTGGCAAAAATGTGCAAGCCAGAACGGACGAGCGCGCGCGCAAAGCCCGCGCCGCTGGTGTCCATTCCTTGTCCCGCTTCGCCGCCGATTCGGATCGTGAGATTGTTGGTGATCATCGATCTCCTAAAAACACGACCGCCGACCGCCTTGCGTGACCGCCGACTGCCGCGAATTTTATCCGCAAATAATTTTTGCGAAGGTAGATTCCGTCAGAAAATTCTAGCCGATTTCAGTAAAGCAAGGTAACTGCTCAGACTGTCATTCTGAGGAGCGGTTTTTGCGACGAACGCTTTGCGTCTCGCAATGCGCGATTAGCGAGATGCTTCGCTTCGCTCAGCATGACAATGGGCTGAGCAGTTACAAAGCAAGTATAAGGATTTCACGTCGCGCGTTAGAACGATGTTAAAAACAAACCTGACCGGTTTTGCTTATGCTTCACGCTTCACATCTTCATCCAGCATCCGCGCGATCTCTTGTCCCAGCCGCACCGAGTAATTCGTGCCGCGATCTTCCGGGTAAATTTGCGTCGTGTTCGCGAGATACAAATTGCGAAGCGGCGTGCGATATTCCGGGATCATCGCGGAATAGTTCAGCGGGACGATGGGTTGCGCGGCGGCTTCCTTGAAATGCCACATTTCTTCGACCCAGTCCGGCGAAAACTGCGGATTGATCTTTTGCAAATGCGGCAAGTACGCGTGGAACAACTCGTCGCGCGACATTTGAAAGTACGGGCTGGACGGATCGAGATAGTTCGACACGTACAGAATGCGCTTGTCGTTGTACACTTGCGGCGGAATGAAATTCGTCTGCTCGATGGTCGCGACGAACGGAATCGTGCGATCCGCGATGTTGAGCCAATAAATCGGCGACAACGATTTTTTCAATTTCAGGATGACGAGCACCGCCGCCATATATTTTGCCGCGTTCATCTTGGCGACGTACTCGCGCGGAAACTCGCTGACGATTTTCAGCGCGGCGAACGACGGCGCGGTGCAGATGACGCGGTCAAAGCGCGCGTACGATTCGCCTCCCGCGAGTTCGCGCCGCGCCGCCGCGTCGTCCGCGAATTGCAGACCGACTGCCACACTATTTTCGACGACGACGCGTTGCACGGTCGCCCCAAGATAAATCTTGCCGCCCTGTTTGCGAATCGCGTCAGCGAGCGCGTCAATCAGAACCTGGAACGAACCGCGCGGATAACCGAGCGCTTCTTTCGTCATTCCCTTGCGCGAACCGATGCGGAGGACGATTTTGTACCAGTGCCACTCCATCGGAATATTTTCCGCTGCCGCGCCGAACTTGCCGCGAAAGAGCGGACTCCACACCTTGTCCCACGCGTTGCGCCCGCCGAATTTTTTCCACCATTCCGCCGCCGTGATCTTTTCGTACTGGGCGAGATTTTTTTTGCTCGATTGCAAGTACGTCAGATAAGCGACCACCATCCCGAGCCGCACACGATCAACGAACGGCAATGTGCCCAAGCGCAACAAATCGGTTGGCGAAACCATATTCCAAATCTTGTTTTGATCGAACCAACCGGTGCGCGATGGAATCCACTGCACGCGGTCGCCGAGTCCCAGTTCTTCCATCTGCGCCACGATGTGCGTGTCGCTCGTGAACCAGTGATGATAGCCGCGTTCGAGCCGCGTCCCCTCGATTGGAAACGTGCCGGCGAGTCCGCCCAGTTCCGGCATCCGCTCGAACAAAAAAGTTTGGTAACCCAGTTTGCCCAATTCGTACGCGGCGGTCATTCCCGCAAATCCGCCGCCGATGATGGCGATGCGTTTGTTTGTCATTTTCTCTGTGTGTTCCAAGTTTCAGGTTCAAAGTTCAAGGTTGAGAAGGAACTTTGGACTTGAAGTGAGATGTGTGTGTACCGTCACACACCTTGATAATAGCAAGACTCGACTTGCCCGTCAACTCCGAGTTTAGAGTCAACTATCGGCGAGTCGAGTGTCGCGGCATCCTATTCGTCCGCCGCTTGGCTGGCGAATTTCTCAGTCGTGACGGCGCGCTCTATTTGAGGGTGTCCTTGATCGCGTTGATGAGGTGACTACGGTTGCAATAATACTGCCCGAATAATTTGCGCGGTTTCCATTCGGCGCCATCAAAGTAGAGCATTTTTTCGTACAGCGCGCCGGTGGGACAGGCGTAGACGCACGCCATACAAGTCGCACAGTCACTTTCTGCCCAGGGCTGATCCATTCCGGTCACCACCATCACCCGGTTGCCGCGGTGAGCAAAGGAGAGATTGTGTTTGCCGGCGATTTCATCGCAGGCGCGCACACATCTACCGCACAGAATACAGCGGTTGGGATCCTTGACGATGGCGTCGCTGCTTTCGTCGAGCGGGACCGGTTGGAATTTTCTTCCCAGCCGGGGCGCTGTGATGCTGTGATCCCGGATGAGCGTTCGCAGTTGGCACTCGCCCTCTTTCACACAAGTCAGGCAATTGTGTTCCTGGCTGCTGAGGAGCAACTCCAAGGTGATGCGACGATCTTCCTTGATCTCATCGTCTTCGGTAGTGACTTGCATTCCTTTTTGAACCAAAGTACAGCACGAAGCCGCCAATCCTCGTCTGCCCTGGATTTTGACCAAGCACATTCGGCAGGCACCGGTTGGGAAGAGACTGGGCATATGGCAGAGATGGGGAATGGGAAAACCGTTGCCTTGACATTCTTCCAAGAGGTTGGCGCCTTCTTTGGCAAGAATCGTTTTTCCATCCACGGTGATTTCTACCAGATGGGATGGCTGGAGCGGTTGCTCGAGATCGGCATCGAAAAAAGTGTGGAAGGTTTTGCTCTGCTTTGCCACTTGATCGACCGGAATGCCGCCAGGCACCGCGTCGAAATCGGTATCTTGGAATGGATTGGTGAGAAAGACTCCACGTTCTTCGGAAATATTTCCAAAGCCGAACGAGCGCGTGACCTGGATAACTTTTTTGTCTGGAAAGGCGAGATGCACGCGTTCCCACGATTCTTCGCAACCCAGGACGACAATCGCGGTGGCTTGGTCGAAGATTTCTTTTTTGACGTCGTCGAATTTGCGATCCTCGACCAGTTCGTCTACGCAGGAGACACCCAGCAACTCTTTGCGGATGACCGGGTAGCCGTCATTGACCAGCAGATCCTCCAAGATTTGCAGTTTGGAAATGCCGCCCAAGCCGGAAAACCGGATACAGGTGTCGCAACTCCACAACACGATTTTATCTTCGCGACTGAGTTTTTCTTTCAACTCGTCGTAGGTTAAAGTTCGCAGTGAAATGATCATCGTTTGGTTCCTCGGAATGATTTCTTGTGAGTCGCCAAGTCCTCCACCACCGTCCCGCGATCGACAACCGTCGGAACGATTTTCACGCCCGGGCGATGGACGGCGATATTCGCGCAGGCGCACGAGCATCCCATCACGACGACGGTATTGATCGTGGGATGGAGTGTGACATTGTCGAGCGAATAGTCCCAGCACGGGAGCGTGATCACAAAACCATCCTTGACTTGGAATCCATCTTTTCGCAGTTGCAACGCCAGTTCTTTCATTTTCGCGGCGCCGCCGGTCTTGGCAAGGCGGACGCAGGTATTGCAACTGACCATCGTGATGATGTCTTTTTCCTTGTCGAGTTGTCCCGCAATGGCTTCGTATTTGACTGCTCTTGTTCGATTCATAGGGTCCCCTTGTGCCGTCTGGCTCACCTGTACGATTTCAGGATCTGGCTGATCTTGTCCGGATTGAGATGCCCGTAGTAATCTTGATCCACCATCATCACCGGCGCCAAGAAGCAAGTCCCCAAGCAAGCCACCGTTTCAAACGTATAAGCCATATCTTCGGTGGTGCCGCCGGGTTTGACCCTGAGGAGTTGCTGAATCGTCCGACTGATCTCGGGTCCGCCATTCACATGGCAAGCGGTGCCTCGGCAACATTTGATCGTGTGCCGACCGTGAGGTCGCAAGTAGAACTGTTCGTAAAACGTCGCCACGCCGTAGATGCGGCTAATGGGGATACGCGTCTGCTTGCTCAATTCGAACAGAATCGGCGGCGGCAGATAGCCGTAGACTTGCTGGATTTGTTGTAAGAGTGGAATCAAATCGCCGGTGGTGATCCTTTGATAAGATCCCAACAGTCTCTTCAAAGACTCTTTGTCTACGTTCAATTCTTTTACGGTTTCCATATCTTGTGCCATTCTCTTTTCGTCGTGGAGTTAACGGATGATCGCGTCGAATTTGCAAACATCGAAACACAAACCGCATTTGATGCACAAGTGTTGATCGATCACGTGGAGTTGTTTTTTCTCGCCGGTAATCGCGTCCACGGGACACTTGCGCTTGCAAACACCGCAGCCCGTACAGGTGTCAATGATTTGATAGTGCAGCAACTCCCGGCAAACTCCGGCGCGGCATTTGTGATTCCGAATATGCTCCTCATACTCGACGCGGAAATTTTTCAGCGTGCTCAAGACCGGATTCGGCGCGGTCTGACCCAAGCCGCACAGCGAGGTTCGCTTGATGTACGTTCCCAAGACTTGCAGGGTTTGCAAGTCGTCTTCCGTGCCTTTGCCGTCACAGATCGTTTGGAGAATCTCCAGCAGTTTTTTTGTGCCTTCGCGACAAGGAGTACATTTGCCGCAAGATTCCGCTTGGCAAAAATCAATAAAGTACCGCGCCACATCCACCATACAGGTTTCTTCGTCCATGACGATGAGTCCACCCGAACCCATGATGGCGCCCATTTTTTCGACCGTATCGTAATCAATGGGATGCTCTAGAAACTGCGCGGGGATACACCCGCCGGAGGGACCACCCATTTGCGCGGCTTTGAAGGGCTTGGCACCGGGGATTCCTCCCCCGATCTCGAAGACGATTTCGCCCAGCGTAGTTCCCATCGGAACTTCCACCAGTCCGGTATTGTTGACCTTGCCCGCCAGCGCGAAAATTTTGGTGCCTTTGCTCTTCTCCGTTCCGATGGTGCTGTATTCCGGCGCGCCCATCTGCATAATCAACGGGACATTTGCAAAAGTTTCGACGTTGTTGATGTTGGTCGGCTTGCCGCGATAGCCCTTTTGCGCCGGATACGGCGGTCGAGGATTGGGCATACCGCGTTTGCCTTCCAGCGACGCAATCAACGCCGTTTCTTCTCCACAGACAAACGCGCCGGCGCCCATTCGCACCACAATATCGAAAGCGAAACCGGAGCCGGCGATGTTTTCGCCCAAGAGACCGTACTCGCGCGCTTGTCCGATGGCGATGTTGACATGATCGACCGCGATCGGATATTCGGCGCGCACGTACACAAAACCGTGATGCGCCCCGATGGCAAACGCCGCGATGATCATCCCTTCGACGACGCGGTGCGGATCGCCTTCCAACAGCGCGCGATCCATAAACGCGCCGGGGTCGCCCTCGTCGGCGTTGCAGATCACGTATTTCTCGTTCCCGGGTGCCTTGCGACACAAATCCCATTTGACGCCGGTCGAAAAGCCGGCGCCGCCGCGCCCGCGCAATCCCGCGGCGATGACCTGCTCGATAATGTCTTCCGGTTTTCTGTGATGCAAACCATTGACTGCCGCGACGTAGGCGCCCTTTTCAATCGCATCTTCGATCTTGCGCGGATCTAACCTGCCGCAATTCTCCAGAACCAGTTTCTTTTGTTTCTGGTAAAACGGGATATCTTTGAGCACCGGGACCGCGGCGCCATCGTGCTTGACACACAATCGATCAATCGGCTTACCTTGTTGGAGGGTCTGAGGAATAATCTCGTCAAGATCCTCGGGTTTGACTCCGCCGTACAAAAAGCCCTGGGGCTCGATCACCATCACCGGTGCCTGGGCGCAAATTCCGATGCAGCCCGTTTCAACGACCTGAACCGTTTTCTCCATCCCGAACTGCGCGAGTTTCTCGCGCAGCGCTTCGGCGACAGCCAGCGCGCCCAACGCGCGACAACCCGTCATGCAGATATACACCTTGGTCTGGATTTGATGCGCTTGGGATTGCAATTGCCGGCGCAATCGTTCAAGGTCGTGTGTGCTTTGAATACGCAAGTTTGACATGTGGAACCCTTCAGCCCTTTTTCGATGGTTTGGCGTTGCTGAAAACAACACAGAGGATGCGCGATCCATGACCGCGCATCCCCTGTTGTGTTCACCTGAGAGATTCGTCCGCGTGTGCGAGACTTGCCCCGTCGGCGTTGGATATTCGACGATACCCAACTTTCCAGAGGTAAAACCCAGTGGGGTCTCTTGACCTGAGAGATTCGCGAATCCGATTGCCATCTGATTCGCTTGCCCCTTCGGTGCCGCGGCGGCTAGCCCACTCGCCGCGAAACTCTTCCCCACTGCTTTGAGTACTCGTTGCCCAGCGCAAACAGTATAGCCCGGTTGATAACAAAAGTCAAATTTTTAATCGCGGCATCCTGCCATCGCGGGACGTTCGATGACCGCAGACAGCGCCTCGGACAAGGTGGGATGCGCGTGAACGGAACGCATAATTTCGCGCAGCGTCAATGCTTGATTGCGCGCCAGCACGTACTCCGGCAAGAGTTCCGTCACTTCGGGACCGACCATGTGGACGCCCAGGATTTCGCCGTACGGGGCGGCGGACACCACTTTGACGAACCCGGCGACTTCGCCCAATCCCAACGCCTTGCCGTTGGCTTGAAATGGAAATTTGTTGATCTGAACCTGATAACCCGCCGCGCACGCCTGCTTGTCCGTCAGCCCCATCGAGGCGACTTGCGGACGACAATAAGTACAGCGCGGCATCGCCGAATAATCCAGTGTGTTCGTTTCTATGCCCGCAATGCGTTCCGCCGCGACGACTCCTTGCGCGGACGCGACGTGCGCCAGCATCAACTTGGCGGTCACATCACCGATCGCGTAGATGTTCGGCACGTTGGTTCGCATCTGATCGTCAATCGTGATCGCGCCGCGTTCGGTCTGGATGCCCACGCGCTCCAAGCCAAGGTTCTCGCTGTTCGGCACAAACCCAATTGCCACCATCGCGATTTCGGCTGCGATCGTTTGCCCGCCGGCTTTCACCGCGACTCCTTGCGCGGTTTGGGTGATGGATTCGACGCGCGCGTTGGTGAGCAACTTGACACCGCGCTTGATAAATTCTCCGGCGACTTGGACGCTAATCTCTTCGTCTTCCAAAGGCAAGACAGTCGGCATCATCTCGACGATCGTCACCTGACTGCCGTAGGCGCGAAAGACGTGTCCCAGTTCCATGCCGATGGGTCCTGCGCCGATGATGACGATGGATTGCGGCGCGCGCCGCAAAAAAATCGCTTCGCGATAGGTGATGATTTTTTGGTGATCAATTTCCACGCCGGGGATGCCGCGCGCGCGTGCGCCCGTTGCGATAATCACATTCTTGGTGTCCAGCGTGCCCTCGAATTTCTGACCGTTGACGAGCGGCGTGTCCGGCGCGGCAGTCACTTGGATCTGTGTTGCGCTACGCAATGTGCCGACTCCCTGGAATACGTCAATCTTGTTGCTCTTCATCAGAAACTGGACGCCCTTGTTCAGTTGCTGGCTCACCAGGCGACTGCGCTGAAAAGCCGTTTCGTAATTCAGCTGGAGATTTTCGAACGAGAACCCAAATTCGTCGCCGCGTTGCAGCAACTCGGCAATCTCGGCATTGCGGAGCAACGCCTTGCTGGGAATACAGCCGACATTCAGGCACACCCCGCCCAGAAACTCACGCTCGATCACTGCTGTTTTCATTCCCAGTTTAGCCGCGCGAATCGCCGCCTCATATCCGCCCGGTCCCCCGCCGATGACGGTGAGATCGTATTGAGTATCAATCATTCTGCCCTCACAATTTTCGTATCATCTCAATAACTTGGGGTAAACTTACACTCAACCTCGTTTTTCTCGCATGAAAATGGTCACGCGAGCCACTTTCCCCTGAATTATTGAGAAGATACCAATTTTCGTAGGGGCGACTTTGGTCGCCCCGGATTTGTGCGACAGTTTATCACCGTGCGCCCGATTGGTCAAGCGAAAAAAATCGGCGAGGCACTTGACCTCGCCGATGGCTTGCCTATTCTTCTATGCGCGCGCCTACTTCGCGTAAATATTTTTCCATCCGCGCGACAAATTTTTCGGCATCCTCGATTTTGTCGTTGGCGAAATCAGCCATCGGGACAAAGCCGCGTTCGTAATCGCTCAGTTCGCGCGATTCGCGCACGCGCACGTAAATAGCGTTGTATTCCAGTTCGATCAGTTTGGTCTTGACGAAAAATTGTCCAAAAGCCGACTGAACGCCTGAATGTTTCGCGCGTTTGATCCGTTTTAATCCCAGCACGGCGGTGGCGGCGTAGAAGACGGCGTAGTACGCGCGCGAGAGGGCTTGGCGGTATTTGCCTTCACGCTGCAGAATCCGCGCTGCCTCTAGTTCATCGCGGCTGTTGGCAATGTCTTGGCGGATCGCTTCGCGAGTGGTCTCGTCCATAAACTGGTGCCTTCTTTGGAAACGTTCTGCAAAAAGAACGAGCGCGACTGGCGCATGCGGCGATAGAGCGAAGGTCCGATCACCTTGGGCGAGAGGAGTGTGTTGTATTCGAGTGAGATGGGAGAAGTGAGCGTAGCGATTCGATCTTGCAGACGCCAATCATCGCTTTTGACCAACACAAATACATCTAAATCGGATTCGGCATCAAAGTCACCGCGCGCTTTGGAGCCGAACAACACAACGCGGACAATTTGATCCGCGTACTTGTCGTGCAATTGTGCGACAAAGCGGTCCAGCGCCGCGCGTTCGTTTTTGGTCAAATGCCGCAAAGTGTTCTTACGCATTGTTTTCACCAAGACAATTATACCACTATTCCGCCGAAAATTGTAAAGCGGCAAAGGACTTTTTCCTCTGCCGCCTCATTCCGATCCAGATTGAGCTAGAACTTGCGGAACCGGCTCGCCGGAGCGTTGCACAGCGGACACTTGTCCGGCGCCGCGCCTTCGACCGTCCAGCCGCACACTTCGCAGACGAAAATCGCGCTCAGGTCGAAATCTTTTTTCGCGCTGGCGGATTCTTTCGCGCGGGTGTACAATGCCGCGTGAACTTTTTCCGCTTCGAACGCGCGCTGCATCGTCACCGCCGCGGCTTTTTCTTCTTGTGCCTGCGCCGCCGCCATGTACGCCGGATACATTTCGTTTACTTCGAACGTCTCGCCGCCGATCGCGGCTTCGAGATTCTTGACCGTGTCACCGGTGCCGCCGAGCGCGCGCAAATGCGCGGTCGCGTGCATCTGCTCGGCGAAGGACGCGGCGCGGAACAAGCGCGCGACATTCGCGAGACCTTCGCGTTCGGCAACATCGGCAAATGCCAAGTACTTGATGTGCGCCTGGCTTTCGCCGGCGAACGCGGCAGACAAATTGGCTTTCGTCATTTCTTTCATCTTTGATTCTCCTTGGGTGAATGGTTTTCTATCGTCCGCGGCGCCTCGCGCACGCCGGGCAGATTCCATAGTAGGCGATCCGCGCCCCTTGAATCTGATAACCGGAACGACGCGCCACGTGTTGACTCACGGATTTGAGCGCGGTGTCTTCGAAATCCGAAATCCGATGGCATTGCGTACAGATCAAATTCGCGTGCGGCGCTGTGATCGCATCGTAATGCTTTTGTCCATCGCCGGCGTTGCCCAACTCGTACACCAACCCCAGTGCCGCCAACGTGTTGAGCGTGCTGTACACCGTTGCCAGACTGAGCGTTGGAAACTCGGCGCGCAGCTGGGTGTGGAGTTGGACGGCTGTTGGATGCGTGTTGCTGGTCACCAAAGTGCGACAAATCGCCAAACGCTGGTGAGTCAGACGCAAGCCCGACTGGCGCAAACCATTTGCAAGTACTTGTACGCGATCACTCGCCATCAAGATAATTCCTAATTCAAAATCGCTCTGATTATACGAACGTCATCCAGAATGTCGAAGCAGAAGGATGCTCACACGCGGCTGTTCCGGTTCAGCGGCGGCGAAACGTCGTCCGCTGAACCGGTTATTCGCCGATCGTTTTTTTGTTGCCCTGTGTGATGGGTTAGGCGAGATCGAACCGATCCAGGTTCATAACTTTGTTCCACACGGCGATAAAGGCGTGCACGAACTTGGCTTGCGAGTCCTTGCATCCATAGACTTCCGCCAGCGCCCTGAGTTGGGCGTTAGAACCGAAGATCAGATCGACCCGCGTGGCAGTCCATTTGACTTTGCCCGTCGTGCGATCGCGCCCTTCGAACACGTCCTTGTCTTCCGAGGTTGCCTTCCACTCGGTGCTCATATCGAGCAGGTTCACGAAAAAGTCGTTGGTCAGCGACTCGGGTTGCTTGGTGAAGACGCCGTGCTGAGACTTTGCAAAGTTCGCGTTCAAGACGCGCAGACCGCCAACGAGAACCGTCAGCTCCGGCGCGGTCAGCGTCAGCAATTGCGCCTTGTCAATCAGCAGTTCCTCCGCCGATACCGCGTAGCGTGCTTTCTGGAAGTTGCGAAAACCATCTGCGATCGGTTCGAGTACGGCGAACGACTGCACATCGGTTTGCTCTTGCGAAGCGTCCATTCGTCCCGGCGTAAAGGGAACCGTCACTTTGTGACCGGCATTTTTCGCGGCTTGCTCGACACCGGCGCAACCCGCCAGAACGATCAGATCAGCGAGCGAAACTTTTTTGCCGCCGGACTGGGCTTTGTTGAACGATTTCTGGATGCGCTCCAAAGTCTTGAGCACCTTCGCTAGTTGAGCGGGTTGATTGACTTCCCAGTCCTTCTGCGGCGCGAGGCGAATCCGTGCGCCGTTCGCGCCGCCGCGTTTGTCGGAGCCACGGAAGGTGGACGCCGATGCCCACGCCGTCGAAACCAGTTCCGACACAGACAAACCCGAACCCAGGATCTCTTTTTTGAGGGATGCAATGTCCTGTTTGTTGATCAGTTTGTGATTGACAACAGGAATCGGGTCTTGCCAGATGAGTTCCTCTTTGGGAACTTCGGGACCGAGATAGCGCGTCCTGGGTCCCATATCGCGATGCGTCAGCTTGAACCAGGCGCGCGCGAACGCGTCCGCGAATTGATCCGGATGTTCCATAAAGCGCCGGGAGATTTTTTCGTAGGCAGGATCGAAGCGCAACGCGAGGTCGGTGGTCAGCATCGTCGGCGCGTGACGCTTGGATGGATCGTGAGCATCCGGCACGGTACCGGCGCCTGCGTCACCCCTCGGTTTCCACTGATGCGCGCCTGCCGGACTCTTCGTCAGTTCCCATTCGTAGCCGAACAGGTTCCAGAAAAAGTTGTTGCTCCACTTGGTCGGCGTGGTAGTCCAGATGACTTCCAAGCCGCTGGTGATTGTGTCGCCGCCTTTGCCGGAGCCAAACGTACTCTTCCAGCCCAGACCTTGCTCCTCGATGCCAGCCGCTTCGGGTTCAGGTCCCACATGGGACGCAGGTCCGGCGCCGTGGGTCTTGCCGAAGGTGTGCCCGCCCGCGATGAGCGCGACCGTTTCTTCGTCGTTCATCGCCATACGCGCGAAGGTCTCGCGGATGTCCTTGGCTGCCGCGATCGGATCTGGGTTACCGTTCGGTCCTTCCGGGTTGACGTAGATCAAACCCATCTGCACTGCGGCGAGTGGATTCTCAAGATCGCGCTCGCCGGAATAACGCTTGTCACCACCGAGCCAGGTCTTCTCGGCGCCCCAATAGGTGTCCTGATCCGGCTCCCAAACGTCCTCGCGCCCGCCGCCGAAACCGAAGGTCTTGAAGCCCATCGTTTCCAGCGCGACATTGCCGGCGAGGATCATCAGATCAGCCCAGGAAGTTTTCCTGCCGTACTTTTGCTTGATCGGCCAGAGCAGGCGGCGCGCCTTGTCCAGACTAACATTGTCGGGCCAGCTGTTGAGCGGCGCGAAGCGTTGCTGCCCCCGGCCACCGCCGCCGCGCCCGTCACCAACGCGGTACGTGCCCGCGCTGTGCCACGCCATCCGGACGAACAACGGTCCATAGTGACCAAAGTCGGCGGGCCACCACTCTTGCGAGTCGGTCATCAGCGCCGCGAGATCTTTCTTCACCGCCGCCAGATCGAGACTCGTGAACTCTTTGGCGTAGTGAAAGTCCTCGCCCATCGGATTGGACTTGCTGGAATGTTGGTGCAAAATCTCGAGTTTCAACCGGTTGGGCCACCAGTCTTGGTTTGTCGTGCCTCCGCCGACGGGGTGTGTGTGAACCGGGCACTTGGTTTCTTCACTCATCGTACCTACTCCTTTCATTGGGTGATTTGTTGAACGTCGTCAATTTCATCATTTCATCGCCGATGGTCTTTCTCCTTTCGCGTGCTGATGCGGTTTCTATCCGGGTCAAGCGGCAGTCCCCCCTTACCCGTACTATGAAATAATTCTTACATAAGAGTCATTATTGATTGCATTATAGCGCATTCGCCCTGCCAAGTCAAGCCCCCCCTGAAGCAAAAACGGCAGGACGATCCCCTGCCGTTCTTTCGTTTTATCCGCTGATTGGGCGCAGACCTCCCTGTCACGATCCTTCCGGTCGTTTGAACGAATACCCCACGCCGTGCTCGGTCAAAATATATTTCGGGCTTGCCGGATCGTCCTCGATTTTATTGCGGAGATAACTGACGTAGACGCGCAAGTATTCCGTCTCGTTGCCGTACTCGGGTCCCCACACCTTGCGCAGCAAATCGGTGTGGAGCATCACGCGCCCGGCGTGCTGCACGAGTTGCGCGAGCAACTTGTATTCGGTCGGACCCATCTTGATGTCCTTGCCGCGCACGGTGACGCGCCGTTGCTGAAAATCCATCGTGAAATCGTCGCACGTGAACGGTGGACGCGCTTGTACTTCTTCGCTTGGCGCGGCGCGGCGCAACACGGCTTCGACGCGCGCGAGCAATTCATGAACGCTGAACGGCTTTTTGATGTAATCGTCCGCGCCGGAACGCAAGCCCTTGACGATATCCACGTCTTGATCTTTCGCGGTGAGCAAAATCACCGGCACCGACGAAAACTCGCGGATCTTTTGCAAGACATCGAACCCATCCATTCCCGGCAACATAATATCGAGAATGACGAGGTCAACGCCTTCCTTCTCGACCATCGCCAAACCGCTGGGACCATCGAGCGCGCTGATCACTTTGTACCGTTGCGCTTCCAAGTTTGAGCGCACCAACTTGACGAGATGTGGTTCATCGTCCACCACTAAAATTTTCGCGGGTCGCATAGTTTTCTCCTTGCCGAGGATCACTCTGCAGCAGAGATTATAACAGAGAAGAAAAAGCGCGTCAACGCAATGCGCGATGACTTGGAAAACGGGAGATTTGTCACTCGACTTTTGCAGTGACATAAAATCCTGAGTCTTCTGGCACATTGACAACCGAATATTCAAGCACTCTGGCATCTTCCGGGAAATCGCGTACAATGCAGAGGAGTAACATGCTGAGGGAGGTGTCCCATGTTTCCTCTGATCGAATTTCCCGAAATCGTGCAACACTATGCCCCGTTCTTCGAAAGTGTTTTCTCGGCTGACGCGTTCATCGAGTTCCA